>Ga0208689_1000591_pt1 | contig 23734 bp, 18 predicted proteins | sample June2015DPH_8_15_FD_184700 | JGI IMG/M metagenome (GOLD analysis project Ga0208689, IMG submission 184700) | Peatland microbial communities from SPRUCE experiment site at the Marcell Experimental Forest, Minnesota, USA - June2015DPH_8_150... | ecosystem: Environmental > Terrestrial > Soil >... | reverse complement strand
GCGTTGGACAGAGAAGAGAAATATGGAAGCTTTTCTGGAGCTGGTGGCGCAGCAAAAGGTGCGTGTTGAGCCACTGCTGACGCATCGCTTCAGCATCGACGATGCCTTGGAAGCTTACAAGTTGCTTTCAGGCGAGGCCAAACAGGGGTACGTGGGCATCCTTCTCACTTATCCTCACACCGCGCCGTTTTCGAACCGGGTAGCACTCCAGGAACCGTCGCCGCGCCCCGATCCAACAAGGGTAACCCGTGAGACCGTCGGTGTGGGATGGATTGGGGCGGGGAGCTTCAGTCGTGCGAAATTGCTGCCGAGCCTGCGGAAGGTCGGCGGCGTCGAGTTCTTGAGCTTAGCCAACGCCACGGGTACTTCGGCGCGGAGGGTCGCCAAGAGTTTCGGCTTTCGCTTTTGCTCGACCGATCCCAATGAGATTCTAAACGACCCGGCCGTCCACGCGGTCTTTATTGGTACCCGGCATCACCTGCACGCCCCTTTGGTCATCGCAGCCCTCGAACATGGCAAACACGTTTTTGTGGAGAAGCCTTTGTGCGTCAATGAGGCGGAACTGAATCAAATTAGAGAGGCGTTTGGCAGCTCAGGGCGCATACTCGGCGTGGGCTTCAATCGCCGCTTCTCCCCCTTCGCCCGCGAATGCAAGAAGTTCTTCGAGGGACGTCGTGAGCCGCTATCAATTCTCTACCGGGTAAATGCAGGACGCTTGCCGCACACCCACTGGATTTATGACCCTGCGCAAGGGCACGGCCGGGTGATCGGCGAAGTCTGCCACTTCATTGATCTGGTGGGGTTCTTGACTTCCTCGCTTCCCACAGAAGCCCAGGCCTGGCCAGTAAAAGGCGCCAGCGACAGCGCTGAAGATAACCTTCACATTCAGGTTCTCCTTGCCGACGGCTCGCGGGCTGAGATTCTCTATCTCTCTTCTGGCGACCCAAGCGTTCCGAAAGAGCGCCTAGAAGTCTATGGCCAAGCGCGAACCGCAATTTCCGATGACTTTCGGAAAGCGTGGTTTTATTTCGATAACCACTGCCGGTCCAGGTCCCTCTTCTTTCAGGACAAGGGGCATCGAGAAGAACTGCGAGCTTTCATTGCGGCGGTGGCAAGCGGTGGGGAACCGCCCATTCCCTTCGAAAGTCTCCGCGCAACAACTCTGGCCACTTTTCGCGTCCGCGAGTCGCTACGATGCGGCAAGGCGTTGCCGGTATGTCCCTCTGACACCGCCTAACATTGCTTTAGATTCGACTTCCACACCCAGAGCTTTGTAACAACCTTCCACAGCGTATACAGATCGCCAAGCGATGAAAGTTCTTAGCGTTGTCGGAGCCCGGCCGAATTTTGTCAAGATCGCAGCGTTGATGGCAGAGATGCGGAAGCATGCGGGCATTCGGCCTCTGCTTGTGCATACCGGCCAGCACTACGATGTCGGAATGTCCGATTCCTTTTTCCAGGACCTCGGCATTCCTCAACCAGACACTAACCTGGAGGTAGGCTCTGCCTCTGCGGCTTGCCAAGTAGCTCAGATCATGGAGCGGTTGGAACCCGTGCTGGTGAGCGAGCAGCCTGACATTGTCGTGGTGGTTGGCGACGTCAACTCCACCCTGGCAGGGGCGCTGACGGCTGTCAAGCTGGGCATTCCGGTGGCCCACGTGGAAGCGGGGTTGCGTAGCTTCGATCGCACCATGCCTGAGGAGATCAACCGTGTGGTGACGGATTCGGTCTCGGAGTTCCTTTTTGCGACCGAGCCGAGCGGGGTGGAGAATCTTTTGAAAGAAGGCAGGCCAGCAAGCCAGATCTTTCTGGTCGGAAACGTAATGATCGACACCTTGAGGAGTTGTCTGGCACGGGCCCGGCAATTAGACCCCTTGGCAGATCCGGAAATCTGGGGCGAGAACGCCTTGAATCGACCCGCACGATTTGCCCTCGTGAGTCTTCACCGCCCCTCGACCGTCGACAACTCGCTTGCGCTTCGCATCGTCTGGGAGGCTCTTGGCGAGATTGCCGAGGAAATCCCGATAGTCTTTCCCGTCCATCCCCGCACGCAGAAACGACTGCGAGACCTCGGCCTTGACTCAGGAACGGGACAGCCTTTTGGTCACCGGAATGGAATTCGATTGATCTCTCCGTTGGGTTACCTGCGATTTCTGCATCTCGAAAGCTTTGCCACGTTCGTCATCACCGACTCGGGTGGCATCCAGGAAGAAACTACTGTTCTCGGTGTGCCTTGCCTTACAGTGCGGGAAAACACGGAGCGCCCCGTCACCGTAACCGAGGGAACGAATACGCTCGTGGGTCTTAATTCGGAGCGCCTTAAGGAAGGAGTTCACCAGATCCTGTCCGGGAAAGGGAAACGAGGCCGAGTGCCTGCCCTTTGGGATGGCGAGGCCGCCAAGCGTATTATTGGAATTCTTAAAGAAGGATTGCAGCCAAGCTCTGTAGGACGAATCCAAATTAACCGCAGCGTGCCCCAGTAGGGGCGCATGGCGAGTGCCGCTGCAGAACTTTGCGCGCAAGGTCGTCACCATTCCGACGAAGGAACTTGACGGAAAGGTGGCGCATTACCCTCCCGGTCGAGCACGCAGACGCTGGAGAACAAACAAGCTCCAGTACTTCCCTCGGAACTCCCCGATCAGCGTTTCGCCGAGGTCATCCGGCTCGGACGGCCTGCCGGCTGCGCCGAACAGGCAGTATTTACCGGTGCGGTGCTCAAAGATCACCTGGAAAGGTACAGGTCTTCCGAGGACTTCAATCTTAATTTCGTATCCAGCCTCTTGGTGACTTCCCTTCACACATCCCTGAATGTCTTTTTCGCGCAGAGTGAAAGTGTTAACGCTAGCAGCTTCCCAGGGGAGAATTTCCTGTCCGACCGCAGCGCTAAACCTGAATTCCGAAGTTGGACAGCGATTTTGCCCTCCTGATTGAGGTGTGATGGCGGTGATTTACCCTCCGGCGGGCGGTTGAAAACCCAACTTCGGCGAAGTTGGAATTTCATACTGCAACGGATGTTCACCTCTGATCTCCTGAGGTAAGTTCTGACTTCTGATGTGATAAGGTGTGAATTTGCCTCAATTGTGTAGACATGCATATTGTGAATTTAATTGCATATTTCCCTTTACATCGTGATATTATGGCCTTATTATGTGCACATGTATGTAGCACACGCTTTCTGGCCCTCCGCCAACGGCAAAATCTATGAGTCGGTTTATCTCCGCGAGTCCTTCCGTGAGGGTAAGCGCGTCCACAAGCGCAACATCGCCAACCTCACCCATTGCGATCCGAAAGAGATCGCGGCCATCGAACTGGCTCTGCGATTCAAGGGCGACTTGGCGGCCCTCGGCTCCCTCGACCAGATTCAACTTTCCCAAGGCCCCTCGGTCGGCGCCGTATGGACGGTCTATGAAACGGCCCGTCGGCTCGGTATCCCCAAAGCGCTCGGTCCCCACTTCGAGGGCCAACTGGGTCTCTGGCAGGTTCTGGCTCGGGTTCTGGAACAGGGATCTCGCTTGTCCGCCGTGCGCCTAGCACAAGTCCACGCCGCCTGCGATGTGCTCGGCATGCGGCGCGGCTTCGACGAGAACGACCTCTACGCCAATCTCACCTGGCTCAGCGACCAGCAGGAGGCGATCGAGCAGCGGCTGTTTGCGGCGCGACGCGGGGGAAAGAAACCACAGTTATTTCTCTACGACGTGACCAGTAGTTACCTGGAAGGGGAAAAGAACGCCAACGGGGCCTACGGCTATCAACGCGACGGCAAGAAGGGTAAGAAACAGATTGTCATCGGCCTGTTGTGCGACGAGCAGGGCGAGCCGGTGTCAACGCAAGTGTTCAAAGGCAACACCCAGGATCCAAAGACCTTTGGGGCGCAGCTGAATAAGGCCAGCGAGCGCTTCGGTTGTGAACGGGTAACCTTTGTGGGCGACCGGGGCATGATCAAAAGCGGCCAGGTGGAGGAGCTGGCGCAGGTGGGGTTTCACTACATCACCGCCATCACCAAGCCCCAGATCGAGACCTTGCTGAAAGCGGGGGTGTTGCGGATGGAGTTGTTCAGCGTGGCGCTGTGCGAGGTCGAGGAGGAAGGCGTGCGTTACGTGCTGCGGCGGAATCCGCTGCGCGCCAAAGAAATCGCGGATTCCCGCGCCGACAAATGCGCCAGCGTGGAGCGGCTGTGCCAGGAGCAGAACCGCTATCTGGCCAAGCATCCTCGCGCCAAGGTAGGCAAGGCGGAGGAGCGGGTGCGCGCCAAAATCGCCCAGTTGAAAACTGAGCTTTGGCTGGAAGTGGAGAGCGAAGGGCGCAGCTTGAAGTTGAGGGTGAACGAAGCGGCCCTGGAGGAAGCATCGCGTCTGGACGGGTGCTACGTGATCAAGACGGACCTGCCCGAGAGCGCCGCTTCTAAACAGGTGGTGCATGACCGTTACGAGGATCTGGCAGAAGTCGAGCACGCCTTCCGCACTTGCAAAACCGCGCACCTGGAGACCCGCCCCATTCACGTGCGCACGCCGGAGCACACCCGCGGTCACGTGCTGGTGGTGATGCTAGCCTACCTGATCCGGCGGGAACTGAGCCGGGCCTGGGGTTCCCTAGACATGACCGTGGAGGAAGGGCTGCATCAACTGCAGACCCTGGTCTCGACGGAAATGAAAGTGGAGGGCGGCGGCAGTTGCCTGCGGATTCCCACCCCCAGCGCATCCTGCCGCGCTTTGCTCAAGGCGCTGGACATGGCTCTGCCCGACGCCTTACCGCACACCGAGACGCCTGTAGTCACGCGCAGAAAACTGCCCGAACGCCGTAAACCCCGTTAGAAAACAACGGGTTGGCGTCAAAGGGCCGTTCCGCCCGGGCGGTGAACATCCGTTGCAGCGAGATCGCAGTTACGTTCGGTTACGGGTTGCGTCTTCCCGGAGCGGACTTCCACCCCTCCTACTGATTGCGCTCGCAGGCGCACTAGTAGGTTGATTCTCAAATAGCGTGTCAATGCGTCTAAACCACCGAGAGCGTTTCCAGCTTGTACTTCCACCGGAAGACGACGGGTTCTTCGTTCACCTCACGCAGGTACATCTCGATGCGTGTTTTGAGCTCTTCTTTGGACTTCACGCGTATCCCGCGCAGCAGGGTCTTGGCCATCTTGCCAAAGAACGATTCGATCAGGTTCAGCCAGGAACCATGGGTGGGCGTGAAGATGAATTCAAAACGGTTCGGTACCGTGGCCAGATAGGCCCGGGTCTCTCGCGAAAGGTGGGCGGAGTGATTGTCCAGGACCATGCGGATACGCGCCGAAGCCGGGTAATGGGCGTCGGCCAAGCGCAGAAATTCGATGAACTCGGCACTGCGGTGGCGCTCCCGCACCAAGCCCAGAACCTCGCCGTTGCAGAGATCGATGCCCGCCAACAAGGACAGGGTGCCATGGCGGATGTATTCATGATCGCGCCCCAGGCCGGCGTACTGGCCAGGGACGGGCGGCAGGTCGGGAGCCGTGTTCTCGATCGCCTGCATCCCCGGCTTCTCATCGTAAGACAGCACCGCGATCAACTTCGAGGGAGCGCCCAGCTTGTGCCAGACCTCGATTTGCTTGTAGACGTGCAAGACCTGTTTCATCTTGCTCTCAAACTCGGGATCGCGCTGCTCCAGATAATAGCGGATCTTCTGAGGCTGAACCACATTGGCGCGCAAAATCTTCGATACCGTCCCCCGCGAGAGCCGTTGCAAACTGGCATGACCGGCGGCGACCCCATGCCTGCGCGCGTGCTTGGCCAGCAGTCGCGTGGTCCAAAGTTCCTGGGCGTAACCCAACTCCTTGGGTTTCTGACAGGCCAGCGCCACCACCCACGCCCTCGCTTCAGCGCTCAACGTCGGGCGGCGGCCTCGGCCCGGCAAATCCTGCAAGGCGGCGCGTACGCCCAGTTCCAGAGCTTTGGCAATGCAGCGCTCCACTTTCGGCCGATGGGTGGGGAGTGCAGCGGCAATCGCAGACACCGTCTCGCCGCTGTGATAGCGCAGCAGAATCTCCGCTCGCTGCACCCGCCCGGCAGCCTCGGAACGGGACTGGGCGAGTTGTTCCAGCCAAGTCATCTCTTCCTCGGTGAGGTTCAACTTGGCGCGTCTGCTGATAAATGGCATCGTAGGTGTCTTCCCAGCAATGGTATATCAGCAGCCTACACCACAATCTATGGTATTGCAATATTATTTTGGAATCAGTCTACTAGGGCCGGGGCTTGCCCCGCCTGGCCGCCCCAAGGGGCGGCCCTACATTTTAATTGGGACACTACCGCCGTGGGGGGCCGATGGAGAGCGCAGGAAGTTCGAATACCACTTTTTCAATCGCCAATCGGCAATCAGCTATCAGCGAGCAGCTATCAGTTACAACACTGGGGCATTCTTGCTGATCGCTAAAAGCTCAGGGTTTTACTCCTGCCTTCCGACTTCTCGCCCCTTTCTGTCGTCGCTATCCCTGCAAGGACTGCAAACCACGCCGCATTGGCGGGGATGTGCAAGTTGAAATCCAAAAAGCTGTGCACCAGCATGCCACAGCATCCAATGGCGGCGCCCAACCGAATCCAGCTAGCTTGAGATCGAAAGGGGTGACCCCAATCTCGAAAGGCCAGACGAAGAAAAAGCCCCAGAGCTAAAAGAATGAGCAGCGCGCCGACCAGCCCGGTCTCAGCTACGGCCTCCACATAATCGTTATGCGCGTGATCGATCCACACCTCACTGGGAAAGCTCTGATAGCGGGGGTAAGCGGTCTCAAAATCTCCCAAGCCAACACCGAGGACGGGATGGCCACGCCACATGCGGAGCGAATCGAGGGTCATGCCCTTACGGGAAGCGGCCCAATCCGCCCAAGCACTGTCGACGTAGACTACCGATCCCAGCCGTTTGGCGACCCAGCCCGGGTCGACATAGGCAAACAGTATTACGCCCGCAAAGAGGGTGATGGCGGCTGCCATCGCCAAGCGCCGTCTCTCCGTTGACCGAGCACCTCCCCTGCGCAGGGCACTCGTCGCGACCGCGATCTCCGCTGACAGTGCCAGCAAGCCGCCTCGCGAACCGGAAAGCAACAGAGAGGCGAGCGCGAGCGTAACCGCGGAAACACGCAATACCGAGGCCTCCAGCGAGAACCTTCTATGCCGCCCAACAATGTAGAGGACCGCAACCGGGATGAGCATTTCCATGAGTCCGGCGAAGTGGTCGCGATTGACGTAGGGACCAAAGAGCACGCCACCAGGGGTATCGACGATGCCATAAATCTGACTCGCCCCCGAAGCAAACTGCAAAATGGCAAACAGTCCCATGGAACCGGCAAAAACCAGAACCGCAAGGCCGAACACGCGCAAAGTCCTGCTGCCGGCTCCGGCGAAAAGCTGCACGGCGAGGAAAAAAAACACCAAATCCGCAACTAGCAGGACCAGAGCTTGGCGGGTCTCCGACCTATCGAGTGTGAGCCGGGCCGCATACTGAGCCACTCCCAAAAGAAAGAACATCGTTAGGGGAATGTAGAGCGGCGACCAGATCAATTTCAGCGCCCCCTGCTGAACGCTTCCTAGGGCCCACAAGAAAAGCGCCAAGCCGGCTACAAGGCCCAGGGCCACCCAGGCCCAGGCAACTACGGCGCCAAAGGCCAAGGGCGCGCCGAGCAAGGCAGCGACGAGCAGGATGCGAGCGATGTGTAAAGGGTAAGGTGTAAAGTGTAAAGGGTAAAGACTGAAGGGTGAGGGGCAAGGCGTACTTCCTGCCTCTTGGAGGGTTTCTGCCTTCATCACGACTTGTTCTTCTTCCTTCACCCTTTACCCTTCAACTCTTGCCCTTTGCAATTTTCGCTTCTGGCTTCTGACTCCTTACTCCTCAGCGCTGTCCGTCCGGAGCATTCGGCACGACCGGGGAATTCGTGCTGTGGAGGGAAACCGCGTCCAACCGGGAAGTCCCGGAGATTTCCGTAGGGAAAACCCGACTGCGAGGTCGCCAGAACGAAAGCCGCACCGCCCGTGTTTGTGGTCCGGTCGAAAAAGACAGACGCAGGGGATGCCAGGGCGTCGTTCCCATCGTGGTGTCGCTGATCGCATCCGGAAAGTCTGCTGGACAGACTGACCGCGCCAACAAGCATTCAGTGTACGAGGACGGTGAGCCACCGCTAAGGCTGTGCGCATAGAACATTGAGATCATCGAGAACGTAAGACAAATCTAATTTGAGCCCCGGGGTCGAATGGCCGATATCTCCTTAAGAAGGAGGTAGGCACATGTGGCAAGCCGGGTTGGGAGTAGTGGGAACGATTGTTCTTTTGGAATTAGTTACCGCGGGAGGGCTAAAAGGCGGACAAAATCAGGGTAGGGTGGGCGATCCAACTGAGGCGGGGGTGATTGGTGCGGCGGGGCCTGAGTGGCCCTCGGCCAACCCTCGAAACCTGGATACTCTCCCCTTTCCACACTTATCGAGCGGAACAGGGGGGCATGCCGGGGCGGGTGCTGGGATCAGAAATCAGCCACTTGAGTTAAAGCGAAGCACAAACCGACGTTCTTCGTTATTGATAGGGCTCTACATCTCGCAGGGTGTCCTCCAAGCCCTTGACGCACAGGCTACGGTCCGGGCGCTCCACGCCGGCTCAGCTCGGGAAGGAAACCCGCTCGTCCGTCCCTTCGCATCCCAGCCGGCGGCCCTCGTCATTTTCAAGCTGGCACTAGCCGCTGGCACTATCTACGGAATCGACCGGCTGCACAAATCTCACCCCCGCCTGGCGATAACCACCTTGGGCGCTATCAACGCCGGGTATGTTTATCTTGTGCAACGCAGCTATCGAAGCTTTCCCGCTCGTTGACCCAAGACACAACTGTTGTCAGCGATGCTTTCGTACAGCACTTAGGTGTGCCGTTGGTAATCCTCATGAGCGAGCGCAGACGTTTAAGAAGGAACCGTCCACAAGCGCAATCCGAACTCGACCGGTCTTAAAAGTATGGACGACATCTTCCACGTAGACGCCATCGGTCACCTTCAGTGGAATCTCCGCACCCCGTGCGGTGCTGGAAAAACTGGCCGCCATTCAGATGCTCGATGTGTGCTTCCCCCTCGCCGATGGCCGCTGGCTGATCATGCCTCGCTATACGCAGCCCGAACCCGAGCAAATGCTCTTGCTCCACCAGCTCCACTTGGTCCTGCCGCCACAACCACCGCCACGCATCAAGGCGTCGGAACAGGACTCGGCGGCCACACTGGAGTTGAAAATGTAGTGTAGACCTTCGAGACCGCTTTGCTGAAAACACAACACTTACTGCCCCAATGACCCCTCAACTGCGAAAGTTCGGTTAGGCACATGGGCAAACGTGAGTGAAGAACGGAGGCGAAGCAACCGTGTGCAGGTGCCAGACATCTTGAGCCAACACCCCACGATGAGACGCCCCCCCCCTTACGCACCCGCATTTCGATGGCACACCGCCAGCGACGCACATTTGCGAGCGGAGGATTTCAATGGCAGAACCAGAATGGGCCAAAAGGATGGCGCAGGAGTTCAAGGCTGGAAGGGCGCGAAGGAACGAGGAGGGCGCCGAGCTCCTGGAGGAGCGGAGAACTAGGAAGGAATCTGCCTATGAATTGTGGACAGATGTCAGAGAGGCCTTCAAGCACAAGGCGCAAATCTTTAACGCCGCGGCCGGAGAGGAAATTCTCACCTGGGAAGCTGCTGCCGTTAACACTTTCAGTCTGCGCGGAAAGGACATTCAGGGATGCGTGAAGGGAAGTTACAAAGAGGCCGGATACCAAATTAACATTGAAGTTCTCGGAAGACTTGTACCGTTCCAGATAGCCTTTCAGCGTCGCACCGGTAAATACTGCGTGCTCGGCGCGGGCGGAAAGCCCTGCGAGCCGGAAGAAATGGCCGAAACGCTGATCGGGGAGTTCCCAAGGAAGTAGTAAAGCTCTTTTGTTCTCCAGCGTCTGCGTGCTTGCGCCTATGCCTGCACGCGCCGACCCACTGTGCTTAACGCGGCAGTCACGAGCAACCCCCGCAGCGCAGCAAGAAGAAAGAGTCCGGGGCAGCTTCGCATCGTTCCCGAACATTCAACGTCCCAGGGTTGTTGGCTGAAGTGGGCTCCGGGCGAAACTCGCTACATGATTGCTGCTGCACTGCGGCGCAGGAATTCTTCGGAGGCGCTCAGGGTCTTCTCCGTCCCCCGCCCGAAGACCTGGGCGCTTAACTGTTCGATACTCCGATCGTTGTAATACGTGGGGTTACGATAGTCCGTGCTCAGCCCGGCCTGTGCGGCTCTCTTGATTTCCGCAATGCCGTAGTCGAGAGTGTAACGGCAGGCTAACGTCCCCCGTTCAGGCTTGTCTCTCCGATGCGTTCAGATTCCCTGACATGCAGTTTCTCAGCGCCTACCCGGGTTGATTGCGCCAACAGACTGAAGTCCGGACGAAACTCGATGTCGAAGCCCTGCATCAGATGGTAGACCTCCGTGACGGCCTCTCGGCGGGCCGCTTCCTCCAAAGCACTCAGTTGCTGCATGAACAGCGTGGGGTCAAAACTCTGCCCCCTGATCACGTTGATTCCTTCGAAGCGCGTGGGAAGAAGGCTCTCCCTCGCTTCGTCCACCAAGTCCTCACGAATCTTCTCTCCATTACGTAATTGAGTGATCTCGATCTCAATGTCTTTCCCAGCCCGCAAGCCGGAAAGCTCGATGACATGCCGGGCGAGATTCTGGATGCTTATGGGATCTCCCATCTGCAATACGTAGATTTCACCGGCGGGACCCAGGATGCCGGCCTGGATCACCAGGCGAACAGCTTCAGGGATGGTCATCAGGAAGCGCTCAGCCTCCGCATGGGTGATGGTTACGGGTCCGCCGTTGGCGATCTGCTTCTGAAATAGCGGTACTACGCTCCCTCGACTGCCCACGACGTTCCCAAACCGCACGCAGGAAAACGCGGTATCGGTATGTCCGTTGCGGCAGTTCGCCTGAACAATCATTTCGCACAGCCGCTTGGTCGCCCCCATGACCGACCTTGGCTTTACGGCCTTATCCGTTGAAATGAACACGAACCTTGTGACGCCTAACGTCCGCGATAGCTCCACTAGATTCCTCGTGCCGCTGACGTTATTGAGAACGGCTTCGCAGGGATTCATCTCCATCAAGTGGACGTGTTTATGCGCGGCGGCGTGGAAAACCACTTCGGGGCGAAAACGAGAGAAAACGGCTTCTAGCCGCGCAGGAAAGCGAATGTCGGCAACCACAGGGTACACTTTCACACCTTCCGATTCCGACTGAACGCATACATAAGTGTCGTTGAGGCCATTCTCATCCTTGTCCAAGAGAACGAGTTGGGCAGGCTTCAAACTGAAGAGTTGGCAAGCAAGTTCGGAGCCGATCGATCCTCCCGCCCCCGTGATCAGGATTCGTTTGCCCCGGTAGGCGGCGACGACATCGGTGTGTTCCACGGACATGGCGACAGGGTCCCGGCCAAGCAGGTCCGCCATGACGAGTTCGCGGAAGTGAGAAATGTTGACCTTCTTTTGCAGGATCTCCTCAAGCGTCGGAACCATCCAAGTTCGCACCGGCAGCAATTCACAATACGCCCACATCTGTTTCAGTGTTGCACGTGTTATTCGCGGAATGCAGATGATCACTTCTTCGACGTCATGCTCACTCACCACTGAAGGCAGCAAACTCAACGGGCCCAGAACCGGAAGGCCATCGATGAACGCTCCAGCCTTCCTGGGATCATCGTCCAAGAAGCCTACCGCTCTGATGTCAGCCCGCGAGGCGAGCTCTTTTGCGACCATCACGCCGGCACGCCCCGCCCCAATCAGGATCGCTCTCCTCTCTGCACCTTCGGCTCGCTTCCCTCTGTGCGTACCCTCGTGCAGCAATCTCCGCAAGGAGCGGGCGCCTAGAGCCCCGCCCAGGGCAATGAGATATTCAATAACAATTATGCTGAGAGGAACCCGAAGCACCGACCAACGGGCTGGCAACCCCAAGCGCAGGAGGAGGAGAATTGCCGAAAAGGCGAGATAACTCCTCGACATGTGGATAGCATCGCGCAGGCTGATGTATCGCCAGATAAGGCGGTATACATGGAACAAGGAATTGGTGAGCACCCGGCCCAGCATGATTGCCCCCAGCAGAAGCCACATCTGATAGCGACCCTCAGGGGGTATTGCACCCTCAAAACGCAACTGAAACGCGAGGTAGAAAGCCACGCCAGCAATCGACGCGTCAATGATCCCCTCATTTACCGCCGAATAGAATTCGTAGTGCATCCCTGTCTCTTTCATATGAACTCCTGTTCTCGAAGAACGCGCTGCGTTTCGTCGTGCCGACGTCACCACCCTGGGGCTGGAAGAAGGGGGGCATCACGGATCGGACCGCTCGAGAGGCAAGCGTTCCCTCACCGTGGAGTTGCCACGACTGAGTCATTCCGAGTGACCGGCCTGGGTGACCGGCCGTTAAGGAACCTGCACGCAGGGCCTCGCCCATGCCTTGGCGAGCAGGGTCCCTCATACGGACGATCGCAAACCTTATCGTCGTTCTCCGTCCCGGTTGGAGATTCGAGCGCCGCAGCGCCGAACAGCCTCTACGGATTCTGAATTGTGCTGAACAGGACACGTGCCGAGAAGTGTCATCACGATCACTCGCAGGTCGGAGAGGAATGTCCGGTGCCGTGAGTACTCGAGTGAGATCTCCAGCTTGCGGGGGAGAACTTGCTTCACGTATTGGCTCTCCACATCACCCGGCTTAAGAATGTGCTCTTCGTGACGATAGGCAAGGGAGGCAGGGTCGGTAATGCCTGGCCGCTCGCGAAGGATCAGCGTGTACTGGGGGCGGTACATCTCCACGTAGCGCTCGAGTTCGGGTCGGGCTCCCACTAATGCCATGTCGCCGGCGAGCACGTTGATCAATTGGGGCAGCTCGTCTAGCTTGTATTTCCGCAGCAAGGCTCCCACATGGGTGATGCGCGGATCTGCGGGCTCCGTTATGGGACTTCCCCGACGCTCCGAGTCGGCAACCATGCTCCGGAACTTGTAAAGGAGGAATTTCCGGAAATTCCTTCCCACACGGGTTTGGGAGAAGAGTACGGGCCCCCCGTCTTCAAGTTTGATCGCCAGAGCGATGAGGGCCAAGAGGGGGAAAGACAGCACCAGCCCACCGGCGGCACAAATCACATCAAACGCCCGGCGCATAAGAGGCAATTCCCTTCTCCACCTAAGGTTGACCCATTTATTCGCCGCTCTCTGAGTCGCCTACCCGGACAGGCATCCAAACCATCCGTAAGGCAGACGCTCCAACGCATTGCTTCGGATCATTCGCTGGTTGCCGGCACGACTGTGCTCGTCTCGTCAAATCACACGCGGTATTCCCTGACAATGGCACAGACCGCCTCAATCACATCCTCCACGTCCTGGTCACTCATCTTGGCAGAGAGCGGCAACGAGACTATTCGCTGGTACTCATGGTAGGCAACCGGGAAGTCCTCTGGCCTGTAGCCGTACCTGTCCCGGTAGTACGGATGCAGGTGGATGGGGATGAAGTGTACGGAGGTGCCGATGTTGCGGGCTTTCAGCTCCTCAATGAACCGGTTCCTCAAGAGCTCAAAGCAGTCGAGATTCAAGCGCAGGACGTAGAGATGCCAGGCATGCTCGACCTCGGGGCGCTCGACCGGGGTTTGAAACTCCGCCAGCGGGGAGAAGGCCGCATTGTAGCGCCGCACGATCTCACGCCGCCGGGCGTGGAAACCCTCGAGCTTCTTCAACTGGTGCAGGCCGATGGCCGCCTGCACGTCCGTCATGTTGCACTTGAAACCGGCACGAACCACCTCGTAGTACCACGAGCCCTCCGAGCTGTACCGTTTCCAGGCATCGCGACTCATCCCGTGCAGCCCCCAAATCCGCGCTTCCTCGATAAGCTCAGGGGGGCCCGTCAGCATGCCACCTTCGCCCGTAGTCAGATTCTTGGTGGCATAAAAGGAGTAGCAACTTAATACGCGCACCTTCGATGCCCCCACGGGGGCGCCGATCATGCGTCTCTTGTACTTCGCAGGCAGCGCATGGGCCGCATCCTCGATCACCTCGAGTCCGTACTCCTCCGCCATCCGCAGCAGAGCCTCCATGTCGCACGCATGCCCATAAAGATGCACGGGCAGGATGGCCTTCACCGGAACGCCCTCGCGCTCCTTCGACAGTCTCTTCAAGGCCTCCTCGACCCGCGCGGCATCTATATTGAGAGTGTCCTGCTCCACGTCAACCAGGATCGGACGCGCGCCCACGTGCTCGATCACGTTCACGCCGGAGCAGAAAGTCATGGGCGTGGTGATGACGGCGTCGCCGGGGCCGATCCCCAAGGTTACCAGCGCCAAGTGCAGCGCCGAAGTACAAGAGTTCGCCGCCAGAGCTGCCGGCGCACCCACAAAGCTGGCGAACTCCCCCTCGAACTGCTTCACCTTGGGACCGGTAGTCAGCCACCCGGAGCGCAAGGTGTCCACCACTTCGGCGATCTCTTCCTCGCCAATGCAGGGTGGAGAAAATGGCAAAAAGCTGTTCCGCATCCTATATCTCTATCTTTCCGTCCCCTCGTCCACAGCGCTACGCACCCACCGGGCGGTTGTGAATCGCGCCAAGAGGGCAGGACCGATCTGGCTTCAATCCCCGTTGAGCGACTGGGCGCTAAGCCCCGGAGCGCGTCCCTCGAGAGCCAAGCCTCGCAACGCCTCAGGCACCCTCTGCTGCTCCGCTGGACGCTTCCCCTCAATATAGAAACGCACCATCCCTTCGGCCTTGGAGAGCATGGGATTCCCCGGCCGCAACCGCTTCATGAACTTTAGCAGGGCGTGGGTAACTGGATTGAAAACCGGCCCCAGCCGAGGATGAAAGACCACGCGCTGGCGCACGGGTTTTGCCATGTACCCCATATGGAGCTTGAACTCATCCACGCTCGCGGGAGCATCAAGAGAATGCAGGCCGTAGAAAATCGTACGAACACCGGGGCGACCTCTCATGGCCTTGGTTACCACGAAGCTCAGGGCGTTGTTGACGTTTACGGTGAGAAACTCCTGGCGACACTGTTGAGAGAGCAAATAGCAGCAATCGCCCATCTGAAACGCTGTGACCGAGGCAGCCAGGGCACCCTCGACCAGCGCTCCCCAAGCCTCAAATCCGGGCAACGTGGCGGCGGACTCACAGCGCCTTCGCCAATCCTCCCGCGAAACGCCCACGTGCCTTCCCTGGCGCTCCAGCGTGTCTTGCTCAAGGGCCCAGCCCTCCCGCGCCAGCAGCTCGAAGGGCACCTGTTCCACGGCGCAATTGCGCAACCCTCGCCGAACGTTTTTGCGAGTCCGTTTGCCCAGATCCTCGAAGTCATAGGTGGGCCTTTCATACACCACGTGGTAGCTCAGGCAACCCAGCGGCGCGTCCGGGGCGGTCGAATATCGCACCGCGATGATGCCCTGCTCGCGCAACAGACTCCTTAGCTCTTCTTCGCTGGGGCGGACAATCCAATGGTAGGGAAACGCCTGAAAAACGCGCGGCCCCTGACTGTGCCAATAGGCGCTGGCCGTACGCACCACCTTCTGGCCCTGGCAGCGCAACCATTCCGCGAAGACATCCGGAGTCATCGCACACCAGCCGTGACGATCCGGAACGTTCCGCTCATGCCGAAGACCCAAGGGCTTGCCCCGGAGGAGCAGGACTCGACTTGACGGCCAGATAGACTTCCTTGCCAGCCACGGACAACCTGCCGCCGCTGGCTTTGAAAACCACACGGCCAACGCCACAAGTGAGGCTGTGAATTCACCTTCGGGAGGCCACTAGGTTCCGTTCCGCGCCAGGAACAAAGATGCTCTCTGCCACATTTGGCTCTCGGGGCGCTTGCGAGCCGCCCAACGAATAATCCGCCGCCCACCGAGGGAGAGCATGGGCTGCAACAGGGGGTTGAGCACGACGCGCTCGCCAAACACTTTACGTTGGTATCCCATGCGCAGTTTGTATCGGTCCAGCAGCACCGTGACAGCCGATTCCGCGCCGTAACAAACACACGCCACCCGGGGCTCGGAGAGTTTCGATTTGGTTACCACAAAGGTCAGGGCATTATTAGGGTTATAAGGCAAATACTCTGTCGCAGAGCTCTCCCATTGGAAGAAGAGCCAACCTTGAACAAAAGCCAGGACCGCAAAGCTCGCCAAGTGCCCCTTGACCCAGGCGCCCCAGACCTCAAAACCCGGCATCTCGCTGGCAGCCTCACAGAACCTGCGCCACTGCGCCTCGGTCATCGACTGCAAGCTTCGGCCTTGGCGCTGAAACGTTTCTTCGTTGAGCCCATGACCGTGTTGAGCCAGGTAAGCAAAATCGAACGGCTCGACTTTGCAGCTCTCAAGCCCCCGCCGGGTGGCAGTGCGCGACTTCTTGTGCAGCGAGCCCAAGTCATAGTCGCGGTCTGTACACACCAGGATGCCGATCTGGTTAGGGCCTTTGTCGAGATCGGTGGGAAAGCGGAGTGCCGCAGCCGGTCCCCCCAGCAGCACTCGAGCCAGTTCCGACCCTGAGGGTGAGACTGCCCTATAGTAAGGCAGGCTCATATAGAGGAAGGGCCGATGCGAGTACCAAAAGCAAGTTTTGGTCTCGATGACCCTCTGGCCCTGCCTCAAAAAGAACTCTGCAAATTGGCCTTCTGTCATGGAGCCACCCGCACGAGTCGCGGATTCCTGCACGGCAATCGGTCATTCCAGCACCTTACGATTTGAGCCGGACCGGCGCGCTTGACCAGAATTTCAGTCTCACCCTTTTGGCAGACCGCACACCCTACGCAATCAGTCTGACCGTCCATGGGGTGCCGTTTGTCGGAATGGGGCTTTTTCTTCGCCGGCGAGGGAACGCAGGAGGTTGCAAAACTCTTGAGCCGCAGCCAGTTTGGAATGATGCTGGACCGCATATGCCCTGCCGAGGGCGCCGAGACGCGCTCGATATGCGTCATTCCGAAACAAGTCCAGAATGGCGCCGGCCAAGGCGCCAGGGTTTTCCGGCTCGAGGCACAAGCCGCAGCCCGCCCGCTGGATCACCTTCCAGGTGTCGGAACCCTCGTCCACGGAAGCGATGATGGGGCGGCCGCTGGCCATGATCGAGTAACACTTCGAGGGCACCGAATCCGTGCCCATGCCCCGTTTCAGCATGATCAGTGAAACATCCGCCGACGCCAGCACCCACGGCAACAATTCGCGCTCCTGGAAAGGGATGAATTGGACATTCCTAAGGCCGGCCCGTTCCACCGACTGCTCCAAGCTGCCCTTAGCAGCCCCGTCCCCCACCAAGACCGTGCGGATGGCTGGCTCCTCATCGAGCAGCCACGCGGCTTCCACGACCTCTTCGAGCCCTTGGGTCAATCCCAGGTTGCCGGCGTACATTACCACAAACCGATCATCCAGCCCCCACTGCGCGGAGAACGCGTTACGGCGGGGAAGAGGACGAATAAAATCCGCATCAATCCAGTCCCAAATAACCGCCAGCTTGGACTCCGGCGTCCCTTTAGACTCCAGCACCCTCTTGTAACCTTCCGACAGCACGCGCACGTAGCCCGCCCGCCGGCAGCACAGGCGTTCCATCCAGTCGATGGCCTTAATCACCGGACGGTGGCGAAACACGCCCAGTTGGACCCCTACCTCAGGGTAGATTTCATGGACCGAGTAAATCATGGGCTTGCGCCGCAGCACACCTAAAGCCACCACAGGCAACAGCACTTCCAGGGCGGGGCTGCTGGCCAGTAACACATCGTACCGGCAAGCGAGGCCCACAAGCGCTGCCAGGACCTGGAAGCAGAAAAACCCTAAAAGCCTTAGGCCCAGCCGGGCCCTGTCCACACTGGGTACCCACACACGGGTGACATCCACGCCCTGGCGCCGCTCGCGTTGCACCAGCCGCCCTCGAAACTCCTTGGCAACCCTTCCCGTCGGGTAGTGGGGAACGGCAGAGATAACAGAGACCTCACACCCCAGGCGGACCAGTTCTTCGCACAGCATCTCGTAGAGCGCCGCGCTGGGCCCCAGGTCGGGGGCGTAGAAGGGCGTAATGACGAGAACCCGCACCGCAATCTAACCGTCCTTCCCGATAATGTAGACCTGCACCACTCCCATCCCCTCCTCAACCGAGGAGGGGAGTCCGAATCCCCCCTCCTTGGTTAAGGAGAGGGCCAGGGGGTGGTGGTTCTTCAAGACGAGAGCAGTTTCACCCTTCATTCCCAGCTATTGCGAGGCGGGTCAAACCCTGCCAACGGCTCCTTACTCCTTTGATCGAGCCAGCGGGCAACACTTTCAGGGTCTTGCAGCTCGCCCCTCAGAGTTGAAAGAATCAAGTCGTGGGTTGCTACGGTGTTGAAGCGGCGGTTGTAGTCTAACCTGGTCGTTTGCCCGGCCAGTTTCAGCAGGAATGGCACCCGGTGATCGATCTTTCCATCCAGTAGAAATGTAAATCGGAACCAGTGATCTGCACTCAGGAGGACAGTTGTCGAGTCCCACACTCCAGCCGTCTCCATGGCCTGCCGCAATTCCCGGAAAGTTTGGTCAACTAGCGCGAGGTTGTCGATGTAAGTTCCTCGTCCACTAGAATCGAAATCGCCCCGGGATCGACTGTAAATGCCCGGCAGGTGTGGAATCGGCCAATGGAGGAGAATCAAATTGAAGTCTGGGTTGGTCGCCACAGGAATAGCGGCTTGGCGAAAGGCCTGATATGTCTTGATACGTCCCAGATCCCCCAGGCGGTTCTGGCTGAGTCCAAACGGGCCTAGGCAGTGAAGTTGATCCAGAAGAGGAAAGGAAGACGGTACAATTGTAATCCGTTTCACCATTCTGGAGAAAAACGGCAAATCGGAATCTGGGTACTGGTTCGGAAAAAATCGGCAGAAGTCAAGGCTGCTGCCGATTATCCTGTCGTAGGGGTTGGACCAACCAACGACCGCTGTCTTGTAACCAAGGTCTCGCGCTCGAGAGAACACGTTCGCCGTATTCCTCCAGTTCACGGTCTGCTCATCCCCTTCATAGGTGAGCAATAAGTCTCTAGTGCCTTGTGGCTTCGCACTGGTCACGATTCTTCCGTTTATTAAGGAAGGCATCGACAAAAGCGTTTCTCCTGCGGGCGGGAATGCGTTCGAAGCCCATAAGGACTCGTCGCGCAGGCGGTCAATCTCCGGAAGCCTAAGCCCCGTAGGACGGTCAATAAACGTCAGCCGTTCATCCATCTCGTCAAAGATGATCCACAGAACGCGTCGGCGCGACGGGGGGGGGGTGCTGGGAGAGGGCGTTGGCGGGTCGGTCCCTGACCAGATTGCCGATCTTTCGGCGAACCACCGCGTGAGAACTCCTCCGAAAGTGAAAAAGGTGAAAGGGAACAGGAGCAGCACGAGGAGAGCGAGGGCTGGGATGATGCGGCGGCGCCAACGGACCACAACACAGGCGCATACTGTCACGATGATTCCGCACACGATTATCAGCTCGGTTTTGGTCAGGTGAGTTAGCAGTTGATTCGAGTCGAGACTTGAGAACTGTAGTCTTACTATGTTCAAAGGAACAACGAGAAGGAGGACGAAAGCCCACCTTGACACTTCCAATACGAACCGCCGCTGCGATAGTCTGGCCAAGGTGTAAAAGCCCCAGAAAGCCAACCCCAGTAGAAGTACATCGGCGATTACGGCAAGGTTGTCAGCAGTGTCTGGCTGCTGTCGATAGAACGGATCCTCACGATAACCATGCCAGTAGAATACAAAACATAGGTTTGCCAGAGAGAGTGATATAGCCAAATGCTTAGGCCGTATCATTGCCTGCTCGCTTTCGAAGGAGGTATATCCAGCGCTTGCTCTGCCCTAAACGCCGCGACTCGAGACATTCAAAACGACCTGAGAAAGCAGCTTCGAAAACCTGCCGATTCAGCCCTTGAAACAGACTGTCGCGCCCACGCGTGATGCATCGGAACATAGCATCTTCTGGACCAACATACTCAATGATCAAAAGCTGCGAAGTAAGCATTGATGCCAGTTCCGCTATTTCGGCTAGAGGTATCCGTTCGCTGACCAGGAGATGGTGAACTAGAGCCAGCATGAACACGGCGTCGAACCTGCCCGAGGCGCGATCAAGAAAGGATAGGCACTCGCGATTACGCCAACCCACGGAGGGACTTGGCCGAGCAATATTGATGACGAGCGGCAGGATATCGAGTTTTTCGCGAGTTGCCATTCGCCATACTTGCCCAACCACTACGGGGTCTGAGTCGATCGCAACCACGCTGGCTCCGCGGCGCGCTGCGAGCGCACTGAAATGGCCGGTGTTACAGCCAATATCCAGAACACTTCGGGGCTTGCATTCGCTAACAGCTTTCTCCACAAAAGCCTGCTTCGCCATGAAGTCTTCCGGGGGGTAGCTGCAGTGGGATTCCATATAGTTCGCCCAATGGGATTCCCGGTTATTCGCTGGGACGAGTCGGCTCAATCGTCTTCTCAGGCGATTGAGCAACGAGCCCAAGACGTAGCGTGCTTGCTCGGGGTCTTTCACAAGATGCGGACGGTAAATGGATTGGTCCTCGGCTTTGTGACGTCCTGCGAGCCAAGACGGAAGGCTTACTAAGGAGAGGAAAGGCGGACGCAGTCTCTGTAAAGCACTGCAAAGGCGGTAAACCTCTTCTGGCTCGAGTCCGTCGCGCCGGCTGAGCAGCGATTGCTCCAACGGAACTCCAAATTCCTTGTTTACGAGGAGGGGTAGCAGGAAGGTTCGCACAAACTGTGCATAGGCCAGCCAGATTGGGTCCCGAGGTTCGCGACCTTCCACAGACAGCACATCGACGAAGACAGGTGAGCTTCCCCGAAAGAGAATATTGTAGGGAGTTGCGTCTTTGACGCCAAGACATTCCGGAAGCAGGCCTGTGGCCAGATCGAGAGTTAGCTGCCCCGCGGCTTGCAGCATTTCGGGAGGCCACTCATAGGGATAGCTGGGAAAGGGGATTCGTTCGTGCTCTGCGATGCCCCCCACGTCAATACCTCGGGCTTGCCTGGATACCTCCGGGTCCTGAAGTATTTCCACCTTCTCAGAATCTGAAAGCAATCGGGTTCGAACCAGCTTGCCGGAAGATAGGAGTTTCTTCCCTTGTTTTGAGGCCAGAAACGTTAGCAAGTCGTGGATTGCGACTTTGCTGATGACACGGAAAATCCCGAAATCGTGCAGGATCAAGGTTCCAGCAGGATCTCGAAAGGACGGATTGAAATCTTGCGGCAGCCCGGAGACGCTTTCATCAATCACCGCCCACCCCGTCTTCCTTCTTTGCCTTATCGCCTTTTCCAACTAAACGTGTTATGAATTTCCTGAAATAATAGGCTGCGCCGATTAACAAGGAAACGGCGATTTGCCAAATCAGGAGGGCTGACCCCGGATCAGTGTAGGCGTAAGCGGGTTTCTCACAAGCTATGAGCACCGTTAGTGCAAACACCAGGACACCGATTATCCGCCGCATTATGCGGAGCGTCTTACACTGAAATCCAGTGGAGTGGGCTCCATTGCGCTTGCAAAACGCAGAAGCCCTGTCGTGATGAGAATTTATTTTGTCCATCCTTTGAGCACCCCCATGTATGGGCTTACTGATGTCCGCTCCAAGACATTCCTCATCGCCCGGAGGCAAGTACTCCTCCGGTCTGGAAACCGGGGGCTGTATTACAAAATCTGACGGCGGGCTTCCTGACTTGCTCGGAGGGATAAAAAACGTCCGTGAGTAATCCAGCGCGAGGATTCCTTCTCAATCCAGACCGGCTTGGTTGAACAAGCCCCCTGTGCCGAACCTCGCCCCAAGCTCCACCACATCTCTTATAGCGCACTCATAAATCTCCTGTCAACCTGAACCCCCAATCCAGAATCCGCACCCGCATGTCAGTTCTGCCTCGTTCGCGCTTACTCACTTCCTGTTTCCGAGCTCGCCACGACCCGCCGCTTGATTAACCTTGCCGGATTGCCGCCGACTACAGTCCACTCGGGGACGTCACGGTAAACGGAGGCCGTCGCCCCAATCACCGCCCCTTCGCCGATCCTGACGCCAGGGCCGATGAACGCTCGGGCTCCGACCCAAGCGTTGTCGCCGACCTCGATCGCTTTCATAATCAGCCTGAGGTCAGGATCTGTGTAGTCGTGCGAGGCAGTGCACAGGAACGCGTACTGCGACACGATCACCCGGGCGCCGAGTTTGACCGGCGCGACGCTGTAGCAGTCCACGTCATTGCCCATACAACTGTGGCTCCCCATGGTCAAATTCCAGGGGGCCCAGATTCGACAACGCGGGTAGGGCCTGGCGCCCACACCGATGCGCGCCCCGAAGCAGCGGAGTAGAAAGCGCCGCCAAGAGTGGAGCAGGACGGGGGAGGGGCGATACAATAGGAGCCACACGGTGTTCCAGAAGGCCCGCGCCATCTTGTTGCGCAGAGACAGTGGATGGCCGTAGACGTTCGTCATCTTGATTGCCTTACTATCCCATGTCCCAACTCTAGCGTCAATTATGAACGGAGGCTCTAGCCCCTCCTCCCGGCGCGCGCAACACGGAATGATATGCTTCTTCATATTGTCGCGCGATCTGTTCCCAGGATAGTTGCTCTATGATTCTTTCACGGGCGCCTATTACCCTTTGGGCGGCTTCCTGCCCGTTCTCCAGGATCCCATCGATGGCCTGCGCCAGCTTCGGCGCATCGCCGTAAGGAACAACGAACGCCGCCCCGAAGCTGGTGAGAAGCTGGGCACACGCGCTGCCCTCCGAGGTGATCGTCGGCACGCCGCACATGGCTGCTTCAAAAGGGACCATCCCAAACGACTCTGAGCTTCCCGCACAGACCACGACGTCACTGTCCACGTAGGCCTGGAGCTTCTGCTCCCCCTCCAGGGCGCCAGTAAACATTACCAAGTCCGCCAGGTTCAACTGCTTCACCAAGGCCAGAAGTTTCGCCCTGTAGCCATCGTCCGGCCCAATAATCACCAGCCGGCTCTCCCCGCGAAAGCGGCTGCACGCAAAGGCCCGCACCAAGTGCTCGATTCCCTTCTGGGCATGCACGCGGCCAAGGTACGTGACGACCTTGGGCTCAGCGATCCCATGTCGCCGTCTGAAGCCACCCTTCTCCGGCAGCTTCGCGTACTCAGCGACATTGATCCCGTTTGGGATGACCACAACCTCCAGGCCGGGTTTAATAAAGCCCTTATAATCCGAGACTTCTCGGGCCGATGAGGCGATGAACAAGGCACACCCCCACAGAATCCGCTCGCCAAATAACAGGTCATAAGTATGCTTGGCGAGCAAGCTGGAAGAGATCGGCCTCATCGCCCCCCGCCCTTGGATGACATAGGGAACGTTATATTTACGACAGAAGTAGCTCGCCGCGATAACATCAAACGCGCGCAGACCCTCCAAGTGGACAACGTCGTAGTTCTTCAGCTCCTGCTTAAAGAAACCGACCATGCCCGGAGAAACAAATAGACCAAGGGAATGGAGTCCCAACGACATCAACCAGTACGTATTGAAGTAGATAACGTCAGCGCCTTCGTACAAAACTCGCCGGGTCTGGGGAAACAGTTTCTCGTGCTTGCTGGCAAGGTTGGTGCAGACCACGGTGACCGCATGACCTCTGGCGATTAAAGCCTTTGTAAGGTAATAGGCGTTGAGTGTGGGGCCACCAAGCCCCGTCGCAGGCGGGAACCCCAAGGTGCAGTAGCAAATCTTCATGGCCCGCTTCCAATTTCTAATTTCTGCCC
>Ga0208689_1000588_pt1 | contig 23866 bp, 19 predicted proteins | sample June2015DPH_8_15_FD_184700 | JGI IMG/M metagenome (GOLD analysis project Ga0208689, IMG submission 184700) | Peatland microbial communities from SPRUCE experiment site at the Marcell Experimental Forest, Minnesota, USA - June2015DPH_8_150... | ecosystem: Environmental > Terrestrial > Soil >... | reverse complement strand
AGGAAGTGATTTTGCATCCACCGACCCAAACCACTCGCTGTAGACAGATTGTGCCATCTGCTCCAAGATGCGAATACGGTGCTTGTTAATCTCAATCAGGTCGTCGTAGGCGGAGAGCACGGCGGCAATTTTGTGCTGAACGGGGAGAGGAGGAACTATAACGGGAATGGCATATATATAATTTCGGTTTAAAGATGGCTGTGCGCTACCAGAATTGTAGTTATCAAAGTCAATATGTTTCAAAAGATAATATGCAAACCGTTCATCATTTCCATGAAAATCAGTAACGAACAAGACCGCATTATGAGGCCAATAATCTATCGGTGAAAAATTAACCTCACCGAACGAAGCACCACTTCGGCCAACAGTAACTCCTGGTCCTTTGGCACGGGCAATGTTGTGGTAACCAGTAATACCAGCAGAACCATAAACAGGAACATTGCCAGTACGCCTATCTCGATCAGGAAGATCGTATCCCCTTTGAAGGCTAACAAATTCACCTAGTGTGGTTTGTTTCCAGCTCATAAGTCTTTAAAAAAATAAAAAACGTTCTCAGCAATACGTTCCACCAATTCACATGCTTCCGCAGGCATATGCCCGAAGATTGGAAATTTAGCGCTATTGACACGCTGCTCTAAAAAATGGATTTACTTTCATGCACCAGAAAATATCCCGACGAACTTCGCATCAATGTTTCAGCAATTGGAAAGATCGAATTAATTGCTTTTAGAGAGCGCATATCCGAGAGTTCAATCAGTTCGATCTTTCCAATCTTCATCCAGACTTTCATAAACTCAATCATGTTCTTTTCTCTGTAATAAGCAGGGATGAGGTTTTTCTCTTTTGGAAAATCTCGAGATATTGCTAATAGATTAGCCCGATATGCCGTAGATTTTTTTCTGTTGCCTTTAATTAAATATAAAAAGGTTGGGGTGTTCTGCTCAAGCTGCTCGCTAAGCAAAGCCACCCTTGCTCGCGAGAGTGGATTGCCCAGCTTGCCAAACCACACAGCGCCATGTTGTGAAACGATAGCATTATGTTCAATTACAACATCACCTACACTGAACATAGTATCCGAAAATCGAACGACCAAATGAAATGGATTGCTCATTCTTCCAATTCCAATTCTAATGCGATGTTATCCACATCCACCTCTCCGCTCATTAAGCGTTGTAGCAGTAGATCGCGCGTCTGCCGAAGGTTTACATTTTTGTCAAGCAAATTGTTCAACAGTTGGCGCAAAAATGAAATGTGATCTTCAAATTTTTGGCGAAGATGGTCTGGTGGAATAAAAATGTCGATATCAGTAATAACGCCAGCGCTTGCACTTTTGCGGGTTGTTCCTGTGCTAGCACCAGTTATATAATCTTTGTAACGATTTGATAGCAAAAAATAGAACAGAAAATAAGGAGACAGTTTTGGTGACTTTATCTTCAAGCGAATAAGGTATGAAGCAAAAACTGCATCAATTTCTTTTTCTACAATCCCCGCTTTTCCTGGGTCAGCCATACGGATAACCAGAATATCCCAAACGCTCAATTTATATTTTGGTAATTCGTCTTTGCTGATTGGGCAATATGGCACTTCATTCCATTTTATATAGGAATTTTTATTGATATCCATTCCTCTAACAAATTTTGGTCCAACTTCAATTTCATTCGCACTTTCAGTATAGCCATACTGCGTTTCGACGAGATCTGACAACTTCGCAACATCCCATCCCTCAGGAAGTGATTTTGCATCCACCGACCCAAACCACTCGCTGTAGACAGATTGTGCCATCTGCTCCAAGATGCGAATACGGTGCTTGTTAATCTCAATCAGGTCGTCGTAATTCGAGAGGGCAACGGTAATTTTACGCTGGATGGTTATATCGGCGAAATACTTAATAGATTGGTTTCGAAGAATTTCCAAACTAACAAAAGGTTGGGCAGCCCCGGTTCGATAATTTTTTATGCGAGCTTGGAATTCGTCACTTAGAACAAGGTAATATAAATATCGCGGATCAATTTTCTCGGGATCCGGTTTAAATAACGCAACGTTTTTTATACTAAATTCTTCATCTGTGTTGATATAAGCAGTAGCGCCGAGTGTAGCCCCAATATGAGCAAAAAGCGTATCTCCTTTTTCAGGTTTTGATCTTGATATTACTTTCAAGTGATCTTCATAGCTGATAAATTCACAGTCATCGAAATCAATATAGCCATTGGCGATTTGTTTTGCTTTTATAAATGGAAAACCATCGAGCAAAGTCTTAGGGGTATCGTGCGTACCATCTGTTACCAAAGTGCAGATTGATTTGAGGGTTGTAACTTCAAGTTCAGCCATGATTATTCCAACAACTTTGCTACATTCTCGGCAATACGCTCTTCCAACTCGTGCGCTTCGGTTTTGAGCACCTCTAGTTCCTCATTTAATCCTTCTAACCGCTCAGAAAAGTCGAAATCATCTTTGCCGCGGGCGCTAACGCCTACGTAACGACCCGGGTTCAGGCTCCAACCTTGTGCTTCGATCTCCCTTCGCGTGGCAACTTTGCAGAGCCCAGGTATATCCTTGTATTGGCGATTTTTGATTAGAGATTGCAGAGTGACTACTTGTGCTGGAGCTAGCTGGGGAAAAGCCGCCGCATTGAGGATAAACTCGTTCAGGCCTTCACCCCGATAAAGGCGCACCAGGGTTGCTATCAAGCCGATTTGCTCGTTCGTAAATTCTCGATGCGCCCGGTCAATTTGGGTGAAGATATTACGAGCATCGATGAAGAGTACCTTATCTTGTCGTTCCGTGCCGGCCTTTCCTTTGTCTAAGAACCACAGTGTGCAGGGCAGGGTCACTGTGTAAAAGAAGTTGCTGCCAATGGCAATCATCACATCTACCACACTGCCCTCAATCAATGCCTTACGGATCTCGCCTTCTGATTGGCGCGCATCCGCCGCAGAGTTGGCCATCACGAAGCCGGCCCGGCCTTTAGGGTTAAGAGCGCTGTAGAACAACTGGATCCAAAGGTAGTTGGCATTGTCCGCCCGCGGCATTATGAAGGGGAAGCGGGCAGTATCGTCTTTTATGCGCTCCTTATCCACCCGGTCCACATTGAAAGGCGGGTTGGCCATCACAAAGTCGAATTTGCCTGTCGCGTTGTGTGGATCCTCGTAATAAGAGTTGCCCTGGCGAATGTCGCCTGCTAGTCCATGTACAGCCAAGTTCATCTTGCACAAGAGTACCGTCTCCGCCACGCGCTCGTGTCCGTAAATGCTAATCTCTCGGCTTGGGTCTTGTTTGTGTCGCTCGACGAACGCTGCGCTCTGCACGAACATCCCACCAGACCCACAAGCCGGGTCATAGATCAAACCGTGATATGGTTCGATTACTTCAGCAATCAATTTGACGAGAGAGGTCGGTGTGAAAAATTCGCCGCCCTTCTGTCCTTCGCTCATGGCGAACTTGCCTAGGAAATACTCGTAGATCTTTCCAAAGGCGTCCCCTTCGATGTCCATCGGGATGGAATTGAAAACCTTCAGCAGTGTGACCAGGACGCTGTTCTCCAGGCGGTTGTACGTTTTGGGCAGGATATCCTTGAGATCACCGTTCTCATCCTCAATCGCGCGCATGGCATCGTTGATTGCCTTGCCAATATTCGTCCCTTCGGGTAATCGCATCAATACATTCCAGCGCCCTTCTTCTGGCAGATACAGCACGCCGCGCGCTTGATAGTCCACCTTTGAGACCTTCCTCCGCCCAGAGCTTTGCTGTGGTTTCAGCTCCTCCTCCACCTTTGCGAATTTGTGGTCAGCGAAGCGCAGGAAGATTAAGCCCAAGACTGGTACAGAATATTCGGATGATTTCAGCTTTGAGTTGGCTCGCAGCTCGTCTGCTGCGTCCCAGAGACGTTTTTCGATTTCAGTATTATTTGTAGGCATAGTTAACCCTTATAGATTAGAAGATGGACTTGTTTTCACAAACTAAAAAATATCCAGAAGAACTGAGCACCAACGTTCCGCAATTGGAAATATTGAGTTGATGGCTCTCAATTCGGCGTTGAACAAGAGTGCTCCCCATTTTGCCGGACCAGACTGTTCCATATTTCAAGGTAATAGTATTGTGTTTGGCAACCACATCTCCCACGCCGAATATTGTGTCTGAAAATCTCACGACTAAGTGTAACGGCTTCTCATCCATATTGCTTAATAAAGATTATAGCCGCATTTCTACCAGATAAATGCGAAGAGCCCATTTTCTGTAGTTTAATATACTTTCTCATAAAGCCATCACTCTTGATTTTTGGTATAAGGAAATGTATAGTGTAAACATCACATTTACATTGGTTCTTCTGGGAGGGAGTATTATGGATAAACCCATTATTTTTTTTAGTCATTCCTCAAAAGACAAAGAGGTCCTGATAAAACTTAAGGAACTCATCGATGAAAGAACCGGGAGGGCAATAGATATTTTTCTGTCCAGCGACGGACAGAGTATTCCGCTTGGTAGGAATTGGGTAAAAAGTGTTGAGGATGCGTTGTTAAAGGCATCGATAATGTTCGTTTTTATCTCGCCCAATTCCTATACCTCCAATTGGTTAAACTTTGAGGCTGGTCATGTTTATTCGAGAGGGATCCAGGTTGTACCAGTTGGCATATTAGGATTAGATCTAAATCATATAAATCCTCCCCTTTCATTATTGCAAGGATTTAACTGCGATAAAGCCAACTCATTAGATAATATTATCGCAATCATAAACCAATATTGTAAAACGACATTTAAGGCCGATTTTACAGAGGAGGAATTTAATAAGATCTTTAATAACGCAAGAGTTATATCAAGTATTCTTGCAATTTCCTTTTTGAAAATAAATTTGAAGATAATTCAACCTCCAGAAGAGGATAATTTACTGATAAAGACGATTGAAGAACAGCTAAAAATCAGCGGGATCAATTTTATCTATAGCGGTGGTACAAATCCCATACATTCGAATGGCCTCGAACTGTCGTATACACTACCAAATCGACGCGTCTCAATCAGGGTGGATAAACTAGTAGCAGGAATTTATCTGCCTGTATTTCAAGAACTACTTGTAAAGAAGGTCTTGGAGCCTGAAGATGCACAAGTCATCTTTGCTACAGGTTTTTCATTGGCAATAGGTTATTTGAGGCAGTCAGCTTTGTTGAAAGATACTGACGTTCAAATGAAAGAGGGTGAAGAGTTCATGTTCCAAGGTATTTATTTTAGGATAAACCAGTTTTCTGCTAGCGGTTATGAAGGTAAGTACTATATTCGAATGGATATCATTTTTCATGATAATTTCATTTCGAATGATTGGTTGGAACACTTGATCCAAATATTCGTAAACACTCATGTAATAGAAGTTGTAGAAGACAATTAATAATTCAAATTTACTTTCCCGATCTATATCTATAATTATAGTTTCCACCTATCGGCCGGAGATGCCCGTCGATGAGTTTTTTTGCGTCTGCCTTCGCTAGCTGGAGATACTGGCAAACCATGTCCAATGTACTATGTCCTAGGATCATCTGTAAGGTAAAGATATCTCCATCATTGCGTAGGTACTCCACTGCAAAGGTATGACGCAGGCGGTGAGGGTGAATTTAAGCGCGCTGGCCATAAAGACGGAGGTCACTGTGAAACTCATGGGAAATGATGTTGAATTTCGTAAATATGTAGATCAAATAAAAACCGAGATCAATGAAAAACTTATAAAAGGGAATGCTAATAATGGCAGACAAGTTGATGAATGGTTACAAATAATATACCAGAGCTATTCTCAGAGATTTATTTCTGATAATGAAAGGATATGGGCAACAGGGGCAATAATGATTCCCTTAGCACTCGCAATTTTTGTGGCGCTTCCATCAATTAAAGAACCGACCACACTGCAGCTTATTACCTTGGGGATACCATCCATATTGGTTATGATGTCCTGGCTCGTTATTGCCGAAAATCATAGGGCTTTCCAAGAAAAAAGTCGTGCTTGGATAGTTGCGATAGAAGAAACCCTTGGTCTCCAAAACACAGGTGGTCGAAAATACCAGTAAATTGGTTAAATGGGCTTGTTACCAAGCGGGGCGCGGCTCAGGCAATGCGATATGTACTTACATTTGTGGTTTTTGTTGGCTGGGTGTTAGTTTGGATCTATTGGCCCCGATGAACTGTGCGTCGGTATTCTTGGAAGTTTGAAAAACTAGATTTGCTCCGCGAACATAAAATTCCTCGATCAGTCAGAATACTTACATAGTTCAGAACTTGGCAAATTGTGAAACAATGCTTGCCAGCTCCCATCTGCGCTCTAGAATATCTATTGATAATCTAGCTTTATGACACTGTCCTCATCAGGTAATCAGTGTGTTATGTTAGTGAGGCAGTTCGACTCTGTCTTTCCCTTCGTTTCCAGCTGGGGTTAGGAACCGTTACTTATTTGCAAGCCGTTGTAAAATTCCACGATGTTGAATAATAAAAGTATCAACAAGATCTCCCTCTTCGTAAAAGGTTTCGCTGTCCACACCCGCTTCTGCAGTGAGCTTGCATAAACGACGAATGTACTTCATATCAGCAACAGAAACTATAACCTTGTCACCTGGATAGGGAAGGGCTCCTATACGACTAGGTTCTTTTATAGTACGGAGAAAAAAATCAGTTCTCTCTACTAATCTTGATATCTCAATAGTGTTCCCCTTTGGGTTACTTAATAAAAACCCAAAATGCTCAAGAATATGACGTAATTGACGATATGTTATTTGTCGTTCACCTTTTTGAATAGAACGAATATTGGTTCTGATCCAAACTGCTACTGCATTAACTTCATCGTCTGATATAGAGCGATCAGGAGAGCGTTTGGATTTATTATTAATATTTATAACATTATGCGTAGACACCTTGATAACAATATCGTAGAGTTGAGATTCCCCTACTCCATCAAAACTAAGCCTATTTTTGTAGAGATGTGCAAGAAGAGAAACGAGAGCTGTTCTCTTATTACCGTTATGAAATGGATGATCGCAGCAGATTCCAAATGTAAGCGTGGCAGCGTTGGAATACGGATCAGGATACTTCATAACGTTATTCAGGCATGTCTGTTGCCTGAAGACAGCCGAAGCCAGGAGATTCTCACTTTTCACGCCAGGTGGAAAAATCGGGTTTGAGGAGTCGGAGAATTCCTCGACGAGAGATTCGTGGATATGTTTTACATCTTCGACTGAGAGCATTTCCGCTGGCATTATTAAATTATACCCAATCAACAAGAGACTATGACTACTAATACTGGATTACCCCTATTTGCAACGTAAATCAACTATTGATAAGATCCATTTACAATAGTTTCCACGATAAAAAAACTTAGACGGACACCTGCCAATGACCATACGGATGGGGGAGGGGAGTGCTCCCATACAAGCACTCACGCAGCCTGTACTACCGCGGCGCGAAAGAGTTGCATGAACTTCGCAACTTTTGCCAAGAATTGTTGGAGATTCTAATAGCAGAAGCACTAACAGCGGTTCGACTCTTCTTGGGGGCACGTGTACAAGGTAGTAAATTTATCACTTTAGAATGGAATTAATTATGAATCTGAGGGGCGAACCATCTATGGCGGATCTACGATAAATTGATGTGTATAGGAACCGAACATTCCTCTGCTTGAAGCCTTTGTCAATCTATAGAAATCTTTATATCTTGTTGATTCCAGAGAGGAGCGAATATATACCAAATGCAACCTATCTGAGGAATATTCAATTCAGCGAAAGCAATTAACCTTGTGTGCAAGTTTTAGATCGTAATCAGTTTTGAGAAACTTAACATCGCAATATCTTCTTGAACGTAGGAGAAAATAGCCAAAGTGTGGCTCAAAAACTTGCGTATCCAGCACTCGTTGTAAGGTTATTTCCCCCATACATACAAAATGGATACTAGCAAATATAAGTATGTTCGTCAAACTATTACTTTTCCACTCCACTCATTAAAAGCTCACGCCGCCCGGGGAGGATGGAAAGAATTGCTGTGGTTTGACGAACTCGCTTTATCATTCATATCAAGCACATAACCTGCCATAATCCTAGGTTCCCCAGCACTATAAAGGAAATACGACAAATATTATGGCATGATGATTAAAGGATTATAATTTCCTTATCCCCGCGCAAATTGAATCCTTCTTTTTCTTTTGGCATTAATATTTGATATGGGAAAATTAGACAAAGAAAAACGATTAGACAGAACCCTAAAAATGACCTGCCCCCGGGAGTCGCTTATCTGAACCGCCGTTACGATCAGTTTGGTGCTTTGGAGAGCCTGGCATCGGGAAAGGGGATCGCGGAGCGCGCCCGTTTGGTTTTGATGGAAAGCGGCCGCGCCCGTTCCTTTTGTGCGCCTGAAGCGGAAGAGGTGTTCGCAGCAGCCCGCAAAGGGGAACCTTGGGCGTTGAAGGTTGTGGATGAAACGGTCGATTATCTGGCATTAGGAGTTGCCGCGTACGCCTGCCTGCTCGATCCGGATGTAATTATCCTCTCGGGGGGCGTGTCGCAGGCCTCCGACCTGCTCGTCGGTCCGATCATGGATAGGATCAATGGAGTAGTGCCATTCAAGCCGAAATTGGTGGCATTGTCTCTCGGCAACCGAGCGGTGCTCTTGGGTGCAATTCCAATGATGCTTCACCAGACGATAGCATACCCTTCGCCGTGAAGGTATTCCTGCTGGTATGGCCCAAACGCTGACATCGAAGAATAAGCCGAAATGAGTATTCGATTTCCTGTCAGTATTGGAAGCAGGAACAAAGGGGCATTGGCTATTTCCTGCCACTCAACTGCCCTTCGTCCTTTTTCGGGAAACATTCTGACTCATGCGGCTTATGATCTTCGAGGAAATCTTTCGTTGAACGCCCTGATCGCAATGACGCAGATTGGTCGTGACGCCTAGAACATCGATGGATGACTGGACCTCGCCTCCCTAGATTTAACTCCCTCCGGAGTACCCCGTTTATTTCGTTCCGCCGATTATCGACCATGCTGATCTGGGATTGACCTCAGTGAATTCCAAGTAGACATCAAAGGATGGGATCAGACGCCATGAGAGACATTCCCCTATTGTCCCAAGAGAAAGAAATCGCCGAGTCGGTCGAATTGAGGGTTTCCTTCGAGTGGCTGGTCGCTGCGGCCATTGTATTCACCGCGACTGGTTTACTGGTGACCGGATCTGCGGTGGAAGGGTCCCTGCTGACCTGGAAATATCTGCTGAGCATCTTCTTTCCCTTTCCTATCCTTGCCTGGTATGTCCATCGCCATCATCCCAATTTGGGAACCCTGATCTTATCGCTTAGCCTGTCGGGGTTTATCTTCCTTTGTGAAATCTGGCTCCATGCACCTTTGTCTTTATATTTTCTGGCATTGCCGATCGTGATAGCGACCATCAGTTCTTCTCTTTTATCAGGTGTAAAGACGGCAGGGGTCGAAACCTTTCTGTTGGTTCTCTTTGCCGTTGTGCAAGGGAGGAGCATCGGGCTCACTTTGTTTATTTTTCCAGCGGTCGCGGTCTGGGCGACACTGGGTGTCATCACGGTAATTTATCGGCCGATTTATGACTGCCTCGATTGGTACAACCGACGATTCATGGAATCCCGGCGCGAAGAGGAGGAAATGCGTTCCCAAAGGATGGAACAGTCCCTCTTAATCGAGGACCTGGATTATGCGAACCGCCAGATGGCCTTATTGAACAACAAGAATCAAATGCTCCGCCAGCTAGCAGAGCAGGCGCAACAATCCAAAGCAAGCTTTCTTGCCAGGGTCAGCCATGAATTCCGAACTCCTCTGCATATCATCATCAGCCTGACCGACCTCCTGATGGACACCCCCGACCTTTACGGTGCCGAAATCCCGCCGGATCTTCTGGAGGATATCAAGATCGTCAACCGGAATTGCGATCACTTGGCCTATCTGGTGGACGATATCCTGGATCTCAGCCGGACCGAGGCCGGTCAGTTGACCTTGCATCGCGAATGGACCGATATCTCCGCCCTGGCGAATGAGGCTGTGGATATCGTCAAACCCTTATTAAAAAAGAAGGACCTTTTCTGCCACTTGAATACCGACCTTCCGGATCAAAAAGTGTATTGTGACCCGACGCGCATCCGGCAAGTGGTTCTCAACCTGCTCGGAAACGCAGTGCGTTATACCGAAAAGGGGGGTATCTCGATCCGCATTCTCTCCGAAAACGGTCAGGTAATCGTCCAGGTCGCTGATACGGGACCTGGATTGCCCGTGGAGGACTTGAAACATCTGTTTGAACCCTTTTATCGGGGCATCACTCGCCCGAAAAACGAGACGGGCGGAAGCGGGTTGGGCTTGAGCATCTGCCGCCAATTTATTGAACTACACGGAGGAAAGATATGGGTGGACAGCACACCGGGTGTGGGAAGCAAATTCACCTTTACCCTGCCAGAAGAAAATCCGGAGGCGTCGTATCAGGTCAATGCTGCCTCGCCCGGGCGATGGGTTAATGTTCAATTGAGAGATCGTAAACCGCGTCTGAGCGTTTCCAAATTTTCCGGAAAAAAGCGAATCGCCGTTTACGATGAAACAAACAAACTGGTACCCATCTTTTCCCATTACAGCGATGAATTGGAATTCTCCTCCCTGGATAGAATTGAAGATATTGAAAAAACTCCTGCGCATACCGTCATTCTGAATCTCACCGAACCCTCCCAATTGATCGACAATATCCAGAAGGTCAGGAAGCACTTGGATTTCACGCCGATCCTAGCCTCCTCTTTTTCATCTAAAATCATTGACCTGGCCCAATCGGGGGTGATTGATTTTCTGATCAAACCTTTCAAGTACAAGGAGTTCCAGGCGGTTGCTAAAAAGGTTCAAACTCCGATCAAGCGGGTCCTCATTGCGGATGACGATCTGGATATCCGCCAACTTCTCAAACGCATGTTGTTGACATATGACCCTGATATTGACGTTCTATTAGCAGAATCGGGCGAAGAGGCCTTAAAGGTTCTGTTGGACGAGAAACCGGATCTGCTCCTGTTGGATATCGTCATGGGGGGAATAGACGGCTGGGAGGTACTGCGAAGGAAAAATATGCAGGAGGTGATGGGCAAAATCCCGGTGATCCTCATCACCGGTCAGGATCTTAAAGAATTTAACATGCATACGGATGTTGCTGTGGCATCATACAGCGAAGGCTTCTCGGCGCAACAATTCCTGCGAATCGCCGAGGATCTCTCCACGGAATTGTTCAAATAAATTTCGCAGCGTGATCCAAGGCTTCGATGAATTCCACCCTGCCCACCGGTTTCGAAAGATATGCCTTGGCGCCAAGTGAAATCGCGAGCTCCTCCTGCCCTAACACGGAGCAGATGATGACAGGGATATCCTTGCTGACGGGGAGTGACTTAAGTTGCGCGAGGAGTTCCCAACCGTCCATGTCCGGCAGCATAACATCCAGAACGATAATATCCGGGCGCTCTTTGGCGATGCTTTCGGCCACAAGTGCACCTTGATTGACGTCGCGCATAAGATACCGCGTGCGGCTGAGGAAGCGTTTGTAAAAGTGGACGATGTCTGGATTGTCGTCAATCACCAGCACCTTTACCATTTCTGCCGACGGGATTGTCAACTCGACTTCTGTGGAATTCTCGCTGGATTTAAATGCGAATACACCGCCCAGAAGGTTCAGCAACTCAGGTACTGGATAAAAGGTTGGCGCTTTCTCTTTGCAGACCTGTTTTGCAGAAAGTTGAATATTGACGAAACCACTCTCATGATGTGCTTGGAGGCGTAAGTCCCCAGAGGAAAATTGCTTGCCAATCTGCTGAAGGCAGGTCAGCAAAAGCTGGTTGAGGATTGAGGGGTGAATAGAGGCCATGACCGCCGGATCGGTATTTTCAACCTTGAGACCGACCGAAGGGGGCAGCATTGCCTGAGCGAGAACCTTTACCCGATCCAGGCTTTCGGAAAGATTGGACATCACCCCAGGGGAGTTCTTATCCAGATTTTGCAATTCCTGGTAGAGGAGATCTTTTTCCAGAGACTGCAGTTGTGAATTATGGAGATCCTCAGGAACTTTTGGAGGGATGATCCTTTTCGACCAGATCTGCAGGGCCATCGCGTGAACTGCTTGATGTTGGAACCTGCGCAGGTGGCGGGCCGTGATGCCTAGCTTGTAGGATGTTTCCTCTTGCGAGAGCATCTGGACATACCGGTAGTTCAGCAATTCGTAATATTTACGACTGTTAGCGTAAACAGGTGTATCCTCCTCGGGTTTCATCCTCTCGATTTGATCTTTGATTGCTTTTTGCACCGCTTCACTGCCTGAAGCCGTCGGTAGCCCCAGTGCACGGAAGACGATCTCTGCGGGTTCGATTTCCGAGTCGTAGAGGTGGTTCAGTGAATTCTGAAGCTGATTTTCGAATTCGTTGAATTCGGGGTTGTCCGCTTCTAGTCCGTTCATGGTCCTTTCGATGTCCTTGAATATTGAGAGGAAATCCTTATGCTTAGATTAAGATCATCCTAAAACCGGCCAAACCACAGGTGTATGCAGGTTTGGCGATGCAGTTCGGTGTTCGTGTGAACATTGGCCTTTATCGATACCCTTACATCGCAGGGTTTTTGGGTTTGTATAGATCCTAGTATACCCGAGGATAAACCAACCAATATGCCACATGGTCCACGCGCGGCCGGGCAATCGAATGTCAATGCCCGATAGCTCCGAACGAAACGCCAGAATGATGATAAAACCGGAAGGAGGTAAATCCTAAGATATTTTCTTAAATTAAATACCTCGTTCCTATTCCACTCACTCAGCAAGAGAGGAGAATCTATGTACAGAAAAGCTTTGTTCGTCCTATCCACGGTGCTCGTTGCAGTTTTCGTGCTAACTGCCTGCACACCAGCAGCGCCCGCGACGGTTGTCCAGACCGTCATTGTCACCCAACCTGCTCCAGCCACCCAGCCGCCGATGGCCACAGTTGATGAAAGCAAAGTACCGATTACCATCACTTTTGCGCACAGCTTTTCTCAATCTGACCGTATTGCATTCCTCAACTCAGTTGGGGTGGCATACACGAAGCTCCACCCGAATGTGACGGTGGTCTTCGACCAACTACCTGGCGATACATATGAACAGAAGCTGGCCCTCCTGCTCGCCGGATCGAACCCCCCGGATGCTGGATTGCTGTTCGATAGCGATGCTGCCAGCTGGATTGCCGCCGGTGTGCCGGTTGATATCGGCCCGGCCCTGAAAGCCAACACCGCCTTCAACTTTGCGGATTTCATTCCCTCCACCTACGCTTCTTGGCAGAGAGGGGATAAAATCTATGGGATTCCGCTCTCCACTTCCCCCGAGTTCATCGCTTACAACATCGATATGTTCAAGGCCGCAGGGGTCGATACGCCTGATGTGATGTTGTCGAAGAACGAGTGGACCTATCAAAATATGGCGGCAGCCGCAAAAGCCATAGAGGATAAAAGCCCTGCTGGCTCATGGGGGTACGTTCCTTTCGATAATTCCCTCTACGAGGCAAGCGAAATGGGGAATGCCATCGAGCCTCCCCTGCGGGCTTACGGCGCTGAATTCTGGTCGAAAGACGGAACTCAGTGCCTCCTGAACACCGCTGGTGCGGTTCAGGCTATCCAACTGCTGAATGACATGGCCTTCAAGGACAAGAGCATGGTTCCCCCGGGCGAGCAGGCAGGATTTGAAAATGGGAATGTTGCCATGGAAATGGCCATGCTCAGCCGCCTGGCAAATTACCAGAATGTAAAGTTTGGTTGGAGCATCGCTCCATTACCCGGGGGGCCTGCAGGGGCGGTGAGTGTTTTTGGCCAGGCCGTAGTATCAGTGTTCGCAAAGAGTCCTCATATCGACGTGGCTACTGATTTTGCGGAATTCTTGATGAGCCCTGATAATGTCAACACGATGGCCCAATGGTTCCCCCCGGCACGCGCTTCGGCCAGCTTTGCCCCTATCGCTAAGAAATATCCAAACCTTGATCCCTCGGTGATTAAGAGCGTCATCCAGGATGGCATCATGAACGGAGCCATTACTAGTGATCACCCCAATATTGCCAAGCTGCAGTTGGCTATTTTTGGCGATTGGAACAAACTATGGGTGCCAAATGCTAACATCCAAGCTGTGACCAACGATATCTGCACCAATGATATCGATCCTCTACTGGTCAAGTAGTTGATCCTCGTCGGTTGTCCATACCATGTAGTGCCGGTTTTGCCCAGCACTACATGGTATTACTGTTGAGAATGTGGTTGTGATATGAAATCGATCCCTTACCTGAAGCAAGAAAATCTCAAGGCGAAACCAACGTCAAAACCCAGGCGAAAGACGATGCAAAGTCAGTCCCGATTGCGGAGGATTGACTCGTTGATAGGTTATCTGTTTATTTCCCCTCAGGTAATCGGTTTCTTGACTTTTATCATCGGGCCAGTGATTGCCATTTTTGTCTTGAGTCTTTTCAAATACAACCTTTTGGTCGGCAAGTACAGCTTCATCGGTCTAGAAAACTACCGGGTCATTTTCACCCAGGACCCGTTGTTTTGGAAGTCGGTTCGCAACACCCTTGTATTCACTGGCGGGATCGTTCCCCTCAATATCATCATCGCTCTGACATTATCTCTGCTTCTTTACCGACAGGCGGTCGGTATGGTTTTCTTTCGCACCATCTACTTCACCCCGGTGGTCACTTCAACGGTCGCCTGGGCCATCGTCATGACTTTTTTCCTGCAGGACAAGTCCGGAACGATCAATCAATTCCTGGCTTTGTTCGGGATTCACGGGCCGAACTGGCTTTATGACCCGAACTGGGCGATGGCCGCACTGATCGCTACCCGCTCCTTTAAAAACGTTGGCTTGAATATGATTATCTTTCTCGCAGCCCTTCAGGGGCTACCCAGGGAGCATGTGGAGGCTTCCATGGTCGATGGAGCGACCACCCTTCAGGCCGTCCGCTACATCATCATCCCTTACCTTGCCTCTACCCTTCTGCTCGTCACGATCATTACGGTCATCGGTGCACTGAATCTATTCGATTACATTTTATTGATGACGCAAGGCGGCCCGGGAAATTCTACGATGGTGCTTGCATATTACGTTTTCTATAGTGCTTTTAAAGAATATGAGTTTGGCTACGCGTGTGCAATCGCCGTGGTCCAGTTCCTGATTGGGGTAATCCTTACGGTGATCCAGTGGAGTCTAAGGCGGAGGCTGAGCGAAAATGAAGTCTAATCGATCTGCTGGGCGTATCCTGCTGGTTCGAAAATGGCTCTCACGCGGCTTGCTGTATCTGGTCTTGATCGTATTTACTATTCCCTTCATCTACCCGTTTCTGTGGATGTTCAGTAGCGCATTTAAAAATATGAGCGAAGTATTCAAGTTTCCGCCCACGCTGATCCCGACTACATTGAATTTGCAAAATTTCACTGCCGTATGGCAGTATGTACCTTTTGGGATCAATTACCTTAACAGCCTTTACATTGCAGTCCTTGTCACGTTGGGGACCCTTTTTATCTCTTCATTAGCTGGCTACGCCTTTGCCCGCATCCCGTTTAAGTTCAGCGCCCTTATTTTCATGGTTCTTCTGACAGCCATGATGATGCCGGACGAAGTCACTATTGTGCCCAACTTCCTTTTCATGAGCGCCTTGCATTTTCTGGATAGTCATATACCCTTGATCATCATTCCGATTCTCGGGAGCAGCGGTGTCCTGGCGACGTTCATTATGCGGCAGACTTACCTTAACCTACCGAAAGAGATTGAGGACGCGGCCATGCTGGACGGACTGGGAAGGTTCGGGATTTACTGGCGGATTGCGATTCCGATGGCGACCCCTGCTCTGGCTGCAGTAGCGATCCTGACCTTCCTGACAAGCTGGAACTTGTACTTACAACCCTTGATCTACCTGACGAAAAGGAATTTATGGACCCTTCCCTTGGCGTTAACCGGTATCACCGATGAATACGGGAACCCCATCTGGAACGTCCAGTTCGCGGCGACGACCATGGCTGTGCTGCCTATATTGATCCTGTACTTCGCTGCTCAAAGAAAGGTCGTTGAGAGCTTTAGTTTATCGGGTACGAAAGGTTAATCGTGGCCTCCAAATTCCGATTCGAAACATGGAATATCTGTTTTAACGAAAAGCGCGCCTTTGACCAACTCCGCTCGATCTATACATCCGACCGCTGGTTCACCTTCCCAAGCTTCGAACGTACGGCGGCTTATGTATACGAACAAATGCAAACGGCGGGCTTGGCGGAGGTGGAGCTGACCCCCGGTTCGGCGGATGGGCATACCCGCTACGGGGATTACGTGATCCCACAGGCCTGGGACGCAAGGAACGCGCAGTTGAGCGTTGTCTCCCCGGTCGTGGAAGATCCTCTTTTGGCCGATTATTTGGCCTGCCCGTGCAGCCTGATGATGTTCAGCGCGCCGACGCAGGCTTCCGGAGTCATTGCACCGGTCATTCGGCTAGACGACCCCGCCTCGGTTTCCCAGGAACAGGCGCGAGGAAAAATCATTTTTACCCACCAGAGGGGCCGGGGAGCACTGGTCGAATTTGCGAAGGCAGCAAAGGCCTTGGGGGTTATTTCGGATTGGTTCCCTGCCTTCCCCGACATTCGCGACACATCAGCGATGGAAGATGCTAACCGGTGGGAGAACAACCTGTTTGCGCCGGTCAACACTTCCAATCTATTTGGATTTTCCATCTCCCCTCGAAAGGGCCGTTTCTTGCAAAAGTTGATCGACGAGGCCCAACATACCTCCGGGGAAGTTAAGTTGTTAGCCCAGGTCGAAACCCGTCTGTATGACGGAGTTGTTCAAACGCTCTCCGGCGCCATTTTGGGAAGCGAACCGGGGCTTGGCGAAATCCTTGTGTGCGGACATCTGTATGAACAGGGCGCCAACGATAATGCGACCGGATGTGCCGTTATCCTGGAACTGGCGCAGGCGATCCAGTCAGCCGTCCGCTCACGGAAAATCCCTCCACCAAGGCGAACCATCCGATTTGTGATGGGCTATGAATGCCAGGGGATGATGGTGTTTGCGACCCATCATCCGGAAATCCTAAACCGCTCCGTCGCGGCGCTGAACCTGGATATGGTGGGATCCGCGGTCATGGACCGGGCCAGGGTATGCCTGATCCACAATCCCTGGTCCAGCTGGTCGGCGGTCGATGCCCTCATGCCTGCTCTGATACGAGAATACAAGATCTACTCCGGCGAGGAGTTCGCCTGGGAGCAGGAAGGCTATGAAATCAATGACAATCTGGTCGCGGATCCCTCCCTGGGCGTACCGTCTATCTTACTGATGATGCACCCGGCAGAAAGCTATCACTCCTCCCTCGATACCCCGGAACGGGTAGACCCTCAAGTCCTTAAGCGTTTTGGCATCCTTTCAGGGGCCTATATTGACCTCCTTTCGAATCCAGACCCTCCGGTACAAACCTGGCTGGAATACGAATTCGAATACTTTACGACCACGGTCCTCTCCCAGTACCACGGGGACGCGTTTGTTTTCAGCCTCCTGTCGGACCAGATTGGCTTGGCTCGCAAAAAGCTGCCGGGATTGATGGGGGATAGCAGTATGGGCAGGTTCGTCAAGCATCAGCTGCAGGAGCATGTGGTTTCGCCAGGAAAAAATGTCCCCTTGGATATTTCTCAAGCCGCGTCCCAGGCTCGGCTTGGACGTCTCATTCCAAAACGCCAAATGGTCGGACCCGTGACATTTTTTCCTCTTAAATCCGACTCCCAGAGTGTGCCCTTCGAGCCCTATTATGATTATCCCCTGAACTGCCCTTTATACTGGACGGACGGCCGGCGCACGCTGGCAGAGGTGATTCGGGCGGCGCAAGCAGAGTTGCCCGGTTTGGACCCCAATCGGATTTACGATTTTTATCGGTACCTAGCCCTCCATGGCTACATCCAATTCTACGACCCTGATCGAGAAGGGCAACATGTGGAGAAATAATTCGGACCGGCATGCCCCGTTGGTGTCGAAATCGAGGCTCCGATTCAAGGAGGGAATCTATTCGGAAGGGATGGATCCCGAGTCTTCTGTTCTGCATAGCGAGGATGACCCTAAAGCCCATGAATAAGAGGCTCGCGGTCGCGCCGCGTTCAAAACTTGCTGGGGACCTGCACCGACCCCAGTATCATTTCCTTCCACCCGAGAATTGGATGAACGATCCCAATGGGTTGATTCAATGGGAAGGGCTTTACCATTTATTCTACCAGTGCAACCCGACCAGCCCGACCTTGGCCCGCAACCCGGAATGGGGCCATGCGGTGAGTGAGGATCTGCTGCACTGGAGGGATCTGCCTCTGGCGATGCCATCAGACCCCAAGGCGAAACCGAAGGAGGGCTATTGGTCTGGTTGCGCGGTAAATGACCATGGCGTGCCGTCGATCCTTTACACCGAATACCGGGATTCCCACCAGATGGTTTCCCTATCCACCAGCGAAGGTGATTTGATGAACTGGGCGAGGGATCCGCGGAGCCCAGTGATCCCAGCCCCGCCCGCAGGCATGAATATCACGGATTTCAGAGATCCTTACGTTTTCCAGGATGAAAAGGGCAGCTGGATCATGGTGCTTGGGGGCATCGTGGATGGGCGGGGTGCTGTGATCAGCTACAAGTCTGCTGATTTGCGGAGCTGGGATTACCATGGCCCGCTTCTGACCGATCGGGAACATGCCCTGGGGCCGATGTGGGAATGCCCGAATCTTTTCAAATTGGATAGTGGCTACGTTCTGACCATCAGTGTCGGGGACCGAGCTGTCTATTATTTCATAGGCGATTACGATGGGGAGCGCTTCCTGCCCCTAAAATTCGGCAAGGTGGATTATGGAAAAGGGTATTACGCGTCTCAGGTGTTCCGGGACCAGCGCGGACGTCTTTTGTCACTCGCATGGCTGATGGAAGACCGCAGCCCACAGGCACAGGCCTCCGCGGGCTGGAGCGGGGTACTGTCCCTCCCACGCTTGGTCCGTTTGTCGAGCGATGACTCCCTCGTCTCAGGGCCGATCGAGGAGATGAAACAGTTACGCGGGGATGATTTCCATATCCAAAATGTGACGATTCCGCCGGCCTCGGAAATTGCCCTTCCGGTGGAAGGCTCCAGCCTTGAAATCCAAGCCGAATTCGAGTTCAGTCCCTCATGCCACGGCCTGAAGCTCTGCTGTTCCCCGGATGAACGGGAAGAAACTTTCGTTGGTTATGATTTCCTAACCCAGCAGGTTTTTGTCGATCGGCAACAATCCAGCCTCTCACCCGAGGTGAACCGTGGGATTGTGAAAACGGCTTACAGACAGAAGGAGCACGAACCTCTTCGCTTGCATCTCTTCTTAGATCGTTCTGTAATGGAGGTTTTTGTCGATAATGCCATCGCAATCACTACTCGTCTTTATCCAACGCGGCCGGACAGCCTCGGCATCGGTGCTTTTGCACGCCAGGGTGCGGTGACCATCAAATCGTTGGATATCTGGAAAATGAAATCGATCTGGACATCCTAATCAGGATCGAACCTGATCTGGGGCCCGGTTGGTCCTTGCAAGGAGGATACTATGGACAGAAAAAAGACCTGGGATGTGATCGTGATCGGAGGAGGGGTCACCGGATTCGTGGCAGCAACCGCGGCCGGCCGCAACGGGGCGAAAACCCTTCTTATCGAACGCGATGGAGCTCTGGGCGGCACGATGGCCAATGCGCTGGTCAGTCCGATGATGTCTTTCCATTCGTTGAAGGAGCAGGTCATTAAAGGTCTACCCCAGGAGGTGGTCGATCGCTTGGTGGCCATGCACGCCTCGCCCGGACATGTTTTTGACACCACCGGATACGTAAAGTCCGTCACGCCTTTCGACAACGAGGCGCTCAAATTGGTTGCGCAGAGGATGGTGCTGGAAAGTGGGGCGGAGATCCTTCTGGATACCTGGGTGCAGGATGCCATCGTGGAAGGGAATGCGATCCGCGGAGTGGTCGTGCGGCATAAGGGTGGGGTTGAAGAACTCTTTAGCCGGGTAATCGTCGACAGCAGTGGCGATGCGGATGTCGCTTGTAAGGCCGGTGCGCCTTGGGAATTCGGGAGGAAATCCGATCAGCTTGTTCAGCCTGTCTCCCTGATGTTCAAGGTGGGACCCATTGATGTTCAAGCATTGAAACTGCATGTCCTTGACCACCCCGAGGATTTCGATATGTCCCGGGAAGGAATCGATGCGCTGAAGGAGCAGGAGTTCATCTCGATCAACGGATTTATCGGTCAGCTGCAAAAGAGCATCCAGAGTGGAGAGCTTCCCCTGCATCGGGAAAGCGTTCTATTCTTCAGCACCAATCAGCCCGACGAGGTGCTGATCAATATGAGCCGGATCACCCATATCAATCCGCTGGACGCTTGGGACCTGACCCGGGCCGAGATCCAGGGCCGCGAGCAAATGTTCGCCCTGATGGATTTCTTTTATAAGTACATTCCAGGGTTCGAGAAAGCGCATATCCTCAACGCCGGGGCCAGGGTAGGGGTGCGGGAATCCCGCCGGATCATCGGCGAGTATGTCCTGACCGCCGAGGATGTCGTCAGCGGACGGCGCTTCCCGGATGCTGTCCTCCGCAATGCCTATCCCATCGATATCCATGCTCCCACTCCGGACGAACCCAACCAGGATGGCTTTCTCAAGGGAGGGGATTTCTATGAGATTCCTTATCGCTGCCTGATCCCTTTGAGAGTGGAACAGCTGTTGGTTGCAGGCCGCTGCATTTCTGCCACCCATGAGGCTCTGGGATCGACCCGCACCTCGCCCACCTGTATGGCATTGGGACAGGCCGCTGGAACAGCTGCGGCTTTGTCGATCAAGGAAGAAACGAGCCCCCGGGCCCTCAAGGCCGATACGCTCCGACAGACCTTGAAACAGCAAGGGGTGTACATTTGAGCGGCACGGCGCTTTAAAGGAGGTATTGGGTCGGCTGGGTCCCTCTTCTCGCGTTCCTAAACGCAGGCTGAACCTGGCAACCGGATGGAAAGAATGGCAACGGAAAAACTCGTCCTCGCGACCGACGTCGCCTGGCAGTCCACAAAGCCGGAGGAAGATGTCCTGGCACAGGTAGGAGCCAGGCTGGTGCTTGCCCGTAGCGGGAGCGAGGCGGAACTGCTCAACCTCGTCCCTGACACCGACGCGATCCTCACTAACTGGGCACAGGTCCCTGCCAGCGTCATCCAGGCCGGCCGACGCCTGCAAGTGATCAGCCGCTATGGGATCGGGGTGGATAACATCGCGGTCGGCGAAGCGACGCATCTGGGCATTCCGGTGACCAACGTTCCCGAATATTGCCTCCATGAGGTCTCCGAACATGCGCTGGCCATGATCCTGGCGAGTGCACACAAGGTGTGCCAGTACAACCGCAGCATTCGGGTAGGGGATTGGAAAGTCTCAGGTCAGGCACCGATCTACCGCATGCATGGGAAGGTTCTGGGTTTGGTTGGTTTTGGAAAAATCGCCCGCACACTCGCACCGGTAGCCAGGGCGCTGGGCCTATGCATCCTCGCCTTCGACCCATTTGTTGAGGCGGAAATCATCCAGCGGTTCGATGCGATGAAAGTAGATCTGGATGATCTCCTGCAGCAGGCCGATTTTGTGTCCATCCATGCCCCCTTGACCGACCAGACTCGCGGCCTGCTGAATGCCCAGAGGCTGGGCCAGATGAAACCGACCGCGTGTTTAGTAAACACCAGCCGCGGGGCGATTCTTGACCAGGACGCACTAGTGGAGGCACTGCACCAGCATCGGATTGCCGGCGCGGCTCTGGATGTCTTTTCAGGCGAACCGCTACCCCCCGATCACCCTCTGTTCTCTTTTCCGAACGTCATCCTTATACCGCACGTTTCATTCTATTCGGAAGAATCACTGATCGACCTCGAGACCCAGGCGGCGGAAAATGTCGCCGCAATCCTTTCCGCCAGGCGACCGGCTTCGGTCGTCAACCCGAAAGTGCTCGACCTGCCACGCTGGGCCCATTTAATATGATCGATCTTCGGGGATCTTAATTCTGGTGGAGTTAGAAAGGGTATCTTAGGAGGATAAAGTGCAGGCTGCTTATGGTATGACTCCCAAACGACGCTTCCTGGCCGGTATCCTCGGCGGACGGGTGGATCGTACACCGATCGGTTCGGTCACTTCTGTTGCCAACGTTCAGCAGATGGAAATGACCGGCGCCTATTTTCCCGAAGTGCATCTGGATGGGGAAAAAATGGCACGGCTCGCCGCGGGGGCTTACGATATCCTGGGGTTTGATGCCATCATGCCTTATTTCAGCGTCCAGGCGGAAGCGGGGGCGCTCGATTGCGCAGTGGACTGGAGGGACCAGATCAACATGCCGGTCGAAAGGAGGCATCCTTGGGGGGAGCCGAAACAGGTGAACATCCCCGCCAATTTCCTGGACCGCCCGTCGATCAAAGCGATCCTCGACGCGATCCGGATTCTGCGCCTTCGCTATGGTGATCAGGTCGCGATCGTCGGTAAGGTGATGGGACCCTGGACGCTTGCCTATCACACCCACGGCCTCCAGGATTTTTTGATCGAGACCAAGCTGGAACCGGATAAGGTCTATCGATTCCTGGATCGCCTCAAGGAGATCACGGTCCTATTCGCCACCGCCCAGATTCGGGCCGGTGCAGACGTCCTCTGCATTGCCGACCATGCCACCGGGGATTTGGTCAGCCCGGCCACGTATCGGGATTTTCTCCTGCCGTACCACCAGGAGCTGACCCGGCGGATTGGCTGCCCAACGGTTTTACACATCTGCGGAAATACCTACGACCGCCTCGACGATATCTGCCGATCCGGATTCGACGCGTTCCACTTCGATTCCAAAGTGGACGCCCGGAAAGCGGTGGAACGAGTCTCCGGAAGGATCTCCCTGGTTGGCAATATCAACAACCCCGAGGTGTTGCTGAACGGGACCCCGGCACAGGTCGCGGACCGGGCGCGGTATGCCCGGGAAATGGGCGTGAATATTATTGGGCCGGAGTGTGCCATCCCGTTGCAGACACCGCTAGAAAACCTCCTGGCGATCACCCGTTCCCTGAGGCCGGAGCAGGAAACCCCAGAACTCGTATCTTGACAGGTTGAGTGCTTCCGTCGCGACGAATTACAACCTTTTGGAAGAATAGGGAAGCCCCATGGCGTTGAACGCCGTTTTGCCATGACTTTGAATTGCAGGATAAGATTTCCTGGACTATGGCGCCAATGGATTGGCTTCCCCCCCGATTATTTTTACACCCAGAGAAAAAGGCTGCCGGTGGGGATATGGGTGATGCTCAGTTCGGGAAAAAGAGTTTTCAGCCATCGCACCAGATACTCCATGCCGGGTTCTTCGCTGGGCTGGTGGCCGGTAACGATGAGGGCCTTTTTCATCCCGAGAGCCTGTGCATCGCGGACGTATTCGCTGGTCTCCCATTCGGCGATTTCCCCGACGATCAAGGTATCGATTGGTTCCTGGCTGAGGGTGAGGATGTGTTGCTGACCGCCCCATGCGCCGGGAAGAAATCCAACTTTCTGGCACACCATGGCAGGATCACCGATCATGCGCAGAGTCTTGACCCCCAATCTATCCTTCAAGCGAAGAGCCAGGTCCAATAAGGGAGTTGCAGGCAGATTAAACAGGTTTGATTTTACCGGGTCCTGATAAGCCTCCCAGCCAAGCGCCCAAACGACCCCGGTGTTGATCCCATCGGGCCGGAAGGCATGCCAGTAATCGTGGAAACGCCAGACCACGATGTCATGCTCCTCCAGTAACAGGCATTTGGCACGAAAAACGGGGTCCTCGGCAAGCCAGCCGACCTCGTCTCGGTGGTTGTAGAAGATCGGCTCGT
>Ga0208689_1000585_pt1 | contig 23984 bp, 20 predicted proteins | sample June2015DPH_8_15_FD_184700 | JGI IMG/M metagenome (GOLD analysis project Ga0208689, IMG submission 184700) | Peatland microbial communities from SPRUCE experiment site at the Marcell Experimental Forest, Minnesota, USA - June2015DPH_8_150... | ecosystem: Environmental > Terrestrial > Soil >... | reverse complement strand
GGCCGTGATGTACGGCCCGCTGGTGCTGGCCGGCCGATTGGGGAGCGAGAACCTGAGCAAGGCTATGGTTTATATCGGTTACGACACCAGCCCTGGCGGCAAGCCGGTCCCTGTTCCTGTCATCGCCTCCAATTCGAAAGACCCGCTGGGTTGGGTGAAGCCAAACTCCACTCAGCCCTTGAGCTTTCGCACTTGGGGACAGGGCCAGCAGATTGCTCTAATCCCGCTCTACAAGTTGTTTGACGAAAGGTACGCGGTCTATTGGAAAGTGCAGACCCGCGCGGCCTGATATGCCGGAAGGGCGGGGCTTCAGCCCCGCCGAAATCGCAGCTCCCACCCTCTGTTCGTCCCGCGCCCCGCGGTCGCCCGCCATTGAGATCGGCGGACTTTCAGCCGCGGCGACCGCGGGGCGCGGGACACGGGAATAATCATGAAGGGCTTGTAACGGCGGGTCCCGCCCTGCGGGACCCGCCCTTCCAGACCCGTGGTGAGAAATCCGGGTTAGCTACTCGCTGCCGGAAAACCAGCGCTTCCGGCTGCCTGGGTTTCTGGCAAGATAGGAGTTCTGCTTCGCGCTAAAGATTCACCTCGAGGCACTTTTAATTGGGGGCGATATGGACGGTGTAAGACGACACCCGCGTGCGGGAATGCCGGCTGAACCTTCGGACCTGGTCAACATACCGCGATTGATTGCAGCCTATTACACCGGGCGTCCGGATCCCACCGTGCCGGAGCAGCGCGTGGCCTTTGGGACGTCGGGGCATCGCGGGTCTGCCTTTTCGGACTCGTTCAACGAGAGCCACATCCTGGCGATCACCCAGGCCATTTGCAGTTATCGCCGGCAGCAGGGAATCAATGGGCCACTGTTCCTGGCGATGGATACACATGCGCTTTCGGAGCCCGCTTTTGAAACGGCGCTGGAGGTGCTTGCGGCGAATGGCGTGGAAGTGATGATCGACCAGGACCGCGGGTACACGCCCACTCCCGTTCTGTCTCACGCCATCCTCACGTACAACCGCGGGCGAAGGACGGGGCTGGCAGACGGCATTATTATGACACCTTCGCACAACCCTCCTGAAGACGGCGGGATTAAATATAACCCTCCCAGCGCTGGTCCAGCGGATACCACCATCACTCGCTGGGTCGAAGACCGCGCCAATACTTTATTGGCTGACGGTTTGCGCGAGGTTGCGCGATTTCCTTATGCGAGCGCGCTCAAGGCCTCCACTACCCATAAGTACGATTACGTCTCGGCGTATGTGGACGATCTTGGGAGCGTAGTGGACATGGAGGCGATTCGAGCCGCGAACTTGGGGATCGGCGTGGACCCCCTGGGCGGTGCTGGCGTAGCCTACTGGGGGCGCATCGCTGAGCGTTACCGCGTCACGCTCGAGGTATTGAACACCTCCGTTGATCCGACCTTCCGCTTCATGACCCTGGATTGGGATGGCAAGATCCGCATGGACTGCTCCTCCCCGGACGCCATGGCTGGATTGATTGCGCTGAAAGACCGGTTTGACGTGGCCTTCGCATGTGATACCGACCATGACCGCCACGGAATCGTAACGCGTAGCGCCGGACTGCTGAATCCCAACCACTATCTGGCGGTGGCGATTTCCTACTTATTTCGCCATCGCGACGAGTGGCCACCCGAAGCGGGTGTGGGAAAGACTCTGGTAAGCAGCAGCTTGATCGACCGCGTTGCTGCAAGCCTGGGGCGGCGGCTGATCGAAGTCCCTGTCGGTTTCAAGTGGTTTGTCGAGGGCTTGCTGGAAGGGTGGCTGGGATTCGGGGGCGAGGAAAGTGCCGGCGCTTCCTTCCTCCGCCGCAATGGCGCCGTCTGGACGACGGACAAGGACGGGATCATCCTTGGGCTGCTTGCTGCGGAAATGACGGCGCGCGCCGGCCGCGACCCGGGAGAGCTTTATCGCGAGCTGACGCGGCAGTTTGGCGAATCTGTGTACGAGCGCATCGACGCTCCTGCCAGCGCTGAGCAGAAAGCTGTCCTCGAGCGTTTAGCGCCGGAACAGGTGATGGCCACTGAACTGGCTGGAGAGAAAATCGAGGCGATGCTCACCACGGCTCCCGGCAATGGTAGTCCTATCGGCGGCCTGAAGGTCGTGGCGGCCAATGGATGGTTTGCCGCACGTCCCTCAGGCACTGAGGAAGTGTACAAGCTCTACGCGGAGAGTTTTCTCGGCGAAGATCACCTGCGGAGAATTCAACAGGAAGCGCAGAAAATTATTGCGCAGGCTTTCGCGGCGGGCAGGTAATCTGGGTTAGCGGGTCAATTTGATGCGGTGGCGGCGAGTTTATCTCGCCAAATGGCCGTAGCGGCGAGTTTATCTCGCCAAATGGCCGTAGCGGCGAGTTTATCTCGCCAAATGGCGCCGTAAAGCCGCCTCTACATCAAATTGACCCACCACCTAATCTGGAGCGTTGTACGCGGAGGTGGTCAGGTGTACATTAGCAGTCGGACGTGAAATCAAAATCGAAGTCCCACCTCGATAACATGGCCCCGCTACGTTCTGCCAAAGCCGGTCAGCGACGTCACGGCCACGGCGAGTCCGGGAGAAGAAGTGGAGGTTCTTCCCCGGCGCCCCTGAGCGTTGGGCTGAAAAAGCAGCAGCCCAATCTTCTCTCCCAGGTGAGTGAGCGGCAGAGCTTGTCACGCTTTTCGGACCTCACACTGATGGCCTGCCTCGTCGTCGGCGCGGCTTTGCCCTATTTGAACACCCTGCGCAACGGCTTCGTTTCTGACGACGAGATGCAGGTGCTGGATAACCCCTACATCCGCAATTTCCACCATTTGCTGAGAATCTTCACGACCCCGGCCGCGTCTTACGTCGGTGTGGAGACCCCGAAATATTATCGGCCCTTAATGAATGTGGGATATCTGCTTTGCTATCAAGTTTTCGGGCCTCACGCTTTCGGCTTTCATCTGGTCAACGTCGTCCTCCACGTCCTGGTCGTTTGTGCTGTCTTTCTACTTACAAAGCGGATGTTCCAGGACCGCAATTTGGCATTAATGGCAGCCGTATTGTTCGCAATCCATCCTATCCACAGCGAAGCAGTCGCATGGATTGCGGCCAGCCCCGATTTGCAGTTGAGCTTATTTTACCTGCTCACTTTCTGGTTTTTTTTGGCAGTGGCGCAGCCTGGCGGGAGATTTTCGTACTTCGCGCAGCTTGCCATGGCGGGAAGCTTCGTGCTGGCTATATTCTCCAAGGAACAGGCGGTCACGCTCCCATTGCTGGCCACCGTCTACGAACACTTCTACCGCCCCGACCGTGCGGAAACGAGACCAGCCCGAAAAGTTTTGCGCTACGCGGTGCTGTGGCTTCTGACCGTTCTGTACCTTCTGTTCCGCGTTCGCGTTTTGGGGGCGCTGACCTCGGGTTTCAGCCTGAACCAACTCACTTGGTTCCAAACATTTGTATCCGCTATCGCGCTGGTGGGTCGATATCTTTGGAAGGTTCTTTGGCCCGTGGACCTGCGCGTGTTCTGCCCTTTCCACCCGTCCGCCGGCTTGTTTGATCCGGCGGTCGTCGGGGGTGTGGCTACCTTGGCAGTGTGCTGTGCCCTTTTCTTTTTTTTGTGGCGCCGCGCCAAGCCCCTATCGTTCGGGCTCGTGTGGATGCTGGTAACGCTGGCTCCGGTCCTGAACGCTCGTTGGATGCCGATCTTTGCTTTCGCCGAACGGTATCTCTACCTCCCGTCTGTAGGCTTTTGTTGGTTACTGGGTTGGGGATTCCTGAGATTGCGGGCTCGAGCCTCAGCCCGCAGTGCTGTCTGGAGCAGGGCACTTCTGACCGCGTTCGCGATCCTGGTGGCGCTTTGTTCGTTCCGCATCGTCACGCGCAATCGCGACTGGCGGAATAACTTCACGCTCTACACGAACACCTTGGCCGCCTGTCCTGACGCCTACTATGTCAGAAAGGACCTGGGGGCAACCTATTGGCAGATAGGGGACGTGGAGTCTGCCGAGCGAGAGTTTCGTGAAGTGCTCAAAGTGGAGCCGCAAAGCACGTCGGCTTTGGGCGGCCTCGGGCTAGTGCATCTGAAAAAGCAGCATTACTCAGAAGCCATCGAGTTTTTCAAGAAGGCCCTCGAGTTCGATCCATATAATGCCGAGGCACGCCTGTACCTTGGCGTCACCTACATGGATACGCATTCGCTCGAACTCGCGGAGACTGAATTGCGCACAGCCGTCTCCCTTTTTCCGCTTAATTCCAACGCTCGAAATGCGTTGGGGAAGGTCTATCTGGATGAGGGGCGGACGGCTGAGGCCGAAGAACAGTTTCGCCAGTCCGTCGAGATCGAGCCGAATATCATGGGTTACGGCAGCCTGGGACTGATCCACTGGCGCCGCGGAGACGTGAGACTAGCCGAGCAGGAGTGGCGTGAGGCGCTGCGCTTGGCCCCCAATGACTCATCCATTTTGAACAACCTGGGCTTGGTGTGTACCAACCAGGGACGCTACACGGAGGCTGCCTCCTTCTTCCATAAAGCCATTGAACTGAAACCCGACGACGCAAGCCCTCACTTAAACCTGGGAATCGCTTATGGGAAGACGGGCCAGAATGCATCTGCGGAGACAGAATTCCGCACCGCGCTGTCCCTTTCACCGCAGAAATTCGAGACACGAAATCGTCTGGGAGTGCTTTACTTGGATGCGGGGCGGCTTGACGAAGCGGAAGAGCAATTTCGCCTCTCGGTTAAAACCCAGCCGAACGACTGGGGTTACAGCAGTCTTGGTGAAGTTTACCTGCGACGGGGTGACATCGGATCGGCGGAACGCGCTTTCCACAGTGCTACGTCCTTAAATCCCAACAACAGCCAAGCCCACTTCAAACTAGGCGCACTCTATCTCTCCCGGGGCCGAAGGGCAGAGGCGATGAGGGAGTATCAGGCGGGCCTGAAGAGCGACCCGGAGAACCGCGACGCTCTCGCGGCGGTGGGAAAACTAAGTTCTCGTGTTCGCGCTCAGTGACGCTCAAAGTGTCGGCCGTCTGCGACGGAATTCTGCGGGAATCATCATCCGCCTTGATAGGGAAATTTCTCGACTTCGGGCCGCAAAGAACGCGCCACTGCCAGCGTTGCCGGCGCTGCCAAGAGGCTTGCCCTTGCGGCAAAGAAGATTTTGCTTGACATGAAGAAAACGTGAGATAATAAAAACCTTGAGTTCCCCTACGACTAGGCGGTGCGGGGTTGGTACGTTAAACTCGAGAGAGGAAACCCTATGAGAACATTGCGTCAAGTGCTGTTAGGCTTTGTGATGACCCTTGTAGTTCTACTGCTGGGAGCCACACCTCTCCTGGCAAAAGATGGACACCTCTGTTTACATGTGTCCCCGAAGCAAGCTTACGTTTTTATCGACGATGTGCCGCTAGGATGGGGAAGTGGCCTCTTCTGGGCCACCCCGGGCGAGCATACGCTGGCAGTTCATAACTATGGGTACAAGTCGTATAGCACGAAGTTCACCTCGGAGAGCGGAAAGACCAACAGGCTGTCTGTGGCGCTGGAGCCTGTCCCCGGGACCGTGTCAGGCCCTTGGGGGAGGATACAGCTTGAAGGTCCGTCGCAGGGCGCAGTGCTACTGAATGGGAATACGCCGGACTTCCTTGTCGGCCACACGGATGAGTTTAACAACGACATCATCTGGAAGCAGGAACTGCTGGTGCCTCCCGGGAATCATCAGCTCAATATTTTTAATTGTGGTGGTGCGGAAATCTATTCCGGGGCAGTTAGCGTCAGCGAAAACCAGCGAGTGATTCTCTTCCTGGACAAATCAGGAGAGAAAAGGCTAACCGACTGGCCACGCGGCAAGCATCTGAGTTCCCCCCTCCCCCGCTTCAAAGCCGGAATAGCCAGCGCCACAATAGCCGTGGCCAAGCCCACCGCGCAGCTGAGCGGCTCAGGCCAGGTTGAATGTGGCGGGACGGCTCAACTCAAATGGTCCAGCAGCGAAGCCTCCCACGTCGAGATCAGCGGAGCCGGAGAAGTGGCGGCATCGGGCGAGCAGGCGGTCCAACCCAAGCAGACCACCACCTACAAGTTAACTGCTGCGGGGCCGGGCGGCGTCGCCAACTCCGAGGTTACGGTCAACGTGAGTTCGAACATTCAAGGTTCGCTGAGCGTGACACCGGCGGAGATTCGTTACCACAAGGTGGGTGACACAGTCGAGCAGCAAGGGAGCGCTTCGCTCGTCTGGTCCGCCCCCGGGGCTGACACCGCTTCGCTTGATCCGTTCGGTTCCGTATCGCCCACAGGCAACCGCACCGTTCAACCTACGCCGCGGAAAACCGACGTGGGACCGGTCGACGAAACCATCACCTATGCGCTCCACAGTTCCAATGCCTGCGGGGGCTCTGACACGCAGACCGCAAGCTTGCACATTGTGGGGTCCATTGATTTGGTGCGAGGAGCAGGGGCAGAGGCCGAAGTTCTGCAAGTCAAGCTGCCCGGCAACAGCGTCTACTTCCCATTCGACCTTCCCACCAAGGCAAAACCGGAGGGCGGGCTGGTTGCGAGCCAGACGCAGGTGCTGGAGGAACTCGTGACCAACTTCAAACAATACCTGCAGTTCAGCCCTGACGCCCACCTCATCCTCAATAGCTATGCGGATGTGCGCGGGTCTGTCAAATATAACATCACGCTTACCGAGCGGCGCGCCGAGCGCGTCCGGAGCTTCCTCGTTGAACACGGGATCAACCCCGCGAACCTCCAGACGCAGGATTTCGGAAAAACGCAGCAACTCGATACCGCAACCGTGAAGCAGTTGACCGAACAGAATCCCGATCTTACAGCCCAGGACCGCAAGAAGGTTTACCGCCGTCTCCCATTTTTCGTGCTGGCCAACAATCGCCGGGTGGATTTTGTTCTCAGCACAACGGGGAAGAGGTCCCTTCAATACTATCCGTACAAAGCGGCGGACTTGAAGGCGCTTCTGGCAGAGGCCCACAGGCCCGCGGCAGAAGCCAAAGAGACGAAGACCGAAGTAAAGAAATAGCTGTCGGGGGTGCGCGCCTGGCGATTCCTTACCCTGCGCGCACTCCCTCGCCGCTTCGCAGGTGCGCCAGGATGTTGAGAAAGGCACTGGCATGTCAAGCGGGGCGGAGTTGTCCCAAGACGGCGGGTCAGCCTTCAGTGCTCAGTTGACAGCCGGCAGCTTTTGGCTTTCTGCTTCTGCCCTGCTTCCGTCTCTTACCTCCCGCCTGGCAGTTTTCAGCGGTCCCTTGAAAAAGGGGGGCCGGTGGACAACAGCATCGAGTAATTGATTCATTGCCTCATTGATTCATTGCATCATTGGAACCGAATTCATGAGCTAGAATCGTAGCCGGACTCCGCGGACGCGCCGGAGGTCCGAGACTTTCATCCAGTGTCCACCATTCTCATGGGCGGACGAACCCGCCGCGGCGGGTGGGCAGTCGCCAAGAAGAATCCACGCCGCCCAACAACCGGCCTTCTCGCTCCATCTTCCCACTCGAGACTGAGAAGCTGTTAAAAAACAAACACTCTCATACCGCAAAGCGGGACCAAGGTCTTCTTTGACTCGCCCACCCTTAGGATCGGCGGGCCTTCGGCCGCGCGCGGGCGCAAAGACTCGCAAAGAAGAACGGCCTCGTTTTTTTGCGCCTTCAAGAACTTTGTCCCGCCTCGCGGGATGAAATGCTTTTGCTCTTCCAGGGAATATTTGGCCGCGCGGCCTTCGCCCGCAACCCAAGAAGGATTTCATCCCGCGCCTGCGGGACCACAGAGGTCACGGAGAAGAGATGCAGGCAAAGACTGCGGGTCAGCAAACAAGGGACCGTAACCTTGTAATCCCTGCTGGCGCGAGCAGAAGTACTTTTCTCTGTGCGCTCTGTGGTGAATTTTTTCTTCGCGGCAGGAGAAGAAGACGGCCCCTGGTGCTACAGTAGTACAACTTCGCAGCGATCAGTGGCGGGCGGTGGCTTGGTCTTTTCTTCTGACCTCTGACCAGCGATGCTTGCTCGTCACAGCGCTTTTGGACAGCCGCCCCGACAAGTCGGGGCGCGGCGCTAGGGCTTAGGCGGGGGGGCCGTCGAGGGCTGCTTTGCCGGCGAGCCGGCGAAATACTCCTGGTCAATGACCAAAGGGTAATTAGCCAGGAGGCGCTGAACGATCTCCTCCGCCTTGGACTCCCGAAGTTGCGTCTCCAGGGCGGACTTGACTTCCTCGAACGACTTGGTGCGCTTGTTCTCGACCTTAATAATCTCGACGCCGGACGGAGTTAATATGATGTCACTCACTTGGCCAGGCTCAAGAGAGTAGGCCACATTGACGATTGGGGGGACGACCTTGTCACGCTGAATGACACCCATGTCCCCACCGGAAGCGGCGGTGGCGGTGTCCTCCGAGTACTGCTTAGCCATCTGTGCAAAGTCAGCGCCAGCCAGGATTCGCTCACGGATATCCCGGAGCTTCTTGCGCGCCTCAGGCTCGGGCAGCGCGGGATGGCCCCCGGCAGGGGATTTCAACGGAGCGTTCTGCGTCTGGATGACAATGTGGCGAATGCGAACCTCTTCATAGGGCGTTTTGTCCTTCTGGTAGAGTTCCCGAAGTTCCTGGTCGCTGACCGTTATACTCTGAAAAAAGTGCTTCCGAGCGGCGTCGGAAAGGATGCCCTCACGGGCGATCTCGATGGCACGTACCACCTCAGGGCGCTCCGCCAGTTTCAGCTTGACCGCCTCGGCGGAGAGTAGCTTCATCGCGACGATGTACTCGGGCAAAAGGTGCTTTCCCGCCCCACCGTAGAAGGCTTGGTATCGGGGGGGCAGCGCCTGAATGAAATTCTCGATCTCCGCGGCGGTAATCTTCTCCTCGCCGATGGTGAGCACAACTCGCTCGCCCGGTGCGGACTCAGCCTTGATGGGCGGGGAGGCCTGCTGCCCACAAGCGGCGAATTCCGGCCAGCCCCAAAGTGCAAGCGCCGTGGCGAGCAGCGAAAAAAAGGTGAAACACCGTCTCCTCAAAGTTCCCTCGCATTTTTTTGATCGGGATGCTCTCGCTCGGCAACCGCGCCTGTTCACACAGCTCGATTTCGGGTCCCTCAGTAACCGACTCTAAGGTTTCGCGGGAGGTTGGGGGGCGGGAGCCACAAGGGCGGCGATAGTTAAGATAACGTACCCACCGCCAGGTTCTGTCTTCAGTACGACGCCTTCGCTAAATGACTCTTCCCTGGTGAGTCCCAGGCTCGATGTGTCAAACTCAATTTCCAGGGTTCCTGATTCGCCGGGCTTGTATTCCCTCTGCTGGGTCTTCAGGCGCAGGCAGTCACAACCAAGGTGGACTTCGGCCAACGTGACGGAGTGTGTACTTACATTCTTAAAGGGGAACTTGGCTACGGGAGTCTCGCCGCTGTTGACGTTGCCAAGACCACACCAATTCGACTCAAACTTCAAGTCCTTCGAAGCGCCAATAGGGGCAGGCGCACGCGCCGCCTTCTTGGGCGCCACATCGAAAAGCGCCTGCTGGGCGTTCGCGTCAGGTTGAGGTGGGGAAAGGTCCATGTACCAGACGCGATTTTTCAGTCGCCACAGACTTGTGCCGGGCACGGGGATCGGCCTTGGCATCGCAGCAGCCATGAGCGGGACCAGGACCACGACCGTTGCCGTCTGCCCATCCGGCTCCAGTTTGATAGACTGAATCTTGTATGCCATCAATGGGTTCTTAGTCTGCCTGCGGAAGATTGGCTTCGAATCCTTAGTGAGGTATTTTTCAACTTTCGGCCAATCGCCTTGCTGGAGGGCGCTGTAGCACTGCTCCACTCGGGCCCGCAACGCCTCCTCACTCAATGACGAGGCTATGACTAGGGCATCTGGAGCGAGCAGGCAGCACGCAGCCAGCAACGAAGCTGCCAGGAAACAGCGCTTCACCCTCTTTTTAAGGACGCTCATCGGCAACATGGTGAACTTGGTGTGCGAAGAAATCCAGGCAGAAGTGCACTGGAGAGCAGGACCCGCTCACACGAACCCTTCCTGCGCGCTTTGTGCTCGTGGAAGGCCGTTATTCAGCCCTACCGCGAGGACACTCCCTGTTCCTCGCCTAACGGGAGAGAGCAGGGCGTGGGATGGTGTGGGCGAAGGCAGCGACTTGCGGCCCAAGGGTAAATTCCCCCCCCCATTCTCCCACGTGGCACGACACGGACCTACGTCACCCATCACTGGAGAAACAGCGTGCCTGCGAGCAGCAGCCTCTCCGTCTTCCGACAAATCAAAACGCGGGCCCCCGCCAAGTGTGGTACATCGAACTGGAGGCCAGCTATTGTGGAATCAAGGAGGCAGCCCCGCCTGAGCGCAACTGCCCCTTGTGTTTCCGCTAACCCAAAACACCGGCCACTGTCAAGTTCTGTGGAACTAGTGGCGCGGTTCCTGTGGGGCGAAGAGGCAGCCCGGCTCGCGCAGAACTGCCTCTTCTATTCCGCCTCGAAACGCTCGCACCGATGTTACTGGGTACAAAGCGTCCCGTGATCAATTACGGTTAGTCACAGCAACTGGTGCCGTACATCAAGTCCTTGATGAGGTGCTTGTTCAGGTTGTACGGAACGATTGCATTCTCTCCGAGCGCGTCACCACCGGGACTACGATGGTAGAACGTGGGATCCGCTATGATGTACGCCAAGTATCCCAGCGTTGCCGTCGGATTATTGAAGCCAATTGGGGCCGGCCCAAAGTTGTCATAGATCTCGGCGAAGCCGTAAGCGTTCTGGAAGCCGCAAATGGCAATGGCGTAACCTGTCCTGGCGGCGAAATACGTTGGGTTGACCGAGACGATGGGAGTTGTGCCAACGGCGCTGGCCACGTCGAAGGCATACGACCCGCCTGTAGATATGTCTGGCGTGACGTAAATGTACGGACCGCTTTCATCCGCACCGTAGAAGTAGACGGTGCAGAAACCATGTTGTGGAACAGCGCTGCCCTTCGCTGTAGCGGGATTCAAACCAAACGGATCCGTAGTGGTATTCGCGAAGTCGATGCCCGTGCCGAAGTGTGAGAACGGCGCGATGCCGGAGCCCTGGTAGGTATTGATGTAGGGGAACAGCATGTTAGTGACACAATCGCTTAACTCCACCACAGTCAAGCTACCCGGCTCTGCCATCGAGAAGTACGGTATAGCGTTCCCGGTCCCGACTGGGGGGGGAGCGGTGGTAGCAGGTGTTAGGGAGTCAGATAGGCTCACCGTCTCCGTGACCGCGAGGCTCATATTTGGCATCAGCGGGCCTTCCGACCAAACATGGAAATGAAGAACCACGCCCTGAGCTTCCGGAGACCCCAAACGAAGGCTGGTGTCCGTCACCGGATAGAAGAAGGATTTCACGCCGCTCACCGTGGACGTGTGTGTCTCGGCACCCAAGGTCAGATTGCTGCTCTCACTAATGCAGCCATGCGGGCCACTCGGGTATTGCCAGCAATAATACACGTCCCCGGCTTCGATGTGCAACCCCATAGGTATGGCCGCGAATGTAACCAGGACGCCTGAGCCGTTGAACGGGCCACCAGACGAAGTGTCATTCTCAAGGCCCCACTCGTCAGTTAGGCTGGTTAGCGCACCAGACCAGTTCTCCGTAATGCGAATGGCGAAGTCCTTGTTATACGTATCGATTTTTTTAACACCGATGCAGGTCAGGACTTGAGCCGCATCCCCCTTGAGCGCCACCGTGAGGGCTGGCCCGGACGCCACCTGTGCCACTGTGTATGATGGTGGACTTACGCTGATCTGGTTCGTCGCACTCTGAGAAGACAGGACTGTCACGCCAGAAGTGACGGTTTGGCCATACGCAAGGCCCTGGGCCATAACGCGCACCGTGAGGGAGACCGTATCGCCAGGGGCAACGACTACAGTGGGGAAAGTCAGTTTCACCGTATTAGAAGGCCCCACGTTGCCGACAGGGCAATTTGCACCGGCGAGGTTGCCCGTGCACACGACTTGCGTTGACCAGCCGATTAGGTTCGAGCCGATAGTCGAGCTAAAGACAAAGGTAGCCGTCGAGAGGTTATAGATCGTGCCACCGTTGCTGGTGGTCAGAGTGATCGTACCCACAGCCTCAGCGTCGCCCTCGTTCCGGATAATGCGAACTGTCGGCGTATTGCCGTTAAACACCACAACGGGAACGGCGAACAGGGGCGCCGCTACCGAAAGACCGAAAACAAAAAGCAAACTTAGCAACAACAAGTTACGTTTCTTCGTCATCTTTATCCTCTCCTTTTGTGGGGCAAGCGTATTTGGTTTCGCCTACCCCGATTGACTGAAAAAGCCAAATTGAACCATGGGACGGCAATGAACCTACCATTACGCCCACTTTCTTGTCAACAACTTTCTTTGCCGCAGTCCTGGTGTGCGTGAGCGAGGAGTCGAAGCGAGCGTCGCTCCCTCCGTCCTCTCAAGGCCTTTCTGGTGCCTTCGCATGTCTCCGACTTCGCCGCCTTGCTGCGTGTTAACTACCTCAATCGAACTCTAAATGATGGGCTACAGCGTAGCACCAACAAGATGGGCTGTCAAGGATTTTTTTAAGATTTTTTTCGGGGGGGACTTTTGTCACAGGGGCGGTTCCCGCGCCGCCCCCACAGGATTGGCGATTGAAGCAGGATTCAGGAAAGAAGAAACTGGAAATTGGAAATTGGAAATTGGAAACTGGGAACTCGTAGCCTCGGCCAGTTTCAATTTTCCAGTTTCCATTTTCTTACCCGTCCAGTTTCCATACTCTTCCCCGTCCAGTTTCCATTTTCTTACCCGCCCAGTTTCCAATTTCTAGTTTCTGGTTTCCGCCCTCCTGAATCCTGAATCCTGTTTCTACGGGTTCAACAATTGGTCCTTCTTGAATTCGCGCCGCAAGTCCTTCAACTTGTCCCGAAGCTCGCGCGTGGCAGCATTGGCGGCGGGAAGAGTACTGATGATGCGCGGCGTCAGGAGCACAATCAATTCCGTCTCCGTGGTGTTGTAGGAAGTGCTTCCAAAAAGCACACCAAGCCAAGGAATGTCGCCAAGCAGGGGGATGCGATTAGCGGTTTTATTGTAGTTGTACGAGATCAGCCCGCCCAGGGCAATGGTCTGGCCGTCCTGAGCCACGGCGTGGGTGGCCACCGAACGCTTCGTGAAGCTGGGAGATTGGATGGTGCTACCCGGTGGAGGCGGCACCTCGTTGCTGATTTCCTGGTCGATGGTGAGGGAGACCAGACCCGTACTGGTGATGCGCGGAGTCACCGAGAGGATAATCCCCGTGTCCACATTGCTGACGGTACTGGTGTACAGGCTGTTGCCCGCAATTTGTCCGCCCTGGGCGAGACCCTGGGAGGTGAGAACCGGCACTGAGGCGCCCACCTGGATTCGAGCCTCGGTGCTATCGGTAGTGAGCACGGTGGGCGCCGAGAGTGTTTTCACCCGCGAGCGGTTTTCGCTGGCGGTCAGAAAAGCCATCAATTGGCGGGTTTGGCCGATATACATGCCAGCCTGCAAAGAGAAAGGGGAGGTGGAACCGAGGAGCTCGTTGATAGGGCTGGAGCTGGAGCGCTGCGTGAGCGCGTACGTGAGACCAAACGAAAGATCGCCAGTCAGGGTAACTTCGTAGACTCGGGCTTCGATCAGGACTTGGCGGGGCAGGATGTCGAGCTTTTCGAGGGTTTTGGCGATCTCGGCATACTGCTGGGCAGTGCCCTGCACAATGATCGAATTGCTGACCGGATCGGTTATGACGCGCAACGCCGCTTCGGGGGCCGCAGCAGTTCCCTCGCCACCCGCTGGACTGAAAGCGCCCATGCCCGCCGTAGTTTCACTGGACCGCTGCTGGAAACTTTGTTCCTGCATCGGCGCCGACCCTGTGTCGGCCCTGCCTGACGCGAGTCCCCTGCCGCGCCCTGCCGCGCCGCCGGAAGTTCGCAGCCCGGTTTCCCCAGCAAGACCTCCTCCACCTCGACCCCGAAGGGCGTTCAGCAGTTTAGCAAGGTAATCGGCTTCGGAGTTCTGAACCTTATAAACAAAGGTCTGAATTCCGTTCGGGGCGGCCGGCTGGTCGAGTTTCGCTATCCATCCCTTGACTTCATCGAAGGCGGCGGGATCAGCGACCGCCACCAGAATGCCATTGATGCGATCCAGGGGCACGAAGCGCAAGGGCGTCTGCTTGTCGGAGAGCGCGTAGGTGGAGAAAATCGCCTCGAGCTCGGGAACCAGAGCGGAGGCCACGTTGTTGTGCACCGGCATCAACTGCACGCGCTGCGCGGCAAAGCTGGGATTGTCAAACTGCTGGAGGATCTCCATCAGCCGCTTGACGTTCAAGCTGTCATCGACCAGAATCAGGGTGTTGCCGGCCTCGTGCACGGCCACCGTGCCCCCCTCCGAAAGAAACGGCGAAAGCATCTTGGCCATGTCCGCCGCGAAGACGAACTTCAGAGGGATGATCTGCATGAGCATGCGATCATCCTCCGGCAGACCTGCTCCATTAGTGTTGGTCGAGACACCCAAGGGGTTTTTGGGGGCCGCGGCGAGAGGGACGATGCGATAGAAATTCCCGGTCTTGATGGCCGTGGCGCCATTCATCTTCAGCACGGTTTCGAGAATGGGTAGCAGGTCCTCGGTCTTGAGGTCGCCCGAGGTGGAAATGGTCACCGCCCCTTTGACGGCTGGATCCACAATATAGTTAAGCTTCAACTCGCTGGCTACAAGATTGATGAACTGTAGGAGGTCAGCATTGTCGAGACGGAACCCCACCCCTGCCCTACCAGCAGCCGCAGCAGGCGCGGCCGGCGGAGCCTGCTCGGCCGGCGTGGTTTCGCCGGTAGGAAGAGTTTGTAGCGACGACGGGGGCCGGGGCCCGGGCTGCGATGGTTGTGGTGCAGGCGGGCCGGCTTGCGATGCCTGTGGCGCAGGTGGCCCGGCTTGTGATGCCTGAGGCGCGGGCGGCTTGGCTTGTGTTGCTTGTGGCGCGGGCGGCTTGGCTTGTGTTGCTTGTGGCGCGGACGGTTTGGCTTGTGTTGCTTGAGGCGCAGGCGGCTTGGCTTGCGATGCTTGTGGCGCGGGCGGCTTGGCTTGCGATGCTTGTGGCGCGGACGGCCCGGCTTGCGATGCTTGAGGCGCGGACGGCCCGGCTTGCGATGTTTGTGGCGCGGACGGCCCGGCTTGCTGAGCGGCGGGTGGGAGCGCGCGAAGGGTTAGGGAGGCTGCGGCGAGCACGGCAAAACCAGTCGAGAGCCACATCGCTCCCCGCCAGAGGGCTGGCGCACTCAGGCATTCACGGATCGTCCCCGGTGTTCGCAAACGACGGCGGTGCTGACTAAAGAGTAAAAGCAATCTGTTCCTCCTTGTCCAGGATTCAGGATTCAGGAAAAGCCCTTGCTGAATTCTAAATCCTGGCTCCTTCCAAAATGCAGGACTCACGAGTCAGGGGAATGAGAACTGGAAATTAGGAAATGGAAACTGGCCGAGGCTACGAGTTCCCAGTTTCCAATTTCCAATTTCCAATTTCCAATTTCCAGTTTCCAATTTCCAGTTTCCAATTTCCTCTTCCCTGAATCCTGAATCCTCAGTTGTTGGGACTGCCGGTTTGTTGCGGCGCCTGTGAGCCGGCCGGCCTGACGTCCTCCCATTGGACAAACGTGCCAAAAGGAGTCGGCACCACAACCTTTCGCTTTCCTCCGACGACGGTGCCAGGCGGAGCGTCCGGAGAGGCCCCGGGCGGCCCGCCCTGATCGACAGGGTGGGAAGACCCAGCAACAGAAACAGGGGCTGTAGGCCTCACGGTGGTGGGCGTAGAGCTTCCCGATGTTGATACCGGTGCGAAACGCGTGCTGCCGCTGGCCGTTTTCTCAACATTGCCAGGGATACGCCGGGCAGACTCGGAAATGTCCAGGGTGATCTTCTTTTCCTGCCACTCAATCACCACATTCGAGGCGCCAATTGAAACCAACTTGTAACCGCCGATTTCCTCCCCGGGTAGGACACGTTTGGAGACCGGGGAAGGTTGGTCACCCGGGGCCATCAACGCAAACCAGCCGTTCCCCAGATTCATGGTCCCGAACAAGAACGGCTCCTTCGGAGCTTTAGCCTCTTCTTGCGATTGCGATTGCGGGCGGCCCCGCTGGGGGCTGAAAACACTTCGGTCCACGATCTCCACGAAGCTTTGCGGCTGTGCCGCCAGATTCAGGCGGGCCGCAGGTGTGGCAGGAGGCTGCGCCGGCGCACCCGAGTAGAGCCACTGAGTGCGGCTGCGATAGTCCTTCCACAACCGTCCCAAGAACCAGCCCAGCAGGATGTTCAGGCCGACGAGTCCGACAATAATGAGAATCTGTTCCCGGCGTCTTGCTAGCATAGGTACCCCTTTCAGTGAGGTGTAACTGCCTCGTTGCGATTGCCGATTTTCGATTGCCGATTTTCGAGTTTCGGTTTTCTATTCGCCAATCGCCAATCCTCAATCAGCAGTTCCCCGAATCCTGAATCCTGAGTTAGTGCTGCGCGGCAGCCTCGGCGCTTACTGGCTTTACCGTCCGGGTCGCCGCCCCAACAGTCATCTGCACGGTTAATATGGCTTGCGCGCTCCCCTGGGAGGCGGATACCATGAGGCCCGTAACGGACAAGAGCTTGGGGGAGGTAGCCAAAGCGACCAAAAAATCGACGAGCTGGTCCAAGCGGCAGCGGAATTGCACCCGACCCGTCACGAGGGAATACCCTGCGCCGAGCTCCTGAATGCGAAGGAACTCACTGCTGCCGAGCTCGATGCCCTTGCTGTCAGCCAACTGGCCCACCAGCCGCTGCCACTCGGCATTGGCCAGAGAAGGCGAGGAACTCTCGAGAAGGCCCGCCTCGAGTCCTTTCAGGCGCTCCCCGGCGGCAGAGAGATGGGTCTTCTCAAGCTCCGCCCCGGCCAACAGTCGCATGTCCCGGCGCAGTTCGACTTCATTCTGTTGGACCACCTCCGGGCTGGTGCCCAGGTGCTCGAACAGGGGGAAGACGCCAAAGTTCAAGAGCATGAACAGCACCGCAGCAACCGCGGCGGCGGTCAGGGCAATTCGATCTCGACGACTAAGCTTCTTTAGCATTGGTGATTTGCGATTGGTGATTGGTGATTTGCAATTTGCGATCTGCGATTGAGGGATCGACAATCCTAAACTCAATCACCAATCGCCAATCACCAATCATCAATGGTCAATCCTTTCCAGCCGCGGCCTGCTTCAGGCGCATGCGGATCCGAAAAACCTCCTTGTTCTTGTTATCCCGTGTGATCGGAGACGTAAACTCGACCTGAGTAAAGTAAGGCGAGTTCTCGAGGGGCGGAACCAAATCCGCCGCTCGATTGGAAGAACCGTAGATCTCGACGGTAGCTTCGCCGATTTGCAATTGTTGCAGCCAAGTGTCGTCCGGGAGCAGCTTGGTCAGTTGCGCGAGCAGCCGGAGCTTCTGCCAGTTGCCGGCCCGGAGATCCTCGAGGACCGCCGCGCGGGTCTCGAGAGTACTCGTCTCTTGATTCTGCCGGCGAAGTTGCTGAGCAGGAACCTCCAGGCGTCGCAGCGCGCGCTCCAGGGTGCGGCCGTACAACGCCCTTTCGATCCAGGCGTGAGACGCCAAGGTGAGCGCCAGAAGCGCCGCCGTGGCGCCCAAGGCGTAAACTGGGGCACGTGCGCCGCGCTGCGGCTGCCAACGCTCTTGCGGCGGGAGGAGGTTGATGAACGACGAGTTGCTGCGGACCAAGCCCACATAGGCCGCAGCCAGCGCGGGCCACTCGAAGCCCACCGACCCATCGCGCTTGGCCAGGTTCAGCTTCGGAGCGGGCAAGGGTGAGGTCCCCTGGAGGAGGTCGGAAAAGGGGGGCGGCACGGACCCGCAGACAAACCAAGGAACCGTGGCGGGGTCAGACACGGGCAAAGCCGCGAGGGCGCGATGCCGCTCCCGGTCGAATCGCTCTCTGGCGCTGGGGCTCGGTTCGAGAGGAATCTCTTGGGTGGCGCACAAGTTCCCCTGGCGGAAGGACAGCAGTTCCAACCCCGAGCTTCGGCCACAAACGATCAGCGCCGCCGGCGGCAGCAGGGGCTTCGCCAAGAGAGCCAGGGCTGCGGCTGCCAGCGTCAAGCCGCTCAGCCGCAGGCCCAGTTCTTCAAGCGCCTGCTTGTAGCGGTTTACATGCGACTTCTCCGCCGCCACCACCATCACGCTGACCTGCTTCGCCTTGGGATCGCGGCCCACAACCGCACAATCCCAATAGACCTGATCGTCCTTGAAGGGATGGAGCGATCTCAACTGATAGCCGACCACTTTGGCCAACTGCGGCTCTGCTTCCACCGGCAGGTCAAGGAATCGAACCAGCACCGCTTCGCGCGGCAAGCAAGCCATGACGCGGGCTTCGCGGAGCCGATGGCGATCCAGAAAGCCGGCCACTTTGGCGGCCGCATCCTCGTGCAAGGGCTCCGGGAGACGCAACTCGTCAATCATCACAAAGCGCCGAAATCGGCGGCCCAGAGCGGTGAGGTTGATAGCGCCGCCGCTGCAATCGACGCCGACAGCGAGTTTGGTCAAGGCGAGAGACATTTTTTAAATAGCCAAGGGCTTCCTGCTTGAGAAGTCAGGAGTCAGAAGTAAGGAGTCAGAATGCGGTGACGGAGAGTTTTCCTTCTGTGCTCCAACTTTCACCTTCTGAGTCGTGACTTGTTTCTTCTGACTTCTGCCTTCTGACTCCTGACTCCTCCCTTCAATCTGTGAAGTCGTCGTACCAGGCAATGATGCGATGCAGGGCCGCGCCCTCCGGCGCAACCTGGACAACGGCTTTGATTGTCCGGCGAACCCGGGAGCCATTGACCTCCCCCACCGAGACGATGCTGTAAATCTCAACCTCGTCGATGGTAAGGAACGGTACCGCCTTATCCGGCAGGGATACCGCCAGACGGTGCGCCATATCCTCCAGTGACTTAAAGGGCTTGTTGCTTCGTTCCTGGACAATGGGCCCCGCCAAGTCCTCGTCCACGCCGGGCACGCTAAGTAAGGCCGCCTCGGACGCATAATTCACATTGACCTGAGTGGAACCCGAGTAAATCGTCAAGTCATGCCCCACTCCGTATTTGTATTGAATTCCCTCTTCGCGGCTGAACTCTGCCGTGCCGTAGAAGATGTCCCGGCTCATCCCTCGGACGCGCAGCACTTCTTCCACGGAACCGAAGCGCTCATGAGCGGGGCGATACCCGGCGTCGCGATAATAGTCCTCCAAGGCCTTGGACTCCTGGTCATCAGACCCCGCTGGGCTCCGCCAGTGATTAATGGCCGCCGCCAACTGGGCCGCCTCCGCCGCTTCCAGGCCCCGCGCTGCAAATAAACGCGCCAGTTGTTCTCGCCCGGCAACGTTCAGGTCGAGCTTACCGGTCTCATTCACAATTTCCACCAGCGCCGCGCCCTGCTCATAAGGCACCCGAACCAAACTCTGCCCTTTTATCCAGAGCCGGGGTTTATCTTGCTGCTCATTGGGAGGCGGGTAGGCGATCTCCAGAATGGCGGCTTGGACTCCGCCCGCCGCCAAGGCATAAGCCTGAGTGGCCTGCTTGCGATAAATGGCCGTCCGAGTCTCGATCTGCACCGAACCCGAAAACGCCAGAGCCACCAGGATCAGCACGGTGACAGCGGACATCACGGCCAGCAAGGCGACGCCAGCGTCCCCCCTGCCAGTCCGAACTGAAGGATTCAGGATTCGGGATTCAGGATTCAGGCAAGCGTGCTTGCGGCTTTTCCCTGGCTCCTGCATGCTGGCTCTTGAATCCTGCATTTCTGACTCCTGAATCCTGAATCCTGGCTCCTGAATCCTGAATCCTGCTCATTGCCCTGATGTCGATTGCGGCATAAACTTCGCTCGCACGGGGATGACCTCTTCCCCCTCCTGGTTTCCACGGTCCCAGCGGAGCCGGATCGCCTCCGGGTAAGGCGCCTCCTCCCTGCTATGCCAATCCTGCCGCCAAACCGGAGCGGTGCCTTTCCCGGCCGGACCGGCGCCTTTCTCGGGGTGTACGTCCAAGTATTCAAACCAAGCGGCTCTCAGGCCCGTCATCAACGGCAGGTCTGTCACTCTCACTGAAAACGGCTGGTAGTTGAGCAAGGGCACCCCTGTCTCAGGATCGTTCGTGACACTCCGAACGAGCCTATGGAAGAGGACGTCATTATCTCCAACCGGAGTTTCGCGCAACGCCACCTCAAGGTATTCGGGAGAAACCTCGACAATGCCGTACTCGGCGAGCACCAGCCCCGAGCGGCTTCGAAAAACGCTGCTATAAGAGCTAACAAAGCGCAGACACGTGGCGCTCGCCTGTAGGACAATAAATGTTCCCGGCAGATGAGGGTCACTAGTCGTCACCTGATAAGGAACCAGGGACGAGATCTGCTCGACGACGAAAGCATTCCGCTCAGCCTCCGCATGCACCTGGCGGAGTCGCGCTTCGCCTGTTCGCCAAGCCCGGTTTGCCACCCGGAGGCCAATCAGCAAGGTAAGCATCAGGAACCCGATCAGCGTAATACTGAGCAGTACCTCGAACAGCGTGAACCCTCTCGCATCAGTCCCCACAGCTTCTCCTAACAGCATTCAGGTAAGAAGAAACTGGAAATCTGAAATTGGAAATTTGAAATTGGCGACCTTGAAAGCCAATTTCTAATTTCTAATCTCCAGGAATCTGTCGGAGATAACGATTCTTCTGCGAGGAATCAAAAACTTAGAAGTGGTTCGATGTCCCCAAGTTATTGATTCTACGTGCAACGAAATCTATCGCCGACAGACTTCTAATTTCCGCCCTCCTGAATCCTGAATCCTGTCCTGCGGAATCCTGCTCTTACGGTCGTATGAACCTACCCACTGGGTGGCGGCTCCGGAATGCACAGCTTAAGCGTCTCCAGACTGAGGCTCTGCCGACCCGAACGCGTGCGCCAGGAAACTTCCAGTAGGATTCGAACCAACTGAGCCGGTTTCTTAGGATCGGAGAGCGGTCTCGTGTTAACCAACTGGGTTCTCGCCTGCCACCCGATACCGGAAGGAGAAACTCCGGAGCGCACCTGGTCGGCCGCCAGCGAGGGATCCAAGATCAGCTCGCTGAGCTTTCTTGCGGCAAAGTCGTTGGCCCGATCGAAACGGTCCAGGCGGTCAGTGGTGCGAAGGGCCGCAGAAAGACCCGAGAAAATGGTGGCAAAGCTGATTCCCAGAAGCGAGATCGCCATCAGAACTTCCAGGAGGCTGACACCGGCCTCGCGCGGCCCACCATGAGGTTGGATAATCCTCTGCACTTAGCGTGGTCCTTGTCTGACGGCCTCGATGGCCGGAGTACCGAGCAAAAAATCCACATGAACCCTGAATTTGCTTCCACGGCGGTTACTGAGCCACAGGTTCCTCTCTTCCACCACCCCGGACGGTGGGAGCAGGAATCGTACGACCGGAGGCGAGGGATCTTCGCCGTCATCTACCTTCACGCCCCGGGGAAGTGTAAACCCCCGCGAAAAACCGGAGGCGGGATTGAAAACCCGCACCAGGCGCGTTCCCGGCTCGATTTCCACCACGTAATAGCTCTGCTCAAAAAGCGCGCGCGTACGAGCGTAGCGGACCGTCTGCGCAACCCTTTCTGCCGCGCTCCTCAGGGTCCATTCATCGCTCCAGTTGCCAAAACGCGGAGCGACCAGCGCCATTGCCAGTGAGAGAATAGCCATGACGATCACCAGCTCGAGCAGCGTCACGCCGGCTTCCTGCGACCGGGGGTGACGCCGTTCATTTCCAACTGAGGATATCCGCATTCTCTCCCTCGCCGCCCGGTAGCCCGTCGGCTCCATAACTGATGATGTCCGGCTCATCGCCATGTTCCCCAGGATACTTGTAGATATAGGGCCGGTTCCAAGGATCCATGGGGATGTCCTTGGGGAGGTAGGGACCGTTCCAGTTGTTGACGCCCGGAGGGAGCGTCCGCAGCGCCTGCAAGCCTTGGTCCGTATTGGGGAAGTTGCCCGTATCCAGTTTGTAGGCCCCGAGCGCGGTCTGGAAGGCAGCGATCTGCGCCTTCGCCACGGTGATCTTGGCCTGCGTTACATGCCTGAACAAGCGGGGGACTACCAGACCGGCAAGCAGACCCAGGATTAGAACCACCACGATCAACTCGATCAAGGTGAAACCCTGCATGCATTGCTGTCCCGATAAATGCCTTTTCTCTTTAGTTGGTCGTCGCATTAGAAAGGTACCTCGTTGATGCTAACAATCGCCAGCAGAGTGGAAACCACAATGGTTCCGACAACCAAGCCCATGGCCAGAATCACCGCCGGCTCGACCAGCGCCACCAAGCGCTTGGTGGCCACGCGGACCTCCCGGTCGTAAATCGCGGCCAGCTCCAGCAGCATGGAGTCCAGCTTTCCAGTTTGCTCTCCCAGAGTCATCAATTGCACCGCGAGCGCCGGGAACAAGCCGGTTTCGGCCAGCGGGGTCGCCAGCCCCTGGCCTCGCTTGACACCCTGAATGAGTGGCTCGACGGCAGCGGCCACGCGGCGATTACTCAAGACCTCACGGGTAAGGCGCAGCGCCGAGATAATCGGGACCGACTGGGCCAGCAATGTTCCCATGGTCTTGGCAAAGCGGGCGATTTCGAGTTTCAGGGTGACGTCTCCCAGCAAGGGCGCCCTCAGACGCCACTGGTCCCAACGCAGCCGGCCGGGCTCGGTCCGTACCCAGCGACCAGCGAGGAATAAGGCGAGTGCGATGAGCAGGGCTGCCAGCCAGCCATAGTTGCGAAAAGCCAGGGAAACGTCCATTAAGATCTGGGTTGGCAAGGGCAGTTCCTTCCCCGCCTCTTCAAAGATCTGCGCGAAGCGCGGCACCACAAACCCTAGCAAGAAAGCGATCGCCACGCCACCCACGGTGAGGAGAAGCATGGGATAAATGAGAGCTGAAAGCAAATAGCCTCGAAGCTCCGCACTGAACTCCTCAAACTCCACCAGGCGATCCAGGACCGCCGGCAGCGTGCCGCTGGCTTCCCCGGCCCGCACCATGGCGACATAAAGGGGCGGAAAGAAGTGCTCGTTGGCGGCCAGGCTGTGGGCCAACGACTGTCCGCCACGCAATTCCTTGAGCGTACCGTCGATGACTCCCCGCAGCGCCGGCTTCTCCGCCAAGTCACGGCAGAGCGAGAGGCTGCGGTCGAGCGGGATGCCCGCCCGCACGAGCGTGGCAAGCTGCCGGGCGAAAAACAAGCGATCCTGTGAAGACAAGCCCCGGCGGGTGAGCCGTGACCAACCTGAGCCCCCCGAGCCGTCATTCGCACGCACGTGGATGGGCATGCATCCCATGCGGCTGAGTTGCGCCAGCAAAGCCGGCTCGGTCTCCGCCACTAGAGTCCCCTGAACCAGCTCGCCGCTTCCTTTGATCGCTCTGTAGGAAAACTCCGGCATACTCGCCCACCTGGAGCCAAAGAATTGCCGATTGAAGATTGACGATTGGACAATCGAAAATCGTCAATCGAAAATCGAAAATCCTGGCGTCAACTGACGACTGACCGCTGACAACTGACTGCTTCTTCCCGCTAAACCTCCTGCGTAACGCGCAACACTTCTTCCACCGTCGTCTGCCCCGAGGCAATCTTCAGCCACCCGTCCTCTTTCAGGCTACGCATACCTCGCTCCCGCGCCGTCGCCCGCAAGGTACTGGCGTCGGCGCGGGCCACGATCTCCCGCCGGATTCCTTCGTCCAGCTCCATGAATTCAAAGATTCCCACCCGCCCGACGAAGCCGGTATGAGCGCAATGCGCGCACCCTTCAGCGCGGAAAAGCGTCAGAGGACCGCTCGCGCCTTCCCAACCCTCTTTCCGAAGCTGGTCGCCATCGGCCGCGTACGGCTTTCTGCAATCCGGACACAATACGCGCACCAGCCGTTGAGCGAGGACGGAAACCAAGGAAGATGAAACCAGATAGTGTTCCACCCCCATATCCGTCAGGCGCGTGACCGCGCTGGGAGCGTCATTGGTGTGCAAGGTGCTGAAGACCAG
>Ga0208689_1000578_pt1 | contig 24246 bp, 19 predicted proteins | sample June2015DPH_8_15_FD_184700 | JGI IMG/M metagenome (GOLD analysis project Ga0208689, IMG submission 184700) | Peatland microbial communities from SPRUCE experiment site at the Marcell Experimental Forest, Minnesota, USA - June2015DPH_8_150... | ecosystem: Environmental > Terrestrial > Soil >... | reverse complement strand
AGGTGAGCCACTGCTGCCGAGCGGAGCCGACTCCAGCAAAATCATGATCACTGCCTCCGCGCCAGATGTTGTCGACATGCAGAAGCCACCATGGCGAGGCCCACGTCCCGCCTGTCAGACTTACATACGGGGCGGGCCGAAACCGGCGCAGCTCGGCGACCAGCCGGAGCATCGCATTGATGTCTCGGGCGGCGGCGGGATCGATCACCTCATTCGATTCCGCTCCGAGGCCGGTAGGCAATTTCGGTCCGACGCCGTCGAACTTGAAAAAGGCTACATTGTCGTCGCGCGCGACACCGACGCAGAGTCCGCGAAAACGCTCGTAGTAGCGCGGTCCCGCGAGCGAGAGCCTGCCTTCGTGAATCTCAAATCCCTCGAGCGCGGCATAGGCAAGCCGCTCTTGTCCCGACTTGCCATAGCCGCCCCATGGTGAAAGCCAGATACCCGGAACGACGCCCAAGCGGGCAGCCGCGGCGGTCACGTTTTTCAGTCCTTCGGGCCAACCCGAGTTGAGACGCCACAGCGTATGCGTGTCGTCCCAACCGTCGTCGAGCAGGAAGCAGTCGAGCTTCACGCCGCGCCGTTGCACGAGTTCGAGACCGAGCGTCGCCACGAGCCTGAGCGCGTCCGCTTCGGAATAGGGATTCACCGCCTGGGGGTTGGAGCGAAAACCAAGGGTGTACCACGTGCTGTAATGCAGAAATGGCGCGTAGGGCCGCGGACGCTCACGCTCGAGATAGGCGAGAAACGCGCGCCGCAGCTGCGATGGCTCAGGTGCGACTCCCAAAACAAACGAGGCCGTCACGGTCTCGCCGGGCAGCAGCGGCTGTACGATCGGCTGTGCACAAAGCAGCCGCTTGTTCACGATTTGATTCTCGGCGAAGGGACTCTCTATGCCAAGGAAGGAGTTGCCCGCGACGATCGGGGAACCATTGTAATCGCCAACGACACGTGCGCCGGCGGGGGCGGGTGCGTCGAGCATGACAACACGCGCCAGCAGCAATTCGCGCTCACCTACGTTCGTTATATCGAGGAGTGTGCGCTGATAGGTGACGCCACCCACGCGCTCGTGCGCAATTCTCATGTGCACCGCTAGGGGGTCGGAGGCCGCGGTAAACCGGCGGTCGTTCGCCAACTGGGCGCCGACCGCCTGCAGGTCGTTTCGGCGCACAATTCTTCCGCCGGGAAACTCGAGCGCAAATTGCGTGCCGTCGATCGCGCCGTCTGCTGCGAGCATCTTTGACATCGTGCTAACGGCAATCAGCCACGGCAGAACACGGGCAATGAAACCGCGATATGCGCGACTGGAAGAATATTCGATTCGTGCGTGCGTGCGGATATTTTTTTGGAGGGGTAGCATAGATTTTCGCCCCAGTGTCTACGGCGTGTCCTCAAACCGCCTGCAATGAGTTTTTAGGTGGCGCGTCGTTGGAGTGCCATAATGATGACCGAACACTGGGAGTTGCCGGAGCCGCTGTGGGACCGGCTTAAAGATTTAATCTGATCCGACGCCGGTTTCGGCAGAGGGCAGAATGGCACAGGCGCGGAGGACGGCGCCAATACGCGGCGCTCGAGGTCGGCGATCGTCTCGACCTTGTCGAGGATCTCACCCCGCATGGCTACACGCCCAAGCTCCGCCGCGTCATCTTCACGTGGTTCAACCCCCATCTGAAGGTCGATCCGACCCCCGTGCAGGATGATGCCACCGATTTCGTCGAACGAAGCATTCATCACCGCTCGATTCGAAGCACGGCCGTGTCTCTTGCGGCCAAATCCAGCGAGAACTGGCCATTGCCATTCTTTTGCTCGGTGGTGGGGACCAACGACTTTGAGAGAACATCACGGACGGACACACGGCTCCAGTCACCCGCCGCGGCACCCAATCCTGCGGGCTCGATCACCACGGTAGCCCGTTCCTGCTTGTCGCCCGTGTTGTACAAGGTGTAGTAAAGGTTGTTCCGGTCCCAGTATCCAAAACGCTCAAGGAAAACGGTCTTAGGCGAGACGCGAGCGAACGGAACCGGCTCCCAGCCGGCGGCATCTAACTCTTGGAGCGCCGCGACGACTTTTTTGAACTCGGCTCTGTCTCGCTCGTATTGAGCGGGCGTGGCGAAGTAGCGCTTCCAGTTTTTCCAGCCTGGCTTCTCTTCCCCGCCGATCGCCGAGATTCCTGGAAAGAACCCGTAGAACAAGCATTTCTTGAGGTAGGCAACCACTTCGTCATGAGAAACCTCGGGAACGGTCGGACCGAAACTGCTTTCCTGAAGCAGGAGGCAAACTGGTTTCTGGTAGGCTAGCGTGCGGCGAATGAGATCCCCCTCGTCCGTTCTGCCCATGTCAGGCACATTGCGGCGACCGAAGGTGCCGACCTCACAGCCCATCACGTCGGTCAGATTAGCGCAGAAACGGCAGGCCGTGGGCGAGAAGATGTTCATCAGTACGAGCTTGCCCTGGACATGAAGATTGTTGGCGGCCCAAGCCATGAAATCAGTAAAGGAGATCAATCCTAGCAGGGCGGGACGGCCAGAGCGAAGGTCACAAACCAAGGGAGACTCCGCGTCAGCGAAATGCTCCTGTCGAAAGTTGAGGTATCCATTGCCCGAGGTCACCACACTATCAATATAGATCCCATCAGCCTCGCTGAGTACTGGATCGACCTCGCACTCTTTCCAGAAAATGGCCCGATTCGGCTGCGGCAAATTGGGGTTGGTGTTGGTCTTCCACCACAGGAGTAACCCTCCATAGTTAGTTATGACCTGCCAAGCACAAGGGTTTCCATCGGCGTCGTAGGGGAGCGAATTAAGGGTGGCTTGGGCGCCGAGCCAGCGGGGACCGCTTAGCCATTTGGCAGGCGATTGTTTGTCGGCGGCCCAATCTCGAAGGAGCTTCAGCCGCTCCTCCACGGGTGGTACTTGATCGACGGCGTTGATATCCGGCAGCGGCTGGACTATTCCCGAGGGGGACGTATAGGGGAAGATAGACACTCCCAGAGCCCGTATGGATTGCCGCGTCTTGGGATCGGCAGGGAAACCTTCACCGAACCTGGCGCCGAAGTCTTCCAAATGAGGTACCGACGTTATCGACCCATCGCTCATCAACCTGAACCACATGCCGCCGCGTTGGACGCGCTTCACGAAGAGATTCGGCTGCATCTGATAGTACTTCTTGGCGGCCGCACGCAGTCCCCAGTTGCCGTCATGGCCCGATAGCAGCGTAACGAACCTCGCTCTCCCCGCGCCGATGCGCTTGGTGTCCGGGGACAACCCGATATTGACCGTCGTCAGATAGCCTTCAGCCGGATCCGCCACGAAGTTTTGCAGTCGGGGTTCATCCATGGGCGCGGCCAGAGAGATGCCAATATTCCCCTTAGTGACGGAGGTGAAGGGATATTTCGACGTGCGGCCGCCGCCGATTTCAAAAGCGTTGTCAATGGCGGGCCCGTTGGGTTCAATGCCGCGGCTCTGGCGGCCGTCGTCGTGCCACGTCCAGCCAGCCAGATTGATCGGCAGCACGTACTCGACTCGAAGACCCCGTTCGCGCATGGGATGTGAGACGTCTTGGATCACCGTTTCAACGCGGATATGGTCGGGGTGTGCAGTATACTTGATCTGGAATTCGAGACCTTCGTCGGGTAAATAGAGCTGTTGGCTATAGACGCCCGTGGCATCGTCAGCCCTGAGGGGCGCCGGCGGCACGACCAGCCTCCTCCAAAGCGAATCACAATCGATCAACTCGAGGTCGTCGAAATAGAAATCACCGTGACCGTTCCATATGCCGGCATCCACGCGAATCCGTACGCACGTGGGCGTTGTAACAAACGTGCTTTCCTTCTTGCACCACCGCCCCGGCGCCTCGGCGGCAGACTCATAAGTCTGTTTGGTGGCTGACGCCTCGTCCTTCGCTCCACTGCTCACGCCAGCCCACGACAACACGTGTCGCATCGCACCCTTGTCCCCCAGGATAATCAGTCCTTGGGCATCCAACTCTGTGGCGACTACATTTCCACCGGAGGTGCCCGCAGGGACCAGCCCCCAGGCGCTCCACCGGTAGGCACGATGGGGCTTGACGGAAATCGTGATTACTGGCGGGACGCTGCTGCCGTTGGCAGGCGGCGAATCGCTGCGCCCGACAGGCGCCGAGACTTTTCCGCAGTACCGGCCTCCTTGGGTGTGGTTGAAATCGGTAACCCGAACGGTCCCCTCGACGGGACTTCCTGATCGCGGGGCCGCGATGTCCTCTTCAAAACCTGAATTGGGAACCAAGTTAGGGGCGGAAGTAAACTCCCACACGCGCAGCGGAAACGATGCGTCCTTGAGGGGAAGCGTCTGGCCGGCGCCGCGGATTGCCTCGATCCGCCCCGACTGAGCCTCAAACTCTAAGGAAAATCCGTCCGAAGTCTTTAGTTCAACGCGCGGTGCACTCTGCGCGAGACACGTCTCCAGGGACAGCAGACCCATCACGAGCATAACGTGACGCATGGTCTTTCGCTCCTTTCTCTCTCTCATGTGAAGCCACTAGCAGGCTGTTGAAAAAGGGCGTGGATTGATTGAACGCATGACGGCGGTGGGCGTCGAATGGACATGCGCGGAGAAAAACAATCCCAGGTGAGTGTGGCCTGTCTGATTAACGTGGAGACGATGATCCCGGCGGATCATCCGATCCGAACGATCAAATGCCTGCTGGGCCAGGTGCTCGCGGAGATGGATGGACACTTCGAGGAGATGTATGCGGCGAACGGCCGGCCGTCGATTCCGCCGGAGCGCCTGCTGCTGGCGAAGGTGCTGATGGCGCTCTACTCGATCCGTTCGGAGCGGCAGTTCTGCGAGCGACTGCAATACGACCTGCTGTTTCGCTGGTTTCTGGATCTGAACCCGGACGAGCCGGCCTTTGATCATTCGACCTTCTCTCAGAACCAGGCCCGGCTCTTGCAGCACAAGGCGGCCGATCTGTTTTTCGCCGAAGTGGTCTGGCTGGCCCAGCGCAACGGCTGGATCTCGGACCAGCACTTCAGCGTCGATGTCACGCTGATCGAAGCGTGGGCCTCGTTGAAGAGCTTCAAGCCGACGGGCACGGACGATGGCCCCGGCGGAAGCAACGGCTGGACCGATTTCAAGGGAGAGCCGCGGCGCAACGATACCCACGTCTCGACGACCGACCCGGAGGCCAAGCTCGCCTGTAAAGGTCCCGGGCGCGAGGCCAAGCTGGCCTTCAGTGGCCACGCCACGATGGAGAACCGGCACGGCCTGTGCGTGCTCTTTGAGGTCCATCCGGCCGCTGGCGCCCCGGAGGCGCAAGTCGCCGTCCGCCAGATCGCCGAGTTGCAGCAGCGTGGTTTTAGCCCACGGACGGTCGGGGCTGATCGGGGTTACTGTTCCCGCGGGTTTGTCGAAGGCTTGCGCCGCCAAGGGGTGGTGCCCCATCCGGCGCCCCTGCCCGGGCGCCCCTTGGCAGTGAAAATCCGCTCGCAGGCGCATCGGCTCAGCCAGCGTTCCCGCCGCAAAATCGAGGAGATCTTCGGTTGGGCGAAGACCACGGGCTGCTTCCGAAAAAGTCGGTACCTCGGGGTGGAGCGCACGCACGCCGCCGCGCAATACGTCGTGGCGGCCTGCAACTTGATCCGGATGGCCAAACTTGCGCTGAGCCCGCCTGCGCTGGCGCGGGCCTGAGGCCCGCCACGGCCGGGGTGTGCTCGAATCAGATGAAAATCCACCCGATTGAATCGCTGAAAGGCGATCCGAGAGCAGATCCCCAACCTCAAGGGACGGCTTGGAGGCACGGATCATCGGAAAAATCGCTTCGTTCGCTCTCACCGCTTAAATCAGTGGCTTTATCAACACCCTGCTAGGGTTAGCTCATTTCTCAGGCAGCGGCACCACAGAATCGACGAGCGGCATCCAAAACGCGATACCGCGAGGCCTCGTCCCATGTGTTGCAGCCAGACGCGAAATCACAGAGACGTAGCGGGCTTTCTCGAACCGCGAAGACTTGCCAAACATGCGCCAGCGGCTCCGAGCCAGGGGGGTGACATCGACATATTGATCCGCCTTCAGCGCCACCGGTTGATCTACATCGCCGGAAGCGAGTCTCTGGTCGCGTGCGAGCACCAATGGCCCTCGCACCAATACCAGTCGTAACTTTGAGTTTTCGACCACCACCCCACAGCACATCACACATATTGGCCCACACTCCCAACAGCAACCATGGGACCGTTGCATCATCCGCCGGTCGGCCGAGTCCGACGCACTCGTGCGTTCGATCCGCAGATGCCGGTGCGGCCCGATCAACGTCCCTTGTTCGGCAGCAAGAAACATCTGTACACAGGATCGCCATGGCTATCACAGATCAAATGTTACACTGAATATGAACAGCCGGGGGTCGATAATACGGAAAATGCGCGTCGTGCCATCCGGGTACGCAGCCGCGGGCTGCAAACCACCGTTTTCAAAAATATTGCGCACGTTAAATTGGAACGTAGTCCCGACCTTGCCCCCCCACACCTTCGTGCGATAACTAACGCCTACGTCGGTATAATAATGAGCCTTATCGTATATCGGTAGACTGGGATCATAGGCGGTCATCACCGCCGGGAATGCCGGAGTGCCGTAATAGCCAATGCCTCCCTTGTCTTCCCAGCGAAGCGCTCCACTGACGCTGACGTTCTTAAGGATCCGATTGCCGGTAATTCCCGCAAGCCGGTAATTCATTATATAATTGACGCGGTATTTACGTATCGACGGCTGACTCAGCCCTTCGGTCGCCTTGAGTAGTTGCAATGGTGCCCCCAGCTGAGCGGTATAATAAGCTTGGGGGGTCGCGGTGGATCCGGGGTAAACCGAAGTCCACCATAGTTTCCCTGTGGTCGGGTCGACAATCGACTCCCACACGGGGAGCCGCTGGTCGATCCATTGGAAGACCGCTGGCGAAATCGAGGCGTTGATGACCTCTTGCTGGGCCACATTGAGTTGCATCGTCCAAAAGACCGATGGATTATAGCTCAATTCAATCTCTCTCCCCTTGCCTAACATGGAATCCGTGTTTGTAATGTTTTTATCAGGTGGTGCCATGTACTGGACCGGCAGTTGCATGATCGCCGCAACCTGCGAGTTGATCTGGTCCTGAGTCAATGTCTGACCTTGGGCAGCGGCCGCACTCGTCACCCATCCAGTCGCCAGCGTCTGCAGAGGCCAGTTCCAGCTGGTGGCCGGTCCTAGACCATATGCGTAGATGGTAAAATCGAGGATCCGCGGCCTTTGCGTAAATGACGCGCTGCTTCCGTTCGGCGTGTTTATCTGAAGATTTCGATATTGATTAACCCGAACGATCAATTTGTCACGAAAAAGACTCAGACTGAAACCCCAGTCTTCACCCCTTCCTCGTGGTTCCCCCAGAGGCTTGAGGAACAAATCCATGCCCGGTGCCGATGGCTGAAAACTGTCGGAACGGTTGGCATAGAGGCCTAGCCAGCTGAGAGGCCTAAACACAGCACCAGCGGTTCGGGTTCTACCCCAAAGCTTGGTCCAATTTCCTGGTAGGAGTTGCCCGAATGTCCGATCATCGAGATTGATTCCATCCGGCATCAGAACAGCCGTTTTCGTGCCTCGGGTATCTTGCTCGTCCATTCGAGCCCCAAAGGTTGTCACGAGCCTGTCTTTCAAGAAGAAACTCTGCAGCGTCACGCCGCGGTCCTTTCGCAGCGTGAGATATCCGGCGTCTGCACTGAAGACCACCGGCGCCACTGTCACATTGTCCGACTTGAAGCCATTCGTCGGATTGCCATAGGTCAACTTATAAGGCCCCATGTCGTAGTATACGGGGGCGTAGTCGACGTTATTCCCCGTGGCGTCGCCCACATACATTTGTTCGCCTAAAAGACGAACAACCGAGCCTCCGGCGGCGGCCAGCCCTCCATAGGCGGCTCCATCGTATCCGAGCGCCACCCCCGTCGGCATCCAACTGGCAGGGCCGGACGTGATCCTCGGCACGTATTGGATGGTTTCGGATCGCATTTTCTTGTATTCATAATATCCGGATAGTCGCTGCAGACCTAGCCATCGGGCAAAACCTCTTGCTTGGCGCAAATTGAGCTGGTAAGCTATCTGGGCCCGGTAGGTGTTCAGGAATGCTGGGGAACTTACCCAAGGCGAGCCGACCCACGCAAAGAGATAGGGACGCAGAAAGTTTGGATTTGGTGTCCCATTCAAGTTCTTCTCGTTCACATCGATAGTAAGCAGAGCATTTGTGGCACCGTTGGCCCCTGGCGCACCGACCACCGAGTGGGCCAGCTTATCGTTGTGCTCGCCGAACCAGCCCAACTGGAAGTCCAAGGACTGCCGCTGGGTCTTAAAGACGTTTTGCTCCAGCAACACGGTAGACAGATCATCGGCCTCATTGAAATAGTTGGGCGAGGCCGTATTGATCGACGAATAATCATAGATGGCCTTGCTGCTCACCCCCCGCTCGTAGATAGTACCGATGAGAGACTGGTTGACATAGGTCTGATCTGTGATTGGCACCATCAGCGAATTGAGCATGGTGACAGAGCTCGAGGCGGTCGTGAACGTTACGCCCGCCACATTCTGATTGGGAGTATTGCTGCTGGTGTAGTAGGGTACGGCCAAACTCGGCGAACCATAGGGGTCAGTGGACATGATTGGCATGGGCCCAGCTCCCCATGTTTCCCCGCTCGTTTGGAAAAGTGTACCCGCCCCCGTCCCGACAACAACGCCGCCGACCTTTCTCTGTCCCGTCGTCGGATCCCACGTGGGCCTACCATTCTTGATCCATGGCGTAATGTAATCATAAGGCGTTAGCGAATTAGGACGATTGCCGTAAGCATTATAGTGAGTATAGGATGCAGTGATTAGCGTCGATTTGAATGGATGGTAGCTGATCATACCGTTAATCCGTTTGCTATCTACGCCGGACGGACGCCGTTCGAAACCGTCATGCTGGACTGCCATGCTAGCTCGAATTGCCAATACGTCTTGCTTCAGGATCTGATTAACGTCCAGAGTTGTGCGATAGCCGTCAACGCTGTCATACCGTGCCGTGACTTGCGCCTTGTTGCGGCTGAGATTGGCCGAGGACGGCACCGCGTTGACGCTGCCGGCGACCCCGCCGATGCCAAACACACTGGAGTTCGGACCGCGATTGACCTCGAGTGCGTCGATGTTGAGCGGATCGATGGGCACGCGTCCGCTGGTCTCGAAGCCTCCTAGGAAAATGGTCGCCGCTCCCAAGCCGCGAATGCGGTTGGCGGACTGCGGGTTCAGGGACGCCGCGTCCGTTGGAATGCCCTGCGCATTTACCGTGGCGTTGGTGTAGTTGCCCGTTCCTTCTGTGCTTACTTGGTAATTGAAGATGTCGTTGATGTCGAGCAATGCGAAATCCCTCATTTGCTGTTTTGTGATGATCGAGACCGAGGCACCGAGATCTGCGATGTCTGAGTTCAGGCGCGTGCCCGATAGCGTGTTCGAGGCATAGTAGCCTGTATTTGATGCGTTCACTATAAATGGCGAAAGCTTCACAATTTCTTCCTCGGCGGAAGGCGTTGACGAGGGACTCGTCCCCGTGGACGTCTCGGGTGTGGATTGGGCGAGAAGGAGGACGACAGGCATTGCGACCGCAGCTCCCCATAGGAGGAGTTTTGCGAACTGGGTTCTCATAGTTATTTTCGGGCATTCTTCCCGAATTAATTGTTGGGTATTGGGTGTTAACTGAAGAAATCAGCTAAAAAGCTCTTCAATCAGGAAATCGTATACCCGGCTACCGGTGCTGCGGACTCATACGCTTTGATGAGCTGGGGCGATTCATATGACTTATTGCTGATCATCTAATGAAATTTGATGACTAAACAATTTAGCACTAATGCAAGGAACCCGTTCATTTCTGTTAGCACCAGATAATATCCGGTGATATGATGGATGCATAAATGATCATGCTTGATCATGTCAATGGTTTTTTGAGGGTACTTACCTCACGGCGTCGGCCACGACCTACAGTGTGCCCGGCAATGGCGGAGGATTATCCGCGGGCGCTGATGGAACCACGGCGTGTCTTCAAACCCCAAACCTGAGCCAGTCGAGCACGGCCAATAACAGGAAACCCAGATAATGGTCGGCGAGCTTTTCATAACGAGTGGCGATGCGACGGTAGCGTTTGATCCGGGCGAAGAAGTTTTCGACCGTGTGGCGCTGCCGGTAGAGTCGGCGGCTGAACTGGCTGGGCCAGCGCCGGCCCGACCGGGGTGGGATGCAGGCCCGCACACCCTGATCGTGCAGCCGCTGGCGAAAGTCGTCTGCGTCGAATCCGCCGTCGGCGAGCAACCAGCAGTCGCGCAGGCTCGGCAGGAACGGGGCGCAGGCGAGCAAGTCGTGCTGCGGGCCGGGCCCCACCGCCAGTTGCACGGGCCGGCCCAGCGCGTCGACTGTGGCGGCCACCTTGCAGTTGAGGCCGCCCTGGATCCGACCCATCGCTTGGCCCGCTTGGCCGCCAGTCGGATTAGCGCCGTCAGCGTGGACCTTGACGTGCGAGCCGTCCAAGCTGCGGATCTGGCCCTAAGCCAAAAGCTGAGGTGTGCCGCGCAAGCATTTTCTTGAGGATTTAAGCGACGAGCTGAGCGAGAGGAGAACGGCGCTGTTTGAGGGCGGCGAGGTAGTGCTGCTCGTCGTAAAGACGGTGGTCGTGCCAGCAGCGCCACAGGACACGGATCCATTTGAAGGCGAGCGCGCGGAGGATGGCGTGGTGCGCTTTGCCGGCTTGGCGTTGCTGGTCGTAATAGGCGTGGGCCCATCCGCAGTAAACGACGGTCTGTCCCGCCCATTCGACGAAGCTTTGACGCAGGAAGGTGGGCGCCTGCCAGCGCCAGTGGATCCACTCCTGGCGTCCGCTTTTCTCCTTTACCGGCGCAACGCCGGCATATTTTTGCAGGCTGCTCGCGTTGGGATAGCGCTCCCGCCGATCGCCGAAGGCGACGAGCAGGCGCGGCGCCAGGGTTGCCCCGGCTCCGGGCAGTTGCCGGAAGAACTCCGCCTCGGGATGCGCGGCGAAGACGGTCGCGATGCGCTCGGTGAACGTCGTGAGATGGGTCTGCTGGACGCGCAGCAAGGCGACGAGCAGGCGCACCTGCAAGATCGCCGGTTCGATCACCGCCCGGTCGGTGGTGAAGGGCCGCGCCCGGGCTAGTAACGCCACGCGTTCCGCGATCCGTTCGGGCCGGCGCACATTATGCCGGGCATAGAAGGCGCGCACGCTGGCCGGCTGCGCCTTTTTCGCCTGTTGCAGTTCGGGCCAGCGGGAGAGGAAGTCCAAGGCCAGCGGACTGGCCAGTTCGTCGCCAAGCAGGGTCAACGCCTGCGGGTAATATCCTTTGAGCACACTACGCAGTTGATTGGTCAACTGGGTGCGCTGGTCGACCGCCGAGCGCCGGGCCGCGACCAGAGCCGCCAGTTCGCGGGTCTGCGCCCCCGTCCAGCTCGAGCCGCGTGAGCTGGTCGCGGTGCTGCTCCAAGAGCGTGAGGAGCACCCGCGCATCGGGCCCGTCGTCCTTCGTCCCACAAAGGGTGAACGCCCGGCGGAACCGCGCGCTGGTCGCCGGGTTTACCGGATAGATTTCCAGGGCGGGATGTTCCGCCAGGGCGTGCAACAGCGCGTTGCGGCCGGCTTCGACGGCGAGAGCAATTTTACGCCCCCCGCAGCGTTGTTCGAGGGCGTCGAGCCAAGCATGCAAGGCCTCTGCGGTGGCGGCGATGGTTCCGGTCTCGATCGAGTCTGCCGCGGTCATCCGCAGCGCGAACGCATGTTCCTTATCACCCCAATCCAGGCCCAGCAGGGCCGCATCGTTATCGTAGTTCATGACGTGTTTTGGTTGGCGGGCGCGGACTGCAGATCGTATGGTGCGAGGCGTGGTGACGCCGGCAGCTGAGTGTGCATGGCCGAACCCGACTGTCCGGTCGCGGGCGAAACTTGGCTCAGATTCCTCGTAAGAAAGGACTCATCGTTCGTTTCCGCGACCGGCAGTAAATTACGCCGCTGGCGCCTGCGGCGCCAAGCCGCCGCCGCGGACTTGTTCACCCCGGGATCTCTCCCGTCCTGTCCACGTCCGAGCTCCTGGGGTGAACAAGTCCGGTCATCCCATACGGGCACAATGCGCTTGGGCACAGGCATATTATCAAGCGCACAAGAACAAGGGCCAGTCGCACGCTTGTGCCCTTCGCTGTCTGGAGCAGCGCTGGCTCAAAATCCTCTGGACCATGTGGCAATCACGAACCCCTACGACGAGGCCCTCCACACCCGCAATCAGACTCAGCACGGTTCTTGGGTCTTGGCACTGACCGCGCAAAAAAAGCCTGCATGAAAAAAGACTCTCAAACACAGAGAACATCTTTCTTTCAGGCCCAGACCGACTCTTCAAGCGGCTCGAATTCCCGGGATCACGTCAGGCGTTCAGCAACTTGAAGCAAATTTGGCGATTGACTATTTTTATCATTGAATAGCTCATATCACATGCAGAATGCATCATTAATGGTGGCTAATTGTCTAATGATGCACATGACAACTCATTAGAATATCAATGATATCCAGCGAAATCTAGCAATGGCCGTCTGCGGTCGTCATGGGGCCCCTACATTCCACCAGTATGAATCTGAGAAATGCCCCCAAAGAATTGGAGGTGCGTGATCCCGTAAGACTCGCATGCACTTGGAGCCGCATCCTGCTTTGCGCGCTGGGCATCAGCGCGACGGGATTGGCCGGCGTGGCACGTTCGGCCGAAGCCGAGCTAACGAAGACCATTTTGGATATCGCCGGGGGTTGGAAGGTTTCGTTCGATCCGGTCGCTTCGACCTTGGAATGCCGGCACGAGAGCTTGGGGGTCTGTTTAAGCGGGCCGCTTTTGTTCACTGCGATCCGCGACGGCAAGCGGTTGGCGTGGAGCGTCGAGTTTTCGCGCGACTTGGTGGCGGGGCGTCTGGCCTTAGTGGACGAACGCAAGGATGTGCAGGGTTATGTGGCCTTGGTCGGCGATTCGCTTCGAATGTCGTTAACGCTGGTGCAGCGGCCCCCGCAGAACTATGGTGGAGAACTGCGGTTTACGCCTGCGGTGAGCTTTGGTGAAAAGGCTTTTGCCTGTCGCACTCGCTTCGGCCAAAGCGCTGTTGTGCAAATGGCGTCCGGTCCGGCCGACAGTCGCCTGAACGATTCGCTGTTCGACGCCGAACACGACATGCTGCTGCGATTCACCGGACAGGACGTCGTGATTAACACGGAACCGGCGGCAGCCGGCAGGCCGATCCACTTTCAGGCCAGCCTGGGCGCGGACGTGGCCCAATCGGACACCTCGACGATCACGGTGGAGTTGATGCCCGACTATTATCGGTCGCGCTATGCGCCCTATTATCGGTTGATCGATCGCAAGCGGTGTCCTTCGGCTCCCACGGGATGGATGGCTTGGAACGTCTACTTCGACGCGGCCACCGAAGACGACAATTTGGCCGAGGCCCGGGTGGGCGCGAAGTTCCTCAAGCCGTACGGTCTGGAATTCTGGTCGGTTGAGTCCTGGCAGGAAAACTCGCCGCGGCTGCCGGTCAAGAATTTCCACAACCTGACAATGCGTTCTTCGCTGGAGAAGTTTCCGCACGGCATGAAGTGGCTGGCGGACCAGATTCGCGCGTTGGGGCTCCGGCCGGGGCTGTGGACCGTCTCGTTCGGCACTGGCGATGAGGCCTTCTACCAGGCCCATCGCGACTGGTTCTTGCATCATCCCGACGGCCGCCCGATGACCAATTGGAACGGGCGATTTGTGCTCGACCCGTCGCAGGCCGCGGTCCGCCAGTATACCGAAGAGACGTATCGTAAGATGGCGACGGAGTGGGGCTACGAGTTCTTCAAGAGCGATGGGATGTCCGATTCGGCCCATTTCTTTGAGCGGCCGGAAGTCCGGGCGGCGTTCCACGAGCCCTGCGAGGATCCCTACGGAAAGTGGATCGAGTCGCTGCGACGAGGCATCGGGCCGGACCGCGTGTTATTGGCTTGCCAAGGGCACTACACGGGGCCGGATATTGCCTGGTGCGATGCAGGCCGCATCGACGGCGACTTAGTGCGCTTCCCGAAGCCGCCGGATTGGATGAGTTACCTGCGCCAAGCCCAGGCCACGCAGCGTCAGCTCTTCGTCAACAATATCGTTTGGTACAACGATCCGGACACGCTGATGGTGGGCGACTTCTCTTCGCTGGATACGGCTCGGCTGGCGACCACGGTCGTGGCGTTGCCGGGCCAACTGACGTTCTTTGGCGACAAGTTAACCCAGCTTTCGCCCGAGCGGATGCGGCTGTTGCAGCAAACGCTGCCGGTGTGCGACGTGCATCCTTTGGATCTTGCGCCGTTGGGCGAGTTGGCGCCGGTGTGGGACCTCAAGGTGCGCCGGACGTTCGGCAGTTGGGACGTGGTCTCGCTGTTCAACTGGGGCGAGGAGCCGCGGACGCTTCGGGTGACCTTCGCCGACCTTGGTTTGGACAGCAAAGCGGATTACCTATTGTATGACTTCTGGAGCCAGAAACTTATCGGTTCTCGGCAGGGTGAGATGGAGCTGCGCGTCGAGCCGCACTCGAATCGGCTCTTGGCCGTGCATGCGCGTCTGGATCGGCCGCAGTTGGTGTCGACCGACCGACACATCTCGCAGGGCGGCGTGGAATTGACCGACGCGAGCTGGAACGCCGAGGAGTCCGAGCTGGACTGCATGTTCAAGTTGGTGGCAAACGACCGGCTCACGGCCTTCTTCCACGTACCGGCGTCGTTCGTGTTGGTCAAAGCGACTGCGGAGGGCGCAACCGTAGAGGCCTCCGCGATGGATGCGGCACCGATGCTGTTGGTCACCTTGCGGCGCGACACGTCGGGCGAGGCGCGGCTGCGGCTGAAATTCCGAGAAAACACGCCCTAATCGACATGAATAAAGCAGCCGTCTCCAAGCCGGTAATTGAGGTCCTTGGCTTCGATGACGCAGGACACCGGATGCCGAATCTGCGGTTTCGAAGCATCCGAATGCCAGTGGGAGTCCTGGGCAGAGTCAAACAAGCGGCACGGGTGGAATTTGAGAATGTCGTTTCAGGCAGTGGTGAAAAGTCGTATTTTGGGAGTTACGCGATCGTTACATCTCATTCATTGATACCATGAAATCCGCTTCAACCCCCGCACCATTGGCCAAAACGCCGCGCCTCGTCTCGCTTGATGCGTTGCGTGGCTTCGACATGTTCTGGATTCTCGGAGCCAGTGGGGTGGCGCAGGCACTGGGCGAAGTCAGCGGCACCACGACAGCAAGGTTTTTCGCCGAGCAGCTCAATCACTGCGCCTGGGCCGGATTCACGTTTTTCGACCTTATTTTTCCGCTATTCATCTTCATCGCGGGTGCGTCGTCGGCGTTTTCGCTCACGCGCATCATTGAACAGCACGGGCGCGGCGCAGCTTTGAAGCGCGTCCTCGCCCGCGGTGTGCTGTTGTTCGCGATCGGCATATTTTATAACGGCGGCTTCACCAATCCGTGGCCCGACATGCGCTTGCTTGGTGTGCTCCAGCGCATTGCGCTCGCTTACATAGCAACCGGACTCCTGTTCTGCTTAATCAAACCACGCGCGCTCGCGGCGGTCGCGGTCGGGTTGCTTGTCGGCTACTGGGCATTGCTCACGTTTGTGCCGATTCGCGACATTCAGCTCGAGGAAAATGCTCTTGTCGCGCGGCTTGGCACGCCCAAACCGACGCTCGAACAGGTGCGCGCCGCGTTCGAGGCGACGACCGCGCGCGTAACCGGTCGCTACGAACCCGGCTTCAATCTGTCCAACCACCTCGACTTTGAATATTTGCCCGGCAGGAAATATAACACGTACTGGGATCCCGAGGGCTACCTCAGCACTCTGCCGGCGATCGCTACGTGCCTGCTCGGCGTGTTTGCCGGGTTATTGATGCGCCGGATCGACCTCGACGATTCGCGCAAGCTGCGCGCACTGCTCATCGGCGGAATCCTTTTCCTTGCACTCGGCTGGCTGTGGCACCTGCAGTTTCCGGTGGTGAAGCGTATTTGGACATCGTCGTTCGTGCTCGTCGCCGGCGGCTACAGCTTGCTGCTGCTCGCCGCGTTTTACTACGCAATCGACGTGCGGAAGTGGCGCGCGTGGTGCCAGCCGTTCATTTGGATCGGCATGAACCCGATCACGCTCTACATCGTAAACAACGTGATTAGCTTTCGCCGGCTGGCGTCGCGCTTCGCCGGCGGCAACATCAATGCTTGGCTTAATGCTCACATCGCGGCCGGCGCCGGCGAGGGCTTCGCTGCGTTAGTCGGGCTCGCGCTAATCTTCGTGACAGCACGCTTCCTCTACCGTCGGCAGATTTTCTTGCGGGTTTGAGCGATGGTTGGACCACGATCAGCCTTCGCCGCGCTTTGCTCCGTCTTTCCTTCTCTAAAACTGGTTAACTTGCCGTCCTGTAGGCGCCTGCAGTTGCGTTCTTGGCGACGGCCATGGTTGCAGGCCTGAAGCCGTCTAGTTGGCATTCGGATTCGTTGTTCGGCGGTTTCAGGGACATTCGTGGGAGAGGAGACCTTTGTGCCAACGGTAAGACGAACCTCGTCTTCTTCGGATAATCTGAAAGTCGCCCTCGGGTGTTGGATCTTCTTCCCGCTGTTTCCTGAGAAAATCCTCTTGGATTCGGGCTGGATTTTCTTCCTGCGGAACCGGGGAGAGGACGTTTATGGAGGTGGGATAGTCGTGGCGTGGCGGTGGTGGGATGCTGCCGGGCATGCATGCGAAGGGCGAACGCAAGTGTCGGCACTACGGGTAGCTTTTCGTTCCGGACCCGCGCAATCAATCGTTACCATCAGCGTTACCGTGCGCAGCCGCGCTGTCGAGCCGTGAGCAGGGCATCGAGCCAGCGGCGCTGGTTGAGGCGGCCAGAGAATCGGGCGTATTTTCGGGACGGGGCCAACGCCGCGGTGACCAGCCGGCTGATAGGGAGGGGCATGCTCTGCTGGGCGGGCCAACGCGTATTCGGAGCACACGCCGACGGAATCGTAGATCTGCGCGGCGCAGGGATCGCCGGCGGCCATGGCCGCCGGCACCGCGGTCAACCGCTCGGGCAGCGGTATCTTTTCGGGAAAGGCGAAACCCGCGGCCGGCGCCAGCCGGGCCACGCCTTGCTGGGAGAAATACTGCCCGCAGCAGCCGAGGTCGCCCGACCATTCGTCGCGGGGTGCGTCGGCGCGGTAGTCGACCGGCTCGAAGGCGAGCTCGTTGAGCCAGGGCGTGGTGGCGCCGGCGGGCGTCACGTAGCCGCTGGCCTGGCTGGTGTCCATCGACACGCCGAGCACCGAGTGGTCCGCGGGCGCCGATAACGTCCGGAATTGGAGGAGCTGTTGCCGGAATGGTCCGGGATTAGACGAGCGGTGAAGGAACGGCGACTTTAGGGTGAAGCAAAGGCCAGAGGCGCGAAGAGCCGGACCAACCGCGCAGATTCAGCAAGAAAACGGCAGATGTTGCCGACACCGGCTGATTTGTCGCTAGGAGTGGACGGCGAGCACGCCGCGGCCGGCTCTTCAGCCGGGCGAGGACCGCGGGCGATGAGCTTCTTCACGTTCTGCGCCGCCGCAATCAGCCAATCCTAGATTTGCTGACGCCACAGGCGGCGCCAGCGGGCGCGCTTGAAGTGATGGTTCTGCGCGGCTTGGCCGAAACTGCCCTCAATCAGGGTCATTCTCCGCAGGCGATCCCGGCGGGCGGCGCGGCTCGCCGATTGCGCCCATCCGCGCTCCACGGCCTCGTGGCCGACGTAACGCACGATCATCCGCGTGTAGTTGGGGTTGGCTGAATGGAAACAGCGATCCCGTAGATGACAGTCGCGGCAGACTTCGCGTCGGGCGCGGTAGGTCCAGCCGTTCTCCTGCTTGTTGTAGCCGCGTTTGGTCAGTGTCTTCCCGGCCGGGCAGCGATACGTGTCGATGCTACGCTCGTAGACAAACTCAGCAGTGCCGAAGATTCCCATAGCTTCGGCTTGTCCCCGAGGCCGGAGCGTTCCCATGTGCGTATTGATGCCGCGCCCCTGGAGCGTCCGAAAATTGCTTACCGTGCCGTCTTGCTGGTCGGCCACCACGGTTCGCACTTCCATGCCCGTGTTTGCGGCGTACTGGTCGGCCAAGGCGACCAAGGGACGCGCCTCATGCTCGCTGCCGGTTGTCGTCGTGATGGCGGTTATCACCCCGCAACGGTCATCGACGACCCGGTAGTTCTTGTACCGCAGCCGGGCATGCCCGTTGACTCCGCCGCGGCGGTGCGCCACGAGCGTGGCGTCCGGATCGGTCAGACTCAACGTGTGCTTGTGCAGCGCCTCCTTGTAGTAGCCGGATTTGATGCTCGCCAGCTTACGCTCCTCGGCTGCGTACGCTCCGCGCAACGCTTTGAGCAGCTCCGGAGAATCTACTTGGAGGATCGATTCCCTGGCGGCATCAGCGTCCACCAAGCTGCTGTCGACATGGATCTTGCTGCCGTCGACCAGGCCCGCCCGGACCGCCTGGCCCACAGTGCGGACAAACAGCCGTTCGAAGATCTCGCGGCCCCAGCGCGTCCGCGCCTTGGAAAGCACGCTGTGGTCGGGGATCTCGTCGTCGAGGCCGAAGCCGAGGAACCAAAGGTAGTCCAGCCGCTCCGGGATGACCCGCATCCGCTCGCGCTCGCTCTTGACGCTGTCGAAGAAAAGCAGAAACAGCAGCTTCAGGATCACCACTGGATCGACCGACTCGTTGCCGTTGTAGCCGTAGCACGGTGCCACCTCGTCGCGGACCCAGGTGAAGTCGACCTGCTCGCGGACCGCGCGCAACGGGTTGTCCCGCCGCACGCGCCGATCCCAATCCACCCGGTAGTTGAATAGCTCCTTTTACCCCTCGTGGATCCCCATCATGTTGCCATGTCAGACATGCCAGACTCACCACCGTTCAATCGACGCGTTGATTTGGGCAACAGCTCCCATCCCGGATGTTATCCAGAGTTGTTCGCGGTTGAGGTACTCATCCCGGAATCGGCCGTGGAAACTCTCGACGAAGGGCCTGTTGAAAAACCAGGCATTAGCAGATGCAGGCAGGCGCCATTGCCCTGTGTTCGAAGAAAAAAGCAGCTGGGAGCCAGTGGTCGCGAAGCACGGATGTCATAGCGCGTAGTGCTGACACAAATTTCGGCCAATAAGGGGACGCCGCGAGGCGCTTCAGATTCATCGCTGCGGCTGTCAGATAGACTTGGACGGCAACATTCCACAGGCCGCGGCGAATCGCGCGCCCGAGGCCGTGCTGTCCTTTGGCTTCAGAGTGTGCGCCTTCCGCACGCCAGCGGTGTCTTTTATAGAGGGTGTGATGTTGTTGCTGCCAATTGGGTCGCAGTCGACGAGCGCGAAGTAACGCTGCGTATCCATCGCTTATACAGACGGCGCGACGGCCAACGCTCGGACTAAGGCAACTTTCACGTAGAGGACAGCGGCGGCAGTCTGATGTACGTGATTTATAGACCCAGCCGTGATCGACCCTTGAGGAGCGTCGTAAAACCCGGCCGCGAGGACATCGTACCAACTGGGCTCGATCATCATACTTGAATCGCTGTACCGGTATCGCCGTGCGTGTCGGCAGCATCGGCCTTGGGGGGATGACCGCCGTAATTTGTCTTCCCTCCATCGCCGCATACACCTTGCCGTGCGCGTAGCCGGCATCGGCGGTCACCTGCTTCACGCTCTTGCCGGTGGCGGTCTCGATGCGCTGGATCTGAGCCACCAGCTCATTGCCTTCGTTTACATCCCCACGCGTGGGCAGCACATCGACGATGACGCCGTGGCTATCGTCAATCGCCGTGTGCTGTTTGTAGCTAGGCTCCGAGCCGTTTTTGCGACTGCTCGTGGCAAAACCCGCGTCAGGATCGGTGCGGCTGACTTTTCTCTTCTCCCCCGAAGTGGGAATTTCGTTCGCTCCGAGTACACGGCCAGCATGCCCCTGCGCGTAGCTCTCGTAACTGACGTTGGCGCGAATCAGCGTGGCGTCGATATGAACCGTTTCCGCGTTGACGAGCTTGGCTTTTAGGCACGCCTGCACCGTGCGTTGAAAGATCCGACGAAAGCGTTCCTCGCCCCAACGCTGACGGATGCGCGTCAAGCTGCTGTGATTTGGCAACCTGGCGTTTACGGGGAAGCCTGCAAACCAGCGAATCGCTAGATTCACCTGAGCTTCACGCATGAGCTTGCGGTCATGCGTAATCCCGTGGAATAGGCCCGCCAGCATCAACCGAAGCGCGGCTTCGGGGTCAATGCCAGGTCTACCATTATCTTCGCAGTAACAATCGCGAAGCTCATCACGCAGCCACGACAGATCTAGGACGCGGTCAACCCGCCGAAGAATATGGTCCTTCGGAATCAAGTCGCGCAAGGAGCCGGCCACAAAGAGATCCTCCTGCCATCTTTCCTGTGATCCGATCATGCGCGGCAATGCTGCAAATTGCGCGCCACTTCCAGGGGTTTTTCAACAGGCCTTTCGTGGAAGCCTTCCACGGACGCTTCCGCGACGAGTGCCTCAACCGCGAGTAACTCTGGACCCTGACCGAGGCCCGGGTCGTGATCGAAGACTACCGAGAGCACTCCAACCGCTGCCGGCCGCACAGTCAGCTCGGCTATCAGAGCCCCGCGGTTTACGCGGCGAATCTGTCTCCATCCCTGGCTCTGTTCAGGCCCGCCGAGCCGGGCCTTCCCTCCGCCAGGGATGGACAACCAGCGTCTGCCATATCAGCATCAATTAACCATCCAGACCGACTCTGAGGGTGGCTCGAAAAGGTGGATCCGCTCAGCGGCCCTCCTTCGTGATTGCGGGCAAGTAAATAACAATTAGCTCGGGTCCCTAAAATCCAACCATTTAACAGCGGCAAGCGCCGTGTGGCGCCCGATGTCTGATTATGGTCCGACTGGGCGTGTGCGTCAGCAAATGCCAAGAACAGCCCTGCGGCAAGAAACATCCCAAAGCGGTTAAGCGTCGTCGGGAACATTAAGCGCCTCATCTGGCATCCACTTCCCTCCCCGCAAGATGACCAAGGCGCGCGTCGCATGACCGACGCCCAAAAAATCGTCCAGCCTTGCGGCCTCCGCAAAGCCGACCGATTTGAGCAGTTCGACTTTTTCTTTATCGTTACCGTCACAATAGGCGAAAGCCTGCCTGATTCCGCGCTTCGCCGCCAATTGCAGAGATTTCCCAACCACGGACTGAGCGAATTTCGCAAACCATGGATGGATTTCGAAGTCGAACACTTTCGCCTCCGCCTCCAAATGAGAGCCAGTGTTCAGGAAAAACGCCCACCCGACCACATGGCGTAGCGGTGTTGCCGCCACCGTGATCACGCCATGGCCGTCCTCCATTCTGTGGATGGCGTCTATGTATGACACCACGGCGTTCGCCATGGCAAACCTTGGTTTGTCCATGTCCAGCATGACGAGAGATCTTGAAAAGAACGTGTCAACGTCATGCCGCTGAGCGATGCCGCCATAGTCGACTTCGACCGTTTCGTCGGGTTTAAAGTAGGTCTTCTGAAGTTCGTCGAAATTTCTGTCCTTCCCTTGGTTGAATAGGACAAGTCCGATCTGCCGTGAGCCTTTCATTATCTGTTGGAATCCATGTCTGAGATATATGTCGGCCACCCACGGCGTGTCAGTTCCGCAAAGGGCGGCGCGTACCGGGCTGGCTTGGAAGTCGGCCAGGAAGAATTTCATGAGTTGGTCCACGACTCCCTTCTTGCGATGTGCCGGTTCGGTGTAGACATGCCCGAAGTTGGCGATGCCCGTGCCTGTCTTTCCATAGCCGTACCATATCTGCCCCGCGACCTGTCCATCGATCTCGCCTACGATGTATTTGTCGACGCAGTACTCGGCGTAGTCGCCTCGCAACCGCTGCTTGATGTCGCGCATGGATGGACGTCCTTTGTGCTCCAGAAAGTGAGTCAATTTGTCAACGTACTCCTTCGCCGGGGCGGTGATCAGTTTGATTTCCATGGTCTCGCCTGTCTTCAAAGTAATAGAATTTAGCTTTTCCTCCATTTGTTCTCCTTTCTGTCAGGGATTCGGTAAAATGGGTTTCCATTCATGACAATGGATTTTGTGGGGACGACCTACAAAATCCGCAAGCACCATGCCAATCCAATTACCTTGGCGCCTGTCGCGCGTATGACGGCTCCACGGGTAGTGTCGATGTTTGGAGCTGTTGCCGAAACCACCTTTGCTAGCGCACAGACTGATGTCTGACGGGCGCAGTCGGGCCGAGAAAAAGTGCGGCTATATCGCGTACGGATCGGCAGATTCGGACGACTACGGCGTGTCTTCAAACCCCAAACCTGAGCCAATCGAGCACGGCGGCGAGTAGCAGGAAGCCCAGATAATGATCGGCAAGCTTTTCATAACGGGTAGCGATGCGACGGTGGCGTTTGATCCGGGCGAAGAAGTTTTCGACCGTGGGGCGTTGCCGGTAGAGTCGGCGGCTGAACCGACGAGGCCCGCGCCGGCCCGATCGGGGCGGGATGCAGGCCCGGACACCCTGTTCATCGAGCCGCTGACGGAAATCGTCGGCGTCGAAGCTGCGGTCGACGAGCAACCAGCAGTCGCGCAGGCTCGGCAGGAACGGGGCGCAGGCGAGCAAGTCGTGCTGCGGGCCGGGCGCCACCGCCAGTTGCACGGGCCGGCCCAGGGCGTCGACGGTGGCGGCCACCTTGGAGTTGAGCCCGCCCTTGGTCCGACCCATCGCCTGGCCCTCTTGGCCGCCGGCAGGATTGGCGCCGTCGGCGTGCACCTTGACGTGCGAGCAGTCCAGACTGCGGATCTGACCCCAGGCATGGGAACGCAGCCGCCGGAACAGGCGCGCCCACAGGCCGCACCGGCACCAGCGGCGAAACCGTGTATAGACCGAACTCCACGGGCCAAAGCGCTCCGGCAGATCCCGCCACGGCACGCCGGTGCGCAAGACATACCCCATCGCCGTCACCATCAGCCGGTCATCCTTGGGTGGGCGTCCCCCGCGCCTGTGCCATTCTGCCCAAAGGCGGAATCGGCGGCGGTTCAGATTAATTTTTTGAGCCGCTCCCCCAGCGGCTCCGGCAACTCCCAGCGTTCGGTGGTCATCATGGCACTCCAACGACGCGCCACCTCAAAACTCAGTTACGGGCGGTTTGAAGACACGCCGTAGACCAACGCATGGCCTCCAACAAATTACTCAAATACTACAAGTGGGAGCTGCTTGCGCTGCTTTGCTTTGCTTTCTTCTTGAATCAGGCAGACCGAGCCATCTTCGGAGTGGTGCTCTCGGCGATACAAAAAGACCTCCGGCTTACAAACAGCCAAGTCGGGTGGATCGGAACAATACTCTTCTTGGCACTTGCCCTCATGATGCCGGTTGCCGGCTACGTTGGGGATGTTGTCGACAAGAAGTGGGTTATCACTTGCAGCCTGATTTTCTGGAGTGCCACTACGATGTTCACCGGCTTAACCAGTGGAATTGTGGGCCTGCTCCTTTTTCGTAGTGTGGCAACCGCGTGTGGAGAGTCGTTCTATTCGCCGGCCGCCTATCCCTTGATCGCCTCCTTTCACAAGAGTACTCGCACGATCGCTCTGTCGATCCATCAGGCAACTCTGTATGTGGCGATGATGACTAGCGGTGTCCTTGCGGGGTTCATCGCGGATCACTGGGGGTGGCGGTCTGCCTTCTTTCTCTACGGGTGGAGCGGAATAATACTCGGTGGCATCTTTGTGTTCAGACTGAGGAACACGCCTTCTGAATCCAGCGAAGACCGCGAAGGGGGGAAGCCGCGAATCTCCCCGGGCAAAGCCTTGGGAGCCGTGCTTCGCACACCGACGGCGCTGCTGATTACAATCAGCTTCACGGCAGTTGTACTTCAGTACAACGCCTACGCTGTCTGGGCCCCCAGCTTCATTCAGGAGAAGTTCAACCTTACAATGACCCAGGCAGGTGGCCTTGCCATGTTCAGCCTATATATAACATCCATGATAGGAGTTCTTGTGGGAGGAATGGTCTCTGACCGGATGGTTGTTACTCGTCCTCGGTTCCGTTTGCAGTTGCAGAGCGTATCTATGTTTCTCTGTGCGCCGGCAATCCTCCTTATGGCTCTTGCCGGCAGCTTGACGCTAACCTGCTGCGGAATGGTCGCGTTGGGGCTGTTCCAAGGAACATATCAGGCGAATACGCCT
>Ga0208689_1000577_pt1 | contig 24254 bp, 22 predicted proteins | sample June2015DPH_8_15_FD_184700 | JGI IMG/M metagenome (GOLD analysis project Ga0208689, IMG submission 184700) | Peatland microbial communities from SPRUCE experiment site at the Marcell Experimental Forest, Minnesota, USA - June2015DPH_8_150... | ecosystem: Environmental > Terrestrial > Soil >... | reverse complement strand
TGGGGAGAGGCGTTGGGGCGGAGAGAATTCGGCGGAGGGCCTTGGCGGGATGGACGGAAAGACTAAAGATAAGAGAAAAGAAGCAGACAAAGAAAAAACGGTCGGGGAAGAACAGCGGGGCGAAGGGGATTTGCCGGAGGGCCTTACCGGGAGGGACGGAGGGACTGTGCGTGTTCGGGTAACTAGTAAACGGAGTATTTTCAAATGCGCTTACGCCGGACCCAGCCGATTTAGGTGTTGCATCTGCATGTCCCGATGTGTTAGAAGGTGACGATGGCAGGCAAGACAACAACGGCCGTCCTCTGCCTCGGGGCCCTCGCGCTGTTCCTTTCCACCCGTTCGTACGGCTTCAAACAAGCGGACATGGACAAGCTCCTTTCGACGGGCACGTGCACCTTTTGCGACCTGAAGGCTGCCAGTCTCGTCAATGTAAAGCTCCCCGGCGCCAGGCTTTCGGGCGCAAGGCTGCCGGCCGCCGACCTGTCCGATGCAGACTTCTCGAAGGGCAACCTGCGAAACGCCTTTATGATCAACGCCGTTCTCTCTAACACAAACCTGTCAGAGGCGGACCTCTCGGGCGCCGACCTCACGGGCGCGAAGCTCCTCCGGGCAGACCTCTCCAAGGCTAAACTGGTCGGCGTCGACTTTACCAATGCCGACCTGTCCCGGGCGGACTTGTCGAACGCGGACCTGTCCCGCGCCAACCTCAAGGGCGCGGACCTCTCGGGCGCCGACCTGACTGGCGCCGAGCTAGCCGGCGCTCGCTGGACGGACGGGACGAAATGCGCGGAAGGATCGACGGGGGAATGCATCAAAGAGCGCAGGCAGCCTATCCCGGGAATGGCGTGGTGAAGCCCGGCGTCTTTTCGCCGCGGGCTTTTTAGGCCTCCCGGCCGAAATCGTCGCTTCTCCTCGACGGAATCGATAATTTTGTCGCCCATGAAAAAGAGAGATATCGTGATTTCGCGGCCTGCGGCCCTTTCGAATACTGGCATCTTGCTTGCATACCTTGGAGGATAACGGAATACCTGTGGTTGTGGTTCAAAAGGAGGAGGACTCATGAAAAAGACCTTATTTGGTTTGCTCGTCTTCAGCGTTCTTTTCGCGGCATACGCGTGCGCCTCGGAAAGCGGTTCGTACAACACGCAGAAGGGCGCGGCCATTGGTGCGGTCGGAGGGGCGCTGGCCGGGCAGGCAATCGGCAGGAACACGGCGGGGACGCTCATCGGGGCCGCAAGCGGCGCGGTCGTAGGCGCAGTGGCCGGAAGTGCCGTGGACGAGGCCAATGCACAACGCATGGCGCAGCAGTCGCCTCCGCCATCGTACCACCCTCCGCCACCCGGTGCGGCGGTTGCCGGTCCGCCTCCGCCTCTTTATGCACCCGCTGCTCCCCCAGAGGTTGTCCCCATACCCGGAACTTACGCCTACTTCGTCCCGGGTATCGAGGCAGAGATCGTCTTCTACCACGGATTGTGGTATCAACATTTCAGGGGTCATTGGTACAGCGCCTCTTACTATAACGGGCCTTGGGTGTTCATGCCGGGACCGAGGGTGCCCCGGGTGCTTGTCACTCTGCCTCACGGCTGGCGGAGGGTCCCGCCTGGATACCGTCCCATACCCCACGCAGAATTACAGAAGCACTGGGGCAGATGGGAACGGGAAAAACACTGGGACGACCATCACCGGGACGAGCATCACCGGGACGAGCATCACCGCGAGTGACGGTTTCCTCTTCTGTGGGCTTTGTGGCTGTGGCGCACGCGCTTATCGGCCTTGTGGATGACTTGTTTCGTCAGGATCGGCTTGGCCTTTTTTGCGGCATGGCCTTTCTTCAGGCTGGGGAGGGTGATAATCCCGCCCTCCCTCTCCTGTGAGAGGGCGTCCGTCGGCCCGTCCTCCCCGGTTGCGGTCCGGACGAGCGGGGACTTATCCGTTTTCGAGGCGAACTTTGGGATATAGACGACCCTCAGGGAAGCAAGACGCGGGCGCTCCATGTCGTTATTGACAAGGGCCAGGTCCGACCGGGAAACATGGTAGCGCCGGAGGATACCGGCCAGGGAGTCCCTCTTCTTCAAAGGATACTTGACTACCCCCACGATCCTCCCGCCCTTGTCCAGTTCTGCCGCGAGTCTGTTCTTGGCAGCATCCGCGTCGGAGGTCCCCGGGAGGGTTATCTTGTACGATTTTCTGTCGGGCGGCGTAACACCCCTGACGAGCTCGGGGTTAAGGGCCGCCAGCTGGCGCGAATCTATAGAGAGGGCGCAGGCAATACGAGGAAGGGGCAAGCCGCCGGGGACTTCCACCCTGGTCAGCCCGGCAGAAGACGCCGGTGTCTCCGCAAACCCGTACTTTTCGGGGTCCTTCGCGATAAGGGCGGCGGCGATGAGCTTCGGGACATACTCCTGTGTCTCCCTGGGCAGCGTCTTATACTGCCTCAGCTTCCAAAAATCCTTCGTGTCGTGTTTCTCTATGGCCCTTTCCACCCTGTGTTCTCCGGCGTTGTAACCGGCTGCCGCCAGGTACCAGCAGCCGAAGCGGTCAAAGAGCTCCTTCAGGTAGCGGGCCGCGGCTACCGTCGATTTCTCCAGGTCGCACCGCTCGTCCACCCAGAAGCCCACCCTAAGGCCGTACCGCTCGCCGGTTTCATGGATGAACTGCCACGGCCCTTTCGCCTTTGCGGACGAGAGCGCCCTCATATTGAAACCGCTCTCTATCATGGCGAGGTAGACCAGGTCCTCGGGGAGGTTGTTCGCTTTAAGGATCGACCTGATGGTCGGCGCATACGTTTTCGCGCGAACGAGCCACCGCGCAAAAACCTTGCGCTTCACGCCGGAAAAGTATTTTATGTAGAGATCGACGGCGTCATTGAGTACTACGGGTATATCGAACCCGTCGGACGCGGTCGAGGCGTCGAGGTTCCTCCGTATAGTCTCAATTATCTTGCTCTCTTCCTCGGTGAGGTTCCCCTTGCCCTGAGACGCGGCCGGTCCTGCCTCTTGACCGTCCCCGCTCCCGAGGGCCGGCGCCTCCGGCGGCGCGCTGAAAAGAAGGCCGTCGGCGGGTGGGCTCTCAAGATCCTCTATCTCCCCTCTTTCATAGTCCTTCCCATAGTCTGCGCCTGCTGCCGGGCTGCTGCCCGCGTTATTATGGCACCTGAGCTCGGGGCAGCTCAGGGCCAGAAGAAAGGCGGCTATAAGGGCGGCAAGGCCAAGCCTTCTCACCTTCATACCGCCAGGATAACAGAAGCGGGCCGGGAAATCAACAAAAAAGTACCAAAAATGAACAAAAAAAATGGGGGGCGTATGGCGCGCCCTCCTGCCGGGGCGGGCCATTCCGTTGGTTCGTGAGCAAATCTCTTTCCATTACCGGGCCTGCATGTGTTACAATAGCCTTAACAAACCTCTGGAGGCCTGAATGATCAACGTGCAAATCCCCGGCTGGGGTGAACTCGCGATAGAATACTTGATGGTCGATTTCAACGGCACCGCTGCCGTGGACGGCAAGTTCAGGAAGGACGTCAAGGAGATAATCGACAAGATATCGCGGTACGTGAAAGTGTTCATCATAACGGCTGACACCTACGAAACCGCAGATTCGGAGCTCGGCACTTCAAGCGTCACGTTCATAAAAGTGGGCAAGAACGCAAGCGGAGAGGAGAAGGCAAGGGTCGTGAGGGAGCTGGGTCCCGAGAAGATCGTTGCCATAGGCAATGGCGCCAATGACGCCCTAATGCTGAAAGAAGCAGCCCTGGGCGTGGCCGTAATTGGAGAAGAGGGCTGCTCGACTGCGGTTATAAAGGAAGCGGACCTCGTTGTAACGGATATCATGAAGGCACTGGGCCTGATCGTCCATCCCGAGCGGCTCGTCGCGTCCCTGCGGGACTGAGGCAGCGGCTAAAGCACCTGCTCCGTTCCCCGGGGCCTGTACTCGACTCCGTCGAAGAAAAAGCACCTGTAACCGCGCATACCGGCAAGAAGGCGGGCCAAAACATCGGTTCCGGCCGCCGATTTTATGCAGACCCCGCAGTCGGAGCTCAAAGTCCTCGGCACCGGCATGATTTCGACGTCGAGGCCCTTTTCCTTGAGCAGCCTCTCTGCCCTGAGTACCTCGTGGATCGTTGCGAATAGCAGGTAGTACGCCTTAGCCGCCGGCAATCGTCTTCAAGACCTCCAGGAGTTTGTCGATTTCCCCTTCGTCCGTAAAATAGCCCGGCGACACCCGGACCGCTCCCCTGGGGAAAGTGCCGATCGTCCTGTGCGCCATGGGAGAGCAATGGAGGCCGACCCTTACACAGATGTCTGCCTTGTTCGCCCTGTATCCCACCTCCGACGGTTCCACCCCATCCACGTTCATCAGTATGATGGGAAGGTTCCCGTCCCTCGAGGGGGGGCCGTAGACCGTTACGCGGCCTATCCGGCGAAGGCCCTCGACGACCTTGAGGGACAGCCGTTTTTTCCTCTCTGCAATCGCGTCCCGGCCTATCTTTTCGATAAAGGCAAGACCGCCCAGAAGGCTTGCGATGGCAGGAGTATTGGGGGTGCCGGACTCGAACTTGTCGGGCAGGGCATCCGGCTGCTCGGTGTACTCGGACCTGCTCCCAGTGCCTCCGAACTTCAAAGGGGTCAATTCGATCCCCTCCCTCGCATAGATCGCGCCCAGCCCCTGGATCGCGTACAACGCCTTGTGGCACGAGAAGCAGGCGATGTCTATGCCGTCCCTCTCCACGTCGAGCGGGACATTCCCTATGGTCTGGCAGGCATCGACGATGAGCACCTTATCTCCGATGACGGCCCTTATCTCCCCGATCGGCTGGATCGTGCCTATGATGTTCGACCCATGGTTGACGATGACGGCCCTGGTCCTCTTTTTCAATGCTTTCTTCAGTCTGCGGAGGTCCAGTTCTCCGGAGGCCGAACAGGGGACGACCGAGACCTCCACGCCTTTCGTCTTTGCAAGGAAATCCAAGGGCCTCATCACCGAGTTGTGCTCCAGCGACGTTGTCACCACGTGGTCCTTCCTCTGCAGGAGGCCCATGATTGCCAGGTTCAGGGACTCGGTCCCGTTCTGCGTGAATATGAGTCTTTCCGAGTCCCTCCCGTTTATGAACCGCGTCAATTTCTCCCTCGCCTCGAAGACGAGGCGCGCCGCGTCGACCGAAAGGGGGTGGCCTCCCCTCCCCGGATTTCCGCCTATGCAGGTAAGGAAATGATGGACGACGCTGATCGTCTCTTCCGGCTTCGGGAAAGATGTAGCTGCATTATCGAGGTATATCATGCTGTCAGGGTTTCAGGACCTTCGTCGCCTCTGTGAGGGAGGATATTATCTCGAACATATTGCTTATTCTCCCCGACCTGAGCTTTTCCTTCAGACTGAAGAAGTCCAGGCAGGTGCCGCAGGAGAGTATCTCGACGCCCCTTTCCCCCAGCTCCCCCAGATAGGGCAGGAGCGCCGACCCCTCGGAGGCGAGCTTGACGCCGCCGTTCATGAAGATGATCCTCCAGGGAAGGGGCTCGATCTCCCTGAGCGTAAGAATGAAGGATTTCATCAGTATGGAGCCGAGGCCGTCGTCCCCCTGGCCCAGGGTCTCGCTGTCGATGAAGACGACTACCTTCTTTTCGGGTGCCGGCCGCTGCCCTTCCGGGCCCTGCCTCCATGCCGCGAGCACCCTGGCTTCGCCCTCGCCTTCGACGACAACGCGATAACCCCTCGATTCGAGGAACCTCCGCACGTTCTCGCAGGAAGCCTCGTTGTCCACGGAGACCCTCAGCTCTTCAGGCCGCTCTTCCTCGAGAACTTTCTTTGTTTCCAGGACGGGCACGGGGCACGCCTTACCCCTACAGTCAAGAACGTACATAACGCTATTATCTTAAGCTATCCGGCGATGTTTCGCAAGCCGGGTGGCGGCAGGTCCCACGGCAAGCGCATTTGGAAACCTCTTCAACTCTCCCAACGTTACAAGCCGGATAATAATGGGCTTAGAGGAGACGGCGGGTGTGGGTTGCCGAATCGTCTCCCCCAGCACCTTAGAAAAACCAAAATAATCCCCCCGGCCGCTCGCACCTTATTCTTCCCCTTACCTGGCGGCCCCGGACTCACCCGTAATTGGGTCTCCTTCCGCTCAGATTCTCAACTCGCAACCCTATATGGGTATCTCGTTTGTATAGTAGTGCATGGAGCATCTGTACTGGAACAACCTATACCTCGTCACAAATCCCGTTCCTGCTCAGACACGTCGAATCTGTGCACTCACTATTGGTTTTTATCTATGGAAGTGCACCGCTCCCCCCTACCCAATCGGGTGCCCGAGTCCTCCCGCGATGGTCGGGTAAGAAAAGGTCCTCCCGTCCGGGGTAAAGAAACTCCTTTTGCCTTATAATGGAATTGCAAGGCCCACCTGCTTTTCGAGGCGGCGTCGGGTGTGGGTTGTCGAATCGTCCTGTGAAAGAGCGGATTAGAAAACCAAGCGACGACGTCCGGCGGGGTAGAGAGCCACCCGGAGCTAAAGGAGCTGTCAAAGTCTTTGGGCGAGCAAACGGATGCGAGCGCGAGACAGCGACTCGAGCGGTGGGGGGATGGGGGGGCGCGCCCGACGGACCAAAGGAGCGTTAGGTTTTCTTATGGCTGAGGGAGACGATGAGACAACTTACACCCGGCGGCGACGGGGGGAGAGTCTAGAATAGAAATCCACCGTTTCTTTGGGGGGATGGGGCGGGCCTTCGGTTACGCAATAAATAGACTTCGGGCATGATAGTGTGCTTACCGGTAAAGGCGTGCGTTGGCGAGCCCGGGGGGCAACTTACACCCGGCGGCTCCTGGGGAGGGTTTCCAAATGGGCTTGGCCTTGATACGGCGGCCGGTTCCCGAAAGGGCCGCCTTCCCCTGAATCGCAAGATTTTATCAATTGACAAGGTTTCAAAAAAAACAGTAAAATAGGTCAGTTGTGTGGCGATATTCAGAAGGATAGTCCGGTTTCCGATCACCGCAATAGAGCTGAGGCGTCCATCTTTATCCTAAAAGGGGCATCATTAGATGCCTTTTGATTTTTAGGTGTCGCCGGGGAGTGAGTATTGGTCGTCCGGTTTCAAGGCAAGGAATACGCCGTCTCCGATGAAGGCGCAAGCTTCCTCGATTTTCTGAAAGGGCTCGGCGCCCTCGACAAGGAGGTTGTAGCCGTCAGGGTCAACGGCTCGGCTTACGACCTTGATTCATCGGTGAAGGAGGGCGAGATCGAGCCGGTCTCCATCGATTCCCCCGAGGGGATGGAAATCCTTCGCCACAGCACGGCCCACGTGATGGCCCAGGCTGTGAAGGAGCTGTTCCCCGGCGCAAAGGTGACGATCGGTCCCGCCATAGAGACGGGCTTCTACTACGACTTCGACTACGAACCGGGCTTCACCGAGGAAGACCTTCCCAGGATAGAGGAGAGAATGCGGGAGATCGTCGCAAGGGACCTGCCCATAAGGCGGCGCGTCGTCAGCAAGGCCGAGGCCCTCGATCTTTTCCGCGGTTTCGGCGAGCCCTTCAAGGAAGAGCTTATCGGCGGCGTCAAGGACAGCGAGGTGAGCCTTTACACACAGGACGGCTTCACCGACTTCTGCCGGGGCCCCCACCTGCCGTCGACCGGAAAGATAAGGGCGTTCAAGCTCCTGAGTCTCGCAGGGGCCTACTGGAGAGGCGACGAGAGAAACAAGATGCTGACCAGGATCTACGGGACCGCTTATCCGAGCGCCGCAGCCCTCGAGGAGTACCTCCATTTCCTCGAAGAGGTCAAGAAAAGGGACCACCGGCGCCTGGGCAGGGAGCTCGACCTCTTCAGCATTTCCGACGAGGTCGGCGCAGGTCTCGTGATTTACCACCCGAAAGGGGCGCTGCTCCGCCATATCCTGGAGGATTTCGAAAAGAAGGAACATCTGAGGAGGGGCTACGAGTTCGTGATCGGCCCCCAGATACTCAAAGTGGACCTTTGGAAAAAGTCGGGCCATTACGACAACTACCGGGAGAACATGTACTTCACGAAGGTAGACGATGTGGAGTACGGGCTTAAGCCGATGAACTGCGTGGCCCACATCATGGTTTATAAGTCGCACATCAGGAGCTACAGGGACCTGCCGCTGCGCTACTTCGAGCTGGGCACGGTAAACCGGCACGAGAAATCGGGGGTGCTTCACGGCCTGCTCCGGGTACGGGAGTTCACCCAGGACGACGCCCACATATTCTGCAGGCCGGACCAGCTCCACCAGGAAATAAGCGCCATCATGTCCTTCGTCTCAGATGTGATGGGGATATTCGGGTTTGAGTACGAGCTGGAGATCAGCACGCGGCCGGCGAAGTTCATCGGCCGCGAAGAGGACTGGGAAAGGGCGGAAGGCATATTGAAGGCCGTCCTCGACGACCGCTCGCTGGCCTATGAGATCAATGAGGGCGACGGCGCTTTCTACGGGCCGAAGATCGACGTGAAGCTGAAGGACGCCATCGGCAGGAAATGGCAGTGCGCCACCATCCAGCTCGATTTTGCCCTGCCGGAAAGGTTTGACCTGCACTACGTAGACACGGACGGCAGGCGGAAAAGACCGGTCATGCTCCACCGGGTGATCCTCGGCGCCATGGAGCGGTTCATAGGGGTGCTCATAGAGCACTACGCAGGCCGCTTCCCCCTTTGGCTCTCTCCAGTGCAGGTCCTTATCCTCCCCATCACCGACGAGCAGGCGGCTGAGGCCGAAAAGCTGCGCGGGATGCTCGCCGGCGAGGACATAAGGGTGGAGATCGACGGAAGGAACGAAAAGCTGGGCCTCAAGATACGGGAAGGGACGGTCGGCAAGGTCCCTTACATGGTCGTGATCGGCAAAAAGGAGGCTGAGACGGGCACGCTGTCGATAAGAGGCCGCGACGGGGCCGAGATGAAAGGTGTGACTTCGGCTGAGTTCATAATTAAGTTAAAGGAAGAGAATACCAACAGGAGGTGACCGCCATAGGACCGGCCAAAGATGTAAAGGACGTGACCAACATTAACGAAAGGATAAGAGCGAAAGAGGTGAGGCTCATCGATGAGGACGGGGCCATGTTAGGCGTCATGCCGACGTATGACGCAATCAAGATCGCGAGAGACAAGGAGCTCGACCTCGTAGAAGTCTCACCCAAGGCCGTCCCGCCCGTAGCAAGGATCATGGATTACGGCAAGTTCAAGTACCAGACGGCGAAAAGGGCGCAGGAGGCCAAAAAGAAACAGACCATCATCCAGGTGAAGGAGATGAAGCTGGGGCTGAAGATCGAGGAGCACGACCTCCAGTTCAAGCTGAAACATCTCCGGGATTTCCTGGGCGAAGGCGACAAGGTGAAGCTGACGATCATGTTCCGCGGCAGGGAGGTGCTCCACAGGGAAAAGGGGGAGCAGCTCGCAGTAAAGGTAATAGAAGCCCTGAAAGACGTGGGCGAAATCGAACAGAGAGGGAGATTCGACGGAAGGAACATCATCCTGGTTTTCGCACCAAGGTAAGGAGGACTTATGCCGAAACTGAAGACGCACAGGGGAGTGGCGAAGAGGGTCAAGAAGACGGCCAGCGGCAAGCTCAAGAGGTCCAGGGCCTTCCACAGCCACCTCCTTTCTTCCAAGTCACCCAAGAGGAAAAGGAACCTGTCGAAGACGGTCATCGTACATCCGACGAACGAAAAGAACCTGAAAAAGTTGACCCCCTATCTATAGGTTCCCGAAAGGAGTAGAAAATGCCAAGGGTTAAAAGAGGGACGAAAGCAAGGGCCAGGCGGAAGAAGATCCTCAAGGCCGCCAGGGGCATGGTCGGCGCCAGGCGGTCCGTTTATAAGGTCGCCCAGCAGTCCGTATTCAGGGCCATGCAGCACGCCTTTGCCGGCAGGAAACAGAAGAAGCGGGATTTCAGGGCCCTGTGGATCGCGAGAATAAACGCGGCGTGCAGGCTGTACGGCATGCCTTATAACCGTTTCATCCACGGGCTGAAGCTTCAGAACATAGGGCTGGACCGCAAATCTCTTGCAGACCTCGCAGTACACGATCCCACGGGGTTCGGAACGCTTATCGGGAAGGTCAAAGGGGCGGACGCAGCGGGGGCTGCCAGGGGCGCAAGACCCGGGGCTTAGCTCGCGCACGGGGTAGGGCAGCATTGGATCTTACGGCGCTCAAGGATAATGTCGCACAAGAGCTCGCATCGGTAAAAACGCTCGAAGACGTGAGGCGGGTGAGGGTCGTCCTCCTCGGCAGGAAAGGTCTCTTCTCCGAATACTATGACCGTCTGAAGACGGAAACCCTTGAGGAAAGACGGCTTGCGGGTCAGGGGATCAACAGTCTGAAAGGACAGGCAGAAGCGAAGCTGACCGCCCTCGAGGCAGAGTTGGCGCTTGCGGAGAAGCTCAGGAAAGAAAGGGAATCGGCGATCGACATCACCCTCCCGGGCAAGAGACCCGTCCTGGGAAAAAAGCACCCCATCACGCAGGTCTTCGACGAGATCATCCGGATCTTCTCCTCCCTCGGCTTCAAGGTCGTAGAGGGGCCCGACATAGAGCTGGACTATTACAACTTCGAGGCCCTCAATATGCCCAAGGACCACCCTGCAAGGGACATGCAGGACACCTTCTACGTCTCCGGCGACGTAGTCCTGAGGACGCACACCTCTCCCGTGCAGATACGGACCATGGAGCGGGAGAAGCCGCCCATACGGGTCATCGCCCCCGGCGAGGTCTACAGGCACGACCAGGATATCTCCCACACGCCCATGTTCCACCAGGTCGAGGGCCTCATGGTAGACAGGAACGTCAGGTTTTCCGACCTCAAGGGCGTCCTCACCATGTTCATCCACGAGATGTTCGGAAAAAACGTGCCCGTGCGGTTCAGACCCAGCTATTTCCCCTTCACCGAGCCCTCGGCTGAGGTAGACATGGGTTGCGTCATCTGCAAGGGCGTGGGCTGCAACGTGTGCAAGAAGACAGGGTGGCTCGAGATACTGGGCTCGGGGACCGTCCACCCCCAGCTCTTCAGGAACGTGGGCTACGACCCCGAGGAGGTCAGCGGCTTCGCCTTCGGCATGGGGGTCGAGAGGATCGCCATGATAAAGTTCGGCATCGACGACATCAAGCAATTCTACTATAACGACATACGTTTTTTGTCGCAGTTCTGAAAGGGCGGCCATGAGGGTACCTTTCAACTGGTTGAAGGAATTCGTCCCCGTCTCCGCCGATGCGCAGGACGTTGCCGAGCGGCTGACCATGAGGGGGCTCGAGGTAGAGTCGGTGGAAGCTGCCGCGCCCCTTTTCAGCGGCGTCTATGTCGGCGCCGTCGTAGAGGTCGGGCCGCACCCTTCTGCCGACAAGCTTTCCCTTTGCATGGTCGATACGGGACGGGGCGTCGTGCCCATTGTCTGCGGCGCGCCGAACGCAGCAAAAGGACTGAAGGCGCCCGTCGCGGTGCCGGGGGCCCGCCTGCCGGACGGCTCCGTTATAGAGAAAAGGTCCCTCCGGGGGGTAGAGTCCGTGGGCGTGCTGCTCTCGGAAAAGGAGCTCGCCCTCTCGGACGATGAAAGCGGCCTCTTCGTCCTGCCCTCTAATCTGAAAACCGGCACACCCCTCGGCGATACGATGGAGATCACGGACTGCGTGCTCGACGTCAACGTGCCGCCCAACAGAGGCGACTGCCAGTCGGTACTGGGCATCGCCAGGGAGGTGGCAAGCATATACGGCCTCCCCGTAACGCTGCCTTCCTTCACCCTCGATGAGAAAGCGGGCATCGGCGACCTCATCCGGCTCTCCGTGGCGGATCCCGACGCCTGCCCCCGGTACGTGCTCCGGATGGTCCGCGGCATCTCGATCGTCAAGTCGCCCTTTCTGATGAGGAGCAGGATCACCAAGGCCGGCATGAGACCCATCAGCTCGATCGTCGACGTGACGAATTACGTCATGCTCGAGCTCGGCCAGCCTCTCCACGCCTTCGACTATGCCCGCATCAGGGAGAGGCGCATAGAGGTGAAGGTGGCGGAAGGCGAGACCGTATTCCGCACCCTCGACGGGCAGGACAGGAGACTGGAGAGGGGCGACATCCTGATCTGCGACGGCTCGGGCCCCGTCGCCATAGCGGGCATCATGGGCGGAGAGAACTCGGAGATAAGCCCTGCCACGAAGGACGTGGCCCTGGAGAGCGCCTTCTTCAACCCCCTCTTCATAAGGCGGACTGCCAGGCGCCTCGATCTGCGGTCGGAGGCGTCGGCGCGCTTCGAGAAGGGAATCGACATCGAGGGCGTCGATTACGCGGCAAGAAGGGCCATCCGGCTCATGGCGGAGACTTCGGGGGGCGAGGTGCTCGCCGGCTCGGTCGAGGCCTACGAGAAGAGACCGGCGCGGACGATCGCCTTGGACCTCGGCCGCTGCCGGGCCATCATTGGAACGGACGTCGCCCGCCCCCAGGTCGAGGAAGGGCTCGCGTCGATCGGCCTCCGTGCCGTTGCAGCGGAAGGGGAGCGCATCACCTTCTCCATCCCCTCCTTCCGCCACGACCTCTCCGAGTACTTCGACCTCATAGAGGAGGTGGCCCGCATCGTAGGCTACGACAACATTCCGGCCACGCCCCCGGTGAGCCCCCTTTTCCCGGTCCCTGCAGGCAGAAAGGAGGTAGTGGTCGCCGCCGCCAGGACGCACCTTGTGTCCTGCGGGTTCTTCGAGGCGGTCAACTACGGGTTCTTTGCGGTCGACGACATCGAGAGCTTCCGCTTGAGACCCCCCGACGAGCGGACGTCCTTCGTGCCCCTCCTCAACCCCATATCGAAGGAGCTGGGCGTTATGCGCACCTTCCTCGCCCCGGGCCTGCTCAAGAACATCGCCTACAACACGAACAGGGGCGTCAAGAACGCGAGGGTCTTCGAGGTCGGGAAGGTGTTCACGAAGCCGGGCTCGTCCGGGCTGCCCCGCGAGTCGATGCACCTGTGCCTTGCAGCTACGGGCAGGGAAAGGGACTATTTCTGGAGGGACGGCGGGAGGGAGACGGACTTCTTCGACCTCAAAGGGGTGCTTGAGGCCCTGTGCGAGCAGTTCAACCTCTCCCTTGGCGTGGCCGCGACGGAAGAGCCCTTCCTCGAGGTCCTGGGAGGGGCGGACCTTTTCGCCGGCGGCGCGAGGATCGGCTGGCTGGGGGCGGTCAGAGGGGACGTGGCGGCCGCCTTTGACGTAAGCGACAGGGTCTGGTGCGCAGAGATAGACCTCGACCTGATTATGGAAAAAGGGACCGGGGAGAGGGTATACAAGCCCATACCGAGGTACCCGGCGGTCACCCGGGATTTCTCTTTCTACGTGGACGATTCGATCCCGGTGGCCGAGCTTTCCCGGAAGATATCGGAGGTCTCGCCTCTGATAGTCTCTGTCGGCGTTTTCGACATCTTTTACAAGAAGGAGGTGAGGAGCATATCGATCCGGGTCGTTTTTCAGTCCTATGAGGACACCCTGACGGACGAAAGCGTGAACAGCTTGCAGCAAATCATCATCGAGAGGCTTACAAGAACAGAAGGGATAAGATTGAGAACGTAGGGAGGGTGTATGACGAAGCAGGAAATAGTGACGACTGTGTATGAAAAACTCGGTTTTTCCAAGCGAGAGTCCTCCGACATCGTCGAACATTTTTTCAGGATCGTGAAGGAACATCTCGCCCAGGGGGAAAACGTCAAGATATCGGGTCTGGGAAACTTTGTCGTCAAGAACAAGAGGGCAAGGAAGGGCAGGAACCCGCAAACCGGGGAAGAGATCGAGATTGCGCCGCGAAGGGTGCTCAATTTCAAGCTGAGCCAGGTCTTGAAGGATGAGATAAACAACAACCACAGGAAGAGATGATCCCGAATATCCCGGAACGGGTATTTTACAGAATAAAGGAGGTATGCACCCTCACCGGCCTGAAGCCCCACATCCTGAGGTACTGGGAACAGGAATTCAGGGAGATAAGGCCCACAAAGAGCTCCAGGGGGCAGAGACTTTACAGGAAAAAAGACCTGGACGCTATTTTTGCCGTGAAGCGACTCCTTTATGAAAGAAAGTTCACCATCGACGGCGCAAAGAAATACCTGAGCACACAGAAAACGCTCTTCGGCGAGATCAAGGAGGACCTGAAGGAGATCGTCAAAATACTCGACAAAGGAGACGGGACATGAAAACAACTATGATCGTAGCTTTTTTCCTGTGCGCCGTTGTCGCCTGCAGCGGACCGGTCCACGTCGCAAAGAACGAGACCGAGGGCATAAAGGCCTCTTACGAAGACCCCAAGCTTTCCGAGCTGTCGGCGCGCTATCAGCCGACCCTGAAGGACATCTACCGGCGATACCAGTCTGCGGGCATCGACGTCTATCCGAACGGCATCGGTTTTACCTCCGTCTCCGGTCAGGACGGCAGCAAGCACTACTACCTGCTCGTCCAGGTGAGGCCGCGCAATATCACTTTCGGCGAGGTGCAGACCAAGCCCCAGGAAAGGTTCGCCGAGGTGCTCCGGAAGCACTTCGAGAACAATCTCCGGTTCATTAAGGCAGGGGACCTCCAGGACGGGGTCGAGGGCCTGGCCTTCGGCGTGTACTGGCCCGTCCGCGACCTTTCCCAGTGCGACACCTACGGCGGTTTTCTGGAGTACACCATGGTCTACTTTCCCAAAAGGGACTTTATCGACCTCGCGGCAAGGAACATAACCCTTATGGAGGCGGTGGAGGACGCGGAGGTTGTAACGAGCTTGGGAAGGAAGGCGGCGGTGGAGATGAAGGTGAGGGAACAGTAAATGTTTAGGCCCCAAGCCGAGAGGGCCGCCAGCGACTCTCGGCTCGGGGCGCTCCTCAGCGGCCGGGTTATTTGGAAGCCCGGCCCATGGCCTGGCTTCCCGGATAGGAGTGAAGCACAATTTATTTGCACTCCTTGAGCCCGCCTGGAGGCGGGCCTGCGGAGCGCTCCCGGTCCGGCCTTTCCCCTGTCTCTTCGGGACCGCAACATCCTCTTGCGACCCACCGACCACGCCTTCGGCGCGGTGCCCGCCGCCGAGGAATGTGGGTGCCCCGCCTATTAAAGCTCCGGATAAACCCCGTCCAAAAACGGACGAGGTTTATGGGTGCGGCGGCAATTACGCCTGCCGCCCCCTCCGCGGCCCCTCGATCACGGCGCCTATCATCTAAAATTCCTCCGGCCGCGAAAAGAACCGTACTTACTTCACATTGTATCGCAAGTCTTTGAGCTTCGGCGGGACAAGATTTGTATATATTTCCACGTGTAAGCGATGACGTGAACGTCAGCCCCGTGTTTTAGACGTGGTCGGACGCCTTGTGGATGGGTCGAGGGTCTTACGCCCGTCAAATGTCAACATTTCAATAACGTCCCATCGGCCCTCCCGAGTGGGGCTGTAGCCCAGCTGGGCCTTCTCCCACCCACCCCCTTTTTTGGAAATGTTTTTTTCTTGACAGGAAAATAACTTTGACGTATAGTTAGAGTGTTATGCAGGGCGCTTCGCCCTGCCGCTCTTTGATAACCGATTTCGAGGGACAGAATAAACTCGCCTTCCCGATTTTTTCAGAGACGCGTCTGCGTACAGATGTGTTTCTATCCTGGTGGGAAAAGACCCGAGCCACTGGGAATGCTTTGCCGGGGATCCGGTGCCTGTGACCGCGTTCGGCTCTTTCGACCGTTTCGGCCGTAGGAGTACTAAATAGCAGGAGCCACATTCATTTCCTTCATCGTAAACAGCATGATATTCTAGTACACCCACGCGACGGAATACGTTAAGGTCTTAGAGATATTTTGGGTTGCCATCGAGAATGGAGAAAGAAATGGACAGAGAACAGCGTCCTTGGCAAAGAGGGCTGTAAAGTTCAATTAACGAATTAGGGAGTCATTCGGGGAGACCCCTGCCGCCCTCTTCGGAGGGTAATCGAAGAGCAAAGGAGGTGAGCATAGCTGAGCCTATCAGTCCAAAGGAAAGGAGGTGAAAGGGATGAAGAGCGATAGGATAAACTCGAAGTCGGAACTTAGAAGATCTGCTTTAGAGGCGATCAAGGCGGTAAGATGCCTTGTTGAACTGAAAAAACATGATCTACTAAGGGTAGGGACTTACAAAGTTGTCCATCAGCGGTTGAATCAACTGGAGCGGCGACTTTACAAGCTCAAACGGAAAGCCTTGCCAGTAACCGTAATCGACAAGGTCGCCAGGGAAGTTGCTGAACTGCTAGGAGAATTTATTAAGTCCCTTGTTCGTTACCTATTATCTCCTCGTTCGGATGGGACTTCGTCTCATTCTGGAATGGGAGTGAACATATTGGAAGGATTAACATGGAGAACAACAACATTGGATCAACTTTGAGGCTTTTGCGAGTTGCTTCAAGCCTCAAGCAAGCTACGTTGGCAAAAGACCTAGATGTCACGGCGAATTATCTTTGTTTGGTAGAAAACGGAAGGAAAGAACCGAGCCTTACTTTTTTGAAGAAGTTCTCTCGTAGGCTTGACACCCCTTTGGGCTATTTGCTGTGGGTAGCATTGGAAGACGTAAATCTACCTACAGAGTCTAATGTCAAAGAAAAGATGGATCAACTTCTGGTAAGTATTTTAGAGGAGAGAAAGAAGTTAGCTAATAGGTCGGCAAATGCGAAGTCGTAGGTCTAAGCATAGACTCAGAACTAAGTTTGATTTGGTCAGGCATTTAGGAATAAACGAGACCCTTCTACGTGAACTACTGGATGAATTGAATTCTGACGAAACGACGCTCTATAGATCCTGGGAACGGGCCAAGAAACAAGGAGGAACGAGACCGATTGATGCTCCCGTAGAGAAGCTAAAATTCGTCCAAAGGCTTATAAATGACAGGATACTGCAGCCGATTCGAATTCATAGGGCCGCGTTGGGAGGAGTTCGGGGCAAGCATCTTCGCGAGAATCTTCTACTTCATGTCGGTACGGCCATGGTCTCGAACTTCGATCTGGAGCAATTCTTCTTAAACGTTGCAGCTGACCAGGTATTTCAAACTTTTCGTTCTATCGGAGCAGCCCCCGAGGTAGCGCAGGTTCTAACCCGCCTTACGACCTTTAGGGGACGGCTTCCGCAGGGCGCACCTACCAGTACAATGTTGGCTAACGTCGTTGCAGGCTACGGTGGGAAAAGCTGTCTGGACGGAAGGATTGAGGGTCTATGCAGAAAGCATAAGGCGAGTAACGGACGATGGGTAGATGACATATCGATATCCGGGCCTACCTACTTGCGAAGGTTGAAGCCGACGGTTGAAAGGATAATACAGCAGACAGGCTTCAAGACAAATAAGGAGAAAACGAGTTTCGCGTCACGCAACGAGGCTCAGATTGTTACGCAACACCGCGTGAATGAAAAGCCTAATACGGCGAAAGAGGAAAGAAGAAGGCTGCGGGCCATGCTCCATAAGATCAAGACCCAGGGACCACAAGCGATTGAGGGTACCACAAGGGAGGAGCTCAAGAACAGCCTGCAAGGGAAGATCGGTCACCTTCTTTCTGTTAATCCAACGGTGGGACGTAAGTTCCTAGAGGACTTCAATTCAATCAACTGGAATTAGAGGGGGAGCCAGAGACGGCAACGTTCGAACATTATTTTGCGGATGGAGAAATCGCAGATGGGAGCCGACGTTTGTTGGGCCAAAGGTCGTTCCTCAATAATTCGTGTTTTTCAGGATAGTCTATAGTGGCCCGGTGACGGCCATTTTTTTATGTGGACAAAAGAGGGGCAGGTGATGACGAACGGGGCTAAAGCCCCTAAGTTGATGAAGACCGTTTGGAAGGACTTCAATTTCACCCCAAACGAGAACCAGAAAAAGGCGATCCTGCATGTCAATGGGCCAATTTTCCTTCCCGCCGGACCAGGCTCGGGAAAGACACGTGTACTCTTATGGCGGACCGTGAATCTCATAGTGACCCATGGGGTCAAACCGGAAGAAATCTTCCTTTCCACCTTCACAGAAAAGGCCGCGCTGCAGCTAACAAACGGTCTGAGAACGTTGCTGGGTGCTATCTCGGGAAAAACTGGAAAACCTTACGATACATCGAAGTTATACGTCGGTACTGTTCATTCCTTGTGCCAACGACTTCTCTCTGATCGCCGGTTTTCGACCATGCGGCGCCGCTCCAAACCGCCAATTCTGTTGGATGAGCTGGATCAGTATATGTTTCTGAGACGCAACAGAAATTGGAGTGCAATAATAGAGGCTGGTGGTCCCGCTCTTTCGAACACGACAATCAATACGGCATTTGGAGCCGGGGGGACATCACGACACAAGGCTGTCACGAACCTCATCTCTTTTTTCAATCGGTTGTCTGAGGAAATGATTGATCCTCCGGCGGCCCGAAGAAAAACAAGAGATCCGGTGCTTCTGGCACTACTTAAGAGCTATGAGACATACCTGGGAATGCTAAAGGGCAAGAATGGACCACAATTCACTGACCTTTCACTATTGCAGCGAGCTGCCCTGGACCATTTGCAGGAGAACGAGCAGTCTGGAAATGTTTTTCGACATGTAATTATCGATGAATATCAGGATACGAATCCGATTCAGGAACGGATCTTTTTCGAACTCGCCCGAGGCTATAAGAATCTCTGCGTTGTAGGTGACGACGATCAGGCCCTTTACCGATTTCGCGGTGCCACAGTCGAGAACTTCGTTGACTTCCCTCAACGTTGCCGGAAATACTTCAAAGCGACCCCGGTAAAGGTGGTCTTGAGCACCAATTATCGCTCACAGAAGGATATAGTCGCCTTTTGTAACCGGTTTATCACCCATCCATGCTGCGACTGGGAGAAGAAGCCCAAAGGCGCCTACCGCGTTATGGACAAGAAGATCGTTCCAGAACGGAAGGGCGAGGCAATCGCTGTGGCAGCCAGTTCCCCTGGGGCACCGGTTGACGTAGCAACGGAGATCGCGGCCCTTGTTCGACAATTGCTCGACAGCAAGAAAGCCGAAGACCCAAACCAAATAGCTTTTCTCTTTCCGTCGCTGAAATCACCGCATGTCGATCGAATGAGGCAAGCTCTGGAAAGCGTTGGGCTTCAAGTCTATGCGCCGCGAGCAGGCCAATTTCTGGACGTGCCGGAATCGACAGCAGTTTTCGGTCTATTTTTCCAGGTCTTTGGCCAGCCTCCTCACGAACACACGGGCTTTCAGTCCTGGCTTACAAATGTCTATTCGGAAGGCGCTACGCTTATGTCTCAGGACCCGTATCTCGACCGCTTCATTGAGCAAAAGAGAGTCGAGGTTAAGCGAATGGCGTCCGACTACAGAAGTTTAGCCAACGTGCTTGAGAAGAAGAGATGGTCGGTTAATGACTATTATGATCCGGCCGTCGTCCCCTCTGTCCTCGCCGCTGCACCGGATCTGTCTGAGCGCGCAAAGCGATCTTTGAAGAGCAAACTTTTTGCGCGTTTTGCCCGTGATCGAATTAAACTTGGCAGACCTTTCACTATTGGCTACGCCGTGACGAGGGCAACATCACTCGACTGGAATGCACTCGACTTTTTCTACCAACTCGGAGGTTTCAAATATTTCAAGAATATGTATGACCTTGCCGAAAAGGGGGTAGACGAAGGACCGGCCTGCAACCTCAGTTTGATTTCACAGTACGTCGCCAGATTTCTTGATCACTATCCATTTCCCATTTCCGGCGAGAGGCTTGGTAATGGCAAGTTCTTGGGATTATTCAGCAACTATCTCTATATCCTCTTCCGCAGGGGTGAACCTGAATATGAGGATACACAGGACCCCTTTCCTAAGGGACGCGTTCCGTTTATCACTGTCCATCAATCTAAAGGCCTTGAGTTTCCTGTGGTAGTTCTTGCTAATCCACGGAAAGACTTGAAAGTTCAGATTATTGAACAGATGGTAGAACCGCTGCTTACGCGGAAGGGTGAACCTCTTGACCGCATGCCGACGTTCGATGTTATGCGTATGTTCTATGTCGCCCTTTCCCGTGCGAAGAACCTTCTCATACTTTCCCATTTTCGCGGTCCAGGGCAACGCCTTTTCGATGCTTTCTCAGACATTCTCGGCAATACTATTCCACGAATCCCACAACTGAAACTCTCCACTGTATCTTTTGCCAAGCTCGAAAAGCAGGATCTGCCGGAGACTTATTCTTACACAGGAGATTTCCTGCTCTACGAGAAGTGCCCTCGCCAATATATGCTCTTTCGAAAATACGGGTTTGTGCCCTCGCGTTCGCAGACAATGTTCTTTGGCAGCTTGGTCCATGAGACGCTCGAAGACCTTCATCAACGCATCATCGACAGTCGAGAGAGCAGCAGATGAAGAAGAGTATAGCTATTACCGAAGAACAGCTCAGAGAAATGTTTGATCGCAATTTTGAGCGCCTCCGGCTGGAAAATGGTCATTCGCTTGCTCCAGACGTTCGCGAGACAGCATGGGAACAGGTGCTTGCTTATTGGCGCAAACTGCGCAAAATTGCAGAAAAGATCACAGACACCGAAGTGAAGCTGAACCTCCCGAATCAAAAGAGCCCCAAGAAACGCAATTTCTGTATCGAGGGAGTCGTGGATATTGTACGAGAAGGAAAGAAGGTCACGATGTATGACATCAAGACGCACGATCTCGAATTTATAGAGGAGAATATTCAGCTATATCGAGATCAGTTAAATATTTACGCCCATATATGGCAGAAACTCAGAGAGCAAGGTCTTGATGAAACAGCAATAATTGCTACTCCGCTGCCCGAGTCCCTTAGCGCCGCTATAAAAGCCGAGGACTGCAAGAAAATAGAAGCGGAACTCGCCAAGTGGAACCCTGTCCTACCTATTCCCTTCGACGCAAAGAACGTAAAGAAAACTATAGCCCAGTTTGCTAAGGTGGTGGATAAGATAGAGGATCGAGAGTTCGGACCGACTTCCGTAGACAAGCTGACCGAACGTGACCGAGACAAGGTTGCCTTTGCTACCCGGGTTTGCCGTAACTGTGATCTTCGCTTTTCATGTTCAAGTTACAGAGAGTATGCTCGGAAGTACAAAGATAGAGGCTGGACTCGATTTGCCGACTTCTATGATCTGAATGATGATGAAGCAGATTCCCTCGTCCGGTACGCTGCCACCATACCCGACGACTCTCTCGGAACCGTAGGGGCTTATGAAGACTAACTGCTGTATCCATGGTTCCCTGTCGGCTCGGGACAACCGCGGGGTCAGCCCTTGAAGGTGAATTCCACTTCTTGGAAATCTTAGCGGGACGCTCTTGAAACATTGACATGTTGACCGACTATTTCCTGACGGAACCGGGATGGCAACATTTCAAGAGCGTCCCGCACATCCCCCCAATTTGATAATTCAATGAGCGTCCCTTAATCCTACTGAGCGTGCGTCCCTTAATCCTACTTAAAATATGGCGATCCTAAAATTATTTTCACCTTACCAATAAAGGTCAGAGGAGACGGGCCGGGCACATACAGGAAAGACCGGAAGGTTGCCCGATGTACTTAATGGTCTCCTGCCCGTGTCCCTGTCGAAGATGGTTCGACAATTCTTGTCCAGGTGACCCAGGCCTCATAAGGCATACCATTTTGCTCATTTATGAAATGGCCATGGGTGCGTAAGTCGCCGTTGTTCATTACTTCAAACTCCCCTTCTATTTTCTTACCCTCCCCATGCCAGACATAGGTCCCGCTATTTCTCGTTTTATAAGAAAGCTCATACTTCCCATTAATCTTCGTCTCTTTATTCGCAAACTTTGTACTCCCCTTCCAAGTATCTGAATCAATCTCCATTGTACCGCTGGCCCTCATGTCCTTCTCTGTGAGTACAAGGCCGTCTGATTGCTCAAATTTGAAATTTTTCAAAGTGTATTTGCCTTTTATGTCTATCGGGGCTTCGACTTGCGATTTCACATAAATACCGCTGGCTTTGGAGAGCGGAGTATCTTTGAAAGTAATCTTGAAGGAGTTGCTTTCGGCATCAAAAAAGCCAATTTCAAGCAAAGGCAGCTTTTTCGGCTCAGGTGAAACAGAGTCGAATACGAGAACAGCCCGCGCCGGGATATCTTTTACAAGGGACGTCTGCGGCATCTTATCTTTCTTACCACCAAATTGTATCGAGGTGGCTCTATATTCATTGCCCATATCGTCAAATATCCTGGTCGGGATAGTTCTATACGTCTTGAATAAACGCTCTTTGAGTACATAAACATCATTCGATATTCCTAATACGCGGTCACGGTCTTTATTTGTTATCAATACATCACACATTATGCTACTGTTAACAAACTTGCATCCCCTAAGCTCGATAGAAAAATCAGCATATTCCGTTTTCTGATCGATAACGGCTTTCGACGGTTCTCCTTCCTGCCTAGCTGCCTGCTGAATGCCTTTTCCCTCGACAGGTTTTTCCGGAGGATTGACCGGGGTTACTGACGACCAGGCAATCCCTTTTTCCTTAAGGAGCTTCTGAGAAAACGAGTCTCCTAACTTCGCAGCAATTTTTCGGTCTTCTATGGATCGAGTATTGTTGCCAATCCCTTCGTAAGCGTAAGCGCGGCCAGCATACGCTAATGCAAGATTCGGGTTTATGTTGATCGCTTCAGTAAAATCGGAAATTGCACTGGGGAAGTTTTTGAAAGCGAGGTGCACAAAGCCGCGACTGGCAAGAGTCTCGGATGAACGTGACCCTGACTCAATTGCCCTATTGAAGTCCGATAGGGCTTCCTGATATCTCTGGGATTGGGAAAAAAGGGCGCCCCGCTGAGCGTAAGCAAAGCCGGTAGGGAATAGAGTAATGGCTTGTGTAGCATCCTGCATGGCCTCTTCAATTTTACCCAAATGTTGATACGCCCAAGCCCTACCCGTATATGCCACGGATAGAGAATTAGGCAAGTCCTGAGCAAGGTTTATTGCCTCAGTAAAGTCGGATATGGCTTTTGGATAGTTTTTTGCCATGTTATAAAAAAGGCCCCTCTGGCAAAAAGCAAAAGTGGCTTCCGGATGCAACTCGACGGCCCTGTTAAAATCTTTCAGCGCGTCTTCATTTTTCCCTATCGAGGCATAAGCATTGGCGCGCCCAATATATGCAGCCAAAAAGGTCGGATTCAGTTGTATAGCATAAGTGTGTTCTTCTATCGCTTTTTGCTGATTTCCTGTCATGGCATAAAAAACGCCTCGAGTTGTGTAAAACAGTTCCACCTGCGGGTCTATCTCCAAACTCTTATTTATGTCTTGAAAGGCTAACTCTGTTTGTCCAAGCTGAAAACGGACAATTGCTCTGTCTTTATATGCAAGCGCAAAAACGGGGTTGATGTCTATAGCTCGGTTGAGGTCTTCCATGCTCTTCAAAAGGTTCTGAGAACGTGAAAAAGCAACACCTCGGAGATGGTAACAGATATCATTTTCTGGGGTGATTTCTAATGCCTTATTATACGCGTCGATGGCGTCTTTGAAACGTTCTTCGTTGATAGCTGTATAACCCTTTATCATCCATTCGGTGGCACTAAGTCCCTGTACTGCTTCCTTGTACTGCTGTATTTGGTCTTTTTTGTTTGCTGCTGTTTTTTTTCTTAGTTCCTCCTTGAGCTTTTGAATCTCTCTATCCTGTTGCTCAACCTTCTTTATTATTTCATCCAATTGCCGGGAACTTTCAACATTGTTTCTTAGAGAAACTAAGAGTTTGCTCGCTTGATCAGCATCAGCAGCTATTTCTACCTTTAGATAATACATCTTACCATCCCAGTTCTCGGCTAATATTCTTGTTTGGACAATACCGGCTGTTACTGTTACGATCTGGTCTTTGGTCAACCGAAAATTTCTCACCTCCGTATTGCTTACAAGGTAAGTCCCTATTTCTTCCAGAAAAAGTTTTTTCACTTGGTCTAAAGCCCACGTTCGGGCTGACGATTTGCTATCAATTTCACTCGCCTGGTATCTATACTCCTTTATGCGACTGATTGTTTTTGATAAAGCCTCATTCATGGAGAAGATGAGAATAATCGGCGTGAATAAAACTATTAGCAATAGGTACTTAGCGGCGTTGCTTCTCATTTGTTTCCCCCATTTGCGTAATGCCGTCATCGTTGAAGCGGATATGGTGAAAGTAATCTTCGGCAAACGTGAGTTGAAGACGGGCACTGCCGTTGGCGACCGAAGGCACGGAAGAGGGGCTGAACGGGGTCAGATACTGTCATCAAAGTCAAGCCCCCGAACTCTCCCTTAAGTGATCATCGTGCTTCGCAGTAAACCGTCTTGCTCTTGTAGACCGCATGAGCAATGAGGAGGAGCTTCCTCATTGCG
>Ga0208689_1000561_pt1 | contig 24836 bp, 27 predicted proteins | sample June2015DPH_8_15_FD_184700 | JGI IMG/M metagenome (GOLD analysis project Ga0208689, IMG submission 184700) | Peatland microbial communities from SPRUCE experiment site at the Marcell Experimental Forest, Minnesota, USA - June2015DPH_8_150... | ecosystem: Environmental > Terrestrial > Soil >... | reverse complement strand
CCGTTCTCCCCAATCTCGGTTCCTCCTCGCCGAAGGAACTCTAAAAGGGGACACTTCTATTGTGGTTTCAGGGGGACACTTTTAATGTGGTTCAACACACTCGTAACTGAAGGGGCAGTCGTGCACCGCGCCCTGCATCGAACTGGGTCATAATAGCGGGGCGTGTGTGCCGTCTCGCATGACCAGTCTATTGTCTTGGATCGCGACCTCGACCAAGAGAAGAGCCTCGACCCGTCCGGCGGCCATCGCATTCGATACCCACTCTGCGGTTGGTCGCCCCGCAAGGACGACCGCTGGGCTTGCACCTGCGGGCATCTATGGAATACGTTTGATACGGGAGGAGTTTGCCCGGCGTGCCTCCACCAGTGGACTGCAACACAGTGCCTTTCTTGCACCCGCTGGTCGCCGCACTCCGATTGGTATGCGCATTGACAAAGTCCGACCTAGTCTGCCACGAATCCTTTTGTCCGCGCCATGCATGCTTCGTAACTCACTTCTGGGGAATGCCTCGCCTTGTGACGAGATAAACGGCAAAGCTCTCCAGCCAATGACCGCTTTCGTAATGCTTGCCAGTCACCGCCGCCAGTCCACCACGTCTATGCTCCTCGGCTGCCGCCATGATCATCGGCAGGCGTCTATCGCCTTTCGGCAGACCCGCAGCGATACCTTCCAGCATCCATGCGCGACTCAGGTTGAGCCCATCCAAATGTGCCAACTTGGGGTCGCTGGGATCGGGCGACACCACGGGCTCTAACCAAGCACCCTTTCTCGCCGGGGAAATCTGCGGCAGAAAAGTTCGGAGCCAGCGAGCAAACTCAGGAGTCGGCAGCACACGCCGCATCACGTCTGCTTCGCCGAGACATGGTGAAAGAAAGTCCTCGCCGGAAGGCTCATACCCCAGTGGACAATCTTTGTCGCCGAGGTAGAACTGCCGAGCTTTCGATGCCAGCAGGTCCGCAAATTTCGTATCCCCCGTTGCGCGTGCATAGTCGAGCATTAAACCGAGAGCGAAAGCGGTCTGCGCATGCTCCCCGATCCGCACTGGATAGGAGAGCTTGGGAAGCCAATCGTTCATTCGCTCCAGTGCAGCCTGTTCCAGCGGGCGCAAGTTCGCCGCCATAGCGTGTGCTTCAGGATCGTCCCACTCGCGCAGTTCCGCCACCAGTTGAAGCAGCCATGCCAGCCCATATGGACGTTCGAAGCTGGCGCGTCCCTCAGCCCGCAGGTACACCGCTTCTTGTGCGATGTTATCTGCGGTCAGGCTTTGCCGCAGAGCCTCCCGTGCAGACGGCGCGAAAGCAGCATTGGGAAAAGTCCTGACCAGCCGTGCCAGCAGCCAATGTCCGTGCACCGAAGAATGCCAGTCGTAGCAGCCGTAGAACGCGGGTGTCAGTTTTCGCGGCGGTGCCACATCCCCATCGCTGTTCAGGCTGTGACTGATTTTGTTCGGATACTCTTTGTGGACGCACGCCAGTGCAAGATTCGCAAACCGCTCAGCAGCGTTGGTGTCAAACATAGCTGGGCCTGTAGTGCTATGCCCAGGCATCTCGCTGATAGTGAGCAGCAGGAAAACTGTGCAGATCACGCATTTCATTTAACGTCTACTCTAGACGAATATCGCCTGACGCTGCTACCTGATCAGAATTGATCATTCTTGAGAGCGGCTCCGAGACTGTGTTATAGGGAGACCTTTGAGGCATTCAAGCAGCAAAAGGAGGAGTTAATGCCTACTGCGGGAGCTTTGCCGAAATCCTAGGTCATTAGCGCAATTGATTCCATGACAATGTCGGCTCCCTAGACCCGAGTAAACTTTGGTGGTGCTGAACCAACCAAAAAGGCTCGGGAGAAAGGAGCCAGACAATGATGATTATAATGATGATTATAGGGTGCGATTATCACCCGGGCTTCCAACAAATTGCGCTTGTGGATACCGACACCGGCGACTGCGGGGAGCGGCGACTGCAGCATCGCGAGGAATCGGAGAAGTTCTACCGTGATCTGGCCGCACAGGGAATGAAGGTACGTTCGGGGATGGAGGCGAGCGGGCATGCGCGCTGGTTTGAACGACTGCTTTCCGAGCTGCAGTTTGAGTTTTGGATCGGGACGCAGCCGAGATCCGCACGAAGCGGGTGCGCAAGCAGAAGACGGATCGCCAGGATGCGCAGCTGATTCTGCGATTGATGTTGGAAGATCGCTTTCCGCAGATCTGGGTGCCAAGCTGGGAGAATCGCGATCTGCGGCAACTGCTATGGCACCGACACCGCTTGGTACAGGCGCGCACGCGGATCATGAACCAGTTGCAAGCCGTGGCGCTGAACGAAGGCCTACGCTGCAAGAAGAGGTTGTGGCGGGAAACCGGACGGGAGCAACTGGAGGCGTTCCGGTTAGCCCCGTGGGCGAGCCAGCGCCGGCGCGACCTGCTGGAGTTGCTGGACCGACTGGACCCGACGATCGCGAAGCTGACGCAGGCGATTGAGCAGGAAGTGGAGAAGTGTCCCGAGGCGCAGCAGCTGCGGGCGCATCCCGGGGTGGGTTCCCTGACGGCGTTGGCCTTTGTGCTGATCCTGGGGAGAGCGGATCGGTTTCAGTGTGGCAAGCAGATCGCGAGTTATCTGGGACTGGTGCCGTTGGAAGAGTCGAGCGGGAATCGGCGACGGCTGGGACATATCACGAAACAAGGCAACTCTCTGTTGCGTTTCTTGCTGGTGGAAGCGGCGCAAGTGACGGTGCGCAGCATCCCGGAATGGCGCAGTACGTATTTCCACCTGGCGATGCGGCGAGGGCGGAAGATTGCGAAGGTAGCCATGGCCCGCAGGTTAGCCGTTCAGATGTTCTGGAGGTTACGCAAGGGATGGGATTACGAGCAGGTGAAAAAGTTCGGTTCGCACGCGGGACAGCCCGGACATCGCGATGGTGTGCAGCAGAACGCCGAGCTATTGAGTGGGTATCCCGCTCCTCTTCACGGGGGAGTTCGAAGTAGTAATCATGATCGACGTTGTGTGACCGAAGAGATGCATGGGTCGGACTGAGTTCCTGACCTGAAACGATTGCGAGCGAGCCTTGGTTGGAACAGCACAGCTTCAACGAGAGCGAAATGGCGCGCTCTTCGGAGTGCACGGGTTAGTACGCTCAAGAAGTGCTTGACACCGCCGACATTGTCAGAGACGCGATGTTTCGCCAACTTACAGCGCCAGCAGCGCCCGCACGTCCTGCCTTTCGGCCATTGCGGCCATCGTACCTTCCAAGCGCAGCTCGCCGCTCTCGAGCACGTACACGCGGTCGGCCAGCGGGGTGATGAAGCGCAGGTTCTGCTCCGCCAGCAGCACGGCAATGCCGCTGGACTTCAATTCCTTGATCAGATCGCTCACCAGGCGCACGAAATGCGGCGCCAGGCCTTCCGTGGGTTCGTCCAGTAGCAGCACCTCGGGATTGCCCATCATGGTGCGGGCGATGGTGAGCATCTGTTGTTCGCCGCCGGAGAGGAATCCGCCGCGTCGCCGCTCGATCTCTTTCAGCCAGGGCATGAGCTGGTAAATGCGACCGATGGTCCAGCCGGAAACCTTCTTCGTCCCGCGCTTGATCGCCACCTCCAGGTTCTCGCGCACGGTGAGTTCGGGAAAGATGCGGCGGTCGTCGGGTACGTAGCCCATGCCCAGCAGCGCGCGCCGATGGGTCGCGAACCGCGTAACCTCGCGTCCGCGATACAGCACTCGCCCGGAAAACACGCGCACCATCCCCAGCGCGGCTTTGAGCGTGGTGGTCTTGCCGGCGCCGTTGCGTCCCAGGAGCGCCACCGCTTCGCCCTCATCCACGGTGAGGCTCACGTCGCGCACCACGCGGATCGGTCCGTAGCCGGCGACCAGTTGCTCCAGCGCCAGCACGCTCATGCTTCCCGTCCCAGGAAGGCTTCCTGCACCTGAGGGTGGCTGCGGATCTCGTCGGGTGTGCCCTCGGCCAGCACCGAGCCGCGGTGCAGCACCATGATGCGCTCGGCCAGTTGCAGGACGGCCTCGGTGTCGTGCTCGGTGAAGAGCAGGGTGGTGCCGAGCGACCGCAGCAGCTCGCGGATGAAGCCGACCATCTGTGCCCGTTCCGCACGCGAGAGCCCGGCCAGCGGCTCGTCCAGCAGCAACAGCCGCGGCTTGCTGGCCAGCGCGAGGGCAATGTCCACACGCTTCAGGTCTCCCTGGGGCAGGGACGCGGTGAGCTGACGCTTCAGGTCACTCAGCCCGACCCAGGAGATGATCTCTTCGGCGCGCTTGGCGGCGTCGCCGTAGGAGAGCAAAGGGCGGGCAAAATCGCGGGTCTTCCGATCCAGTGCCAGCACCGCCAGGGTGACGTTTTCGAGCACCGTCATGCTGGGGAAGGGGATGGCACGCTGGAACGAGATCCCGATGCCGTAATGAATGATGCGATGCGTGGGCGTGTGCGAGATGTCCTGTCCGGCGAACAGCACGCGCCCCGCGTCCAGCGTGTAGCGGCCGGTGATGAGGTTGAAGAGCGTGGTCTTTCCCGCGCCGTTCGGACCCATGAGCGCGTACAAGCTGCCCTCTTCCACCGCCAGGCTGACGTCGTTGAGCGCCCGGAAGCCCTCGAAGGATTTCGACACGCGGTGAACTTCAAGCAGCGGCACGGGGAGCCTCCTGGCGTTGCCGGCGCGGGAACAGGCTGACGACGCCGCTGGGGAAGAACAGCACCATGGCCAGCAGCACCATGCCCAGCGCCAGCGGCCAGTACTGGGTGTGCGAGCGCACCACCGCCTCCAGCACCACCAGCACCACGGCGCCGATGGCCGGGCCGAAGAACTCCGCGCTGCCGCCCAGGATCACGGCGATGATCACCTCGGCCGAGGTCGTCCAGTAGAGCAGGTCGGGGAAGACCGAGTGCTGCCATGCCACCTGTAGGAATCCGGCCAGCCCGGAGAGCGTGCCGGAGAGCACGAAGGCGGCGACCATGTATTCGAAGGCGCTGATGCCGATGGCCTCGGCGCGCGCCGGGTTGTCGCGCACCGCGCGCAGCGTGTATCCGGCGGGCGAGCGCCGCACCACGTGGATGACCGCGCACACCACCGCCAGCGCCATCAGGCTCGCGTAGTAGAGCCCCTTGGGATTCCCCAGCAGCCCCGGCGGCAGCAGGCCGCTGATGCCGTTATCGCCGCCGGTGAAGCCGTACCACTTGTGCGCCACCGCCCACAGCATCTGCGCGAACGCCAGGGTCAGCATGGTGAAGTAGATCTTGGTGAGGCGCACGCTGAAGAAGCCGATCACCAGCGCCACCAGCGCCGCGGCGGCGAGCGCGAGCGGCAAGGTCGCGGCGAAATTCCATCTCAGCTTGCTGACCAGGAGCGCGGTGGTGTAGCCGGCGGAGCCGAAACAGGCGGCGTGTCCGAAACTCAGCAGTCCGGTGTTGCGGAATAGGAGATTGAAACTCATGGCGAAGACGCCGAGCACCAGCGCCTGAATGGCGACCTGCAGCCCGTAGTCGTGCAGGAACCACGGCAGCAGCGCCAGCACCACCGCAGCCAGGGCGAGCCTCGTCCTCATGTGCGCACCGCCGGCGGCCGGCCCAGCAGTCCCCAGGGACGGAACAGGAGCACAGCCGCCATCAGAACGTAGGTGAAGGCGATCGAGAATTCCGGCAGCACCAGTGCGCCGAAGGCCTGGATCTCGCCGATGAGAATCGCACTCAGCAGCGTTCCCCATATGCTGCCCAGTCCGCCCACGACCACCACGATGAAGGCGCTGATCACCGCGTCCATCGCGACGCCGGTCGAGATGGATTGCAGCGGCAGGCTGACGGCGCCTCCGAAGCCGGCGAGGCCAATGCCCACGGCGAAGATCACCGTGAACAGCAGGGGAACGTTGACGCCCAGGGCTTCCAGCATCTCGCGGTCCTGGGTGACCGCGCGCACCAGGGTTCCATAGCGCGTCCGATGCAGAAATAGCCACAGCAGCAGCGCGGCCGCGGCCGCCAGCCCTACCAGACCGAGGTAATAAGAAGGAAAGGGAATGCCCAGCACGAACACTGGCATTTCGAATCCCTTGGGCATACCGATGGACTTGTAGTCGGCGCCGAAGCAGATCTTGGAGACGTCTTCGATGATCAGCAGCAGCGCGTAAGTCAGCAGAATCTGGTAGTGCTCGGCGCGGTTGAGCACGCGGCGGATGAACACGCGCTCGACCACGGCCCCGAGCACCAGGCTGGCCGCCACCGCCAGCAACAAGTAGTGCCAGAAGCCGGTGGCGTCGCCGTGCGTCAGGGCGAAGAGAAAATACGCGCCCAGGACAAAGAACGACCCGTGGGCGAAATTCACGATGCCCAGCGCGCCAAAGATCAGCGACAGCCCCACCGCCAGCAGGAACAGCGAGGCCGCCGACGCCAACCCGGTCATGAACTCAAGGAAGAGGAAGGGAAGAGTCACCCGAGCTCCGGTATTCTTGCAGTCCGATAAAGTCTTGAGCGCGGCGCGTGGAGCAGGCCTTCTGGCCTGCCAGCGAGAGCTGGTTTTGAGCCGCGGCTCTTAGCCGCCGAGGTACCTCAGGGGCTGAAGCCCATGATTTCTCATTGCTCAAATTGCAGGGCTGAAGCCCTGCTCCACCCACCATTTCTCGAAAACAATTTCTACTTACACTTCGTCGGATACACCGTGTCCTTCTCCGGGACCATCGTAATGTCCTTGAGAACGACGAACGGATATTCGTTCGAAGGCGTGGTGTAGCCCCACACCAGCGCTTCGAACACCTGGTGGTCCGCCGGGCGCATCCATTTCTTGCCTTCGGGGGCTTCGTAGGTCAGGCCGCCGTCGGCTTCGAAGGCTTTCTTGATGGCGTCCGCATCGAGCGACTTGGCTTTCTTGACCGCGGCCGCCAGCATCTGCACCCCGGCGTAGTGTTCTTCGGCGTTGTAGCTGGGCCATTCGCCCCATTTGCTGTGATAGGCGTCCACGAATTTCTTGTTGATCGGGGATTGCGACTGCAGGAACCAGTATCGGGTGGAGAAGAGTTCTCCGAGGGGAGCTTCCTTGCCCATCGCCCCGATGGATTCCAGCGCCGCGCCCACCGGGTCCTCGAACAGCTTGATCTGCTTGAAGAACCCGAAAGCGTTGGCCTGGCGAACGAAGGTGACCAGGTCGCCGGCCCAGAGCGCCGAGAACACCGCTTCTGGCCGCTGCTGCACCAGGGCCGTGATGTACGGCGTGTAGTTGCTCTCGCCGCCCTTCGGCCACTGTTCGCCCACCACTTCCACGTCCGGACGCTTCTCCTTCAAGCGCGCGATGAAGTCGTTCCACGACGAGTGCCCGAACTCGTAGTCCGGCCCGATGTTCGCCCAGCGCTTGTAGGGCAGCTTGGCGGCCAGGTCGGCGGCCGCGTAGGCGTCCATGCGGGCGTTGTTCGAGGTGCGGAACACGTAGGGATTGCACTGCTCGGTGAGCGCGGGCGTGGCGCCGTGCGTCACCACCAGCGGGATCTTGTATTCGTTGGTCAGCGGAGCGACCGCCAGCGCCACCGAGCTGGAGTCGATGCCGATGAGGAAATTTACCTTTTCATTCAGGATCAGCCGCCGGGCTTCCTGCACGCCCACGTCAGGCTTGGCTTGGTCGTCCACCTGGATGAGCTCCAGCTTGCGTCCTAGCAAGCCTCCGGAAGCGTTGATCTCGTCGATGGCCAATTGGGCGCCCTGCCTTCCCGATTTTCCATAGGCGGCGAAGCTGCCGCTCAGGGCATTGAGCGCACCAATCTTGATGGGCGGTTGTTGCGCCAGGGCCAATTCCGCGGCCACCACCAATAACAACATGAGTCCGAAATAGCGGTTGAATGTCTGGTTCATAGGTCTGCCTCCCTTCACCGCTCCCGAAGTTCAGGCGACCATTAAGGGATGGGGGAGCGATTTCACACGCCATCCTACGGCAGCAGCTTTCGTAATGCAACCGCCGCGGCGCGTTTGAATTCCGCCGAAAGCAGGCGTTTACGCTAACTGAGAATTGTTGGTGTATAGGCGATTTTGCGACAGGGGCTGTCTGGCTCTGCGCCGTGCTTCTTGGCGATCACCGCACTTCAAGATGTCATTCGAGCGCACAGGAAACCGGCCGAGTTCACGAAACAGTGAGACTCTTTGCCCCGTGCCACAGTTTGGCAATGGGGTTGAGAGCGCTCTTCTCGCTAGAGCGACCGCAGGAAATCGATGATTTCCTGCTGCTCCTCAGTGCTCAGCTTATTGAAACGTTCGATGACTTTATCTGCCTCGCTGCCACGGCTCCTGTGAGCTCTGATGGCGTCTACCAGGTTGTTGGTCCGTCCTTCATGGAGGAAGAAGACACGTTGTCCGACGTCCCAGAGGGGAGCTGTTCGGAAGTCGTCGGGGCTGCCCCCGCCTGCTTGGCCAGCCCAAAGTCCATCAGCTTGGCGCCGGATTTCATCACAACTCCTTATGGCCAGGCAGCCTACGTTCGGCTAGTCTCCGTCTTACATTCGCCGAAAATTATGGCTGCGGTGCACACCGAAGTTCCGGGTTTTCTCACTCAACACGTCACGTGTAGGATCGCGTTGGTGTCTTCGGGGTCTTTCTTTAGTACCTCTATTGCTTCGCTCGTCGGCAAAATCAGCAATTTGACCTTACGACGTTCCGCCTCGCGGTTCACTTCTTTCATCACCGGCAAGCTGCCATATGCTCCGGTGCCGACGACCAGCCGGGCGCATTTCCACGGTATGTCCTCTTCAATGGACAGCGGTGTGTGTCCAAAGTCCTCGCGAAATTTCTTGGATGGCCTCTTCTGGCGTTTGCGGATCTTGCCGCGGTCGATGACCACATCGTGCTCGTACGTGCTGCCGTCGATCCGGAGGGAACCGAAGGAGAAATTGTCAAAGTGCATAATTATGTCCTCCAGGATTTTCAGCTACACTCGACTGCGATCAAGGGTTTTTCGCACCCCGGCCCAATTCCCGGTTGAGCGGCCACCGACCCGTCCGCCTATCGCCTCTGTAGCTCGGCATGAGTCTGCAAGTAGCGCAGGACGTGGCTGCGAGAGAGGACTCCCTCGACTCGGCCATTCGAGACAACAGGTAGCTGGTTGATGTCATTGCGGCTCATGATCTCAAGGGCTTGGATAGCGGGAGTGTCAGCCGTGACCGTCCGGAGTTGACCCATAGGGCGCATCACACTTTGCACGCTTGTCTGCTCCCAGCGCTCGCGGTCCACTCCCTTCACCTCGTTCGGAGTGATCAGCCCGGTCACCTGGCCGTTTTGCATGACCATGAAGCAGCGACGTCCACTGCGCAACAGATATTCGTTGACGAAGTCCTGCAGACTAAAATGACCCTCTACCGTAGGGTAGTCCCGTTCCATTATGTCGGTGACGCGCCGGCCGCGGAGTCCCGCCATTAACTCGACCTGGAGGTAGCTGCTGCGGGAAGCGTCCAGCAAGAACCAACCGATGAACGCCAGCCACAGACCGCCGAAATTCGCCCCTACAAAAAAGCGATACAGCCCCAGAAGGATGAATACAAAAGCGACTCCTTGGCCTGCTTGGGCCGCCAGTCGAGTCGCGCGGTCGGCATCATGAGTGATCCCCCAGACTACGGCACGCAGCACGCGTCCCCCATCCAGCGGGTAGCCAGGAATCATGTTAAAAACGGCTAGCATGAGGTTGATGTAGCCGAGCCACAGCAGCACGGCGACCACTGGAGTCTTGGGCTCACCACCGGGCGGCCAACCAGCCAGCCTTGCTATCCCTAGAAAACCGACCCCAAGTATGGCGCTCGTGAGAGGCCCGGCGATCGCCATCCAGAACTCAGATCTGGCGTCTGGGGTTTCGGAATCAATCTGCGACACGCCGCCCAACGCAAACAACGTGATGGCTCGGACACGCATGCCACGCGCTTTTGCTACCAGGGAATGTGCCAATTCGTGCAGTAGCAGCGCCACAAAGAACAGCACACCCGTGACAATTGCGGCAGACCACACTACGGCCTTACTCCACTCCGGCGTGACGGTGTGAAAGTGGTCAGCAAGGGAGAGAGCTATGAGAAAGGCGATGATGAACCAGCTGTAGTGGAGCCCAATGGAAATGCCGGCAATACGCCCGAGCTTGACTTGTACCTGCACTGATCAAACCTCAACTGCGACCAGACTCTCCGCTAGTGCAGGGCATTATATCTCGTGCCCAGATTCATGTTCCTGAGGTTGTTTCCGCCTACAGCTTGGCGGATCGAAAGACAGGCACTCAGAGCCTCTCTCTTGACAGCTCTTGCTGCACTCGGTTTTGTTCCCTTGCTTTGGTTCCGACTCCGCGCCTATCCAATCGGGAGAGTTCACAAGCCAATGAACGCCTCACTTTAGTCAGTTTTACAGTTTTCCTGAAGTGGGTGCTCTGTCGGGCACGCGGGGCAGCGAACCGCCCACCTCAGCCTGCTGCTTTGATAGTTGCCGCTGATGATCTTCGAAATACTGAAGTAAGTTCCTGCAGTCATCCAGAAAGCTTGGGATCTGGGCGGATCCGCTCGATGACTTAGCCGATGACGTTCGATACGGGATTTGCGCGTTGATAGCCCCGTTCGGCCTGGTGATTCACATCGTTGGAAGGGGGTCACGATGACCTGTGTCCACCGTCATTGTTTCCTGCCGGAAAGGATGCAAAAATTAACTAGGGGCTAGCAAGGGGCTTGGTATGTCCAGCGGACCCAGTCCGGGCAATTCTGCCTTTCCCGAAGAAACACCGGTCCAGCCGCTCGATGCTACACGTCACGGCGATGTCACCAGGGAGATCGGGGCGTTCTTGCGCGCTAGAATCGTCGGGCAGAACGCCGCCGTGGACGCGGTCCTTGAGCTCTACCAGATATTTCTTGTGGGCATGTCTCCGCCGGACCGGCCCGTAGGGAACCTGCTGTTTCTCGGGCCGACCGGATCCGGCAAGACTTACGTGATCGAGGTGCTCGCCGAAGCACTCTTCGGGAATCCCCACGCCTTCATCAAAGTGGATTGCGCAGAATTTCAGGAACATCACGAAATCGCCAAGTTGATCGGCTCCCCACCCGGCTATATCGGCCACATGCAGACGCAGCCGATACTCACACAGGAGGCCTTGACCCGCTGGCACACGGAAAAACTCAAACTCACGCTTCTGCTGTTCGATGAAGTCGAAAAGGCCTCGGAGTCGCTCTGGCAGCTCATGCTCGGAATCCTGGACAAGGCCAGTCTCACGCTCGGCGACAACACGCACGTGGACCTTTCCCAGTGCATCATTTTCATGACCTCGAACGTGGGGGCGCCAGAAATGAGCCGACTCGCTGAGGGCGGCCTCGGGTTCGCCGTGCAAGCGCCCATCGAGGACGCGAACCTGGACGAAAAAATTACGCATATTGCAACGGAGGCGGCACGTCGAAAGTTCTCGCCTGAGTTCATGAACCGGCTAGACAAGGTTGTCGTTTTCAAGACGCTTCGCCCAGACCAGCTTGAGCGCATTCTTGAGCTGGAACTCGCGAAGGTGCAGCGGCGCATTGCGGGCGCTGTCGGGCAGAACCATTTCACATTCCGCTGCACGCCCGAGATCAAGCAATGGCTGCTGCGGGAGGGCACCGACCCCAAATACGGTGCGCGGCATTTGAAGCGCGTGATCGAGAAAAACATTGTTTACGGGTTGGCCAACCTGGTTGCCACCGGCCAGGTCAAGGGCGGCGACTGCGTTTCGATTGGCATCAAGGCTGACGGCGGTCTGACTTTCGCCAAGATCGCAGCTACGGCCGGCGAGCAATCTGCTGCGGCTCGGAGCACGCCATGAAAAAAATTCTCGTCGTCGATGATAATGAAATGCTCTGCCGCTTAGCGTGTGACATCTTGCGTACGGAAGGGTACAGAGCCGTTCCTGCCTCGAATGCAGCCGAAGCGCTGCGGGCCTTCGAAGAGCAGGAATTCGACCTTCTAGTCACGGCCTTCCAGATGCCGGGTATGAGCGGTCTCGAACTGGCTCACACCGTCCGTGACCGCAGCCCGCATTTTCCGGTCATCGTTATGACTGCGTTCGAGCCCGTAGAGTCCGAGCACGTGACGCTCTGGCTTCCCAAGCAGTACCTCTTTCCGAATCTGCTGGAGAAGATTCGCTACTGCCTCACTGGAGCCAAACAGGAAAGCGAAAAGACATAGGGGTTGGCAGGGCCGCGCGAAGAACTGGACCGCAGAGTCGGCTCTGCAGACGGCCAAATGGGCGATGGAAGATGGAAGTGTACGGCGGGTTGGGAACACTACAGGAATACCGCGTGGAGCGCTGGCTACGCGAGGCAATGATCCTTGCGATCTGGGAAGGGACATCGCATCGCCAGATGCTGGATGGGCTGGAGGTCATGCAGCGCAAAAGTGCGCACAGGTTGCTGTTCCAGCATCTTGCGGGGAAAGCACGTTTTTAAATGGCTAAGGTCGAGAATGCCAATGGCTACCTCGGCGCATCACAAAACCGCGTGTATCACTTGTACCGCAAGCTCGGCGTCAGTTAGCGGCTCGTGTTGGGCGAAGATTCTCATCGGCATTTCCAAATGTTCTCGGCGACGGATTACGATACCACCCTCGATTGGCTGGAGGTTTTCGATTCGAAGGCACTTCCCTCTGTGCCCCTTCAGACTAGCCAGCAGCCCCGAATACCGCCTTTGCGGACGGTCATTGCGGACGGCAATACCCAATGCCTTCTTCTGCCCGATCAGCACCACCAGCTTCTTGCGCCGCGTGATCCCCGTGTAGATGAGGTTGCGCTGGAGCAGCATGTAGTGCTGGGTTGCCAGCTGGATCATCACCGCCGGGAACTCCGAGCCCTGCGACTTGTGGAGCGTGATCGCGTAAGCCAGCGAAATCTCGTCCAATTCCCCGAAGTCATACTTCACCAGCCGCTCGTCGAAGCGTACTGCGACCTGCTGCTCCACAGCATCGATTCGCTCGACGATCCCCACGTCGCCATTGAACACGTCCTTGTCGCAGTCGTTCTCCGTCTGGATGACCTTGTCGCCTATATGGAAACGCCATCCGAACCGCTCGACAGCAGGCTGACCGGGCCTAGTTGGGTTCAATACCTTCTGCAAGGCTGTGTTCAGTTCGCGCACGCCGAGCGATCCCCGGACTCCCGAAATCTCGGCGGCAGGGTTGGTTGTCCCAGATGAAGCTCAAGCTAAAGGCACGCGTCAGCCGCTCGGACGCCCGGACGATCCGGCACGCCCGTGGGCAACTGTCTGAGAAGGGCTCCGTCAGGAAAGCGGGCGACGAGTTCGTCGTCGAAGCCGAGATGGAAGGGGCCAGCGCAAGAGGGTTGAATCGCACGCTTCTTTCCGCCTTGAGAAAGGCGGAGAAGAGAACGACGGTGCGTGCGGAATGGACTTCCGACGACGGCACCAGCGAAAGGTTTTTCGACTACGTCCTGAAGAAGACAATCAAGAATTGACCCGCCGCCGTGCGGCTACGCGACTGGGTTCGGATGCCCTTCAGGAAGCCCCCTCTGCTGGCATTCGGCGAACTGCCGATGGCGTTTATTCGCAAACAAAAAAGAGGGCACATGGAGCTCCCAGACTGCTCCTCGGCCAAGCGAAAGGGATTGGAGTTTTCCAGTTTTTACAGTTTTCTGACCAACCCTCGAAGTGCACCAACTCGATGACGCGCCTCTGCGCTGCGTCCAGTTCTAGTGTGGATCGTGTGGCCCGGGGTCCTGCCAGTCCAGAATGACTTTGCCGGAGTTGCCAGAGCGCATTACGGCAAATGCCTGCTCGTGTTCCCGCCAGGAGAAGTGATGCGTAATGACTGGCGCGATGTTGAGGCCGCTCTCTAGCATCACGGTCATCTTGTACCAGGTTTCGTACATCTCGCGGCCATAGATGCCTTTGATGGTCAGCATGTTGAAGATGACTTGATGCCAGTCGATCGACATCTCTCCCGCCGGTATGCCCAGCAGCGCGATTTTGCCCCCGTGGCTCATATTCGCGAGCATGTCTCGGAAGGCGGATGCGTTCCCTGACATTTCGAGACCTACATCGAATCCCTCGCGCATGCCGAGCTTCTGTTGCACTTCCTGAAGGCTTGTCTTTCGTGGGTTGATGGCCATGGTGACGCCCACCTTCGCGGCAAGCTCCAGCCGGTACGGATTCACGTCGGTAATTACCACGTAGCGGGCTCCCGCGTGCTTCGCAACCGCCGCTGCCATGATTCCGATGGGCCCCGCGCCAGTGACCAGCACGTCTTCCCCAAGCACGGGAAAAGAAAGAGCGGTATGAACAGCGTTGCCGAACGGATCGAAGATGGCGGCAATGTCAGGTTTGATTTCCTCGCTGTGCTTCCAGATGTTCGACATGGGGAGCACGATGAATTCCGCAAAGGCTCCGGGGCGGTTTACGCCGACACCTTGGGTGTGAGCACAAAGGTGACGCCGTCCGGCCAGGCAGTTGCGGCAGCGGCCGCACACCACATGACCCTCGCCGCTGACCAGTTCTCCGACTCGGAAGTCCGCTACGTTCGAGCCGACCGTGACGATTTCGCCCACAAATTCATGGCCGATGACCAGCGGAACCTTGATGGTCGATTGGGCCCACTCATCCCATTCGTAAATATGAAGGTCGGTGCCGCAGATCCCGGTCAGAAGAACGCGGACTTTGACGTCATTGATGCCAATTTGCGGTTCGGGAACCTCTTCGAGCCAAAGGCCACAACTCCGCTTACTTTTTACAAGAGCTTTCATTTTTTTGACCTTATGCGATTCGTGTGTGGTAAAGAAGTAGCGGATTCTGGACCCATTAGTCTGCAGCGCGACAAAACGCCGCCGAACCCCCACTAGTTTCCCTTCTTCTGCTGCGCCTTCACCTTCGCCCACCTTTCCCGCTGTGCCGCTGCGATTCTCTTTTTGCCTTCTGCTGATATTGTGCGCTTGGGTTTCGGCGCGTGACCTTTCGCCTTTGCCCATCGCGCTTTTTGCGTGAGGCTGATCTTCCTACGAGCGGCAGCCGACATGATGCGCCCCGATTTCGTGTTGGAACTCCCGCCATTCAACTTGCCAAGAACGGAAAGAGCCGCGTCTACGTGCTTAAGCTGGCTCGCCAGATTCGTTCTCACTACCCTCAACTCCGACACTATGGACGCCAGTCCCGTTAGATTTGCCATGAATCCCCCTCGGCAAGGGATTGTAATTGATCGGCTCTGTTTTCTGAGCGGCTGGTGCCACCGTCACATATATTGCTGAGGGACGGGGACTGGCGAGCCGTACTTTGCTTGGATCGCTCTCGGGTTGAACGTTTGAGATTGCCTAACCGTCCATTCAGAACGCAGGGCCGACGTAGTAGAAATAGAAAGATTTGCACCGAAGTTTATCTGGGCCGTACTCGACCGCCGTCATTTTGCCCCGCTGACTCTCTGCGCGGTTCCACTGCCAGTCGTTTCCGAAACGGTTAACCATTTGCAGGTAGCGATCCACGGCATCACGAGGCGTATCTGCGTTCAGGACCAAAATGTTGGAGCCATCGCGAACATGGACCCAGCCAGTTCTATGATATTTGATTCCCTCAGGACCGATCACTTTATGATCAGTGTTATCGAGCCAGTCTCGGATACGCTGGTGAAATTCAGATTTGCTCAATGCCTCGCTGCGGCCGACTCGCTCCAATGGCATGACCTTCCCTGCGTCGAACAAATCCGTTCAGACCGACACGCGAATATCTTACGCCCTGCTACAAAGCCAACAATCGAAGTGGCATCCGAGCAGCCAAACAGTGGGCTATGATGTTTCTATCAAGCCAGTGGTGCGGAGAATGGCTGGCGAAGAAATCAGCACGCAAGACCATCACAGACCCCAAGATCTTTGGGAATGACAATGGATCGTTCGCTTCGGCAGGCTAAACGCCGGTCGCGGCGCGGCAGGAGGAGTCAAGAGGTTGTTCCGTGCCGTTGGTGAGAAGATTCCCTTCGAAGCGATCGATTTGGTAAACAATCATTTGCGGAGTAAGGGTGTCCGCAGACAGGGAGTCTATGTTGCCCCATGACTCGATGGGATATGCCCGATACGTCGGTCGGGGGAGAATCTTTAATCGACTCCGGGCGTGCCGAGACACTCATCAACCGGAAGTCAAGTATTTTTCCTTTTACGTAGTGCAAGAGACGAAGCACGAAAGAGAAATCGAAACGCTCCTTATTCACGCGGCTGGCCCGTTGCGGGAGTTCAACACCAAGAAGAAGAGGACCACAATAAGTGCCGGAAGCATTCAGGACTATGAAGCCGGCACGCAATTCTTCGAGCGCCACCGCAAGAAAGGCAAGAAGCCGAAACGCAAAAGACAACGGCACGCCAGCTAGTGCATTTGATCTCCCCAACTTCGACGAGGTGTTCCGCGCCATTCTCGGCTGGGATGGGCTCGGCTTTATCTTTCGCATTCACGGCTCTGCGTTTGGACTTGTTGTACCGATCAATGCTGCCACGGTCGATGTCGAGAACGTATGGGCTTTGTGAAGGCAGCTCCGACCAAGGATTCTGCATGGCGGGGTTATAGGGGGAGACGCAAGCATCGCGTGCGAAACGGTGAGGGGGCGCAGGATCTGACATCGGAGGTCTTCCACCAAGCCCTGGCCCAAAGAAACCCGTTAACTTGGCTCCGCCCATGAATAATGCAGGCTAGCGGGTGGCCGGGATGCTGGGAGGGAAGCTCATGGAAATCGCGTCGTCTGAGAAGAATGAAATGACGATGTTGGTTTCCGTCGCGGCGGGCTGGCCATCTTTGAGGTAGGGGTGGTAGCGCCATTGGCGAACGGCGCGGACTGCGGCCGCGGCGAGCGCACGGTTGCCAGAGACGACTCTCACGGTGCGCACGGTGCCATCAGAATCCACCCGCGCTGTCAGAGCGACTACACCTCGAGCGCGGACATCCGGATAGACCGGATATACGAAACGCAACGGCGGTCTCGAGGCCTGGATACCGCTGTCTTGGCCGGAGAGTGGGAGGTTCGGAGCCGAAGCCACATCGTGGACGCGAATCCCCTGCTTCGGAGTTGGGACGACTGTGGCGATCGATGCCGGCTTGACGGCAGCTTCCGGGGCAGCGAGGGGCTGAGCGGTGGCTGCCGACGGGGCGATGGCGGCGGCGCTCTCGGCAATGGCCGCTGGCTTTGCGGAGTGTGGAGAATTCGGCACGGCGATCGCGTTGATCTGCTGGAGCCGAGGCTGATTGTGGGCCTGGGAGCCTGGTATTCCCTGGATTCGATGCCATGCGACCACGGAAATGATGCAGAGGGACAGCGCGCCGACTGTCCTTGCAAGCCTGGACCAGGCGACTCTGGGCGAAGAGGAGGGAACCGGGTTAGGCTTGGGCGCGATTTCCGCGCGCTGCGCTACCACCTTTTCTTGCCGTTCCTTTTTCTGGGCCGGCGAAGCACCGATCCGCACCGTCGGCGGCACGAAATTTTCAACCACACCGATCACACGCAATGGGTTGTGCGAATGCGATACGACGCCCGCGTTATTGCGGAAGAGGGCGTTGACCAGTGCGCGCTGGCGCGAGTTCAGGAGTGGGATGGAGAGCTGGCGAAAGTTGCGAAACGTCCAGAGCAGATAAATGCGTTGCCAGAGAGAAAGTTCGACTCGCACCAATCCCTGCTGTGTTTCAAATAGCAAGAAGCCGGATTGGAGCCTGTCCAGAAACACGGGTACCGCCCAGGACCGGACCCTTAGATATGCAGCTTGGGTGCCACAGAGTCGGATTGTAACTTGTAGATAACAGATTTGTCATTCGTTATGGCGGGACACCTTGGGTGCAAAGGGTTTCATGCGCACGCCCAGTTGAATGCGTGGTTCGCATCCGGCGAACAGGAGAACGTGTTGAGCATCGCCATCACACAGCAGGTCAAGGAAGAGATTTCCAAGTTGACGAGTTGACTCAGGTGCTGCGCGCTTGCTCGAAGGCACAGAAGTGAAACAGACAAAGACGCAGGTGAGGGCACCGAAGCGCAAAATATCAGCCGCAGGCAGGAGAAGAATCGCAGCGGCTGCACGTGCACGCTGGGCGAAGTTCAGAGCAGGGAAAAAGCAGGGAAGTAAAGCTGGTGCGCCTCTCGGTGCTCATTTCCCCGGATGTTTAGTCTTGTTTCTGAGTTCGTCTTTCTATCCCAGGCTGCGCCCAGAGGGACACTCCGAACGCGACCGTTAAGGCCGCACTAGGGCTTTGCAACCGATTGTCATGCATCAACAGCATTGCTGCCAGCGACAGGGAGCCGATAGGATGTGAGCGGGGACGACCCGACATTTGCGAACACAAGGCGGCAAACGTGAAAACAAAAAAGGGTGTAATCGGAATCCTCACCGGTGGCGGCGACGTACCCGGCCTGAACCCCGCCATCCGCGCCGTAACCATCCGCGCGCTGCGCGAGGGCTGCCAAGTGATTGGCATCCGTCGGGGCTGGGCTGGGCTGGTCGACATCGTCCGCGAGAAAGACTACGACAATAGCGAGAACTTCCAGACGCTGTCGGAGGATCTGGTCAACCGCACCGGCCGTACCGGTGGTACGTTCCTGCACACCTCGCGCACCAACCCCAGCAAGGTGAAGATGTCCAGCGTTCCTGCTCACCTGCAGCCTGCTTATAACGCCGAGAAGAACGACCTGACCGCAGAAGTTCTGAAGAACCTGGATTGGCTCGGCATCGACTACCTCATCCCCATTGGGGGGGATGACACGCTGAGCTACGGCGTACGGCTTTGTCAGGAAGGCGTGAAGGTAGTCGCCATTCCCAAGACCATGGACAATGATGTTCCGGGCACCGACTACTGTATCGGCTTCAGCACCTGTGTGACGCGCACCATTTCCATGACGAACAGCCTGCGCACCAGTGCTGGCTCCCACGAACGCTTCATGGTTCTCGAAGTCTTCGGCCGTTATGCCGGGTTCACTGCCATGCTGCCTACCATGGCCGGAGCCGCGAACCGCTGCGTGATCCCGGAGCATAAGTTCGACATCGAGCGACTCACCGAGTTATTGGTCTCTGACCGCCAGAAGAACCCGAACCACTACTCCGTCGTCCTAGTTTCGGAGGGAGCGACGTTCCAAGGCGGAGAAATGGTCTTCGAGGCTGAAACCACTGACGCCTTCGGCCACAAGAAACTCGGCGGTATCGGGGACCGGGTGTCCGAGAAGGTGAAGGAGCTTTCCCCTAAGTACAACAACGGTAAAACGATCGACGTTATTAGCCAGAAACTCGGCTACCTGGTCCGCTGCGGTGATCCCGATGCCATTGACTCCATCGTCCCTATGGCCTATGGCAACATCGCCCTGGACTTGCTCCTGGGCAAGATTCACGGACGACTTGTCGTCCTCAGGAATGGCCGTTACGACAACATGCCCATCGACACCGTTACTGCCTCGAAAAAAGTTGTTAACGTAAAAGAGCAGTACAACATCGACCGCCTCCGGCCCCACTACAAAAGCTTCGAAATGAAGCCACTTTTCATCCTGACCAGCGAAATGGAATAGTGCACATCGGCGCAGCACCTGCCGGTGCCCGACTCACATTCTGTGCCTTCCAAAAAGCCGCGCACGGCAACGCACATGATCATCGGAAAGCTCGTCGGCGGTCGTCACTGCAAATTTGCAGTTGAGTGCGAGCCGCTCAACTTCTTAAAATTTCCCCTCGCATCCGCTGTAACGTGACCCATCGGCCTTGCTGCTGGCGGAAGGACATCTGACGCGGCGGCGGTTCGGGGCGCTGCTGGGCCGGATCGCGCTGTTGCCGATACCCACGGGATAGATCTGCGGTGGCCCGCTCAAGCAGCGGAATCTGTCTACAAAGGGCTCGGCAAGGAGAAGTGTTGCAAAAGTGGCGGAATATCGGGCAATTTCGGCGGTGCTGGTGCGGATCTCAGACCGTTGGGGACGCTCCGGATGAAAATTGTTTCGCAATGTCGCGAACAGGCGGGGTGAGTGTACAATCGGCACCGTGTTTGAAGTCAACAAGGAGATTCCGGCTTGATGGCCAATTTTTGAGTTTCAATTTGGAAAGCCGATCAATGCCATGGGAAAGTCTGGTTAATTGCCAAACCCAGGGTTATACTCGACGACGTTCTGAAGGCAAACACTGGAGGAAAAAGAATGTTTCACTTAATCTGGTATATTCTTATTGGGCTAATCTCGGGGGTTATCGCGAAATCGGTGATGCACGTGCACATAACGATCGTCTGGACGATCGTGCTCGGCATCATCGGATCGATTATGGGCGGCGCCCTTACCCACATGTTTTCGCGCCCGACAAACAAACGATACCATCCCGCCGGCCTCATTTTTTCCACACTGGGCGCGATCCTGGTTCTCTTCATCTGCTATAAGCTGAAGATTCATTTTCCCCAATAAGTTGTCTCTGGGCCTGCCCCCTGGGGTGAGACAAACAGTTAAGACACAGTGCGCCGTTCGATGGAGAATTCTCAGGCGGCTCAAACCCAACAAACATCGAGCGCAGCTCAGACCGCGGGCCGAATCGGAGCTTGAGTTCATTGGAACGACCAGCCATCGACCCGCCAAGCTGCTCTACGATACAACGGTCTACATTGATGTTCTTCAAGGCTGTTTTCCGCAACGGGGCGAAGCGATGCTGCGGGCGACCGAGGCATGGCATTGCCCGGTCACGGAAGCCGAGCTGGCGGCGACCTGCGGCCTGCTCGATCCCGCTCACCCCCAAACGCCCGAGATCATCGAGTAAGTTGCCGCGGTCATAGACCGGCGGCCCAGCTACCGGGCGATCACGCCCGATCCCGAGATCTGGCGGGAAGCCGGAGTGCTGTCCGGCACGCTGGCCCGGACCCAGGGATACGGAGGAGAGCAGCGGCGGCGCGTCTTGAACGACGCGCTGCTATTCGCTACCGCTCGAAAATACGGATGTGCGGTATTCTCTCGCAACGTTCGGGACTTCGACTTGCTACAGCAACTCGATCCTTCGGGAAAAGTCGTGTTCTATAAAATGGGGGCTCAGTAAGCGCCTTGCTTGGTGCCCGGGTACCGTTAACCAGCGCAGCAGCGGTGTCCGTCAGGGCTGGAGCACTCTTACCACAAGTCGCCGCACCTGCAGTGTGGGCGCGAAACGACAGTCCTCGCTTAGCTAGGACGCTTTGCATCCGTGGCTAGCAGTGATAGCATTGACAGCATGGCGACAATAACGATTCGACAACTTGACGAGAAAACCAAGACCCGGTTGAGGGTCCGGGCTGCCCATCACGGACGTTCGATGGAGGAGGAGGCCAGGGAGATTTTGCGCTCAGCTCTAACCGCTTCCTCACCGGTAAAGGGGAACCTGGCGGAGACCATTCAACGACGATTTGCAGCGTTCGGCGGGCTCGAATTTGAGTTGCCGCGACGCGATGCTATGCGCCAGGCCCCGGGATTTGGCGAATGATCATCCTCGACACTAATGTGCTCTCAGAGCTCATGAGGCCCAAGCCCTCTGTTCGGATTGTGACATGGGTTGCGAAGCAACCAGCAACAGAACTCTTTACGACGTCAATCACCGAGGCAGAAATCTTTTATGGAATTCAGCTGCTCACCAAGGGCAAGCGCCGAGAGGGGCTGCTGGCAGCGGCAGAAGCTATGTTTGCCGAGGATTTGGCGGGCCGCATCTTCGGATTCGAGAGCGACGCAGCGCGAGTTTTTTCTACAATTGCCGCTCACCGCCGTGCGCTCGGCAGACCTATCAGCCACGCGGATGCGCAGATCGCGGCCATAGCCCAAGTGCGAGGAGCCAAGCTCGCGACGCGCAATGTTGCAGACTTCGAGGACTGTGGTCTTGATATCGTTGACCCGTGGAATGGTTCGTGAGCCTGTGGCTTGAGGAAGCCAAAACATCAGGTGAGGCCTAACCCGGCTCCCCCCTGCACCACCTCACTCGCAGCGGGTCGGGTCTCAAGCGCTTCGTGCCCGCGGATGTGCGGTGTTGTCCCGCAACGTTCGTGACTTTGACTTGCTGCAGCAACTTGATCCCTCGGGGAGAGTTATGTTCTATAAAATAGGCGCTCAGTAATTCCCGATCCGTATAGAAGAGTTTTGCGCATTTCTCGCACTGTGCGATGCGCACTCCGCGGCTTGCAATGTCCAAGAGGAGATCAGGTACATTGCCTCCAGAAGCGAGTAGCGGCCTACACTCCGGTCTAAGAGATTTGACTATTGTTTTTTCACAAGGGTCTTGCTCTCGTCCTTGCGGCCGAAATCGAGGCCGAAGTAAGGGTCTGATTTCGTGCCGTTAATCTGGACCGGAACTTCAGTTCCGGCGCCGTTCTTGCTGAAAAATGGGTCCACCGGTTTCAGCAATATCGACTTCCAGCCCGTTACCATCTGCGAAAGTTTCGCGTCCAGGCGCACTTTGCCATGAAAATCGAATTGGTTCCCATCCAAACTGTATGTCCCGGTCAAATTCACTCGGGTGCCAGGAACCCGGAACTGCAGTTGTGAAAAGGAAATAAGCCCGTTGCTGAGACTGAATGTACCCTTCATGTCGGAGCGCACTTCTTCGGAATTATTGTCCTGCGCCAGCTTCGGCTTGCCCTGGCTTCTCATACTGAGCGCGTCAATCTTTCCCTGGATTTTGTCGTTTGTGAAGTGCGCCCCAGACACTTGAAAGTTCCCAGCAAGTTGCAAGCGATTGGCGACGTCTGGCTCGCCGGGCGGCAGGCTAAGCTTCGTCTTCAAACGAACTATGCCGGTTATGATCGGCGGATCAGTTCGTATCGCCATTTTCAGCAGGTCTTCGATCTTTCCCCTCTCAATCACGACGTCCAGTTCCACACGGTGCCCATCGGGGTCTCTCGTCCGCACCGCCGAGCCGTTCGCCACCAGCCATGAATTCAGAATTTTTGCTTTTACCGGCTGAAGGTATATGTCGCCGCTGGTTCCGTCAACAGTGGCGTGAAAGTCAGTATGCAAGGGAACCGCGCGTCCGCTGATCGCAATGCGAAAATCCGGAGTGTCGGTTGCCCCGTCCACGACAATGTTGTCAAGAATACCGGCGTACCTGCCAGTCGACGAGAGGATTCCGCCGAGCCCCTTGATCGTGCCCAAATCTGCATGGTTGAACGAATAGGTCCCGCTCACCGGAGTGTCGCGGGGGCTGTCTGCCTGCCATGGGCCAAACAATCCACTTGAAAGGATGTGTCCCACGGGCTTGGGGTTGGTCAGTTTGGCATCGAAATGCAGGGGAGAACCAGGCCCAATGCTCGTCATTTTCAAGCTTTCGATGTCAAATTCCAGCGGCAGCTTGCCCGGCCGCAGAGTATTGACGATCAGTTGTGCTTTGTCGCAGACGAGTCTATCCACGATGATTTCTATTTTTCCGCCCTTGGGTCCCATGTTATTCATCTCGCTGCGATGTTCTCTGGGCGGCAAATTCAACTGCAATCCCTTTACATACACCGTGTCGACATGCATGGGAGAGCGAAAAAGATCCAGGATTCTCATGCGAAACCGGAATTCTGCAACACTGATGATCGGCTGAACTCCTGGCTCGTGATTGTTGGGGTCCGTGTCTCCGAAAATTCTGAGCTCGTTGCCCGAAACCTGGAGTCCCTTGAACAGCGAGACATGGAATTCGTCGAGCTCGACTTTGCTCTTGAATCTAGTAGACAAAGTCTCAATCACGGTCGCGCGCAGGGTCGGCTCGGCGCGGTAGACCACGATGCCCAGTACGGTGATCGCCACAATTAACAGCAGAGCGATTCCGCCGATCCAGCGCCAACGGCCGACCGGCTTGTTCGCCCGAAGAACGTTTTGTTCGCTTTCTGCCATGCTCGATCTTGAGCTTTCACAGCCGGTTGTAGAGCAACCTGTTGGGGTGTTTGCGGGAGGTCCCCCGGGCCAATTCATTTTTCCAGCATTCGGTCGACCACAGCAAACAGCGAGTCAGGACCTTTCCCCAGCATGGCATCGGGCTTCTGGAAGAAACGCTGGCCCCGTCTTTCTCGAACTGCTTCGCATTTTTCTGCGAGAGACTGGTCAACATCATCACCGGAATCACCGCCGTTTCCGGATCTTTCTTCAAAGCTTTCAGCACGTCCGGCCCGCTCATCTTGGGCAGCATAACGTCCAGCAGAATCAAGGCAGGCACGTGCGCGCGGGCCAGGCAAAGCCTGCCCGAGTCCCTAAAGCTCACAATGTAGCGCTCATAGCCTCGATGGGACCGTGCTTTCGATCCTCACTCTACGCGTGCGGGAAGGCTACTTGCGGACACGAGTCCTTGACCAATATAGAGTCAACACTGCGTTCTGGCTGTTCTGCAACCGCTCTGCCACCTCGTTTGTTTGGAAAGGGCGGTCTTCGGAGTCCAGCTCACGATTGAGCAACTCGGTAATTTCTTCGGCGGTGCTCGGTTTCCTGATCGTATTCAGCGCTCGTGAAATGTGCGCGTCGAGACAACGACTCGAATTCGGAATTTGCCTCATTCCCGCTCCCAGCTCTCAAAAATGAACCGTATCCCTGAGACTGTCCTGATTTCATCGGCTCTATGGGATTCAACGTGATCATCGCGTGCTCGTCAAGATCCTGGCAGAAAAACTACCCTCGGCCCACTATGACCGGGAATGTGAGGTCGCTACATTCTGCGAATTACCGGGCATCCTCCATCATGTTGAGAGGGCGCATTGCGCTTGAAATGGTCGTTCACAATCCTATTGAAAAGGGCGCGCCGGGAAGGATGTTTTTCTGGGAGACCAGCCTTGCGGAATGAGAACGCTGGAAAAAGGTAAAAGCTGTGACATTGGTTATGCTCTAGCCATCAGCTCCTGCGAGGGAGCCAACAGCGTGGAGGCACGTACCGTCACAGCCCTTGATGCGATCACCGCTTTCGCGGTCCCAAACCCCAACTGCCCCTCGCA
>Ga0208689_1000540_pt1 | contig 25641 bp, 29 predicted proteins | sample June2015DPH_8_15_FD_184700 | JGI IMG/M metagenome (GOLD analysis project Ga0208689, IMG submission 184700) | Peatland microbial communities from SPRUCE experiment site at the Marcell Experimental Forest, Minnesota, USA - June2015DPH_8_150... | ecosystem: Environmental > Terrestrial > Soil >... | reverse complement strand
TTGAGGGGGTGTGTGGCATGACCGTTGGAAGCAAAGGTTTCATTCACATCCTGGTGGAAGATACCACCAAGGCTCGCCGGGCACTCGAAGCCAGTCACATCGAGGTTGGTAAGGAGATCGAGGTACTGGTGCTGCCAGTGGAAGACCGCCCCGGTGTCCTGGGAAACATTGCCCGCCGGCTTGCGAATGCGGGGGTGAGCATCGAGTTTGCCTACCTGTCCACCTCGAAGAGTGTAGTGGTAGCCGTCGACAATCTGGCGAAAGCCCAAGCCGCGCTAGAGTCGAAGAAAGCGGCGTAATTCTTCGGAGCTCCCTTCTGCCACAGTGCCCACGGGATCCAATCCCGTGAGGGCGGGTCTAGTCGCGCTTGCGCCTCCAATGCGACAGAGGCAATGACCGCAGATTGAAATTCAAAGCGCAACGCGGCCGGGCTCTCTTAATATCCAAAATATCACCACAAACACATCCTTGCGAGCCCCCTGAAGACCGGGCGGCTCGCAACCGGTCCCCATTCACGAATACTCCCACCATAGACTCTGGGTTTCCGAGCTCAATATCACCTTTTTAACAAGTTACATGGAACAGCCCGATGGTGTGACTTTCCGCTTTATTCCAGCGGCGGATCGCCTCAGGCGTGGGGAGCATCTCCACCGCGCACTTTTTAAGCTGGAAAAATGCAATCGCTTCTTCTGAAAGTTTCACCATACCAGACTGACCGGTGCCAATGATAATCCGTGCGGCGCCTTCTTCGTAAACATGCTCCGCTTCAGGGAGAGAGATCACATGCGAAGTACCAAAGATCTGCTTGGAAAGTTTTTTCTTGCGCTTCTTCACCGTCCCGTTCATCCGGATGATGACGTCGTGTTCATACTTTTCGCCGGCAATGATGATCGAGCCGAATATCGTATCATCAATCATGGGTTTCATATATGAATCTCCTCCAAACTGCTCCTCGCTTGAAGTTAGGGGGCTGTCCTCATTCATTCTATCGGCACGCGCGGTGTTTGCGCCGATAGAATCTGATTGGATCCTGCCACATTCCTTTTGCCTTCCGTTCCCGATGAACCTGGCGGCCTGGCCAAGCTTGCCCTCGGCTGGATGATCAGACCTGCTCAGCCTCACCCCTGGTCCTGATTGATCCTTGGCACTTACGATTTTCCGGGCGTCTCCTGGTAGATCACGAAGATCTGTAGCCGGCCCAGGCGGACCTGGGCGCCACTCTCGAGGGGATAAGGCTTTTTGGGGATCAGCGGTTTATTATTTAGCCAGGTTCCATTGGTGGAACCCAGGTCGAGGATGTCGTACCCGCGGTCGGTCCTGCGTATCAGGGCGTGCTGTCGTGAGACCCCGTTCTCAAAGCCGTAGTAGGATTTTAGGTCGACGAAAGCCTCCGCGAGGTCTCCGGTCAGGAGGCGGCCGAGGGTGAACTCCTTCTCTTTGCGGATGCCGATCGGTGCGTCGTTATCCCTGACGTAAATCGCGATTCCTTCTTCGGGTGGCTTGAACGCTTTTCAGAAGGGTTCCTTTGTCACCTGAGGCAGTGCATTCGTTTCCTCTCCCCTGCGATTCACGGGCCGGGTGGTGGACGGTTCCTCCCGGCTGAATTCGAGAGGCGACCCGCAGGTGGAACAGATTATCGCGCCGGGTTGGTTCTTATGCTTGCAGACAGGGCAGAATTTGCCAGAAACAGAATCCATTCGTTCCTCCGAGGAAATCAGGCAATGAGGAGGATTTAAAAGCGAAAACAACCATACAGACCATGAGAATCTGTAAGTTACCTTCATCTTACATATGATGATCGGAATCAACAATCTTAATATCGTAATAAATCCGGGAGCCGAGCAGCCCTTCAACCAGTGCTGCCCTCCGGTGTCCGCTCTTTACTATACATGGGTTGATGAACCGCTCGGCGCGTTTTGCGGTTGAGACGAATCAGGGGAAAGATGGGCTAACGCACAAAACGTCCGGTCGTTGATGAGTTCCCAACGGGAACGTTGGAGGGCAAACGGGCGAAAGTCGCTCCTCTTCATCAATCTCCAAGCCTGGCTGTGGCCATTGACATCTGGGAAGGTTATTGTATAATGTTACGCAACATAGTTATGTAATAAAGGAGGAGTAAATGCGACAGGTAACGCGTGTCACCATTGCTTTACCCAACGACCTGTGGGAAAAGGTTAAACACACTGTCCCAGCCGGCCAGCGTTCCAGCCTGGTGGCTACTGCATTGGAGAGTGAACTGCGTCGCCGCCAGCGACTCGAACAGGTCGCGCAGCTGCGGCGGTACCAGAAAGCCATGATCAAAAAATATGCGGCGCTTCCCGCAGGCGCAGGGATAATCGAACAAATGAGGCAGGAACGCGATGATGAACGCAACGGCTTGCGTTGATGCCAGCATCATTGTTGCGATGTTGTTGCCGGAGCGGTACACTGCCTCGGCAACAGATCTATGGGAAAGCTGGATCGCGGATGATGTGAATGTGGTCGCACCGACCCTGCTCGGATATGAAGTGACCTCTGCCATCTATCGCAATGTTCTGCAGGGGAAAATTGCTTCAAGGGACGGCCAGAAGGCACTGCAGCAGTTCCTGACCCTGGATATCCAGGCTTTGTACCTGCCCGAGCTCCATCGTGCTGCCAGTGCCCTGGCGAAGCAATTCAAACGGCCCAACACTTATGATGCTCATTACCTTGCGCTAGCAGACCATCTTGCCTGTCCTCTCTGGACGGCCGACGAGCGCTTGTACAATACCGTCAGGGAGAATTTCGCGCTCATCCGCTGGGTGGAGGAAAAGGAAAAAGCATAGGGGCTGGTTTCTCTGATTAACCTGAGCCTGTCCAATACAGCTGCCTGAACCTTGAGCAGTCCTTGGTGGGGGAGGGAGACAGCATTTTTGATCTTCCGGACGAGACCCCGAAACCACCCTTTTTCTTTCGTTTCGATGCTCGAAAAGTGAGCGATCCTAGTTTTTTGATGTGGCCGACCGATGGGGAGGTGTAATCGGAAGTCCCTTGACGGTTTTCCTTTATGTTCGATATAACTTACATTATACAGAACGTCAGTTCTACATTGTGCTGATCGATTAATAGACAATCGAAAAGCGGGAGATTAACTATGATATAATGATTAATTAATGTGATATAATGTAATCGGAGGCGAGAATGGTGAGAACACAAATTCAGTTGACCGAAGAGCAGTATCTCCAATTGAAGCAGCTGGCCTTAAAGCGAAGACGCTCCTTGGCGAATCTGGTCCGGGAGGGGGTGGAAAAGGTGATCAACGAGGCCGGTGAACCCAGCCTGGATGAAGCCAGGCGAAATGCACTTTCCGTGGTGGGTAAGTATCACTCCGGAAAAAAGGATATGTCAACTCATCATGACAAATATCTGAATGAGAGCTACAAGCCATGATCTACATTGACACATCTGCTTTCTATGCGATTTTCGATCAGGATGATGCCAATCATCCACGGGCTCAAAAAATCTGGACCAGGCTGATCGAGAGCCAAGAGGCCATAGTTTGCAATAACTATGTCCTGGTGGAGACTTATGCACTTCTTCAACACCGTTTCGGGGTCCGTGCAATCACCGATTTGCAGAAAATTATTCCTTTGATCCAGATCGACTGGATCACATCAGAACACCATCGCCTTGCCACCGCCGCTTTGCTGTCTGCCAATCTTCGCAGCTTGAGCCTGGTCGATTGCAGCAGTTTTGAGACCATGCGGCGTCTAGGGATCGAAAAGGCGTTTGCCTTTGACAACCACTTCCGGCGGCAGGGATTTGACCTGGTCGCATGATCCAGGAGGGAAAAAAACAGCGGGGGAGTCGATCCTTGGCTTCCATGAGTCATAGAGGAAGTGTATTGGGGTGCGAAGCACATGGGTCATGATTGACCCGGCCAACCACAATTACGCAGGTGCTGCAGTTTGTGAGAAAAATTTATCGGGCAGGGAGGAAAGCGCAGATCTTCTCTTGACTCCTCTTCTTTATGTTCGATATAATATACATTAGGTCGAACAATGAAACTCCAGGAGAAAATTGTCGACTACCTGAAAATGAACCGCTCGCCGCATACGATCCAGACCTATGGCGAAGCGCTGAAGGTCTACGTCCGGCTCGGTCGCGCCGGAATGCCCGACCTGCCAGGCGGTCCAGGCCGCACAGGCTTCCTTGCAGGGTGCACCGGTCCTAGCTGATCCGTCCTTTGAGATCCTCGCCCCGGGTGGGGTGGTGGGGACGGTGGTGGAGATCCGCGTCACGGCCCACATCCCGCTGATCGTCCCTGGCGGCGCGCTCTTCGGCCTAGAGAGCATCCTGAACGTCTCCTCACAGGCGACTTTCCGGCAGGAGGGGTGGTAGCCGTGCGCGCGGATTCACGAGCGCGAGGGGAGCGCGGGCAGTCCACCGTCTTCTTTGCGTCGTTCGTGGTGATCCTGGCCGTCCTGACGGCCGTTTGCTGGAGGTGGGCCGGCTGGCCTACGCCCGCGGGGAGGTGGCCAAGGCCGTGGATGCCGCCGCCCTCGCGGCCGCCTCGCGCGTGGATATCGCCCAGTACCGCGATACTGGCCAGATCCTTTTCCTTCCGGATGTATATGCTTATGCCCAGGGATTTGCCAGTGCGAACTCTGCCTACCTGGCCAGCCGTTCGATCCCCGTCTCGGTGAGCGGCATCCGCGTCGATGAGGCCTCTCGGGTGGTGGCGGTGAGTGTAACCGCGGACCTCTCGCCGCTCCTGCCTTCCCTCTTGCAGGGAGGAGGAGTCGTCACGGTGACCGGCTATGCACAGGCGCGCTTGGACGGGAGGTAAATGGAAATGGCGTTCGCCGGCACCAGTGCAGTGCTGCAGACACAGGCGAGCAGATCTGCGCTAGGGTTCGTGATCCGGAAGGCCTATTAGGATGCTTCTCAATATTTTGCTCTCCGGCATCTTGTCCGGAATGCATCGGTCAATTCTGGTTTGATGTGATGCCTCATCACAGCTCCTTCGGCAGGACGGGATGTCCGCCTCGGGCGACATTCTTTTTGAAGCACCGATTTGAACCGAAGCACGATTCTATATAAGGCAGTACAGACCACTTGACTCCGTCCTTATTATCACGTATTATAAAACAGGATTTGGTCATTTGACCTAACTATAGCATTCTTTATTTGTACTTCTTTTTTCTCACCCGTTTACCTCACCGAATATTAATTTATATATCGCAACCCAACCACGATAGAAGGTGTAAAAGCGATGCATGCGAATTGGCTGCCGGAAATTGTGAAAAGGTCTGAGATTGGCCCCTATATGAAAGAGGCTGATTTTGATCGGACTTTCTCCAGGAAAGTCAAAGAGTTGGTCCAGAGATACCAGCTCAAATATGATCCCAAGCTCCTGGTTCCGACCGATGAAGAAATGATCGACCACCTGTATCGGGCTGCCATCGACCTCTTTGTTGATCTCGGTGTCTACAATCAGAGCACCGAACGCCGGGTCATCTTCACCCGTGAAGAAGTCGAGCAGGCCATTGCCGCTGCTCCCAGCAAGTTGGTGCTGGGAACTGGCAAAGATGCCGTGGTCGAGCAGTATCGAGGAGTAGAGAGTAATATTCCCTGCCGGATGCACAGTGGGCCCACAGGAACCCCTTGCAGTGAGAACTACCACCCATTGATTTTACAGAGCTGCGCACAGGAACCGTTGGTCGATTGCCTGGGGCACGGATCGATAGCCACCTATATGGGCCTTTCGATCATCCCGGGTTCTCCTCTGGAGATTCTGGCAGCCCGCAGTGAGGCCGCCTCGGCGCGGGAAGCCATCCGCATGGCCGGGAGACCGGGCATGCACATTGAAGACAACGCAGTCTCGCTGACCTGCGCCGGAAAAATGGCCAGCATTAATCAGGAGTCCGGCTTGCGGGTGACGGACGGGCTGCTGATCTCACAGATGCCGGAATTCAAAACCAATTATGACCAGCTTTCCAGGGCGGCTTACTTGCAAAGCATCGGAATGCACATTGTGGATTTGATGACTCCCCTGGTGGGCGGGTTGGGCGGCGGTGCTGAAGGGACGGCGATCGTAACGGTTGCCAGCCATGTCCTGGGTGTGATCTGCTATAGTGCCTCTTACCACTTCATGGGACACATGCATTTATTATCCAGCATCAATACAGACCGGAGAGGCCTGTGGGTCCAGGCGATGGCTGGGCAGGCACTGGCGTGCAATACCCACCTGGTGTCTGTTAATGACCTCTATACTGCGTCCGGGCTGGGAACCAAGGAGCTGTTATGGGAAGTTGCAGCCGGCGCTATGGTGGGCGCCGTCTGCGGGTTGCATCAGCATGGGGTCGGAGCCACGGCAGGCAATGAGAAAAACCATACCAGCGGTTTGGAAGCGCGCTTCCAGGCTGAAGTAGCATATGCGGCGCTCGGTCATGGACGCGCAGAAATCAATGAGTGGATCCTGGAATGTCTGAGCCACTACGAACAAAGTTTAAGCAACCCCAACCTCGGTAAACCCTTCCCCGAGGTATACAACATCGACTCCCTGGAGCCAAACGAAAAATGGCTTGATTCATACCAGCAGGTCCGAGAGAGTCTAAAAGCAATGAAGTTGGATATGGATAATGCCTGGAGGAATAAACGCCATGACTGAGATCTCCGAGCCATTGTACAGTGATTTGCGAGAGGCGTTGCGCCAGGGCTTGGAAGAGGAAACCAGGACAGCCACGCGCCAGGCTCTGGAAACCGGCGCCGATCCGCTCGAGCTGCTCCAAAATGTGCTGGTTCCTACCCTGACGGAAGTCGGGAGGCAATTTCAAGCATTTGAGGTATTCCTGCCAGAACTTATGGCCGCTGGCGATGCAGCCAAAGTCGCTACGCAGATTCTGGAAGCCGCCATCGTTGCTTCCGGAAGAAAATCCGCTTCATCAGGCACCATCGTATTAGGCACCGTCCAGAGCGACATTCACGATATCGGCAAAAACATCCTGGGCACGCTGCTCAGCTCGCATGGTTTTAAGGTGGTGGATCTTGGGCGCGATGTCGCCCCCAGCAAATTCCTGGAGGCGGCTGAAACGGAGAAGGCAGATATTGTCGCTCTGTCGGCTTTGATGACGACCACTCGCCCTGCCACGCGCAACACGATTAACCTGTTCTCGGAAATCGGGGCGCGCAGTAAATACAAGATCATCGTCGGGGGCGGTTGCATCGATTCGTCGTGGGCAAAGGAAATTGGCGCCGACGGGTACGCTCCCGATGCCGCGGCAGCGGTAGATCTATGTAAATCCCTTCTTGAAAAGAAAGCAGAAAAATGATTGCAAAGTTTGAGGAATTGGAGAAGGCGATCCGTTCCAGAGATGTTGAGAGCGGGAAAAAGGAAGCAGCCCGCCTGGCTCAAAAAGGAGATCGAGGTCCCGCATGTCCCTTTACATGAAGATGTTGAACTTCACCTGATCCCCGACCTCCCTCATCAGGCCCTGGAGGTCCGCATCTGGTTCCAGTATAAAATGGTCCATTCCCTGATTTTGCCCTTAGATCCCCACCTGGCCACTTTTCAACTTTTCCTAACAACGTTTTGTAAATTAGAATTGAGTGAGAAAACAGGTACTGAGAGGATCTAACCTAATCCTCAAGAATAGCCCATACTCAGTATGCAGTTCTTGGGCCACCGCCTCATACATGTCTCTCCATTCGTCTGTTGGTTGAACAAGATCAAGATTGTAGATATCTAAGAATGATTTCCCCTTCTGCAGCTCTTTTTGCCGGTTTGCATATTTCGACACAAGAGAGCGTACAATAAGATTGGCATCTGCCGGTGTCATTCCCTCGCAGGAATGGGCAACTTGTGCAGCAAAGCGTGCTTCAAGGCCACTACTTATGGAGCGAAGGGGGTGGGAGAAATCGCTGGTGTCCCCACAGCACCGGCAATCATCAATGCCATCGACAACGCGGTTGGTGTTCGGGTAGACCAATTACCGGTCGATCACGAATTTGTCTGGAGATCAATGAAAAAAAGGTTAATAAAAAGGGATTTCCTGATAAATATTATTATGTGAAGCTGAGATATTCGTTTATTATGGTCTATGCTATCGGGTGACTTTCATAGCCTTATGTTGATAGTTAATATTGGATGCAATTGCCGGATTCCACAGATGAGATCAATTCGTCAATCAATAGGTAGACCCCAGCCGATCATCTCCTCTATTGTTTCATCATACAACCTTTGCCACTCCGATAAAGGTTGTATGGTATTAAGATCGTAAACTTCCTGGAAAGGTAAGCCATGAGGTTTTTTATCCAGCTGACCTTCATAACAAGCATAAGCACGTTGGACTAACTCTTCTGCCCGCATACGATCTAGTTTGGATGCTGCATGCAATATTTTTCCACTAAAGCGAGCCTCCAAACCGCTGCAGTGCGCTGGAAATGCACCTGTTGCTGCACGCGGGCCCAAAATGCGACTAATTCCGGAGACCGTGCTCATAATTCCAAATGCTGCGGTTTCGTAGAGCAGGGTTTTCGTTCCCGGCCCCCCTACCGGCGTTATAGTCAGGTTCGTTAGTAAATGAGAATTACGGGCAAGTGCCTGGAAGGCCAGACTAGTAGCCTGCATGACTTCTTTTCCTGTGTCATTGAAATGGAATGGATGCGTTGGTGATGATCCGCAGCAGGTTGCCATGAAAACCACGCTTAGTGCAATCATAGCGGCTGTGATGAGAACAGCTTGACCTTCTATTCCTCCGCCGAAGCCCCCATAGATTGGGTTGGCATAGGGATCGACGATCCCGCCCATGCGAATGCTTTGGGTTAGTTTGTTAAGGATCTCAAAATTTGCCTTTTGTTCCGAAATAATCCCAAAGGTATGCATATCGCTGGATTTCAATCCCAAGGGGTTGACTGCCGAAAGCTGGCCAGCATCGCTCATGCTCAGCACTAAACCTGTCCATGCCATACCGGGACGACCAGCACGAACCAGGGCGATGCGCATCAAATCCACCTCTTCCCAGGCAGCTAGAATTTCCAGGGGTGAGCCAACGCGGATCTCCTGCCCCTGGACCGTCATTAGGCTGCCTGGGCAGGCAACATCCACTAGAGGCTCTTGAATATAGCTTTGCATGATCGGGATAAATAGCTCTTCAGGGATTGCCATCCCGATCGGACTTCCCATGTTAAGGGGTACAAGGGCATCTTCTACTGTCCGGCAACGCTCGAGGACAGCATCAGTACCGCTACCCAACCAGACCTGATCTGGGGCGCTTGATAGAGCACCCAGTATCTCTTTCTGGCTATGCAGGATCACCCTGCCCGTTGATTGGTTATAGACTCCACAGGTGGCAAGAAAATCAATAGCTGCCTGCCAGGTTCGGTCTGCAAGCTTGTCATCTTGATTAATAATATGTTCGGAATGGATTTGGATTTGATACTCTTTCACCACTCGCCGGATACCTTGGGTCACCTGCCGATTGAATGCGTCTTCTTCAACTAAAGGGCCAGACAGACTGCGGTTTACAATATCCAATAATCTAGTCGTATTCTTCATAATTTTTCTCCCTTTCTAGTGGATCCACTCAGTTAGCAATCAAGTGGGTCGCTTGCGTCACGGCTTCGATCGCGTCGTCGCCATAGCCATCCGCCTGAGCCTTTTCAGCCCAATCACGGCTGACCGGCCCACCACCAACAAGAATCTTGAAACGGCTGCGGTAGCCTTCATTTTGCTTGACCATTTCGATTGCGTCTTTTACATAGGGCAATGATGTGAGCATCAGGGAGGATATCGCGATGATGTCAGCGTTGAAATTTTTAGCAGCCTGGATGGCATCCATCGGACTGACATTGACACCCAGATCTTGAACCTCAAAACCATTTACTTCGAGCATTGCTTTCACAATGTTCTTACCTATATCATGTATGTCTCCCTGGATGGTGCAAAGTACAATCCTACCTTTCTGCGTCTGGGCGACTTCGCCGGCTTTCAGGTAGGACTTTAATGATTCTTGCACTGCCTTGACTACATCTGCTGCCTCTATCAACTCCGGCAAGAAAACCTCCAATCGGCCAAATTTATCGCCGATGTCTTTCAAGCAAGGTTCAATGCCTTCATGGAAGATAGAAAAAACCAATTCACCACTTTCTGCTAACCGGGACGCCTCGGCGATCCCACCAGAAATATCTCCTGAGCGAATGGCTTGCTCCAGTATAGTGAATTTCCCATTCATATCTCCTCCTTGTCATCCCACTTCTTGACTTATGTATTATCAGTTTTCACAAAAACCAGTGTTTTTCAAACGTTTTGTAAATTAGAATTGAGTGAGAAAACAGGTGCTGAGAGGATCTAACCTAATCCTCAAGCAATAGCCCATACTCAGTATGCAGTTCTTGGGCCACCGCCTCATACACGTCTCTCCATTCGTCTGTTGGTTGAACAAGATCAAGATTGTAGATATCTAAGAATGATTTCCCCTTCTGCAGCTCTTTTTGCCGGTTTGCATATTTCGACACAAGAGAGCGTACAATTAGATTGGCATCTGCCGGTGTCATTCCCTCGCAGGAATGGGCAACTTGTGCAGCAAAGCGTGCTTCAAGGCCACTACAATGTGCTGAGTTAATACCACGAGCTGATTGAACGCCCTCAACGAGCGAAATCCCCGAAGCAACTGATGCAATTGTCAAGGCAGCTACTTCATATAGGATGTCTTTTGTACAAGGACCAGCTACAGGTCTGATGAAATTAGCGATCAATAAATTAGTATTCCGACTGAGCGCCTGAAAAGCCAACGCCTGTGCTGGTAATAGATCCGGATGGGTGTCACAGCTTAAGTGGGGATGGCTAGGCCCAGCATTCATCGTTGTTGCCCCATAACATGCTCTCATCAGGATCAAGCCACCAACGATAGCGATAGAAACCCCTTCATGACCACCAGCATAGCCTCCATAGATCGGGTTGTAAAATCCATGCGACCTGCAACCAATTTGGGTGTACTGAATTGCCCGAATAAGTTCAGAATAGGTTGTCTTCAACTCGCTGATTAAAGCATTATGGTGCCAATCGGTTAGGCGAAATCCCCCATATGTCGTTGTAGCTATCTCTCCGAGTGCGGTAGGTGCATTCTCTGCACACCCAATTGCCAACCCAGGTCGATTTGCGCGTTCGAGGACTTTAAAAATCATTTTGGCCTCTTGCCAGCAGCCAACTACTTCCCAGGGGGAGCCAGCACGTATAGGGCGTCCATGCGTTCGAAGGAGCGATGCATCATCGATTATATCTATGAGCGGTTCTTGGGCATAACTTAGCATAATCGATTCAAAAAGATCTTCTGGTACAGGTATCCCAGAGGGTCCACCTACGACGCTTACTCGAATCGTGTCACCTGGACGACGCTTTAGAATCGTCACCGAGTCCTTACCACTTCCTAACACCTCGGTTGAGGGAGTGCACTTGATAATCCAGTCTAACTCATCGGCGTTCCATCGCATTTGCCGTTGAGTATCGATACAATAAACGCCTGTTTCTAGAGCCAACTCCATACCAGCCAGGAATAACCGATCAGCAAGTCGTTCATCAGCAGGCACACTTTTTTCTTTTTCAAAATGAATATCGTATTTATCAACTAGCTGCTTAATCTTTGAGTGGATACAAATATTGTCAAATTCCTTTTGGTCAATGATCGGTCCACTCTCAGCTTTATCCAAGACATTGAGCATATAGGTATACTCTTCTGGCGTTCTCTGTCTCATAATACTAGCCTCCAGCAACAATAATGCCTAAAACGGTTTTACATACTTGAATTGCGTCTGCAGCCGTTCGTCCATATCCATCTGCGCCAATTTCTTTTGCAAATTCAGGAGTAACTGCTGCTCCACCAACGATCACAGCGAACTTGTCACGAAGACCGAGACCGACAAGCAAATCGACTACATCTTTCATATAGGGAAGAGTAGTCGTGAGTAGAGCTGATAAACCGATAATTTTAGCCTCTTCACGTCGCGCTTTTGCAATAATATTTTGTGCAGTCACGTTTGTTCCTGCATCGATTACTTCAAACCGATTCACTTTTAGCATCGTGGCGACTATGTTTTTACCGATGTCGTGTAAATCCCCTTGAACAGTTGCCAAAAGGACCCTCCCTAGGGGTAATAACCTGTTGGCTGGATCAGAATCGTGCACTGTTTTCTGGATTTCGGGTTGTATAATCTCACGGTTGATATTTTCCACAATGCTCGCAGCCTCAACCATCTCTGGTAGAAAAATATCAAGGTTTTCGAACCGAGCGCCTATTTCTTCCAATGAAGGTGTTATACAACGATCGAAGAACTCAATCATTGAGACGTTGTCAGATAGCACGCGGCGTGTGATTTGAAAGGCTTCAACTTGATTCGAGGCGAGTAAAGCCTGTAAAAAATCGTTTTGTATCACATTCCAGTTTGTTTCTGGCATAATCTCTCCATATAAAAATTCTTATTATCAATCTTCTCGATTGTAAGGTGTCGAGAGCCAACCCGGTGCATTGGATCTAGCTCGACTACTCATCATTACCAGTATTGCAAAAATATATGGGAGGGCGAGTAAAAATTGATAAGGAAACTGTACTCCAACTCCTTGAATTTGAAGTTGTAGTGCATCAAGAAAAGCGAATATAAGAGTTACAAGTAGAATGCGATAAGGTTGCCAGTTGCCAGCAATAATAATCACAATGGCCAACCAACCACGTCCTGCAGACATATTAGGTATAAATAGGTCGGAGGATCCTAGAGTTAAAAAAGATCCCGCCAGACCAACTAACATTCCGCCAAAAAGTACGCTGAAATATTGCAGCCGATTAACGTGCAGCCCGCGCATATCTACCGCCCGGGGATACTCCCCTAAACTACGAATTTCAAGACCAAGCCAGGTCCGGTAGAGAAGGTACCAGATCGCAGGAACAAGAAGGAAAGCAAAATAGGTAAGTAGTTTTTGCGAAAAAAATACTTCCCCTATGAATGGAATCTTCGACAAGAAGGGTATTTTTACAACTTCTGCGGTCGCAATTGATGGATAACTTTGCGCCCCACCCACTTTAAAGGCGATTGTGTACCAAAAAACAGTTAAACCACTGGCGAACAGATTCAGGGTCATTCCAATCACGGTCTGATCAAGTTTAAGGGTGGTGGCCAAAGTTACCATGATTAATCCCATTAATCCACCAGCTACAATTGCTGCAAGTGTTCCCATGATTAGGGATCCAGTTTTATTTGTGACTAAAAAACTGGTAAATGCCCCCATGAGCACAGTTCCCTCGCAACCCATATTCCAAACACCCGATCGCTCTGTGACAAGTTCACCCATAGAAGCTAATAACAAAGGAGTAGAGATTCTCAACGTAGAAGCTAAAATATTGATTAAGATCGCAGTTTGAAGAAAAGCATTAATGTTCATAGGCAACTCTTCGAAGCCGATAATTTGCAATTACTTGAGAGCCGAGAATTAGGAAAACCACAAGTGCCTGTAATACGTCAACCAAGGATGTTGGAACGCCTGTCGTGATTTGCATCTTTAGCGAACCGTTTTCTAGTGCTCCAAAGAAAAGAGCTGCAGGAATGGCGATGATAGGATCGCGCCCGGCCAGCATGGCGATCATCATCCCGGTCCAGCCAAAACCAGGTGAAAGATCGGAACGTAATCGGTGACGTAAACCAAAGAGCTCAATAGCTCCTGCCAGACCAGCAACGCCTCCACTTAGTATTAAGGCAATCGTGATCGTTCTTGCAGCGTTAATCCCTTTAAATAAGGAAGCCCGGGGGTTCTCCCCGATCGCCCGGATCTTGTAACCAAACCGGCTCCATTTTAGAATAATATAAACAGCACCAGCCATTATTAGAGCAACGAGAAAACCCATATGGAGGGGGGGATTGTTAATCAGTAATGGTAGATCAGCTTTCTCATCAATGAGAGCCGTTTGATAATAAAAAGATCCAGGTACGCGCCATGAGCTTCCTAGTAGAAAATCGAGAAAGTAAGCAATCACATAATTCAACATCACAGTGCTGATAATTACATCAACCTGGAATTTGGATTTTAATATTCCTGGAATGAAGCCAAGGATGCCACCTCCAATAAAACCTCCTAGAATAATAATTAACGGGTAAAAGCCTGCAGGAATACCATTGGTAGAGGCATAAATCCAATAAGCGAACATCGCACCGGCATAAAGTTGTCCCTCCAAGCCAATATTCCAGATATTTCCACGAAAAGCAAGTACAGCTGCTTCACTGGTCAGCAGGATTGGTGTTGTCACTATTAAGGTGTTGATCAACGCTGTCTTGTCGCCAATAGCGCCTTGATATAATGATGCGAATGCAGCAGTAACATCCGCTCCTGCCGCATAGACAAGGATAGCGGTGATTAAAAGCGAGGTTGCTAAAGCGATACCAATGGCTGCTAATTGCCGGAGCCGGCCGACATGTTGCCGCTTCTCAAATCTAATCGGCAAAGTTCTGTTCCTAAACATCTGGCCGAATCCCCGCCATCATCAATCCGATCTCTTCTATCGTCTGCTCACCAGGCGCGAAATTTTTCAAAATCTCTCCCCTATACATTACTGCAATCCGGTCAGAAAGCGCTAAAATTTCGTCCAGGTCTTCAGAGATTAACAGGATTGCCGCGCCTTGATCACGAAGCTCCAATAGGCGCTTGTGTATGTACTCGACTGCTCCCACATCTAGCCCGCGTGTGGGTTGGTTTGCAATTAAACAATCGGGATTTTGTGAAAGCTCTCTCGCCAGGATGACCCTCTGTATATTTCCCCCAGAGAGGGTTTGTATCTGCTGTTGTGGGGAATTAGCCACGATTTCAAAGTCTGAGATGCATTGTTTGGCGTAATTGTCAATCGCTTGATAATTGAGAAAGAACAAACCTATGCGATATGCCGGTGAGTCCTGGAAACCAAGGATAAGATTCTCGCTAATTGTAAAATTGGGAATGAGCCCTTCTTGGAAGCGATCCTCGGGTACTGATCCGACACCAAGGGACATGATAATCGATGGAGATGACTTTAAAACCTTTTTTCCTTTCACACCTATTGATCCAGTTTTCTTCCCTCGGATACCGATAAGAACTTCAAACAGCTCTTTTTGCCCATTGCCGGACACTCCAGCAATTCCAAGAATTTCATTTGGTCTTAACCCTAAAGATATATGGTTGAGAGCAAGGACCTTTTGGTCGTTAAAAGCGCAGATATCAGAGAGCTCAACGATCGGCGGCTCTCTGGACTGGAATTCATTCTTTGGAGGTGCAATTGAAAACTCTCTACCAACCATCATGTAGGCTAGTTTTTTTTCTGAAATCTCATTGTTATTAAGAGTTACTATGTGTTTTCCTTTTCTCAGGATGGTAATTCGATCCGCTATCTGATTAACTTCTTTCAATTTGTGAGTAATAAAAATTATAGAAAGTCCCTTATTTTTCATCCGACCAAGCACTTGAAAGAGATCATTTGTTTCTTGTGGTGTCAATACCGCGGTGGGTTCATCTAGAATGAGTACTTCAATTCCTTCATAAATGGATCTCAGAATCTCGACCCATTGTTGTTGTCCGACAGATAACTGCGAGATCAGGCTGTCTGGATTAATGTCCAAACCATAGTCCTTACAAAGAATTTCGAATTTTGATTTGGCTTTTGAAACATCAATACGAAAACCTTTGTGCCTTGTACCTAAAAGGATATTTTCCAGTACGCTATGTGACCTGATCAGGACAAAGTGTTGATGAACCATCCCAATCCCAAGACTGATAGCGCTACGTGGAGAAGATAGAATGACCTTTTTTCCTTTGTAATAAATCTCCCCCTCGTCTGGCTGGTAATATCCATACAGGCATTCCGATAGGGTCGTTTTGCCGGCGCCGTTCTCTCCCAACAGGGCGTGGATCTCACCCTTTCTCAGGTCAAAATTGATGTGATCAAGCGCGAGCACCAGGGGGAACCGCTTTGTTAGGTTTATTGTCTTTATGATTTCGTATGATTCATTGCCAGGGTTGGTTAGGTTCGCCAACCCTGGCTCCGGAAATCCTTCTTGGTGATTTTCCTGTTTTATAAGTGTCACGGGGTAACCGGACTCTCAAGCCTTAATGGAACCACAAAACTTCCTGACATAATATCTTGTTTCTTTTGCTCTACCAGGTTCACAACGTCTTGTGGCAGTTTTCCTTCGAAATTATGGTAGGGGGCAAGTTCGGCTCCTCCCTGTTTCATTGAAAACCAGACTGGCGTTAATGAAGCAGCATAGGGTTTTCCATTGACCGTATGATCCCACCATTGATCGATTACGTAGTTGATATCTGGATCCCAATCAGCGACCTGACTTGTGATAATAACATTTGGGGCAAGGTAGTTAGAATCTGTATAATTACCAAAGCAATAAACGTTCTTCTCGTTACATGCATCATAGGCTTGACCTAATTGGAGGATGAAGTCTGCCCCAGCAGCGATTTGAGCGTAGGTTGCTTCCCCAGCTTTTACTGGGTCATACCAGCTTTGAATGAAGCTGACTTTGTATTGGACATTGGGATTAACACTTTTAGCACCATCGATGAAGCCATTGATCACGTCATTTACATCATCATACGGATATGTAGCTACGGCGCCAAGGATGTTAGTCTTGGTCATCTTGCCTGCAATGATTCCTTCCAAGTAAGCCGGCTCAAAGATCCGTTTATAAATCCAGTAACCGTTGCCTCCCAGTCCTTTATTGCCCGAGCCAGTGACAACGAAAAGGATATTGGGGTAATCATCTTTAATCTTCGCGACGAGATCAGCATAGGAACTATTACACCAGATGATCCCATACTTGTGTGTATCAGCATATGTGCGGACAACCTGGTCGAAGTTGTCCCATACATTTTCAGTATAATCAACGCTTAATGTAAGACCGTGTGGTTTTTGTTGTTCAACGCGTTCAAAGGAGTCCATCCAGGAGTGATCCCAAGGATTCTCCAAAGTGCCAGCAATGATAAGAGCAAATTTGAGTTCGGTGGGATTAGACACTGTGGGACTTGTGGGGACTACAGGAATTACAGTCGGTGGGACTTGAGTGGGATTAGACACTGTGGGACTTGTGGGGGCTTGAGTTGGAGTCGGCGTTTGAGTCTGCGTAGTTCCACAGGCAGCAACCAGTGCGAGGATTACAAGAATTGAAGCAAAACGCCAAATATTCTTAGTAAACATTTGTATGCCTCCTTGATCGACACCTGAATACGACAGAATGTTCGTGGGGGATATTATATATTTTGCCTTTATTCCCTCCTTTACGCTTTGGCATAAGAACTCTTGTATGCCAATCCTAACGAGTGACTAAGGCGCTTATGTAATTGTCTTGAGGATTTAAGTGAATATATTTCGTACATCTGTACGAAAGGATTCTATAATAAATAAATCACCCAATTCAAGTGGTAAATGGCACTTTCCAAATATGACATTTTACAATGCACTTGGGATTATTTGATAAAGTATAGCGTAAAATAAGAGAGGAATAAACAAACCTCTTATGCATTGGCTGTAAAGCGATGATAATCCAGAAAGGAATTTCAGGAGCAATCATGAAAAAGCAAAGTCGCCAAGATTTAACTACGCGCGAGAAGATAATAAATTCAACCTTGACAGTAATTACCAATAAGAAAGTGAGCGGTATGCGGCTTAGAGATGTAGCCCGCCAGGCAGGCGTAAGTCTTGGCACAATCCATTATCACTTCCCAACAAAATCCGCTTTATTAGTAGACGTATTAGGCTACATGAAACAGTGCTTTGATGAAGACCGGCAACGTGAGTTCTCCTGGGACATATTAGATCCTGATCAAAAATTATGGTCTTTCATGACTCAGGAGCAGAAACTTCTGCTGGAGGAACCCGATCGCGAGATGGTTTTTTTGGATTTTTGGGGTCAAGCATCCATCAATCCGCAAATCCAACAGAAGATCCGATTGGTTTACAATACTTGGCGTAAGGAAGCAGAGGAAGTGATTGAGGAAGGTATTAAAAGGGGTAATTTTACCTCCATTGACAAAAGACTGATCTCATATATTGTCATCGCACTCTTGGAGGGGTTTGCTGTTCAATTCCTCATTGATCCTGAAGCGTCCGATATTGAAGAGTTTTTTTTGGTTTCATACCGAATGATCCTACGAATATTAACCGACCCAAGATTTTGGTCTGACACGAAATCAGCCAAAGTCCCTTCATCGGAGGGCAGTCAGTAATAATTGTTCAATTTTTGTTCGGCTGGAAATCAACCGAAAAAGCGACGCTTGGTGGGTTTGATTACTGAATTTTAGGTTGGGTCAGTGAGCTGTGTATCCAGGAGCTTCGGAGAGGATGAATATAACTCCGATCCGGCTCGAAATTTTTTGGTTGCCATCCACAAAGTGTTTACATAAACCACAAATGATTTCAGAAGGGAGCATCAAAATAGCATCTATGTATTTGCTTCTCTCCCTCTTTGGACAGGGATGCAGACCGCCTATGACATGCCTCGCAAGCGCGCAGCCCGGGCTTTGCGCTTGGCAGATTATGGGATCGAGGTGGGTCGCCCGGCCAATTTCGTGTTTTTGGCGGCAGACGACGCCCAGCAGGCGCTGCGGCTTCAGCCAGCCCGCCGGATCTTGATGCGTAATGGGCGTCTGGTGCCTCAAGGATGGGAACAAGACCGTTTGAACCCGAATTGAAAACCCCGGCTCCGGTAAAACCCGGATCGATCGGCCAACGCCCTGGCCAGCGCATCTTCATCGGCTGGAATGCCTCTTGTACGAGTACGAAATGATCGCCACCGCCTCACACGTTTTTTCCTTGACATAAATATTATTATCCGATAATCTCAATTTGTACGGTCCATTAAAGAAATACCAAGAACTTACCCCATGAGGGAGGGATTATGCGAACAGGCCAACCAGATCAGAAAAGGGGAAAGATCCCTCTGGAAAAGTTGATTCTCACTGCCACCATGGAAACAATCGAGGACAACAAGATCAGCGGAACCCGCTTGCGAGAGATTGCAAAACGCGCCGGAATAAGCCAGGGGCATATGCACTATTACTATCCGTCGAAGGATGAACTTTTACTGCACTTGCTGGATTACCTGGAGGAAGTGTTTATTGAAGAGCGCAAAGGTGTCCTGGCCGATCAAAGTATTTCTCCGGAAGAAAAACTGCACGTCTTCCTGGAACAGGAGATTTATTTGATCCATCACGGTCAGGAAATGAAGGTGTTCCTCGACTATTGGGTACAGGGCACCGCCAATGCTGTGATCCGGGCAAAGATCGGGAAGATGTACGCGCGTTGGCGGGCAGATATACGTACTGTGATCGATTCGGGAGTCCAGGCTGGTGTTTTCAAACCCCAAAATGCTGCAATCGTCCCAGCAATCCTGTCTTCAATGATGGATGGCGCATCGCTGCAGTATATGATGGACGAAAACGCTCTGGATTTACAAGATTATTTCAACACCGTATATACAATCATTCTGCACTTGTTAAAGTCTTCCTGACTTTCCACAACCGTTCTCGTGCCTGAAATGACTGCTTTACTAAAGCGCCAAAAAGCAGTTCATAAATGGCAGGTTCAAAACGACAGTCTTCTTGGATGGTATCTGCTGAAGAACTATCGTAGGGAGGTTGCCGCGTTTTTTCCTATCCCGGCCCACGGGCGAAGGCTGGCAGGAATGGAAATGCCCTACGCGTCGGGGTCGAAACGGCTGGACGAGTAAAGGTAAATACCGCGATCGGCCGGTTCAGGTCGGAGGGACCCGATTGTATGGCGGAGGCTGTGCTGGTATGCGTACTGGCGGAGGGGGAGGACTTCTTCGGCCCGGGAACGAACGAGCTCGCACAGTATACACCTTGCCAAGCACCTGAAAGCGCCCCAGAAAATATCAGTTTAGGGCTGTTCCCAAATTCAGCATTGATTTTGAATGTCCAATCACAAAAGCGGAATTGTTCTTGACAACCACTATAAAACTCTATATACTCATTTTAGTTCGGTCAGTTAATCAAAATATTTAATCATCTCCATTCGCTCCCTGGTTTTCCATTTCCTTATTGTCCGGGTCGATGACCCTTTCAATGCCAACAGAGGCAGCCGCGTGGTTGATCACCAAACCGGGTGGGAGGCAGGCTGGGGTGGGGAGGTCGGCACAGCGACCGCAAGCAGCAGGATCGCGCCCGGGGAAGCCAATGAGATTGCCCTCAAACTGCCACCTTTTTATAAGGACACTTTCGACATCCCCAATCCGGGTAAAGGTTTCTCTGAAATGACGACTTCAAGCATTCAGCAAATGAAGCCGCCCCCGCACACTCTATTTTCGCCTGCTTATAAGAAGATACCGAGAGTCAGTGTGAAGTAAAAAATGAGCCTTTGCGAGCAGTACTGTTTGGCTGAAACCGTAGAGGACGCCCTGCACACCCTGGTCGATGCGCCGGGCCAGGCCACCATCATTGCGGGTGGGACCGACCTATGGCTGGAGACTCATCAGAGTTTGCGCCCGGCCGTCCACACCCTGGTGGATGTGACCCGAATTCCCGAACTGTGCGCTTTGGAGATTCGCCAGGGTGAGCTGTTCATCGGTGCCTCGCTGACCCACAGTCGCATTACCGCGTCGCCGCTTGTCCAGCAACACGCCCGGGCGCTGGCCGAAGCCTGCGGGATGATCGGCGGGCCGCAGGTGCGCAATACGGCCACGATCGGCGGGAATGTTGCCCACGCCCTGCCCGCCGCGGATGGGGCGATCGCACTGCTCGCCCTGGATGCCCAGGCAGAAGTGGCCAGCCTGGAGGAAAGACGCAGGCTTCCCCTGGCGGCATTGTTTGACGGGCCAGGGAAATCCACACTGCATCCCACGCGGGATCTTCTCGTGGGCTTTTTTGTGCCTCTGTCCAAGTCAGGGCAGACATCTGCCTTCGGACGGGTCATGCGGCCGCAGGGCATCCCCTTGCCGATCCTGAATCTGGCCATCTGGCTAGAACGCCGGGATGAAAAGATAGCCCTGGTGCGCATCGTCTCCGGCCCTTGCGGACCCGTCCCGACACGCTTATTCGAGGCGGAAGGGGTGCTGAAAGATAAGGCACCAGCCTCCAAAATTCGCCGGGCGGCCCTGCAAGCCATTTTATCGCAAGCCCAATTTCGCACCAGCCGCCACCGCGCGACCGCCGAGTACCGGCGGCATTTGGCGGGCGTGTTGTTCGAGGAAGTATTCCAAAAGGCCTGGGAAAGAGCCGCGGGATGACCGTCGAAAAGATGCTCAGGATGGTTGTGAACGGCGCAGAGGTTTGCCTGCCGCGCCTCCCAGACGAAAGCCTGGCTGACTTCCTGCGCAACCGTATGGGCCTGACCGGCACCAAGATCGGCTGCGAGGAGGCCGAGTGCGGTGCCTGCACCGTACTGGTCAATAGTGACCCGGTGTTATCCTGCTCTTACCCGGCGGCAAGGGCGGAAGGGATGGAAATCCTTACCATTGAAGGTCTGGCGGATCCATCCTCCACGCCGGAAGCAGAAGGGGGCCTGCATCCTCTCCAGCAGGCCTTCATCCAGCACGGCGCGGTGCAGTGCGGATTCTGTACGCCCGGCCAGATTATGAGCGCCTTTTCGCTCCTGCAGCGTCATCCCGATCCAACCTCTGTCGAGATCCGCCGGGCGCTGAAAGGCAACCTCTGCCGCTGCGGCAGCTACCCGGCCATCGAGCGCGCCGTTCTGGCAGCGGCTCGCGCCCTGCACAGCGGGGTAGCTATCCAACCTCCCCTGGCTGAGTGTGATAAACCCGGCGCCCAAGCGATCGGCCGGCGCTTGATCCGCCCGGACGCTGTCCAGAAAGTCACCGGCAGAGGCCTTTACACAGCCGACTTGAATTTCGAGGGAAGCCTCCATGCGCGGGTAAAGCGCGCCGGGGTGCCTCATGCCATCCTGCGCAGGCTGGATGTGACGCGAGCGCGTGCTCTGCCGGGGATCGCCGCCGTGCTGACTGCCGAGGATATTCCCGGCGAGCACTATCACGGCCTGGTCACCGCCGATTGGCCCATCCTGGTCGGCGTGGGAGAGCGTGTGCGCTATGTGGGAGATGCCATCGCCATCGTTGCGGCGGAAACGCGCGAGATCGCTTCCAAGGCGCTGGACCTCATCGAGGTTGAATTTGAACTGCAGCCAGTGGTGAACAGCCCTTTGGAGGCGCTTAGCCCGCAGGCTCCACAGCTGCACAAAACGGGCAACCTGCTCAAGCACATCCAGGTACGAAAAGGGAATGTGGAAACAGGTTTCGCAGAGGCAGACGCCGTTATTGAACACACCTTTAACACTCCGGCGCTGGATCACTTGTTCATGGAACCGGAATGCAGCCTCGCCCGCCCGCTTCCAGAAGGCAGAATGGAAGTTTATGTCGGGTCACAGATCCCTTATTCGGACCGCGAGCAGGTGGCGCGCGCCCTGGGCTGGCCGCTCGAAAGGGTGCGCATCATCGGCCAGCTTGTCGGCGGGGCCTTCGGCGGCAAGGAAGATATCGCCGGGCAAATTCATGCTGCGCTGCTGGCCCATGCTACCGGTAGACCGGTAAAACTGCTCTTCGACAGAAAGGAGAGCATGCTGGTTCATCCCAAGCGCCATGCCACGCAAATACGCATCAAGATGGGGGCCAAGCAGGATGGCGTTCTTACTGCTGTGGAAACCGAACTTTACGGTGATACGGGCGCCTATGCCTCTTTAGGCGAAAAAGTGATGGAACGGGCAACGACGCACTCCACCGGCCCATATGCCATTCCCCACGTCAAGGCAGATTGTTACGCTGTGTACACCAACAATCCACCCGCGGGCGCATTTCGCGGCTTCGGCGTTACCCAGGCGCATTTCGCTGTCGAGAGCATGATGGACATGCTTGCCGAGAGGCTGGGCATGGACCCGGTAGAACTACGCCGTAAGAATGCCCTCGATGTCGGTAAGGTCACCGGCGCCGGCCAGCTGCTCACTGAAAGTGTGGGTTTGATGGAATGCATCGAGAGGGTGGACACAGAAATGCGCAAGCGGGCAGGCAGCCGGCCGTTCCTCCCGCGCACAGTCAGGGATCAGGCGCATATCCGCACCGCCTGGGGCTTCGCGGTGGCCTTCAAGAACACCGGTTTTGGTGGAGGGGCCGTGGATAAAGCCAGTGCCGAGGTCGAGCTTTTTCCGGATGGGACACTGGAAGTACGCACCTCGTCTGCCGAACTCGGCCAGGGGCTGACCACTGTGCTGCAGATGATCGCCGCGGAAGAATTGTCTGTGCCCGCCTCCAGGATCCGCGTGCTGGTCATGGATACCGACCTGACGCCGGATGGCGGGGCGACCACTTCCTCGCGCCAGACTTACGTCTCCGGCAATGCTGTGTGCCTGGCTGCCAGGAAACTTCGCCAGGACATCGCAGATTGTGTGACGCAGAAGTTCGAAATGGAAGCCAAGCAGGTCAGTTTCGCAGATGGACGCGTGCAGGCAGGGAATCGCGATCTATCGTTGGTACAAATCTGGCACCTGCTGCAGGAAAACGGCCGATCCCCGTGCGCCCAGAGCGAATACTGTGCGCCTGCCACCCGGGCCTTGGGCGAAGGTGGCGACCTGCACTTTGCTTATTCCTTTGCCGCACAGGCCGCCGAGGTAGCCGTCAACCTGCGTACGGGTGAAGTAAATGTGCTGCAGGTCATCGCCGCCAATGACGTTGGAAAAGCGCTGAACCCGCTCGGTCTGCTGGGCCAGGTCGAAGGCGGCGTGATCATGGGCATCGGCAACGCCCTGATCGAAAAGTTCATCACCGAAGATGGTTACATCTTCACTGACCGCATGGCCCGCAGCCGGATGCCGTCCATCCTCCACGTCCCGCAGATCACTTGTTTTTTTGTGGAACACAGCGCTCACGCGGGCCCTTACGGGGCCAAAGGTGTGGGCGAGATCGTCAATGTGCCGACTGCTGCGGCTATCACCAACGCCATTAATCATGCTGTGGGTGTCCGCATAGACAACCTGCCCGTTGATCAGGAAGAAATATGGCGGTGTGTGAGCCAGGACCTAGGATGAATTGAATGAGGCCGGCAAGTGATTTTTATTTGGCGGGCGATGGCGAAAACGACCCGGTTTTGCCGGAATTTGCCTGTTGTTTCTTTGTCCCAGTAATCGCCCTGGAGATGTTGAAGGCCCGCAAAACCAGGCTTATTACTGACGATGCCGGATTATGTCATAGAAAATTCAGCTGACAGGAGACTTACATGTCTATTTTTACCCCTGGCCGACGATGGCAGCCCGCCTACTCACCCTTCAAGAAGGAAACCTTCGGCAGGCTGTTGCTGGCAAATATGGAATATGCGATCAAAAGCCCGCTGTTCGGCTGCCGCATGTGTGGGAACTGCCTGCTGCAGGAGACGGCTTTCATCTGCCCGATGGAATGCCCCAAGGGCCTGCGCAATGGACCTTGCGGCGGCTCCACCCCCGAATATTGTTACGTGGATAAGACGCGTCCATGTGTCTGGTACAAGATCTACGACCGGTCGTTCAAGATGGGACGTCAGGAGATACTCATGGAAGTCCTGCCGCCGCTCGATTGGGAGAAGGCCGGCACCGAAACCTGGGGCGACGTAGCCGGGCAGGTCAAGAAGATAGGCGCCGGAAAGGTCGCTCAAGGGCTGCTTTTTGGTTCGGCCGAAGAACGCTCCGGGACCTGGACCAGCATCTTCCGTCCGGTCCGCCAGCCGGACTGGTGGCAGGGGGATGACCAGTACCACGCCCCGAAATCGAGCGAACCCGTCTCGGAGCTGGAGCGCGCCTTGCGGGCTGGCGCGTTCGTGGCGGCCTGCGAGATCACCCCGCCGCTTTCGGTCTCGACCAACAAACTGATCAGCAACATCGCCACGGTCAAGCCATACGTGACCGCCATCAATTTCACCGACAACGCCTCCGCCACCTCGCGCATGACTTCCTGGGCTTGCAGCAAGATCGCGATCGAACACGGCGCCGAACCCGTGATGCAGATCGCCGCCCGAGACCGGACACGCGCCGGCCTGCAGGGCGAAATCCTGGGGGCCGTGGCGCTCGGGGTGCGCAACGTGCTGTGTGTCACCGGGGACAGCCCGGTGCTTTCGCCCCAGCCGCGCGGCCGCATGGACATCAATGACCTGGATTCGATCCAGATGCTGTGGATCCTGCGCCGGATGCGCGACGAAGGCCACTACCTGGATGGGCGCGAGATCAAGTTCCCGCCGAAATTCTTCCTGGGGGCAGCCGCCTCGCCCTTCGCCTCCGAGCCCAAATTCCAGGCCATGCGCGAGGAAAAGAAGGTTAACGCCGGGGCGCAGTTCTTCCAGACTAACCTGGTCTACGACATCGATCGCATGGAGATCTGGCTCAACGAGCTGGCCAAACGGAATATCCTGGACAAGGTCTTCATCCTGGTGGGCATCACCCCCCTCAAGAGCCTCAAGATGGCGCGTTATATGACCGAGGTGCCGGGGGTCTATGTGCCGGAGTCCATCCTGAAGCGCATGGAAGCCGCGGATGCCGCCGGGAACGCCCAGGAGGAGGGCGTGCAGATCGCCCTGGAGCTGGCCCGCAGGATCCGGGGCTACGAAAAGCAGGGCATCCACGGGCTGCACATCATGCCGGTGGGCTGGGAAGACATCGTGCCGCGTATCGTGACCGAAGC
>Ga0208689_1000524_pt1 | contig 26091 bp, 19 predicted proteins | sample June2015DPH_8_15_FD_184700 | JGI IMG/M metagenome (GOLD analysis project Ga0208689, IMG submission 184700) | Peatland microbial communities from SPRUCE experiment site at the Marcell Experimental Forest, Minnesota, USA - June2015DPH_8_150... | ecosystem: Environmental > Terrestrial > Soil >... | reverse complement strand
CTCAGATTCAATTCATCGAAGCAGCGTGTCAGAGAGATGCCTTTTGAGTACAGCATCGTCCCCATCGCCCCGTCGCAGACCATGGGCCGGTTTTCGATTTTTTCCAGGAAGGGTTCCCGCATCCCTCCATTAGTTTAACACGACGAACTGCTGGAAACGAAACGGCTGTGAATTAATTATGCGCTTTGACCGATTAGGATTTTGCCACGCGAAGGCCGAAACCGCTAAAAGTATCCCCACCGAGGCGACATTCGTGCATAATTCCATAACTAGTGATTGAATCGATCTTTCAGACCTTAACGGACTTCTTCGCCCGGTACGGGTACTGGGTGGTGTTTTTCGGCGTGATGCTGGAAAACGGTGGCCTGCCCTTGCCGGGTGAAACCGTCCTGCTGTTTGCGGGGTTCCTCGCTTACCAAGGCCAAATTCACCTCGTTTGGGCGATCGGGGTAGCGATTGCCGGAGCCACGCTCGGCGACAGCCTCGGCTACACGCTGGGTCGTTATGGAGGGAACGCCTTCTTCGATCGCTACGTGAAGCGCTTCAAGTTCCTGGCGCGCCGGTTTGAGAACGCCAGGGCGCTCTTTTTGAGGCACGGTCACTGGGCCGTGTTTACCGGCCGCTTCATCACCGGGCTGCGGGTATTCGCGGGACCGCTAGCCGGGCTTTTCAAGATGCCCTACCTGCGCTTCCTCCTCTTCAATTTCACGGGGGCGGTGATTTGGGCCACGGCGATTGGTTGCGTAGGTTTTCTTTTTGGAAACAGTTGGGACGACCTGGCTCACGTCATCAAGGATTTCCACCGCGTCACGCTGGGCCTGGTTGCTGTGCTCGCCTTGGTGGGATTGATCGTCTATTTGAAGCGGCGCGCAAGAAGTGGCTAGCCTTATCGCAAGCCGCTCTTTACTCTCTTCAGATCTTCTCTAGCCGCTTTGAAGCGGGGATCCATCTGAACCGCAGCCTCGAGCTCGGAAACGGCTTCCGCGCTTCGGCCCTGCTTTTCCAGAATCAGTCCCAGCAGCCGGTGAGCATGAGCTGCGTCCGGCTCCTCCCCTTCAGCCTCCTGCGCAAGATATTTCCGCAAATAGGTCTCGCCTCGTTTGAGTTCAACTCCTGATTCCAGCAAAGCGTTCGCAGCCTCAAAGTAGGGGGAGAGGTCGTCGGGGACATTTCTTTCGGAGGTGGAGAGAACGGCTTCGAGTTCACCCCAGCGCTGCTCGAGGGCAAGAACCTTCGCCAGGATGGAATAGCCCTTCGCCCGCGAGGGATCGAGCTGCACGGCTTCCCGCGCATGCTTTTCCGCCCATTCGTTCTTCCTGTAAGAGGGCTGCGTGTAAAAGCCTGCGAGCGCGGTCTGCGCCTCGTAGTTCTTCGGATCAGCTTTGACGGCTTTGAGAAAACACTCTTCGACTTTGACAAAGTCTTTTGCTTCTCGGGCCAGCTCAGCCTGCGCCAGGTATCCGCGCACGGGGCTGAGTTGCACCAGTTTTTCAGCAATGGCGCGGGCCTTTCCCTTGTCGCCCCCCATGATTCCGGGCGCCTGAAAGCTATACTGCATCAAAGCCTCCAGCGCCTCCAGGTTTTTGGGGTCGCGGGCGAGGGAAGCGTCCAACTCGCCCTTGAACTTTTTGGCCAAACCTGCGGCCGCGAACATGCTGGCTCTATCCGCCATCTCCCCGTAAACTTGCGCAAGTTGGAAGTGATAGTTCGAGTTTCCGTCCTCGAGCGCCACGGCCTGCTGGGCGGGTTTCAGCGCGCCATCCAAATCGCCAAAAGCCAGCTTTATTCGTGAGAGCAGGCAAGCCGCCTGGGCATCGCGCGGGTTGGCGGCGACGCGCGGCTCCACAATTGCGCGCGCCCGTTTCCAGTGGCCGGCATCGACCAACGCTTCGGCAGAGTCCAGATAGGGAGCACCTGCCTCGAGGGGCATGGTCGAGACCAAAATCAAGCAAAGCAGAAAGCAGAAACTAGAAAGCAGAAACTGGAAGCTCGTGGCCTTGTCTTCTAGTTTCTGATTTCCAGTTTCTAGCCTCTCCTGCAATGCCTTGTGTTCTAGTTTCTGATTTCTAGTTTCTAGTTTCATCTTTGAATTCATTTCCCCTTGAGCCACCGATCGCGGATCGCGGTCTGCATGGGCGTGGCGGCGGGCAGTTCCTGGATCGAGTACGAGTTCGGAATCGGCGGCTCGAGAGTCAGATTGATGATTTCCTGTCGTCCGTGGCGCTCGACCGTGAAGAGGACGCTTGCCCCCGGCGGATAGGCTTTTAGGCGTTCACTCAAATCCGCCGTAGCCAGAGATTGGTCATCGACTGCAATTAGCAGGTCATCGCGACCGACCCCGGCGCGGTCAGCGGCCCCACCCGGACGGACGGCGAAGACCCTGACGCCGCGGTTGTCCGGCAGGGCAGTTATGCCGATTTTCGGCGGCGCTCCTTCGGGAACACTGCTCCGCAAAGCGAGTCCGGCCACACCGAGCGCCCTGCCGCACGCAAGCGGCGCAGTCCCTCGAACGTAGCTTTCGAAGAACGGTGTGAAGTCGCTCCCCGCAACTTCATTCACTGCTTCGAGGATGTCTTGCTCGTTGTAACCGCGGCCGGGGCCGTAATAAGTTGCGGGCGGCGTCTCGTAGAACTTGTGGTAAAGCGACGACAACACATCCAGGAGGGATTTTGCGCCCTGTGTCCGGGACAGCATCTCCAAGTCCAGAAGCATGCCGAGAAGCGCACCCTTGTTGTAATAGGAGATGGTGGAATTGGCGAAGTTGGTCTCCTGCATTTGCGGAGAGCGGTCGTAGAACCAGGCGTGGAAGCTGGAGCTCTCGGCGGACATCAGCGTCCGTCCCGGTTCTTCTTCCAGGACACTGATCTCATCGCACAGGCGGCCGAGGAACTTCTCCCGCGTCCACAGGCCTGAACGCAACAGGCTGAGATAACCAACATAGGTGGTCACCCCCTCGGCAAACCAGAGGGATGGCGTGTAGACTTCGCGCGTGTAATCAAAGGGTCCGAGTTCGGCGGGCCTCAGGCGTTTGACGTTCCAGAGATGAAAGAACTCGTGCGCAGCGGTCTCGAGCGCCTCGTCAAGGCTGCTGCCAAGGCTTCCCCGCACGATGATCTGCGTGGAGTTCAGATGCTCCATCCCGTCACCCGTCGAAATATCGGGGGCGAAGTGGAAAATAAAAGTATAGCGCTCGAAATCCGGGGCAGGCATCAGTGCCATTTCCGCATGGACAATCTTCTTGAGGCCCTCGAGGAGCTTCGACGTGTCGGTGTCATCCTGGTCATAAGCGTGCACAGCGACGCGGATCGTCTTCCCCTGCTCCTGGAATTGCGCCAGCTTCGTGTGGGTGGAAGCTTCGATTGGAGTGTCTACCAAGCGGTCGTAATTAGGCGCCTGGAAGGTCCGCGCGCTCGTGGATTCGGAAAAGCCGCTTATCAACTGCCAGTCCTGCGGTGCGTCCACGGTCAGCGTGAGCGGGTCGGACTTGTGCCCGGCGATATACATGAAGATCGAAGGGCCATTCAAGTTGGCGTGCGTGTTGTCAAACTGCGAGAAGGAACCGTTAAGGTCGTTGGCGAAAACGCGGTAGCGCGCCTTGACGATTCCGCCCGCTTGGCGCACGTCCACGTGCCGGGTTTGCTTGTCGAGGTCCGTCCAAGCCAGCGCCTGGCCTTGCGCGCCGGTGGCCTCGAATTCCTGCACGTTCTTGGCGAAGTCGTAAATAGCGTAACGGCCTGGCGACCAGGCAGGCATGACGAAGTCGAGGGAATCGCCCGAGACCTTGCCGGCTGTGATCTCGACGGTCACAAGGTGCAAGTTGGGATGCGTCAGGACGAGGTGATATTCCAGTTGCAACGCCGGGGAGGCGGTTTCTTCCGCCGCCCCCAGCGCGCCAGCCGCACTGGCCAGCAGGAAGATGATGAGTAGAGCCACCCGGCGCAATCCGGGCCCACCTTCGGTTGCTCTCTTCGATGAGTATAGTGTAGCGCCGCCCTTTAGGGCGGCACATGCCGGGCTAAAGCCCGGCGCTACGTGCGTTGGCACCCGAGTCCGAGCGATTACCTTCTCCGATATCCTGGCGCGCATTGAACTCTCTCGAATCCCCCAACCTTAGTATAGCCTTGACGAGAAAGGGAGGAAATTGCGTCTTCGCCCTCTCCCAAGAGATCCTTTCTCAGCCCTCTCCCAAGGGGGGAGGGTGGACCGCGTCCGGCGCTTTCACCAGCCGGCGCGGGCCGGGTGAGGGGTCAGTTGCACGGCGAAGAGGGACCACGCTTTGGAGTGCGGCAGCTTGCTGCCGCTTTCCTTCGTCGGAAGCTTGCTTCCGTCGGCGTTTCGAGCAAGCTCGAGACGCAAAAGCGGCAGCAAGCTGTCGCACTCCAAAGACGGGCCAACATAGCCAAGTAACCCCCTCAGGTGCGCGCCGACGATGGGGCGGTCACTTCAAGATGTTCTTCCCGAAGTTGAAACAGGGCCCGATGGAGAAGCGGGTGGTCAGCCGGCCATCTTTCAGGATATCGCTGAAGAGATGATCGTAAACCAGATCAGCCTGCACGCGCAGGCCTAGGTGTTTGGAAAAGAGAAAGTCGGCGCCGCCTCCAAACCCATAGAAGGCCGTCCAGTCCGTTTTCTTGCCGCTGGGCGCCAACGCTGCGACGATTATTTTTGCAATCGGATCCGCGGGCTGGGGGGTTGCGTCCTCATAAATCGCTCCGATGGAAGGCCGAACGAAGAGGGTCACTTTCTTGAAGTGCCGATACGAAAATTGCGGCCCGCCCGCAAAGGTTTGGGTTCTGGAATTGGTTGGTACCGCTACTGTATACCCGGCAGGGAGTTGACCCGCCTCCGCTAATTGCTGCAATAGACCACCTAGTTGTTGCTGCCACGCGGTCGTCAGCAGGTTGGGCGTCAGCGTCAAATCACCACCCGAAATGCTGTAGTCGAAGCCCAGCGCATACCAGGTTTTTGGATTGACACCCGCTTGAAAATGAAATCCGTTCTCAAAAAGGCTCACATGAGGGCTATCGAGGAAAGTGTATCCGGCGAAAAGGTTGTAACGTGACACATACATCTGCTGACCAAGTGCCGGTGCGGACGCAAGCAGCAGGGCAAGAGTGAGCAAGAGGAGCGTTGTGACCACTCGGTGCGTTGCTGCGCATCTGACGTTCGTCGGATATGACATGATTCTCTCCTGCAAGTGGGTTCTTCGTCTTTTCCATTTCCTTCGGGTTCAGCGTGGAAGGAGACTGCCCGGTTTTGTCTAATCGGCAATTCCCTCTCTTCGACTTTACGACGGCGACGTTGGCTCCTGTTACCAATGGGGAGAAAGGTGTCGGGAGGCGGTCGGCCAAGCTGGGCTTGGTCAATCGCGACCTCAAGGATCAGGCGAATGGTTTTATCGACAGTCCCCGGCTGGATTCGCCCACCAATCCGGATGGCAAAAAACATCCTGATCACATCCTCTCGGGTCCGAGAACCAGTTTGTGGACGGTGGCCTGCTCAACCGCATCATCGCTGAAGGACATGGGAAAGCTACGGCCGGTGTACCAAGCGTCGAACTGGTCCTGGTAGTAAGGGCTGAACACTTGGCCGGATTCGCCGAGAGTAATGTTCTGGACCGAATGGTCGAGGGTTGAGAGATCTACGACCATGCGCATGGAAGGACCGTGACGGGTGGTTGTCGCTTTTACAGTGGTGGCAGTCCCTGCCTGCGGAAAAGGGCCGACATCCAGCAGCCTGCCCAAAAGGGGAAAACCTTGACCCAGCGGATGGTAAAAAGTCAGGGGGATGGTATTGCCCCACTTCCAGGCGTCGTGACTTCGACTGCCCACCCGGCTGGGGATTTGCTTCACACCCTCTTCAAGACTCTTTATCAAGGTTTCCTCGAAAGAGGAATCGCCGCGCGGCAGCCAGCGCGTCCAGTTGTTCGCCAACACGTTCTCGAGGAATGTCGTGCTCATTCCCCAGTGGTAGCCCGAGAGGTCGTCGCCCAGTTTGGGTTTGAGGATGCGTTCGAGCAGTGCTTGGCGGGTGACTTCGCAAACCAAGGTAGCGGCAGAATCCATCCTGGCCTCGCCATCCCAATGCCTCAGGAGGCTGATGGCGTGCTGGGCCTCGGGGTCTTGCGGGTGATGGTGGAAGTCCGCTTTCAGAAGTTGCCCGGCGAGCCAACTGTCTTCCAGAGTGACAATGTCGGTCTGAATGCGCAGCATGTCGTCAACGGTGAGCGCCTTGCCGGCACGGAGTAGTTGAAAGATGCGCGCGGTGCGAAAAGGGGATTCCCAGTCGCTGGTAATGAAATAGGGGTAATCGTCAGGCACAACGCGGCCATTGGCCGTGGCGATGATGCCACTTGAAGGGTTGTAGGAATGCGGCAGGTCCTCGAACGGAATGTAGCCCGTCCAGTCGTAATCATCCGTACTGCCAGGCATGGGCACAGCGCCGGTGCCCTGTTTCCGGATGGGGACCCATGCCGCTGCGTAGTAGCCGATATTTCCATCCGTATCGGCATACACAAAGTTTTGCATCGGTCCCGTGTAGTCGCGCAAGGCGGCCGTGAACATCTCCCAATTCTGCGCCAAGCCGATTTTGGATACGGCGTTGAACAGAGCCGAGAGGGCGTGTGGTTCGAGCGCCGTCCATTGTAAGGCCAGGTCCCGGCCGCCAGGATGGGCAACGATAGGGCCATGGCGTGCTACCTTCACAGTGAATCGGTAATCCCGCTTCCTGCGGACCTTGACCACCTCGTCCCGGACTTCGGCGTCAACCCATGCCCCGTTGTGGAGGTACCTGTTGGGAGCGCCGGAGTCGAAGCTTTCCGTGTACAGGTCCTGGACGTCCGGACCCGTATTGGTCATGCCCCAGGCAATCTTCTCATTGTGGCCAATAGTCACCAGCGGCAAGCCAGGCAAACTGACCCCAATCACATTCAGCCCCGGCGCCTTCAAGTGGATCATGTACCAGACACTGGGAACGCTGTGATCGAGGTGAGGATCATTAGCCAGTAACGGCTTGCCCGACTGAGTGTGAGCGCCGCTAACCACCCAGTTGTTGCTTCCCAGTCCTGGATTCCTGTCGCCACCTGCGGAAAGCAGCGCCGCCAAGGTAGGGTCGTCTACCTCCCTTGTCATTCCGAGCTGTACGTCCTCTGTCATTCCGAGCGAAGCGAGGAATCTCGCTCTGAAAGTAACGAACGTGCGAGATTCCTCGTCGTCCCGCGCCTGCGGGACTCCTCGGAATGATCCGTCGGCTGACGGACTAGCGGTTTTTTTCGGCATCCTGCCAGGAGTGGCGGAAAGTTCAGCCACCGGCTCATCCAGCGGCGAGTGGTCCGGGAAGAGATCGGCGGAAAGTTCAGAGCCAAGCTTTGCCCGGATGCGTTCGCGCATCAAATCCGTCCGCCAAGTTGTGTTGAGCGTCTTGACCATATTCAGTGCCACGCCAAGGGAATCGCTCTCGCCCCATGGCCGAGGCTGGTAATTGAGCAAGAGGAATTCCAGGGGCAGGCGGTCCCTGTGGCTGGCGATGAAAGCGTTGACCCCGTTGGCATACGCCGTGAGTGGAGCGCGCGCCTCAGGGCTGAGCTCTGCCAGGGCGCGCTGAGAAACTTGCCGGAACCCCAATGTTCGGTTCTCGAGGTCAAGCCGGAGCGTCCGTTCGCCAAAAACCTCTGAGAGTTCTCCTTCCGCCAACCGCCGGCTCAGGTCCATCTGCCATAGGCGGTCTTGCGCAGTCACGTAACCTTGCGCGAAGAACAGGTCCTGGAGCGAGGAGGCACGAAGGTGAGGAACGCCGCGCGCGTCGCGTAAGACCTCGACGGGCGCTGATAACCCGGCAACTTGAATCGTCCCATCCAGTTGGGGAAGGCTCGCGCGGATCCGCCAGTACAGCCAGCCGCCCCCGCCCACGGTGATGAGCAGGAGTAGAATCAGCAAAGCAATGAGCAGGCGCTTGATCATCTGCCTCATAACCTGGAAACCTCAGTCCAGAGCATCGAAAACCGATCGGCGGATTGAAAGACGACTCGCATCACTGCTAGAAATAAAACGTGTTGGTTTAGGCGCGAGGAGTGTACTAGAAATCCCACCAGCGAGCAACGATCGGGAGCTTTTCGGGTGCGCGGCGTAGAAGTGATACCCTGCATGGTCTTGCCCCTTACGGCGCCGAATCTTGGTGTGCATGGCACGGAGAAAGCAGAAACTGGAAATCAGAAACTGGAAATTAGAAACTGGCAGGCTTAGTTTCCAATTTCCATTTTCCATTTTCCAATTTCCAGTTTCTCGATTCACTCAATGTCGCACAACTCGTCGATTCTGGGGCGTTTTTTCGCTTTGATTGGCGCTTTTCGCACTCAGAATTCGGTTCGTTTTTGAGCCTCGCAGAACGTTAACCCCTTTGTTTTCAAGGGATCCTTAGCTTCGTTCCGTCTATTTAGTATCTTTTTTGCATTTTGTGCCAATCTCCCGCCGCCCGGGGGCCGATTTGAAATCCCCCGGAAGCGGTCTGGCGGTGCGTTCAGCATACGTCAACTACAGTAGGCTACCAGATTTCCGGCCGCGGGTCAAGATTTAAGACGCATCATATCCCCAATTCGCCGAGAAGAGTCAGGCTGCGGTGGGGGAGGTGGTGTCGGATGGGCTGTCGATAGTAATCTGTGTCATCTGAGGAAGCTGCGGATTGTAACAAGCCGGCATGGCCCGTCGGCGCTAACCTCCCGCGCTCCGAACCCAGTGTCTACTGCTTTCGATAATCTTATCGGTGAATTGGGGACGCGCTGGTCGCACGCAGCGTTTGGAGTTGCACCCTGTTCCCATGTTAGAGTAATGGTGGTCTTGGTAGGCACAGGGGGGTCGCATGGAATTCAAAGACCATGACGGAGGGGTAGATCAGCGAACGCGTTACGAGGCACTGCAACAGGCATCCGGCATTATTGCCTCAAAGGCAGATCTAAATGGGGTGCTGGAGGATCTCGCTCGCTTTCTTCCCTCGGTGGTCAGTTTCGAGTTCCTCGGCGTGGCTCTTCACGATCCCGAGCGCCGTGTCTCTCGCCTCTATGCTTTTGGAGGCACTTTGGCTGGCAGCACAGAAATTGGGACGGAAATTCCTGTGGCCGAGTCCTCGGCAGGCACGATGTTACTGGAAGAGCAGAAACCAATCATTCTAAATGACATCGAGAAGGAGACAAGGTTTCCCGACATCGTTGAACGGGCGCGGTCCTACGGGGTTCGGTCGATGTGCCTCCTCCCTCTTACGTCTCCCCGACGGCAGCTCGGGGTACTGGTCTTTGGAACTACTTACCAGAAAGATTATGACGCTGAGGATTTGAAGCTCATGACGACGGTTGCCGCCCATGTGGCGGTGGCCGTGGAAAATGCGCTGAATTTCGAGGAGGCTCGTTCCTATCAGCAACTCTTGACCCGTGAACGCGACCGCCTGCGGCTGCTGCTGGAAGTGAACAACAGCGTCATTTCTCACTTGGAGCTAGGTGATCTTTTCCAGGCCGTCTCTTCCGCGCTGCGAGATTGCTTTCATCACGAATACACCGGGTTATGGCTGTTTGAAGAGGGCACCAGCCAGCTACGTTGCGTGGGTATGGACTTCCCCAGCAATCGTGGGTTCATACAGAAAATACAATCATTGGATTTGACGCCTGCCGAGGTTGAGGAGGTTCGGTCTCGCTCACCTCGCCTCATAAACCGCGAGGAGATCGCGCAACTGCCTCCCAAGTTCGCTTCGCCGGCGCAGGCGGAGAACATCCATTCCGCGGTCTCCATTCCCTTGGTCTTAGGCTCCAAGCCGCTCGGCATCTTGACACTCGGAAGCACGGGAGAATCCACGTTCGCGCAAGAAGAACTTGGCTTACTTCTGCAGGTTGGCGACCAGGTGGCCCTGGCCATGGAAAATGCCCTGGCCTATGAGAAGGTGGCGGAGGCGCGGAACCAACTGAACACCGAGAAAACCTACCTGGAAGATGAGATCCGCTACGACCACAACCTTGAAGACATCGTAGGCAAGAGCCGTGCCTTGCGCGAGACCCTGAGCAAAGCGGAGGTTGTCGCCAAGACCGACGCCACCGTCCTGCTCATGGGCGAAACGGGAACCGGAAAAGAACTTATCGCGCGATTGATTCACAACAAGAGTTCGCGCCGGGATCGTACGTTTGTGAAGTTGAATTGCGCGGCGGTTCCCTCCGGCCTCATGGAGAGTGAGCTTTTCGGACACGAGCGGGGCGCCTTCACGGGCGCCGTGGCGACGAAAGTCGGGCGTTTCGAGTTGGCGCACCGGGGGAGTCTTTTTCTCGACGAGGTTGGCGACATCGCGCTGGACCTTCAGCCCAAGCTTCTCCGAGTCTTGCAGGAAAAGGAATTCGAACGGCTGGGAAGCACGCGGACGCTGAAGGTCGACGCCCGTCTGGTTGCCGCCACCAACCGGGATCTCTCCCAAATGGTCGCGAGCGGAGAGTTCCGTGAAGACCTCTACTACCGGCTAGCGGTTTTCCCCATCCAGTTGCCGCCCCTGCGCGAACGACGGGAAGACATACCCGTTCTGGTTGAGTACTTCGTCGCCCGATACGCAAGCCGCATGAAGAAAAGAATCAGAGAAATTCCGACACAGGCGTTGCAGGCCATGACCGAGTGGACGTGGCCTGGGAACATACGGGAATTGCAGAACTTTATCGAGCGGGCGGTGATTCTTACCACGGGGGAGTGCCTCGAAGTGCCCCTTGAGGAACTGAAGCCGCCCCAAGCTCAGCAAGCCCCTACGGAAACAGCCAGGAGTCTCAACCTTCGGGAAGTCGAGCGCGAGGCGATCCTGGAAGCTTTGAGGAAAACGAATGGGCGAATCGGTGGCCCGGGCGGCGCGGCGGCACTATTAGGTCTCAAGCGGACAACCCTCCAATCTAGAATGCGCCTCCTAAACATTGGCCTGTCTCGTCAGCCTTCCGAATCAGCTTAATCATTGCCATCTACCGGGCAATCGCCATCATGCGGGCATTCGCGACATCCCCCGACGCCCCGCGAATGCCGGTAAGTATCAAATTCACAAAGGATTACGCGCCAACGACGCTTGGTAAGGAAGCTGCACTTATCCTGGGCGTGCTGCGAACCACGATCCTCTATCTGCGAGATCGAACCAAGGTTGTTCTAAAGGGGCAACTGGTGGCAGAATGGGCAGAATGTCTACCCAAAGCAGTCGCCCACTGTTGCTCAACCCGAGACGCTGTTGAGATCGATCTGGATGGTATCACCTGTGTAGACCGTGCCGGTGAACAAGCCCTTCTCTCCCTCTCGCGAGCCCATGGGCGTTTCCGCTGCACCTTTCCCTTCGCGCGAGCACTCTGTGAGCACCTGGGAATTCCCGTCGAGGGGGACAGCTGATGACCGCCCTTACCCAAGTTGAGCAGGGTAGGCAGCCGGCGGTAACCAGGCGCGCCGCGAGTCTTGCCGAGGGTCCGTGGCTCATCACCGCGGCCGTAATGCTCGCGACCTTCATGGAAGTGCTGGACACCACCGTCGTCAACGTTTCCTTGACGCACATTGCCGGGAGCCTCTCGGCCACACCCAACGAAGCTACGTGGGCGCTCACGTCATACTTGGTGGCCAACGGTATTGTCATTCCGATTTCAGGATGGCTGGCCAACCATTTTGGACGGAAAAATCTGCTCCTTATCTCCACCGCAGGCTTCACCGTCGCCTCTTTGCTCTGTGGCATCGCCCCCAGCATGGGTCTGCTGGTGACCTTCCGCGTTATTCAGGGCGCTTGCGGTGGTTCACTGCAACCGCTATCTCAGGCGGTATTGCTGGAAGCGTTTCCTCGCGAGCAACACGGCAAAGCCATGGCGATCTTCGCACTCGGGGTCATTGTGGCGCCTGTACTCGGACCCGTGTTGGGTGGTTGGCTCACTGACAACTACTCATGGCGTTGGGTCTTTTACATCAACCTGCCGGTGGGTGTGATCTCCGTCCTCATGATCAAAGCGTTTGTGAAGGACCCCCCGTACATTCGGCGTTCCTCGGCGCCGGTCGATTCCTGGGGACTGGCAACACTGGTTCTTTGGGTGGCCGCGCTCCAGATCATGTTGGACAAGGGGCAGGAAGAGGATTGGTTCAATTCAAGATTCATCGTGGTCCTGGCAGTGGCCTTTGCGATAGGGCTCCTGGCATGGGTGACACGCGAATTAACTACACGAGATCCGGTTGCCGAGCTTCGCGTGTTCGGACAGGCGCCCTTTGCCGCCGGCACTGCAGTGATGGCACTCGTAGGCTTCGTGATGTATGGCAGCCAAGTCACCATCTCCATTTGGCTGCAGACGCTTCTTGGTTATCCGTCGGTGCAAGCGGGCGTAGCCATGCTAGCCATGGGGCTAGGGGCGGCTCTCTCCATGCCTGTGGCCTCCTCCCTGGTGAGTAGGTTCGACCCTCGCAAGGTATTCGTCTGCGGAGTATTGATCTCCAGCTTTTCGTTCTATCGGTTCATGGGGTTCAACTTGAACGTCGGTTACTGGGATGTGTTCTGGGCGCAGTTCATTCAAGGTCTTTCAATGGGGTTAGAGTTTGTGCCGCTCACGATCCTGACCATGGCTTCCATTCCCAAAGAGAGGATGGGCAACGCTACAAGTTTGTTCAACATGATGCGGAACATCGGCGGGGGAGTTGGGATTTCCATCGTTGCTACGATGCTCGCCCGCATGGGGCAGGAGCACACCAACTTGCTGGTCGCCAATATCACACCGCTCTCCCCTTCGGTGCTGAGTCTGCTCGGGGGGCTGAGGGGTTTGTTTGCGGGTTCCGGCCCTGTGTTGGCCGACCAGCAAGCTTATGCTGCCCTCTTTGGCCTGGTTCAGCGCGAAGCCACGATGATTGCGTTGATCCGGATTTTTCAGTATCTGGGCCTGCTGGTTCTCACTCTGATTCCCCTGATCGCCCTGACGAAGCGGCCGCCAAAAGGACAGTCAGGAACGATCGCTCCGCATTGAACTGCGCATAGTCGCTGGACGGCATCGGGGGCGTTGACGGCTCCCAGGTCGTAGCGGGCCTGCGCCAGCGGATGCACGTTGCCGTGAAGAACCACGACTTGCGTTTCGTCGGTAGCCTCGGTAATGAGCGGCGCCGCCGGGCCCTGCGCCTGCACGGAAACAGCGCACGTTACGGTAAGAATCAGCAAGGGAGCCCAAGAGCTGAATGAAGAAAGTTCGGGGTTTCGCAGCATAAATCATTCCCCCAATCTTAATTCAGAACCGCGTTTTGCGGCGCTATTCGCGGTAGTCACCTCCGAAAGCTACATTATGATGCCCGCCCGAGCGGGTTTTCAAGCACCTGTGACAGTTAAGTTAGCGCTTATGGAGCTGAAGCCCACGACATGCTGCAGAAATGTTCTTCGTTTCATTAATGCACCTGTTGGGATGGTCCTTGGTCTGCGATCACGGCTTTTGGATCTCGAGATTCGACGGTGACTGCCGAGGCAGGCGAGAAATGATTGTCGTGCACCTTCACAAGCCTGCTACCCTCCTCGACCTTTATGCCGATCTGATCGTTCGTAAAGGTATTATCTGTGATCGTAACGTCCTCCGTGCGGTTGATGAGTATGCCGATGCGGTTCGTCTCCAGAGCGTTTTGCAGCAGCACGTAATCACGGCTGGGGTCGGGGACAGGCGCGTTCTGGAATAAGTGGATGCCGGCGGCGCCATTGGAGCGGATCTGGTTCCGGGCGGAGAGATTGCGCTCCCCGTGTTCGATGGCGATACCATCACGTTTGGACCCTTCGATGTGATTATCGATCACCGCCGAATCCTGCGAAAAACCGAGCCAAAAGCCATAATCGCTGTGATCGGCGAGGTTGTGGTAGAACTGGTTGCCACGTGTGAAGACCGCCTCGAAGGAGTTGTGCGGCGAGTCGCTGCCGTCGTTGAAGGCCACGTAATTCGCGTCGCTCGACGCGCCGGTGGGGGATTTGCTCAGGAAGAATCCGTCCCCCGAGTGCGTAAAGGTATTGCCGATGATGCGGTTGTGGCTGCTTCCCTCCATCAAGAGAATTCCCGCAGAATCACACCCTGCGGAGTAGGTCTTGCCTTCGCAGCGAACATCCCAGTCGGCATGATTGTTCAAGAGATCGTCCCCGGAAGAACCATACAAGGCGATACCCCATCCGGAATTACGCGCAACATCGCACTTATAGACCGTCGCGTGCGTGGTATGCCCCAGCATAACTCCGTTCTGGGCATCATGCGCCACCACGTTTTCGATCCAGGCGCCGTCGATGTTCTTCAAGTACAACCCCGCCCCATAGGCCTCCCAGGCATCCAGATCGAAGATGTTCACCCAGTCCTGCGCCTCGAAATGGGTGTCGGTTGAGAGCAGGCGCTGCGCGCGGCTGCCGCTCACATCGGTTCCGACGACTTGCATTCCGGAACCACTCCCCGCCTCCCCCTCCAGGAAGACATTGATCCGATAGCCTCGGATGGCGCCGCCGAGCACGCAAACATGACTATACCCCTTGGCATGAATTCCTATTCCGACCCGCTCCCAGGGCCGGCGAGCTGTGCTTTCAAGCGTGACCCCGGTCATTTCCAAGATAACGTTGTCCGCACCGATCTCGATTACGGCCTGCCCGTCTTGAACATCCACGTGATATTGGCCCGGTTCAATCCGCGTGCTCTGGGTGATCGTCAAAGGTCCGGTCAACTTGAGGCTTGGAAGCCCACCAACTCGGGGCGTGCCTGCCGGCAGGAATACCGCGCAGCTAATAAACGAAGCAAATAAGATCGCTCCATACCTCGACACTCTTCGCCGGCGCGCCATCCCTCCGGGTGCGGAACCCGCCACCCCGCAGCTTCCACCTCGCACCCTCTGGAGGCCGTTCTGCTTGATTGATTCAGGCCCAACTTCACAGGAAAAGGTCATGAGAGGAATCCCCCTGGCTTGGGTTGAATGATCGACGGATTATCTAAGCGCTTGAGCGGGTAGCGCAGAGTCTCGTTTTCCAGAGACTCTGCGGCTTTTCCTCGAATTCGGCTTCCTCAAGCATCCGCCAGTGGGATACGAGCCGGCAGGTGAGGATGAGGAGTCGCTTGGATAATACCGGGCGGCGCAAGCGGGACAGCGAGCCGAATTATACGGCCGATTGCACACGGACAAGCCGCAGAGTCTCTGGAAAACGAGACTCTGCGCTACCCGCTTCGCTCATCCACCCAAAAGTCGCCTGGTCAAGTGGGCGGGGAGGGTGGTGCGCGCATTACTGCTTGCGCAACTCGGGCTGAATGCTCGCTACAAAGCGTGTCAGCGCCGCGTTGACTTGGTCCGGCTTCTCGAGCATGGGGTAGTGGCCGACGCCGGTGAGCACCTGGTACTGGAATCGCGGCAGGCTCTTCTTGAAGATATCGATGAAGCGCTCGGGATTCCAGAAGGAGCTGAAGACTGCGAATGCCGGAAGGTCAAGGGGGGTGTGGGGCTCGTAGAGTCGGCGGTCGGCAAGGCCGTCCAGGCAGCCTACCAGCACGTGTTGGGGAGTGGCGAGGACGGAGCGCGCCACCTCGTCGCGCACCGCCGCGGGGGTCTGCGGGACGTAGAGTTGATCGATAAACTGTCGGACCTTCTCCTGATAATCCGGCGAGCGGAAATCTTCCGCGCGCTTGCGGAGCCCGGCGATCTGCTGGTCGACGTCGACCGGAATAGCGAATGTGCCATCAACCCAGATCAGAGCGATGGTCTTCTCCGGCCAGCGGCGTGCGAACTCGTACGCCACCATCCCGCCCATACTGTGGCCTACAACAGCGGCCTTCTGCACCCGCGCGTGCTCGAGCACGGCATTAACCGCTCGCGCAAACAGGTCGAGTGTGTAAGGGATGTCCGGCTTGTCGCTGCGCCCGTGGCCTGGGAGGTCGACTAGCAGCACACGAGTATAAGGCACTAGCGCCGGCACCTGATTCCGCCACAGCGAGGTGTCGCAGCCCCAGCCGGATAGGAAAATCATGGCTCTCTTGCCGGAGCCGAAGCTGCGGTAATAAATGCGGTGGCCATCCAGATTCGCGAATCGCTCCTTGGCTCGCGGCACACCGCTCGCCATACTCAAGAGTGGAACCAGCAGAAGACCCCCCGCAAGCGCCAGAGGACATATGACCGGCCGTAAATGGGAACCTGCGGAGTGTTGGGCAGGGAGGTTGGAAACAAGGCGCAAAGGAGCAAAGAACCTCGCCGCTGAGAGTGCGCCGACAATGCCACTTATGTTCATGCTAACTCCTCCTTCGCGGTGTGGACGCTAAGAAATTTCTTTCCAGCGGTCGTGGAAGGACTTTCGCGCAAGCGCCGGGAGGTCCCGCGCATCCGTCCAGCGGGACGCCGAGTAGAGGGGAACCTTTCGAACTTTGCGCTCGTCGTGAACGATTCGTGGTTCTGGAGGAGCTCTGTAAGCGACCGTCTCGGGCCTCTGACGACCGTGAGAACTTGGCGTGGCCGGAGATCGGGCCACTCTACTTAACGGAGGCATCAGCTGCCGCAGTGCGCAATTAGGTACGCCGCGTCCTCAAGCAGCACCTGTGCGGCCAGTGGGGTGATTACCTTGCCCTCTACGGCCTTTACCTCGGCCATGAAAAGTCGGAGAATATCACGTGACTCCCAACAGTTGCCCCTCGCTTGAGCTCTCTCCGCGTTGTGAAGCAAGATGGACAGGAAAAGCGCTATCAAACGGTTCTTGATTAGTCCCAAATTCAGGCTGTTGTTGAGGTCGTTCAGTACGCTTGCGGGCGTCGCCGAGCGGACTACAGCGGAGGTTGCCCCAGGGCCGGTGTCAAATCCTACTTTGAAGTTAGAAACAGACCCAAGACCTGTGATTCCGTTTACAGTGAGCTTCGGTTGTATGGAGCCATCCTCAGAAACAACGATAATGTTCACCGCATATGTACTGGAGGACGCACCCGTCACTGTTAGTGTGTACTGTCCGCCGGAAAAGTCGGAAGCCTCGACCACCGTGACCGGAGGGGTGGAGAGCGAGGCGTCCTCGTTGTTCTGAATACTTTCAACGAAGTATCCAGAGCCAGGAATATCATCAATTACTGTCTGACTGCTGGCGTCAAAGCCAGTCACTGCACCAGATTGGGAGGTGAGTGCCAGGTTCACGTTGCTTGGGGTCGAGATAGTCAACCCCGATAGATTTGTTGGGTCGGTGACGTACCCAAGCGTCACATAGTGGTCGTAGTCGGAAAGCTTGAGATGAGTGTAGGTCTGTAAGTATCCTATCTGTGAGTTTCCTATCATGCCGTTGCTGACGCAATTTGGCAAGCAAACGGGCGAATTGGTGGGCTTCGGGTCCGCAATCAGATATTCTCCGTTACGCTTGCCCCACACGGCGACGTAGTGACATGGAAACTTCTGCGGCGGGTTCTCTTGCGCACAATTGTCGTCGACCCCAACAAGAACCGGACTTCCAACGACATTCGGCAGGTTAGCAACATTTAAGGTGTCATCCAAAAACTGTTGCGCACCGGATAAGTCCGTCTGCGAATCGTGTTCTACAACGTTAAATGCGAGCTTCGTGTTGTTTGGAGGTTTTACTAAGCTAGCAACAACTGGAACTGCGTGGACCGCCTCATTGTCGTAGAGATTGTTAGCTACCATCCAAGCGTTCAAATTGCCAGGGTCATTCGGCACGAAAGTGCTGGTGCCTGCCACCGGCAACGTCTGAACCCCAACCGAATTCAGCAGCATGGAGAGGGAGGTCAGTTTACATCCGTAGTTGTAAATCCTGTTTTCCAACTCGCCGTTTTTCGGATGGGTTGTGTCAGAATCATACTGGAAGTCTTCCCAAGGTGGGTTCCAATCCTGCAAAGTTTGATTCGGAGAGGGACCTGCGGGGATTCCCTGCCGCAACTTCACCAGCGTGGCGGTGCCGTCGGAGATTTCTGCCCGCAACGTTCCTCGAATCATGGCGTAGCCCATCAGCCCAGACGGGTTCGGCTCGCCAAAAAATATGTATCCCTCAGCGTTGCGAACCTCGCCAGGAGCATCAATCGTCGTGCCAGTAAATGGCTCCCCATTGGCGAAGGCGACCATCCCCGTGTAGTACGTTCCCTGGAACACGACATTGGCCGTGTCCAACCCTGTGCATCCCAGACTCCTGGCGGACGATGTAGTTAAGACGGACGTGAACAAAGCTGTGTTCACAGGCAAATGGGAGGCTATGGTAACATCAATTTGCACGCCGTTGGACAGGTCGGCGCTAAGCAGACCCCCGCAGGGGTGCGGATTCAAAGTCACCGACCAGGACTTGCTTTGAAGCCTGACATCCGTACCAAGCCAGAAGCTGGCAGGCCCGCCGCCATAGTCTGCTTCGTACGTCCAGAATCTTGCAGCCAGACTTCCCGACACTGGCTCGGCAGGTGGCTGCGGTACAATTAAGGTGCCGTCCAAGTTTTGGAGTAGTTGGATGGTTGCATCGTCTTCCCACGTCAGCACGACGCTCTGGGCCTGAGCTACTATGGGATACACGAGGCAGAGAGGGGCAAGTACCGACAATGCAAGTCGCTTATTCATAGGGACCTCCCTTTTGGCGTGGATTTTCGCCGGGTCAGCGTCGGACGAAGCCTAACGCCGATCAGAGGGCGAAGTCAAGAGACATCCCGCCTATTTTCTATGTGATAGGGTAAATAGCAAAGGGGTAAACATGGCACACGTCTCAAAGTCCGCTTTCGAGCGCCGTTTGGGCAACAGGCCCATGTCTACGCTGGGAATGTATCCTATAACGCTCGCAGAATACGATGGTCCAGGTTCTCGTCAATCAGGAATTTGAGCATGGGGGAGGGAGTCTACCTTCGCAAGTTTGCACGCCGCGCTGATAGGCACTTCAGTATTTCCCCGCTTTTTCAAGCGCGACCTCAATTGTCGCGAGCGGCAGCACGAGAGATACGGGCGCGTCCGCCAGCGGCACAGCGCCGTAGCTGGCATACCATCCTGCCACTCTCGACGACGGACACAACAACCTTTTAGCGAATCTCTTTCCACCGGTCGTGGAAGGACTTTCGCGCCAGCGCGGGGAGGTCCCGTGCATCCGTCCAGCGGGACGCCGGGTAAAGGGGAACTTTTCGAATCCAGCCGGAACGAGCGAGCAGGAACTGGCCCCAGCGCGCCGTGCGCCCGCCGAGCGCATAAACCCAGGGGCGCGACAGGGCCCAGGCAAACAGGCGCATCATGGTCTTCTCGCGCAAGAGCGAACCTTTCGGTCTGGGTGCAGGGGCCACTTCCTGCGCCTTACTCCGCAAGTGAAGCAGGAGATCGGGGATATTGATCTTGACGGGACAAACTTCGCGGCAGGCTCCGCAAAGGGAAGAAGCGAAGGGCAACTCCCGCGCCTGCCCGATGCTTGTGAATTGAGGAGTGATTAACGCCCCGATGGGACCGCTGTAAACCCAACCGTAGGCATGCCCGCCAATCTTGCGATAAACCGGGCAAGTGTTGAGGCAGGCGCCACAACGGATGCAATAAAGCGCTTCCCGCATCTTGGGGTCCGCCAAGGTGTCCACGCGCCCATTGTCGACCAGCACCACGTGCATCTCGTCCGGACCGTCTTCACCCGGGCGCCGCGGGCCGGTGAGGAAGGAGGTGTAAGTCGTCAGCTTTTGTCCCGTGCCCGAACGCCCCAGCAGTCGCAGGAAAACGCCGAGGTCCGCAAAACGCGGGATAATCTTCTCGATTCCCACCAGCGCCACATGTACCCGTGGCGCCGTCGTGCAGAAACGGATGTTCCCCTCATTTTCCGCCAACACCACGGTACCGGTTTCCGCCACCAGGAAATTGGCGCCGCTCATGCCCATGCCCGCCCTGGCAAATTTCTCTCGAAGGACCTGGCGTGCAATCGCCGTCAGGCGCTCCGGCACCGCGGTACGCTCGGAGTGAAGGTGAGTGGCGAAGAGGTCCGAAATATCATGCCTTGTCATGTGGATGGCTGGGGCCACGATGTGCGCGGGCCGGTTGCCGGCGAGTTGGATAATGAACTCGCCCAAGTCGGTCTCGACGGGGCGAATCCCCCGCGCCTCGAGTGCATGGTTCAGCTCCACTTCTTCCGCGACCATCGATTTCGCCTTCACGATTTCCCTGGCGCCGCATTGCTGCGCGATTTCCAGAACTATCCGGCAGGCGTCCTCGGCCGTCGCGGCCCAGTGTACCTTGCCGCCGCGCCTTTCCAGGTTGTCGGCAAACTGCCCGATGTAAAAGTCCAAGTGCTCCATCACTTCGCGCTTGAGCTCCTGGGCGCGCTCGCGCAGCCGTTCCCAGCCAGGGACTTCGGCGACCGCTTCCAAGCGGTGGGTGTAAAGGCGGAGGGTCGAAGAGCGATAGGCTTCCTGAAGATGCGCATCGGCGAGAGTCTTATTGCCGAGCTCGTGAACTTCGTTACTGTGAACGCCTGTGTCAGCCATTCTAGTCAAGAGTCGAGAGTCGAGGGTCAAAAATCAAAAGGCCGCCGTCCCGATGCACTTCATCGGGAGGCGGGCCGGGTGAGGGGATCGCCAGCCTGCGCTACCCGCTGTAAACGCCCATGTCAGCCATTTACCGCCTACCACATACTATTTCTGCGCTAACACCTCCGCCAAGTGCATTGTCTTGAGTGGCAATCTCTGGCGATGAATCATCCCTGCAAGGTGCATCAGGCATCCCGAGTCATTGGCTACAAGGTACTCGGCGTCCGTTTGGGTGGCAAATTGGAGTTTGTCCTGACCCATGGCGACTGAGACTTCGGGGAATTTGACGGCGAAAGTTCCCCCGAAGCCGCAGCACACCTTGTACCCTTCCATCTCGACGAAATCGATGCCGCGCACTTTGCGCAGCAGCTTCCGCGGCTGTTCCTCAACGCCCAACTCGCGCAGAAGATGACAGGAATCGTGGTACGTCACGCGATGGGGGAAGCTTGCCCCAACATCCTCGACCTTCAAAACGTTCACCAGGAATTCCGAGAACTCAAAGAAGCGGTTGCGTAGTTGATGGCATTTTCGAAGCCGGTCAGGGTCAGCGGCGAAGAGTTCGGGATAAAACACTCGCACCATCGAGGTGCAAGAACCCGAGGGGCACACCACATAGTCCGCATCGTCAAAAAGGTTGAGGACCTTTGAAGCCACCGCTCGAGTTTCATCACGGTAACCCGTGTTGAAGGCAGGCTGACCGCAACAGGTTTGCGCAGGATTGAAAGTGACCTCGACGTCTAACCGCCGAAGCACTTTAACCACGCACTCCCCTACCTGGGGAAAGAACTGGTCACCCAAACAAGTTACAAAGAGCGCCACTCGAACTCTGGACATATCAAACCTCGTGAATGCCTCACGCTATTCGAAAATCCATCTGGGGTCAATGCCCGGCAAATGCCGCAGACTTGGAGAATGGGTGGGCGTTACGGGCCGTTAACCAGGCGTCGGAAATTTGAGTCGAGCGCTGATGGATTGAATCTGGTCAAGCGATTTAGTCTTCTCGAGCGCCGCGATCTGCATCGCAATGTTCCCGATCGTCGTGGATTCGCTCGGTCCGCGCAGGACTTCACGGCCCGTCAACTCACTAGTGAGGCGGTTAAGGGTTTCATTTTTGACACCCCCGCCGACGATGCAGATGCGTTCGATGGGCTTGTCGGCAATCTTCTGAAGCTCCCTGATAACTTTGGCGTAGCGTCGCGCCAAGCTGCGGAAGATGATGGCGGCAAGTTCCTTGGGCCGGGTCTCTTCCTCAAACCCTTGCGCTGCGAGAGCAACATTGATCCGGGAAATCATGTTGCCCGGGGCAAGGAAGGCTTTCTCATCCGCCTCGAAGGAAGTCCCGTCAGCGGGAGTGTCCGAACATTGTTGCGCCAGGTCGGCAGCGGTCAACTGAAGCCCTTGCGCATTCCACTCGCGCAAGCACTCCTGGAGCAGCCACAACCCGATGACATTGCTCAGGAACCGGATGCTCCCTGCCACGCCACCTTCGTTGGTGAAGTTCTGCTCAAAGGACGGTCCTGTGACCACGGGATTCAAAAGAACCATACCCACCAGGGACCAAGTCCCGGAGCTGATGAAAGCCAGTTTGTCATGTGGGAAAGGAATGCCCGCCACGGCCGCACCGGTGTCGTGGCAGGCAGGTGCAATGACTTGCACATTGGAAAGACCAAGGTCCGTGGCGAGCTCTTTCCGTATTTTTCCGAGGGGCGTCCCCGGTGGCGCGATGGGAGGAAATTTCTCCAGATTGAGATTCAGGGCGCGGGCCAGTTCCTCCGACCAAGACCGCTTATGGACATCGAGGAGTTGAGTAGTACTGGCTTCCGTATACTCGGCCATGGCGACTCCCGAGAACCGGAAAAGGAAATACTCCGGCAGCGTGAGCCACTTTGCGGCACGCTCCCATTCCGAAGGGAATTCGGCGGCGTGCGCCATCAACTGGAAAACGGTGTTGAAAGGAAGAAACTGAATCCCCGTGATTTCGTACATGCGTTCTTGGGGAAGGAGGGTAAAAGCACGCTCCATTTGGGGGAGGTTTCTGGCGTCCCGGTAGCAGTAAGAACGACCGACGCGGTTTCCAGTGCGGTCGAGCAGCACGTAGTCCACACCCCAACCATCGACCCCCACGCTGGCGATGCGGCCCCCAGCTTTGGATGCGGCATGGCGCAGTCCTTTGAGGACCTCCTGCCATAGACGGTCCAGGTCCCACACCAAGTGACCCGCCTCTTGGCGTGCGCCGTTGGGGAAACGGTGGACCTCCTCCAGGATTCCTTCCGCCCCGGTCCAGCGGCAAAGGACTACACGGCCGCTTTCCGCTCCCAGATCAGTTGCGGCAATATAAACGCCGTTCTTCATTCCCGCCATTCCCCCTTAACCCCATGTCCAGGACCTGCTGAAGGATATCGAAGCAGGCAGCTGCGGTCGTTAGCGCCTCCGCCCTGCACCATCCGGTGCGGGGCTCCGTGTCCTCCGTGTCCAGAAGAGTCCCGCAGGCGCGGGATCACTGAGATGCTCCGCCCTGAACCATCCGGTGCGGGGCTCCGTGTGCTCTGTGTTAAAGCTTGAGAGGCACGGAGGACACGGAGAGTCTCGTTTTGGTTTCGGCCAACAGCCGCGCTGTAATACTAGGCGTAGCTTCCTCCGGCGGATTGGTTCTTTTCGGCTCGCTCGCGGTTGATCCGCTGCATATATCCGGACTCGCGAAAAGCCGCCAAGGGGTCTTCCGGCAGACCCTTCGAGCGTCTCCACTCCCGGATTAAAGGTCGCACATCGGTAGCGAAGGCCGCCTTGAGGCACTCTTCGGCGTCCACGAGCTCACATTTCTGCTGATGGCGAGCCAGACGCCCGTGGTCCACGAGTGTAGCCTTGGCATACAACTCTTGGGCTGCCACTGCGGTCTGGATCATTTCCTCGATTTTGCCCTTCAAGTTGTGGCTCTGGTCGATCATGTAGGCGATGTCCGCGCGCCGGCCAGCCTCCCACTCAAAATAGAGGATTTCGTGGAAGATGCGGAAGACCTGATAGGGATCGATCGAACCCAGCGTCAAATCATCGTCGGCGTAACGACGGTCGTTAAAGTGGAACCCCCCCAGCATGTCTTCGCTGAGGAGCCAGGTCACGATTTGCTCGATATTCTGCGCTTGATAGTGGTGGCCTGTATCCACAAGGACCTTAGCGCGCGGACCGGCAGCGCGGGCCAACAGGAGAGCCATGCCCCAGTCGGCAATGTCAGTGTGGTAAAAGGCTGGTTCGAAGGGTTTGTATTCCACCAACAATCGCTGGGTGGGTGAGAGCTGGGAGTGACTTTTCCTCAAACCCTCTTCAAACCACTGCTTCCGCTGGCGAATGTTGGCGGTGCCGGGGTAACTCGATCCATCCGCAAACCAAAGAGAGATGTCCCGGCTCCCTGTCTGTTTCCCGATTTCTACGCACTCCAGGATATGCTGCAAGGCGGCTTGGCGGACTTCGGGGTCGGGGTTGGCCAGAGACCCGTACTTGTAAATCTGGTCCTGAAAGACATTGGGGTTGATGGCCCCAACTCCGACGCCGTATTTTGCGGCGTACGCCTTCACTTCATGCGTGCTCTTGAGGCCTTCCGGGAAGTCCCAGAGGACATGCACGGCCACCGTCGGACAGATGCCCGTAAAGTGATGAACTTGTCCGGCATCGCTAAACTTTTCTTGGGTGGAGGTTGCCGCGCCAAGCTGGATGAATTTGCCAAAACGGGTTCCAGTGTTGGCAAATCCCCAGGACGGTGTTTCGATTCGGAAAGTGTCTAGACTCTTCCACAGAGTTTCTTGGCGTGCGTCTTTCGGCAAGCTTCACCTCCCTCGGGCTGGGGCCACATACTACTTGTTTGCGTCGAGCTTAGTCAAGGCGAGTTTGGAGGGCGGTGAACTCCAACCGCGGGGTGGGCGACGAAGCGCTCTGTGACCAATCAATCTGCGCCGCATGGGAAGATGCGTGATAGAATGGAGGCGTCAACATGAGCCTTCGGGGACGCATTCGGAGTCTTTTCCGCCTCTTTCTGTTGTTTACGGTCCTGGTGACTGTGGCGCTGGTCAGCGCCATCATGACCATCCGGCTCACCATCCGGGGCCACCAGGAGACCATGCCGAACATGGTCGGATTATCTTTCGACTATGCTCAACGCATGGCCACCGGATTAGGTCTTGAAATGAAAGTCGAAGATAAGCTCTTCAACACCCAATACCCTCCCCAGGCGATAGTGTCCCAGATGCCTCCCCCAGGAACCCGCATCAAGATCGGCCAGCATGTGCACGTCCTGGTGAGCCTGGGCCCCCCCCAGGTCGTCATCCCCAACTTTTTGGGGACCAGCATTCGCGCCGCAAGGATCACGGCTATTCAGCGCACCCTCACGCTGGGCGATATCGTGGGAGTTCATTGGCCCCAGTCTGAACCCGATCAAGTCGTGGCACAGGATCCGCCACCGGAAAGCGCCGAGGTAAGGAGCCCCGCCGTGGACATTCTGGTTTCTGTCGGGGAAGCGCCTGAAGCATACCTGTGCCCGAGATTCGTCGGCCAACCCATTGCGGAAGTCCGTCGCAGCCTCGAGAAGGCAGGCTTCATAGTGGCAGGTGTTACCTCCATTACCACCGAAAGCGGCCCTCGAGGCATCATCTTCACGCAATCGCCTGCCGCTGGAAGCAAGATCGGCTCGGACGCCGTGTTCAGCTTCCAAGTCTCGCAATAATGGAGCAAGGCGCATCGCGCGCCCTCGAATTTCAGGATGACATGTCACTGACAAGTGACACTGTGTCAGTTCTGCGGTATTGAAAAACTCCTCGTCCACGGCATGATAACTGCAACACTATGTCCGTAAGTGTTGGGAAAGCGTGTGCGGAGTTCCAAAGTGTCCCATGTAGCTCGCCTTCATGGGTGGAAATTCGCAGTTTGATGTTTCATCGCTAGCCGTGGTTGATGTGGGGTCAAAACATGGCTTGGGGCTGGAATCGTTGCGCGGAAAGGCCCTTCAAATGAGTCTGGGCAGGTTGATCATTCTCAGTTCGGTCATTCTACTCCTTGGAGGCAGTACATGCCTTCGGGCTTCAGACGATTGTCTTTCCTGCCACGGACCCTCCACCGGTTTGACGAACTCGCAAGGCAAGCCACTCACAGTCAAGGCGGAGGCGCTGGCGCATAGCGTCCACAAAGACGTTCGCTGCGTGGATTGCCATGCCGGGGCAGCCAAGTTCCCGCACACGGCAAAGAGCGCATCGGTCTCTTGCCTCGCCTGCCACGGAGAAGTCTCCGGGGAGTTGGTGGCCAGCGCTCACGCGGCGCTCGGAAAGCCGGATAATTCCAAAACCTGCGTGGCTTGCCATGGCAACGCCCACGAGATAGTGGATCCCGCCACTCGCGGCACGGCCTTCTGCGCCACCTGCCACGCAGATGAAGTCAAACAATTCGCGTCCAGCATTCATGGCCGCGCGCACGCTCGCCTGAACGGGGATGCTCCGACCTGCCAGAGCTGCCACGGGCTCGCGCACCAAGTGGTGGTCGCCAGCGCCCCAAACTCGCCGGTCAGCAAGCTGAACCTGCCTCGGACCTGCGGACAATGCCACTCGAACCCCGCGTTGGCAGCCAGATACATGTTCGCGGTGGCCAAGCCCGTGGAAGCCTACGAG
>Ga0208689_1000516_pt1 | contig 26294 bp, 34 predicted proteins | sample June2015DPH_8_15_FD_184700 | JGI IMG/M metagenome (GOLD analysis project Ga0208689, IMG submission 184700) | Peatland microbial communities from SPRUCE experiment site at the Marcell Experimental Forest, Minnesota, USA - June2015DPH_8_150... | ecosystem: Environmental > Terrestrial > Soil >... | reverse complement strand
CAAATACAACTCCCTGAGAAGAGTTAGAATCTGAGGGATGCGGAGTTCGCGCCCTCTGGTTGGCGGCCGACCCGGGAATTGGAGATCACCATGGCAAAGCAGTCGAATGTAACAGCGGCAGAACGGCGGCCTAATCCAAATGAGAAGCTGGTGAAGGTGTTTGACAGCGAACAGGAGTCGGAGGCGATGGTGGTGAAGGGGTTGCTGGATTCGGCGGGGATTGAGAACGATCTGAAGTCCGGCAGTTTGTTGCAAGACGCGTTTCCCGGGCTGGGGGGAATGATCATTTTGGTGCGGGAAGAGGATGCGGAGAAGGCACTCGGCCTGATCACAGAATACCGGCAGTCGCCTGCGGTAGTCGAGTCGGCGGACGCAGTGGATGACGACGAGACTACTGGATAAACGGCAGCGACGGTGTGACGGAGTGGCCATCGAGGTAGCAGGTGACGACGCGGTTGAGATCGGTGCGGTAGACGTGGACTCCGGCGGCTTGCAGGCGGGCGAGAACGTTGGCTTTCGGCAGGCCGAACGACGTGTGGAATCCAACTGAGATCACAGCTTAAGTGGGCTTCACCGTCGCCAATATCTCTGGCGTGGTGGATGTGGCGCTGCCGTGATGGCCTACTCTTAAGAGATCCGCGTGCAGCGGGTGAAGGCTGCGATGCGGCGCTCGACAGCTTTCTCGGCGTCGCCCTCCAACAACACGGAAGTCTCGCCGTAAGTGACGTCAGGACCATGGAGTCGTTGTTCTTGGGCTCGAGGCCGACGGGCCAGTCTCGCGGCGGGAAGAGTACGTCCACTTTCGCGCCGCCTAGATCGAATTCATCTCCCTCCCAATGACGCATAACTTTGATTCCGAGCACGTGCGCTTCAGCGATCAAGTTATCCAGCGCTCGACTTGGTGGGAGAAGACTGACCCATAATTCTTTGGGGCGAAAATCTTTCAGCACTGCAGCCATCCCTCCGATGTGATCGGAGTGGGCGTGGGAAATCGCGACGGCGTCGAGGCGGGAGATACGGCGCGTCCAGAGGTAAGGCGCGACCACGTCTTCGCCGAAGTCGAGTTGCGAAGCACCGCCCCAGATGGGGCCTCCGGCATCAATCAGCAAAGTGCGGCCTTGGGGCATTACTAACAGGATGGCGAGAGCTAAGGATGCTGCCAACAGCGCAACCAGTCCTATGACTGCGAGTCGCACGCGACGGCGCGCAAGAATCATCGCCAGGATCAACGCAGCAGAAGCTGCGGCGATCAATCCGAGAGATGGAGTGGCTACGCGAAGATCGCCGAGGCGCAGGCTTCCCAATCCGTGCACGGTTCCGGTGATGGCTCGGAGTGCGAAAGCGGTGAGCAGGGCGGGAAGTTTCGCGAGCAGGGGGGAGATATACCCCACGGAAATCGCCAGGATGGCCGCGGGCATGAGGAGTTGCGTGAGGGGAACGACCGCGACATTGGCGGGCAGGCCGATGGTGGTGGCGCGGTGAAAATAATATGCCATGGGCAAGGCCAGGCCCATCTACATGACGGCCGAGACCAGCAGAAATGCGAAGGTGCGCAGGCAAATCACGGTCACGCCGCGCACCACACGCAACGACCATGGTCTGCCGAGGAAACGCGCCAGGCGGCCGGCAATCATGCGCAGGTCCGCGCGGAACTGGGCAACACGCGGAGGAAGCGACGCGCCGTAATCGCCGGCGTCCCATTAGACAAGAGCGCGGCGGTAGAAACGAGAAGTGCGTTCCACGAGGGGCAGCCCGATTGCCGCTACGATGAGGACGCAAAGAAAGGTCATTTGGAAGCTGGCGGTGAAGAGTTGCCGCGGATCGAATACGAGCAAGCCGAGAGCGGCCGCTCCCAGTGCGTTGACCATGCAGCGGTCGCGATAAAGCAGGCGCGTACCCAAAAAGATGGCGACATCAACGTGGCTCGCCAAACCTGAGCGCCAACTTCGGTGAGGAAAGCATAGGCAACGCAAGTCAGGATCGTCAGCAGAGTTGCGGGAATGTCGCCAAGGCGCAGGCGGCGCATGGTCCAGAAAACGACGAATGCGAGGATGGTGACGTTCATCCCTGAAACTACGAGGATGTGATAAGTGCCGAAGCGTTGGAAATCGACACGGGTATCGCGGTCGATGAAGGCCTCTTCGCCGATGACCATGGCATCAATCAGAGCGTCTTGGGGCGCGGGCCAAAGCGCGTGCACTTTGGCGATGATGCTGGAGTGAATGCGGGTTCGCCAGAGTTCGAGACGGTTTCCGGCGAAACCGGAGAGCAGTTGTACGTCCTCAGCTTTGGCGGACGCCAGCGCGCCGATGCTGTTTGCGGCCAGATAACTTTGATAGTCGAAAGCTCCGGGATTGCGGAAGTTGCGAGGGAGTTTCAGCTTGACGGGAAGGCGAATGCTTTCGCCATAACGGAAAAGGCACATCGGGGGCGCGAGGGCGTCGTCGGACGCTGATCCGTTTTGGCGGGTACTGTAGAGGCCGAGGCGCACACCGGAATGCACGGGAATCCGGGTGCCACCGTCGGTGACGATTTCTTCGGTTTCGACGTCGAGGCTTTGTGTAAGTTCGCCTGCAGATGCTTCTCGAATCTGCCTTCGCGGGTGACGTGCGCCGTCATCTCGACTTCTGGGCCGTAATCAAAGGGCTCCAGACTGCGATCGAGAGTGTCCGAAAATCCTCTGAGTTGGAGATGGAGGGCGCCCGCGAGGAAGAATGCTCCAAGGGCTAGAGTTATGGCGAGCCATTTTCTCCTGTTCACGAAATACAGGCCTGCAGCTAGAAAAGCCAGTCCTGCCGCGGCCCACCATGAAACTGGGCGAGAGAGACACGTGCCGGCGACTACTCCTGGGGCGTAGAACACGGCGGCCCAGAGCATGGGTTGCCGGGCGAGCTTGAATTGGAATTCAAATGGAGTTGGCGGAGGGGGAAGCGGCGTGAGTGGTGGCAGGGGCGGCATTCATGGGCCTGGGTAGAGAGGGATCGACCTTGAAGCGAGACGCTTAAGTTGATGAGGATCTCGGGAAGAACAAAATGCGCCCACCGAGGCTAAAGCCCACATTGATTTCTGCACTTTACGCGGCGCTTAAGCGCCGCTCTTCCACCTTTGCGCACGCATCCCGCTTGCGCACGCATCCGGGTTCGTGCGCATTCCCGGTTCGCGTACGCATTCTCGACTTTTCAGCAGCCTGTTTGGTATTAGCAGACTAAGTGCAGGACGCTTTCGAGATGGTAGGTTTGGGGGAAAAGGTCGACGAGATGCACCTCCTCAACGCGATAACCGGCTGCCTGTAGGGGCACCAGATCGCGGGACAGCGTCGCGGGATCGCAGGAGACGTAGGTCACGCGGGGCGCGTCTACTTCTGCAAGCAAACGCGCCACGCGATCGCCCAAGCCGCCTCGCGGCGGATCCACGACCACCAGGTCAGGCTTATGAAGCAACTGGGGGAGGACTGCGCCATTCCCGGCCCGACCGTTATCACCGCGCTGGGCCAGGTACTGGTCGGTCGTGGTATGAAAAACCTCCGCATTCAAGGGCAGATTGTATTTAAGGTCGCTGGTGGCTGTCTGTGACGACTCGACAGAAACGATGTGACGGATGCTACCGGCCAAGGCTCTGGAAAACAGTCCAACCCCGGCGTAAAGGTCGAGCGCCAGTTCGCCGGAGCGGCTCCTCGTGACGATGTCGACGAGATCATCGACGAGAAAACGGTTGGTCTGAAAGAAAGCTCCGGCGCTCACACGGTAAGCCGCTGACTTTGTCTGATAAGTCAATTCCGAGGAGCCGACCGCGACCAGAGGCTCCTGCACACCTTTCTGCGGTTCGCGGAACGCGGCCACGCCAGAGATCTCAGGCATGGACGCGCATAATTCTTCCGCCCACGCGCGCACGGCAGCACGCCGAGCCTCGGGAGCGCATAAGAGCTCGACCAGTATCCGCGAATCGTCGCCATTCGCGAAGAACTCGACCTCGCGCACACCTTCTACGGCTTTGCCGGCTCGTCCCGCTTGCCACAAAGTTGCAATGGCTCGGTTGATCAGAGGGGAGCTGATAGGACATTCTTCGACGGGAAGCAGTGCATGCGATGCGAACTTGAAGTACCCGGCGGCGAAGTCGGGGCGCGTTCGCACCTGAAGGCGCGAACGATTGCGATAATTCCACGGCGGCGAGGGATGCACCTGGATTTCGCAATTGAGTTCGAGCTTGGCGATGCGCCGCAGGTTCTCGCGCAGGATGTCCTTCTTGATTTCGAGTTGATGCTCGTAGGTGGAGTGCTGGTAGTGGCATCCGCCGCAGCGGCCAAAATGCGGGCAGGGCGGCTGAATGCGGTACGGCGATGGTTCCATGATTGCCGCGGCATGTGCGCGAGCGAAGCCAGGTTTTTCTTCCGTGAGCGCCGCGTCGATTTCCTCTCCGGCAAGAACAAAAGGAACGAAAACGGCCTTGCCGCGTCCGCGATTGTCGGCAGGAAGGCGAGCGAGTCCGTCGCCGCCATAGATGAGCTTTTCAATGTTTAGGAGCAAGAGTTGATTCTACGGCAGAGGAAGGGCGAAGAACGGATTGCCGATTCTTGGCGGAAATGTCACAGCGCTCGTCCAGCGGCAGCGCCGGAGGACCACGCCCATTGAAAATTGAAACCGCCGAGATGGCCGGTCACGTCCACGACTTCGCCGATGAAGAATAGGCCTGGAACCTTGCGGCTCTCCATTGTCTTGGCTGAGAGTTCGTCGGTGTCAACGCCGCCGGCGGTGACTTCGGCTTTCTCGTAGCCTTCGGTTCCCGTGGGCGAGATCGCCCAGGCGTGCACTTGTTTCTCCAGGTCAGCGAGGGCTTGATTCGTCCAGGAATTAGGAGGGTGGAGATCGAGCCAGCGGTCTGCAAGGCGATGGGGGAGAAACTTTCGCAACTCTGTGCGTAGTGCGCTCTGATTTCTTGGCGTCTTTGCATCGCGAAATGCGGCTGTGATTTCGCGTCCGGGAGCCAGATCGATCAGGATGGGCTGCGGCTTTTTCCAGTACGAGGAAATCTGGAGGATCGCGGGGCCGCTCAGGCCGCGGTGCGTGATCAGCATCTTCTCGTGGAACTGCTGGCTGCCAGCCTGAGTAAGCGCCGAAGCAATTACCTCCGTCGAAACACCGGCGAGATCGCAGTAGCGGGAACAATCCTCTGCGCTCAGCGTCAACGGCACAAGTCCGGGCCAGGGCTCACGGATGGTGAGGCCGAACTGGCGCGCGACGTCGTAGCCGAGCGAGGTGGCGCCGATCTTCGGAATCGAGAGGCCTCCGGTGGCTATGACGAGGGCGGGTGCACGGAAGTCTGCGCTTTCGGACCGAACGTTTTCCGAGCGAACGATGAAGTCGGTCGTTCGCTGGACTTGCTGAATCTTGGTATTGAGAAAGATGTTCACTTTGGCATCGCGGCATTCGGCTTCGAGCATGGCGAGGATGCCGCGGGAGGAGAGGTCGCAGAAAAGCTGGCCCAAAGTTTTTTCGTGATAGGGGATGCCGTACTTTTCGACAAGCGCGATAAAATCCCCGGAAGTGTAGCGAGCCAAGGCTGACTCGGCGAAGTGCGGATTCGAGGAAATAAAGTTTCCAGGCAGGCAATGGAGGTTGGTGAAATTGCAGCGTCCGCCGCCTGAGATCAGGATTTTCTTTCCCAGGCGATCGGCATGCTCCAGGACTGCGACGTGGCGGCCGCGCTTGCCGGCTTCGATGGCGCACATCAGTCCCGCCGCGCCGCCACCGAGAACAAGTGCATCGAAGGAGTGGGTCATTGCGATCGTACCAATATGGATCAGCGGTCACATGTAAAACAGGCTGAGGCGCGGCAGGCCGTACTTTTCCAGAAGGCGCTTGTGGACGTATTGCTTTTGCAGTTGGTCGATCTGCGGCGTCGACATCTTGCGGCGATAGGGTGACAGCTCACGATCGGCCTGCGCGCGCACGGTCACGATCTCTTCATCGGGCGTGGCGGCGAGCAAGCCGGCAAAAAGCTTTTCCTCTAACACGGTGAGACGGCGCTCTAAATCCTCCAGTGGTGACGTTGTTTTCATGCTTTCGGCGTTGTCGGCCAATTTGCGGAGCGTGGCTGCTGAGTCCTGGGCGATGGCGTGAACTGAAACTCCCAATCCATGTGGGAGCTTGGCGGCTTCCAGAAGATCGGCATTGCGTCGCAAGAACGTTGCGATGGTCCGCGGCTCGAAGCCTTGGCTTGCGCCTGATTTAGTCGATGGTGGATCTCCAGCAGCGGCGCCGACTACTGCTTCCTTCATGTCTTCCGCCGCTGCTAGCACTTCCTGCGAACAGTAGGCGAGGCTGTTCACCTTCTTGATTTTCGATGGACGCTGGTCGTAGCGATCAAACGCAGCATCGATTCCGCGTAATGCTGCCTCGAGAGGAATGCCGGCGTCCTTCCAAGTTTCGATGAGAGCCCAGTCAAGCGTTGTCAGCAGCAGGCCGCCGCCGCGGCGGCGCAAGAAGCACTCTTCAATTTCGGTGAAGTAGTTGAAGTAGTTCTCAACCATCGTTATTTGCCCGATTTTAATGGAATTTGGCGCACAGATGGAGCACACTATGAAATTAAGTAAATCGGAATACTTCGGGCCAGTCGGTATTGCACTTTTATGTCTTCAGAACTCATTCTCGAAATTCTCACAGCACCAGAGTTAGCCCAACGGCTGAAAGTAAAACCCAGTTGGGTCGTAGATGCAAGCCAACCCGCCCGCAATCCCGATCCTCTCCCAACGCTGAAAGTCGGACGGCACAACCGCTATGCGTGGAACTCGAAGTCAATGATCGCATGGCTGAACAGGAGAGGATTGAAATAAATTGAAAAGCTACTCACTACAAAAGCACCACGGGAATTGGGTGATGCGATGGTCGGTCTACGAGATTGTGGACGGCAAACGCAAGCGTACCCAGCCCACGCACATCATCGCTTCCATCCGCAACTATAAAAAGAAGTCCGATGTAAAGCCGTTGGCGGACGCCTACTTCCAAGAGAGGGTGCAGAAATCCCGCACCGTGCAAGCAGGAGCCTCGCTCACTGACTTCGTCACTAACGTGTTCTTCCCCCACAACGAATCTCGGCTGTCCAAGAACACGACGGCCCTCTATCGCCAGCAGTGGAAACGACTGGAGCCGCACTTGGGCAGCATTCGTCTCCGGGATGTGATGACTCCGCACATCCAGTCGGCACTTGACTCGATCCACAACGAGCGTAAGGAAGAGATCAGCCATGACTGTTACATGCACATTAAAGTAACGGCCAGCGCCATCTTCTCACTGGCGATCCGAAGAGGAGACCACCCCGGACCTAATCCAGAGAACCAAACGACGGTGCGCAGCTACGGACACAAACAGCATCGGGTAAATGGCGCTTATGATCTGAACGAGATCAAGCAATTCTTCCATTTCTTTCCGTCTGGGGACATTGCAGTCGCTATTGCGGTCAACGCTTTTCTCGCCTTACGCAAACCGGAAATTGAGGCGTTGAGGCCGGAAGATTTTGATCCAGTCACCAATCTTGTTCGCATCCACCGCAATACAAAAACGAGGAATGACGAGAAGCTACCTGTCATCGGGCCTCTTCGCAAGATCATGGCAGCGGGCGACTGGAACCAAATCAATCTGCGCATAGCGGAGCGTGCGATTGTCAAGACACTCAAAGGAACGACGCTGCAATGGAAAGGCTGGTACGGGTTCAGGCGCGGAATGTTAACCAATTTGTGGAAGCTCGGCGTGCCAGTTGAGGAAGCGGCCATGATCCTGCGTAATTCGCCCGAAGTCTGCCGCCGCCATTATCTACGTCTTGATGAGACGGCCAGCAAACAGAGCGCAATGGATACTCTGGAAAAAACCTATCTGGAAGAGCGCATCAACATCCAGTAAATCAGATTACTAGCCAGTTCCCTCGGGGAACAATCGGCTCCAAATCGGCCCTTGTCGCAAGCCCCAGCATCAAATGCCACATAGACGGAAATCCCAAGACCAGAGGATGGTGTGTCGATCCTCTTGTTCCCTCGTCGGGAGAGATCGACGCAGGACACGCACGCCTCGGGGCACCCGACGCCTTACACCTAATTTTGAGGAGCTTATGGAACAACGTTTAAAGAAAATAGTGGTACACCACGAACATTACAGCGATGAATGCCATTGCGTGGGTGAGATGTTTGGAGCCCACCTTTTTGCCGCACTTGAGGGGCAGCAATATGACGATGTGAGTCGGCTCGTCCTTGCAGCGATCCGAGGTGCAAAAAAAGTCGCCCATTGTGACACAGACGGAACATTGACCTGCACCTATGACGATGGCAGTCAGATGATCATTAGCTAGATGCCTCGTTTGGAAAACACATTTCGGCCCTTTGCATAATCGCGAACATCTAAACCACCATGAAACAGAAACAAGCAGTGAACAGTTCGCACGCAACACAAGGCGGGGTACATGAAGATGGAAGCCCGACAATCTTCAATAACTGGACAGAAACGAAGAAAGGCTTTGTGATCCTTCCATCGGCAGATCAGATGCCCCGGATTCAACGTAATCAATCAAACCGGGATTGGGATCAACCCACTCAGCCTTCCATTTGTTCCCCCGAATGTGCTCGATGATTCGTACCCGCTGAAGCGGAGCATCTGGTGCACTCTTCTCGCGTAATGCGTAGTCCATTCGTGGATTGATCTCAGATTTCAACATGACCGTCCGTATTCTCCTCTTCCTGCGACCAAAGCGGTTCGGATGAGGTCATAATAGCTGGGCATGGCTCCCATTGCGGACAATCCGGTCATTGCTCCAGACCGAGAGCTTGAGGACGATAAGGAGGCGGGAGAGTCGGAGCCGCCGCGTATCCGCTGCCCGCTGTGCGGGTGGTCGCCCCGCAAAGAAGACAAGTGGTTCTGCACCTGCGGTTGCGGATGGAACACGTTCGACACGGGAGGTGTTTGCCCAACCTGCCTCCACCAGTGGACTGAAACGCAGTGCCTCTCGTGCAGCCGATGGTCGCCGCATTCGGAGTGGTATGCGCCTTCGTGAGAAAGAGGAGACGGTCAAGTGAAAGTGGTTCTCTTCGGAGCAACGGGCATGGTCGGGCAGGGTGTCCTGCGCGAGTGTCTGCTCGATCCTGATGTCGAGAGCGTCCTCGCGGTTGTCCGCAACGCCAGCCTGCCGCAGCATGACAAGCTGCGCGAAGTCGTACACCAAGATGTTTCTGATCTCGCGGCGGTTGAGGACAGGCTCTCAGGCTACGACGCATGTTTCTTCTGTCTCGGCGTCTCGTCAGTAGGAATGAAGGAGGAGACGTATCGGCGCGTGACATACGATCTGACGGTCTCGGTGGCTAAAACCTTAGCCAAGCTCAACCCGACAATGACCTTCATCTACGTGTCTGGGGCAGGAACCGAAAGCACGGAGCGCGGGCGAGGCATGTGGGCGCGGGTAAAGGGCAGAACGGAAAACGCGCTATTGCAGATGCCGTTCAAGGCTGTGTTCCTGTTTCGCCCTGCATACATTCAGCCGCTTCATGGAATTCGCACAAAGACCAGATGGTATGGGGCGGCTTACGCTTTGATGAGACCCCTCTATCCGTTGTGGAAGATGCTTTTCCCGAACTACGTGACAACGACTGAATGCGTAGGTCGCGCCATGCTGAGCGTAACGAAGCGAGGTTTTCCCAAACCTGTCCTTGAGAATCGCGACATCAACCGGATGTGTGGATGAATTTGTGCGGGGGCTTAGCCTTCAATTCCGTCTAGTCGGATCACTGGGGCCTCAGATCGGCAACATACGCCATACCGCTGCCAAAGCCGAAACCACGGGCTCTGCGCGAGCATTTCGTCATGTCTTCGATTCGCAGCCGCGAGGTCGCTCTGGGTCAGCGGTCTAATGTCCGGCACTGCCAAGATGCGCTCAAGGCACTCAATTTCGGCGATAGTCTGCTCGGTGTCCATTTCGTCTCAATATCCAATATCAGCACGGCAACGGTCAAACGGGACGGCATCAATGACGTGTCTGCGAGAGCGCCCCGCACGCAGTAGAAGAGCCGCCGATCAGTCGCCGGGCTAACTCCTGCCTCTGGGTGCGCCGCCCATTGTCGCTGCGTTTGCACACGGGGTGGAGGCGTACCATTTGGGCATGAGCAGAAAACGTCCAGAACGCCCCGACGCAGCCGCTCCTGATCAGTCGGCGGCTGCCGATGTCCTCCTTCGACAAGAGCCACCCGAGGAAGAAGAGGAAGAGGACGACGAAGGCGACGGCAAAGAAAAGGAAGATGACGATGATGACGACACGACCGCGGACGCTATTCGGAGTGAGCATGGAACATGCCTCGATCTCGCCTAGCGAAGCGGCACGCGAAGATCGCCGGAGTGCCCGGCAGCAGAGACTTTCAGCAACAAGAAGGGCGTCCAGACCAGCTAGTTCTGGACGCCAGCAAACCTTAATGGGTGCCGACCAGAGAGGGATCGCGATCTACCGCTTCGTGCGCGGCGAAGGAAACGGGCGGAAAGCAGATTTCCCAGCAAGGAGTACCATCCCGCTCGCCGGGTCGTAGCTGATACGTGGTTGGCAGACCCAGCATTTTACCGAGCCTGACCCACTGTCCGTGAGTCAATCCCATTTTGCCCTCGACCGCATCGCGCAGCACCAGTTCGGGGATCGACATCTCATGAGCCAACCCGCCATATGACAGTTTGAGGTAGGCGATTGTTTCCTGCATCAGCTTACTCACATATTGGCCCAGAAACATCGTGGTCAGTGGCGAATCGGATGGCGGCAATGAGGATGAGTGCGTCATATTTCAAAGGCGTCTGCTCTACGCGCCTACCCTATTGTTGTCTCTCGTCAAAGAAGAAACAATGGCACTTCGGTATTCGCCACTCATGACAGACGTAACTGGCTTCCGTCTGACGAACCCGAAAGAATATAACATGGATCGATTCGGTGAACGGCTGAGCAGGTATAACCCGAGCGAGCAATTCCACATCCCGCTTGACTGGCCGGTTCTTGTTGTCGAGGATACAGAAGATCGCATTTCGTGGTTCCGGAAGCGGATGCCAAAGGCGGTCTTTGCGAAGAACGCGGAGGCGGCGCTACGGGCCTTGGAGCAGCAGGATTTCAAGGTGGTCTTCCTTGACCATGACCTGCATTGGATGCACGCCGACAATACGATCTTCAAGGGAACAGGGAAGGAAGTCGCTAGGTTTTTGGCGAAGAACGGCTTTCAGGGGATAGTAATCATCCACTCACGGCACGTCGAGGGCGCGGCGGCGATGCAGAAGTACCTGTCGAACGCGAGGCTCGCACCGTTTGGGAGCTTCGAAATTACTTCGGAGGTGAACTTATGACCTCCTGCGGACCTTAGCCCGTTGGAGCCATTCCCAAGGCCACCGGGGCGGTGATTCTCGCCCTTGCTGTGGTCACGCTCGGCGTCGGCTTGCTCAGGGCCTCTCAGCTATTCCGTTCCTTCTGAGAACAGGCACCAATACCACTTCGCACTTTCACCAACGAATCGTCTCCCTCCCTCGTGGGTATCACACAACAACGTTTCTCGGGCTGCCCAGCGCGAGCAACACTTCGGTAATACAAACAACGGGAAATCAATGCGGATGCAGGCATGGAAGGTCAAGAATGGACAGGGGCGTCATCGTGCCCAACTAAAGACGCATATTCCGACGCAGAGTAGCGAATCCCGGAACTGGCCTCTTGAATACTGTGATGTGAGAAAAGGCTGTCTCGTGAATCAGAAGATATTATTCGTGGACAATGAACCGGTAGCGTTGAACTGCTATAGGCAAATGCTGGAAAGCGAATTCGATATTGCAACCGCTGCCAGCGGTGAAGAGGGCTTAGTATCGCTCCGCAATGACGGCCCCTTTGCAGTCGTCATTTCTAACATGCAGATGGCCGACATGGATGGAGTGCAATTCCTGAGGCGTGTGCGCCAAGTCGCCCCAAGCACAATAAGATTCTTGCTCACGGGCCACCTCGATCTTAACGGCGCAGCAAATGCGGTCAATGAAGCGGGTGTCTTCCGCTTGCTCATCAAACCTTGCGACAAATCTGTCCTGACGGAAGCTATCGCAACGGCAGTGGCTAGTTACCACGAGCGGGCAGAAGAACGAGTGCGGATAGAGCTACCAATACGTTTATGTCGAGCCGCCCGAGGTTTGAAGCTTCAGTCGGCCCACACCGTCGATATCTCCAAGTCGGGAGCTCGGCTGGCTGGCCTTGAAGAACCGCTAGAACTAGGGGAAGTTGTCAAGCTCGAATGCGGTAACCGGAAGGCACCTTTCCGGGTGGTCTGGACTGGTGCGCAGGGTACTGCTAGCGCAGGTCAGGCCGGTCTTGAGTGTCTGGCAGCGGATGCAGACCTCTGGAACTTGGACCTGCGTCAACTGGAGAATGGTAAACCGCTGATGCGTGCTCGCGCAGTACAGAGGGGGCTCCTACCTCAGGAGAAACCGCCGTTAGAGACCCTCGATTACGCCGGAGACTGCATGCAGGCACGCACGATAGGAGGAGACTACTACGATTTTCTCGATATGGGTCCGGGGGAAGTCGGGTTCGTATTGGCGGATATTGCAGGAAAAGGCATCGCGGCTGCCCTGCTTATGGCAAGTTTGCAGGGAAGCCTCTACAGTCAGTACAGCACTGGCTCGAAAGATATTCCCCAATTACTCGCCTCGGTGAATCGCCACTTCTACAAGCACACCGCGAAAGACCGCTATGCCACTTTGTTTTTCGGGCGGTATAGCGATGCCACACGAACTCTGCATTATGTCAATTGCGGGCACAACCCTCCCGTACTGTTACGCAAGGGAGGTGCGGTTGAGAGACTTGACGCGACCGCCACGGTACTCGGCCTGTTCTCGGACTGGGATTGTTCCGTGGCCGAAGCTCGGCTGGAAACCGGAGATGTCTTGAGTCTGTATACCGATGGGATCACAGAGACAACTGGTCACAGTGGAAAAGAATTCGGCGAGGCGCGTCTCTTGGACACGTTGCGCAAGAACCGGGACCTTGAGGCTTCGTACATATTGCGGAACGTGCAGAACGCGGCCGAACAATTCAGGTTAGGCGAGCAAGAAGACGATCTGACCTTGGTGATCGCTCGTGCCCTATAGTGTTGCCCAACACGTTCCCATCGTTAGCTCCGATTGTCCGGTGTAAGTCCGCTAGGATAGGTTATCCGCATCTCTACGCGGCTCTAATTGAGTCCGGGGAGCACAATTTTATGAGGCTGCATGCGACAACACCTGTTTGTCCAAAAGGTATACCTCTGCGCCACAGACTTCACCCCATTACCAAGAAGTAACTGCTGCGTTGAAAGAGCGACACTTGCGGCTCTCAGGGCAGCCCGAAAACTATCCCCTTCCGGGCCAATGAGGCAGGTGCTCAGGAGAGCCTTTAATTTGTGCCGCTTTGCGCCTTCATTCGGACCGTTTTCCTCTCATTGGCTCATTGACTTCCCATCGCAGCACTCCTAAATGTGGCCGTCGCAACCCGCCGAATGTTACGAGTGTAACGACTCATGTGACGAGATCACAGTTAGTGGTGATCGGTACTCCTACAATCAAAGGACATGGAAGTCCAAGAAGCAGCGGCCTCAACCACTCGCAAGGGTGATCGTATTTCAATCTCAATCAGCGTTCGGGTCTCGTGTATCGATCTCGCGGGTGAGCACTTCACCGACGTTGTGCAGACAGTGAATGTTAGCCGTAGCGGTTGCTGTCTGCCTTTAAAGTGTTCCTTGGCTCCGGGGCAGAAAATTCACTTGCAACGGATGGGCAGCGGCGAGGAAGCGGTCGGCCGCGTAGTGGGGCAGACTGGCATTCGTTCCGAACGCAATCTTTATGGAATCGAAGTGCTCAACCAGAGCGACAATTTCTGGGGTATTCGCTTTCCTCGACAATGGGGTAGTCGGTTTCCTCGACAAAAGGAACTGGAAGAAAGCAACTCACGCGCACTTCTCAAATGCGCTGTGTGCCAAACCTGTCACGTGACTGCCCTCAACGAGGTTGAACTCTCCGTTTTCCAAATCACCCATCGTCTCACGCGCATGTGTGATGTGTGCTCTGCAAGTACCGTCTGGGAACCAGTTCCGGATAAAACCTCGCCGGAGGAACTCCTCGCGACTGGCAAAAAACAGGAGAAGAGAAAATACGGCCGCATCAACATGAAGACGGTTGCTTGCGTTGGTCCGCTTGGTCCCCACGCAGACATAGTTGAGGTGGTGAACATTTCACGCGGAGGTATTTGTTTCCACAGTTCTAAAACTTACCGTGAGGACAGTTGGATTCAAGTTGCTGTCCCTTACACGCAGGGTGCGGCAAACATTTTCGTGGCCGGTTGTGTTGTACGCTCCCGCAAGATCAGCAACGATTTAACCGAATATGGAGTCGAGTACGTAAAGAGCCAAGACTAGCCCCCACCGTGCGCCTTTGCGGTCATCAACCATGCTGACTGCCTCCTACGGTTGAGCTTGCTCAGCAAGCTTCCCTTCGGAAACTAACAGGGGTAATCCCGACAATGGGTGCCGATGCCTTCGCAGTTCGTGGCGGAATACCGCTTTGGGAATGCGATCCAATTCACGTGAGAGCCAATTATTGACAGTAAGCCGTGAGTGAGGCTGCAAAAATTCATTACTGCGACCACTATTCCTTCTCGCATTACCGCATCATCGAGAAACTCGGTGGTGGCGGGATGGGTGTCGTCTACAAGGCTGAGGATGTCAAACTCGGTCGCTTCGTCGCCCCTAAGTTCCTGCCCGACGAGGTAGCCAAAGACCCGCAGGCACTCAGCCGCTTTCAGCGCGAAGCCAAGGCAGCATCTGCACTGAATCATCCGAACATCTGCACCATCTACGAAATTGACGATCAGCATGGTGAAGCGTTTATCGCAATGGAGTTTCTGGACGGTGTGACTCTGAAGCACCGCGTTGCGGGACGTCCGATGGAAACGGAGTTGATCCTGTCTCTCGCCATCGAGATCGCCGATGCGCTGGATGCTGCTCACGCCGAGGGGATCGTTCATCGCGACATGAAGCCCGCAAACATCTTCGTAACCAAGCGCGGGCACGCCAAGATTCTGGATTTTGGATTGGCGAAGATTAGTCTGTCAGGCGGTTCTTCGAGCAAGACGCGTCTCTTTACACGCAGACTGGTTCGGTAGACGCGGACCATCTGACCAGTCCGGGCACAATGTTGGGAACAGTGGCGTATATGTCGCCGGAGCAGGTGCGGGCGAAAGAGTTGGATGCGCGGAGCGATCTGTTCTCGTTTGGGGCGGTGCTGTACGAGATGGCGACGGGGGATTTGCCATTCTGCGACCTGAAAGCTGTTGGAATGATTGTCTGAAGAAGGAGGAAAGAACTGTCAGACCGTGCGTGCCATCGCACGTAGCCTACGAGGTAGGAGCGGGGCGGCAACAAACCGTTCGAAGCCCTCGGACAATGTACCCATACCCGCAAGGGTAGCATCGGAACCGCGAGGTGACGGTGTATCTACTAGCACAATGTGGAGAGGGCCTAAGCTTGATAGCAAGGTCAGAATACACGAATGCTCGTAAGCGTCGTCAATCCCAGAGAACCTAAGATGCTGCGCGGTTCTTCTCGCAGTGGGCACGGAACGTAGTGGATGTTCCGTCATGGTCATACCACACTGCCGGCGCAAAGAGCGGACCTAACCTATCGCGTCATTCCAACGGAACAGGATAAATCCGTATCGCTCCCTACAAGGGAAAGCACATCGCGAGATGGGCCGACGGCGGTGCGGACATGAGAGGAAGGAGGAAGCGAATGCCGCTCTGTAATGGAACGGATACCGGTTGCGTCAGTTCCATCGACAACATCACCGGGCGCGAAAGCGGGCTGACTTCCTTCAGGTGCTTCACACGAGAGAACTGGGCAAATCGGCATATGAGGCAAAGCAGATGACGACAGCGCAAGCTGTTGGTGCGGTCTCACGCGAGGCGGCAGAATGGTACGCCATTGATTGGCAAGCCATCCACCGCAACGTTCGCCGACTCCAAGTGCGTATCGTGCAGGCGACGAAGGCTAGTAGATGGGGCAAGGTGCGAGCCTTGCAACACCTGCTGACCCACTCGTACAGCGGCAAGGTTCTCGCCGTTCGACGAGTGACGGAAAACAATGGCAAGAAAACCCCTGGCGTGGACCAAGAAATTTGGGACACACCAGAAAAGAAGACACAGGCAGTACATGAACTCAAGCGTAGAGGCTATCAACCTCAGCCTCTTCGACGTGTTTACATCCCGAAATCGGACGGCAAAACCATGCGCCCACTCGGAATTCCCACTATGAAAGATCGAGCCCAACAGGCATTGCATTTGCTTGCACTCGATCCCGTGGTGGAAACCACTGCTGACCACAACTCGTATGGGTTTCGCCAGCAGCGGTCCTGTGCGGATGCGATTGAACAGTGTTTCAAGACACTGTCCAGACCAAATCCGCAGTGGATTCTAGAGGGCGATATCAAGTCCTGTTTCGACCGAATTTCGCATGATTGGCTTCTGGCTCACGTCCCCATGGATCGAGCCATTCTCCAAAAGTGGCTGAAAGCCGGGTACATGGAAAGACACGTCCTCCACGAAACCACGGATGGGACGCCACAAGGCGGAATTATTTCACCAGCGCTCTCGAATTGCGCGCTGGATGGACTAGAGCGGCTCTTGAAGGAAAAGTTTCCGACAAACAAGCCTCTCTCCTCCTTAGAAGATAAATTTCCCTGTGTCAATCTCATCCGTTATGCGGATGACTTCATCATCACCGGTAGAACCAAAGAACTACTGGAAGGAGAAATTAAACCCCTCGTCGAGCAGTTTCTGCAAGAACGAGGGTTGGAACTTTCCCCCGCGAAGACGGTCATCACGCACGTGGAGAAAGGTTTTGATTTCCTCGGACAAAACGTGCGCAAGTATCCCAACGGGAAACTGCTCATCAAGCCTTCCAAGAAGAATATTAAAACCTTCCTGGGCGGTATCCGGAAGGCAATCAAAGCCGCGCTGGGCATGTCGGCCGCCGATCTGATCCATAAGCTCAACCCCAAAATCCGGGGCTGGGCCAACTATCATCGGCATGTGGTAAGTCAACGCACGTTCGTCCGCGTTGATCACGAAATCTTCTCTAGTCTGTGGCGATGGGCACGACGAAGACATCCGAACAAGAACACGCGCTGGCGCAAACAGAAGTACTTTGCGTCGCATCGTGGTCGTGACTGGTCCTTCTTCGGTGAAACGTGTGATGACGAGGGGCAGCCAAGCCAAGTTTGGCTGCGCCACGCCGGTAGCACACCCATCCAGCGACACGTCAAAGTCAAAGGTGACGCGAACCCCTACGACCCTGCCTATGAATCCTACTTCGAACAACGCGAAGGAACCCATATGCAGGAAACGTTTCGGGGTACTCGTACGCTTCGCTTTCTCTGGCAGGAACAACACGGGCTCTGCACTGTGTGCAATACCAAAATCACTCGGATCACGGGCTGGCGCCTGCACCACTGCGTTCCCCGTGTGACGGGTGGTTCACGAAGCGCAGAAAACCGCGTGCTCCTTCATCCGGAGTGCCACGACCGGGTTCACCGCCAGCACCTTTCTGTCTTGAAACCGCGTCTCCCCGAAAGAGGCGTTCGAAGGGCTTGAGCTGTGTGAGAGGAAACTTTCATGCACAGTTCTTAGAGGGCTGGACGGGAGCAATCCCGTCCGGCTACTCGGTTCACGGAGAAAGCTCAGCGGTCACTTGCGAAGCCATCATGAACCGTGCCCCGGTGGCCGTGGTGCGGCTGAATCACGACGTGCCGCCCAAGCTGGAGGACATTATCAACCGGGCGCTGGAGAAAGATCGGGAACTACGGTATCAGCACGCCTCCGAAATGCGTTCCGAGCTGCTGCGGCTGAGGCGGGACTCTGAGAGCGGACACCGTTCTGCGGCAGGTTCAAGCGCTGTGGCAGTGGCAAGAGTTCCTGCGGCTCGGGTAGGGAAGCTCTGGAAGATTGCGGTCCCTGTTCTGCTGATTGCCTTGCTCGTATCTGGTGGACTTTACTACCGCTCGCATCGAAACAAGCCGCTAACCGAGAAGGACACCATCGTTCTCGCCGATTTTGCCAACAGCACAGGAGACCCGCTCTTCGACGACACGCTGAAGACGGCGCTCACCGTTTCCCTGCGGCAATCGCCTTTTCTCAACCTACTCTCTGACACGGTGAAATGCTTAATCGGTTGGGCCAATGGGACAAGTCAGCGGTGGAATGCCGCGAGTCACTGCGGCTGAACCCAGATGAAGGGGACATCGCTTCATTCCTTATAGGTGACGATCTCTTACTTAACCGATTGGATGATGCCAAGGCGGTGTACGAGCAGGGGCGGGCACGCAAGCTACAAAACGGTTTCCCAGACTCTATTATGTATTCACTTGCCTTTGCAGAGGGGGATGCCACGCGCATGCAGCAGTACTTCGACGCAAGTATGGGCAAGCCGGGGATTGAAGACATTCTGCTGACCATGCGATCCGATGTTGAGTCCTATTACGGGCGTTTGGGAAAGGCACGAGAATTTCGCAACGGGCCGCGGAATCGGCCCGAAAAAACGGCGCCAAGGAAACGGCCGCACTTTGGCAGGCCTACGCCGCATTGCACTAGGCTGAGTTCGGTAATGCCGTTGAGGCGTCGCGGCAGGCTGAAACCGCCTTGTCACTGACACCGGGACGCGATGTGCGGGTGCTGGCGGCGATGGCTCTGGCACGAGCCGGAAACACCACAGAAGTCACCAAGCTGGCGGACAGCCTGAGTCAAGAATTTCCGTTGCACACGCTGATGCAGCGCAATGTGCTCCCGACGATACGCGCTATGCTTGCGCTCAGCCGGGGGCAGGGCGAGCAGGCGTTAAAGCTGTTGGCAGAAACCTCCGAGTATGAGTTGGCTATTCCGGAAGCATTCAATACCACGCAACCAACCATGCACCCGATCTACGTGCGCGGGCAGGCTTACCTGAAGGCCGGGCAGGGACAACAGGCCGTCGCTGAGTTTCAGCAAATGATTGCGTTTCGCTGGATGGAATACCCACTGAGGGCGCTGGCGCGGCTCCAACTCGGTCGAGCCTACGCGATGGCGGGCGACACCGCCAAAGCCAAGGCGTCATATCAGGACTTCCTCACCCTCTGGAAGGACGCCGACCCCAACATCTCGATCCTGAAGCAAGCGAAAACCGAGTACGCGAAGCTGCAATAGTTGTTTGTCCGCGCTGCAATTGACCTTTGCTTCCCATCCGACCTAACATTCCCCTTCGATGGTCTTCCACGACAGGAACGTGTACGGCACTTTTCACGATTCAGTTCTTTGACAGGAGGGCACCATGTGGCGAGAACGGGCGCTGAAAATCGTGCTAGTGTTGGTGGGATTGCTCTTTTCGGCTGGCGTTTATCCACTGATCGGCTCTTTGTTGCATCCGGCTGACTCGGACACTGGCGACACGATGATGCTCAGCCTCTATGTCGCGCTCGGAATTTTCCTGCTTATCGCAGTGCGGAATCCACCAGCACATCGCAGCCTGATCGCCTTCGCAGCATGGTCAAACTTTGCCCACGCAGTGGCAATGTCGATACTCGGACTCGAAATTCCGAACCAACGCACAGGATTTCTGGTCGGATCGGGTGTGCTTGTTGTCATCGGTGTAGTCCTGATCGCGCTGGCTCCGGCGAAGCAGTCAGGCGAGCGGGTATCGGCAGCCGTTATGTAGGCTCGCACTCCAAGAGCGCACGCTTGATTTCGCTGGAATAAAGAGAACGAGTATGAGCACAGACTGACCATGACGGACCGGATCACAGAAGCGTCGCCGCGTTTTAAGGCTAGGATGGCCGGTGTCTTTCAACTGCTCGAAGCCGTGACGGCATCATTCCCCGGGGTATTCGTTCTCGGCAGGCTTGTTGTCGATGGCAACGCCGCCGCTACAGCGGCCAATATCGTGGGACACGAGCGGTTGTTTTGGTTGGGGTTCGCATCCTCGCTCATTGGGGTTGCGTGCCATGTCGCTTGGGCGCTTCTGATGTATGAGTTGCTTAAACCTGTGAACAAGAGCCTCTCTTTACTCGCAGCGTTCTTCGTTCTCGTGTGCTGCGCTATGCAGGCTCTTACCAGCCTCTTTTACCTCGCTCCTTTGCTCATCCTCCAAGGAGGTAGCTCGTTGAGCGCATTTACGGCGGAACAGTTGCAGTCGCTGGCGCTCATGTTTCTCAAATTGAATCAATACGCCTACAACATCGACCTAGTCTTCTTCGGATTATGGTGCGTCCTGACAGGCTACCTCATTTTCAGGTCGACCTTCCTGCCTCGAATTCTGGGAGTGCTGTTGGCGATCAGTGGTTTGGGTTGGGTGATCTATCTGTACCCGCCGCTCGCATACCATCTGTTCATCCCCTACATCGCGTCCGCCTCCGCCCTCGGGGAAATACCACTGGAGTTCTGGCTCATCGTGATGGGCGTGAACGTTCAACGATGGAAGGAGCAGGCCAGCACTGCGCGGTCGAGTGACGGGGCATCCTGAAGTTGAGACCGATGGAGCATGCCCAGTTTTGAAACTCGTGGCGTGCAGTATCAGCTTTCCGCACCAACCGTCGTGCATGACCCCACTCGGCAACGATTCCCACTTTTCGTGCGTATAGTCCTCGGGATCATGGGTGCGAACGATTTCATGCAGCTTTCAACCTCTCGCGCACAAGGGTAGGGTTTACTTGTTGTACATCTCGTAATGCGTGGAGCACGGCTCTAGCTCGATCAGGAAATCCTTGTCGAACTCGTAGTATTTCGCCACGCTAATGTCGCCTCCGGCGAAGGCACGGATCGCCTCCTCGGATTCCCAGAAGGTGATCATCAGAAAATGTGCAGTATCGCCCTCCACACGACGTAGCGCGTAAGCGCCCTTGTTGCCGGGGGTCGAGCGGTAATCGGGTATGGCGATGGTTCGCATCAGGTTTAGGTACTCGTCACTTTTGGTCGCGGGGGTCGCGCCATGCCAGATTCGGGTGATCATACGGAACTCCTTGGGTATCATTTGCGTCCAGAACTCTTAGATGTCGCAACCGGGCGCTTGCACCCGCGACCCCGGTCAATGATTGAAAAGTTAGCCTTGCGATTGCGATCCACCCGGTATGCGGTGCTAGCCTATCGTCATGCAGAAGCCCGTTATAGTGGTCCCCGAAATTTAGACCACCCAATAAGTTAAGTTAAGATTTTGGCGAAGTCGTTGAGGCAGGGGAGAGCGATGACAACGACGAGACAACGTCACAGTGCGAAGTTCAAAGCGCGGTTGGCGCTGGAGGCGATTCGCGGGGAAAAGACTCTCAACCAGTTGGGGTCGCAGTACCACGTACATCCGGTCCAGATCTCGCATTGGCGAAAAGCGGCAATGGAGCATCTGGAAGAAGCCTTTGAGGACGGGCGCACACGAAAAGCTCGTGACAGTGAAGTCGACCGCGATGCGTTGTACGAGCAAATTGGCCGACTGAAAATGGAATTGGAGTGGCTCAAAAAAAAAGCTGGCATGTTGGAATGAGGATCTACGCGACTGGGTGGAACCGAATTATGCCCAACTGAGCCTGCGGCGGCAGTGTGCCTTGTTGGGGATAAGCCGGGCCAGCTTGTACTACGAACCGGTGGAAGAGAGCCAGGAAAATCTGGCCCTGATGCGGTTGATCGATCGACAGTATACGCGGGTGCCGTTTTACGGGAGTCGACGAATGACTGCCTGGTTGCAGGGGCACGGCCATGCGGTGAACCGCAAGCGGGTGGTCCGGTTGATGCGGCAGATGGGAATCGAAGCGGTGTACGCCAAACCGAAGCTGAGCCGGCCAGGGGAAGGACATAAGATCTATCCCTACTTGCTGAAGGAGATGAAGATCGAGCGGAAGAACCAGGTGTGGTGCACCGACATCACCTACGTTCCCCTGCGGCAGGGGTTTCTCTACCTGGTGGCGGTGATGGACTGGTTCAGTCGATTTGTGCTGAGTTGGAGGTTGTCGTTGACGATGGAATTGGAGTTCTGCCTGGAGGCGCTCGAGCGCGCGTTGCGCTGGGGCCACCCGGAGATTTTCAATAGCGATCAAGGCTCGCAGTTTACGAGCGAAAAGTTTGTGGACGAGTTGGAACGGCGCAACATCGCCATCAGCATGGATGGCCGAGGACGATGCATGGACAACATTTTCATCGAGCGCCTGTGGCGTTCCCTGAAATATGAAGAGGTGTACCTGAAGGACTACCAATTGGTTTCAGAAGCACGAGCGGGCATCGACAGCTACTTTCAGTTCTACAACCATCAACGGTTGCATCAGAGTCTGGACTACCGAACGCCGGCCGCGATCTACCAGGGCTGAGGGATCAGTATGGAGCCGAACTACGAAAACTCGACGGCGGCGGCGAAAGGCTGCTACTGGAATGAACGGCCTTTTTCAAACGAGAACGAACGGAATACACACAATTCGACCTTGCCAGACATTAACTTATTGTCGACAAAAAATGGTCTTGACTTTGGGGTCCACCTTACCGAGTCGAACACGAGATGTCCAGTTATTATGTACGGCGCACTCGATCCCGGCTCCTCGCCCGAAATACCGTGCTCTACCGATACTCCCTTCAACGCTGATCCCAGCAGCCGTCGAACCATAGGGATGTGGTGACTGAGGTAGTACGTTATGTCGAACTTAGTACCTGCTTCGTTCGGATACAACACGCTGACCTTGATCATGTGTGCTCCTTCACTTTGGTCAATGAGCAATACCAGAGCGAGTGCGCCGACCATCGACTGCACGAGAGGCATTGGGTTTCAATCCACTGGTGAACACAAGCGGGCAGACTCCCCCAGTGTCGAAGGTGTTCCACTCATTGCCGCATGTGCAAAGCCATTTGTCACCCTTGCGGGGCGACCAGCCGGCACAGCGGCGCGAGTTTCGGCCAAATTTGTTTCTGTCACTGTTTCAAGTAACGAAGCGCAACACATCCTGATTTAAAAGGCTTCGACTCAACCAGCTTCAATTGCAATTTCTCGGGCAGGCTGACGCCCTCCATCAATCGTCTGCCTTCTCCAACAATGGTTGGCATAACGACAAAACGATATTCGTCAATCAGGCCAAGCTCCATCAGTTGTGAAGGAACATCTACACCGCCGACCAAAATATTGTTGCCCTGTTCTTGCTTCAGTTTAAGTATTTCGTCGCGAAGGTTCGTACGAACAATTCTCGTATTTTCATCTTCAGCGCTGGCCAACGATCGTGAAAAAACAATCTTCTTCTTGGAGACAAAGGTTTGAGCAAATTCGATATCCGCTTTTGTCTCGGACTGGCTTTTTGCGATATCAGGCCAATAAGGAACCATCAATTGATAGGTTTTACGCCCATAGACGAGCAGGTCAAAATCTCGCAAGAGGTGCGTGTAATGTTCAAGTACTTCGTCATCGGGAGGGGGATTGAATTTGGTATGGTCGCAGCAGCCATCCAGGGTAAGGTTGATTGCGTAGATTACATTTCTCATTTTCGCCTCGGATTTGAGTGTTTAGTTCGGTAAACCTATTTGCCCTTCTTTTGCCCAGAAGCCTTGAAGTCTGCCCCAAGCCTCTCGAGCATTTCATACGTATCAATGCAAGGCACTCCTAGCGCCGCGCATACGTCAGGGATGCGAACCTTCTTCGCGTTTGGATGCCTGTTTGACTCGTGACTGACAACGACACCCTTCGTGTGAATGGCGTGCGCGATCAGCCACGGATCGGCTCCGCTCAAGAATTCGGCTGCGTGCTGTTGCTCGTAGTTGTCCACCACGTAGTCGGCAACCGTTTGCATTGCTTTTTGCACGTCCGCATCTGGCTCTACAAATAATCCACTCTGGCGACGGGTCTTCATCCACTTGGCTAGATCATCACTGGGTTCCTCGTTCGTCACAATCTCGTGATAAACCATCTTGGGACAGCGGATCGTTCCGGCGTTGATTTGCTCCTGCAAAAACGCCCAGAACACTCCGAATGTTTTGAATTTGTAAGGACCGTTCTTCGCTTGAATGAATACGTTCGAGTCGAGCCAGTAAGGTGGGGTTCCTGCCATTTAGCGTATCGGCAACCCCTCAATCAGTTTTGGAAGCGTGCCTGTCTTCACGCCCAGCAGTCTCGCAGCTTCGCGGTATGAGACACCCTCAGCTTGGAGCGCTCCGAGGACAGTTTCCGTTAACCTACGACTGTTGCGGATCGGCAGCGTAAAGTAAAAGTTCCCTCCCCCTTCGGACGGCTCTTCCGCTTCTTTTTGTTCGCGCTCTCTCTGCTTCTGCTGTTCTTTTTCGAGCAAGGTAAAGAATTGGTTGCGGGTGATCGCATTCAGTTCGTAAGCCCTTCGGAGAATCACAATCGTGCTGACACGGTATTTTGCTGCGAGATTCTGAGCCGTCTGTTCAGTGAATGTGGAGGGCAAGGATTTCAGAAAGTCGGCGTGCGGGACCAAGACTTCCGCCGCGACACTGTTGCAGAAAGTCTCGACGGTATTCCTGAGTTCAGCGGGAATATCCTTCGGGTCTGGATTCGAAATGCCACTTCTGTCGATCCAGATATGCACAAGTTCATGCACCAGAGTGAAGATTTGCGCCGCTTTGGAATCCCGACCATTTATGAAAACCAATGGCGCTAGGTCATCGCTTATGACGAAGCCCCGAAATTCGTCGACCGATAGCTTGCGACGGGTATTCCCCCCGACGATTCCACTGCGCATAACTAAAATTTCAATGGCTTCCGCGCTACGGGTCAGTTCACGCAAGAACTCATCCCACGTGTGAGATGTTCGCCTGATCCGCTCAACAGAGAGCACGGCGGTCATGTCCCTCGCTACTCGGTCAACGCCATCTGCAACCCGGAATTTCCCTACAAAAGGGAGGCGCTTGGCGTCACGCGCTTCCAGATACTCCCGGTACCACTGGTGCTTCACGAGGACGTCGTTAAGCAAATCCAGAAAATCCGGACTTGCCTTTGCAGGACGACCTTCGACCACGGTTCGGAGATCGGGTATCGGTGTCTTTTCGGCGGGGGGTTCTGAGAGAAATAAGAATCCAAATGGTATCCGAAGGCTCCTCGCCAAGTCTTGTGCCTTACCGAACGGGGGACGCGTTTCGCCACGTTCCCAAGCCTCGACTTCTTTCGGATCAGCCCCAAGAGATTTGGCTAACTGGGCTGGAGAGATTCCTGTGCGCTCTCTTGCCCACTGAGCGACTTTCGGAGTAATGAATGCTTCAGTCACGGCGTGTGAGGAACGGCACATTCTACTGCAAAATACGACTTCAAACGATTACATCGCGAGGCTCCATCGGTTAGGGGAAGAGTCGATTCTGAATTTGAGCAAGTTCCGCTAGCGCGGAGCACTCCTCGTCGTCGTTTGCCACATGGTTGATCCGTGTGCTCACGGGATAGCATCGCATTAACCGGGCATCGCAGGGCTTCAACAGTTCCGACAGCGCCGTCACGTTCCGCATGCCCGGATCGAGCCACAGATCGTAGTTGTCTGGATTGAGGATGACTGGCATTCGGTCGTGGACGCTTTCGGTCACGGCATTCGGTGCCGTGGTCAAGATCAAGCAGGTCTTGATCCAGTTGCCACTGGGGTCCTTCCAGCGATCCCACAATCCCGCAAACGCAAACAACTGCCCCTGATTTACCTCAAAGCAAAATGGCTGCTTGGTTTTGCCGTCTCGCTTCCACTCGTAAAAGCCGTCAGCAGGAATCACGCACCTGCGCAATTTCAGCGCATCGCGGAACGCAGGTTTGGTGCTCGCCGTTTCTGATCTTGCGTTGATCATTTTGGCAGCACTAGACGGGTCTTTCGACCAAGATGGAATCAGCCCCCAGCGCATCAGCGAGAGTTCGCGGATCGGTTCCTTTGGGTTCTGGCGGATGACGGGGACAGGCTGAGTGGGCGCAATGTTGTAGCGGGGGTTCCAATCTTCATCTCCCGACACGCTGTCGAAGTATTCCTCGACAAGCTGCTTTCGCCGCGACAACCTGTACCGTCCGCACATCACAGGATTATGCCAGATCGGATGAGCGTTCACATTTGGAAGCAGCCCAACCCGGTCGGAGTCCGCTTCTCAGGCTTTCGGGGGTGTGGAGACGACGTCGATGGCGATTGCCCACGAGTTGCGGATAGCAACCGCAAGCAAACTCAGCATACCGACAGCCACCAAGGTGAGTCCGCGTTGGGGGTCGTGGAGTAACAGAACCCCGCCCAATACAAGTAGACTGTATGCCCCAAATGGAAAAATCGCGTAAGCAA
>Ga0208689_1000510_pt1 | contig 26577 bp, 21 predicted proteins | sample June2015DPH_8_15_FD_184700 | JGI IMG/M metagenome (GOLD analysis project Ga0208689, IMG submission 184700) | Peatland microbial communities from SPRUCE experiment site at the Marcell Experimental Forest, Minnesota, USA - June2015DPH_8_150... | ecosystem: Environmental > Terrestrial > Soil >... | reverse complement strand
CGAAACTCGGTCCGGAGGAAATCACGCGGGACATCCCGAACCTCGGCGATGAGGCGCTCAAAAATCTCGGCCCCGACGGCGTCATTCGTGTGGGTGCGGAAGTCCGGCCGGGCGACATTTTGGTGGGCAAAATCACGCCGAAGTCCGAAACTGAACTGGCGCCGGAGGAACGTTTGCTCCGCGCGATTTTCGGTGAGAAGGCCGCTGACGTGAAGGACACCTCGCTCAAGGTTCCCTCCGGCACCTACGGCATCGTCATGGACGTGAAAGTGTCGTCCAAGAAGGAAGGCGAGAAGAGCGGCAAAACCTCCGCCAGCGAGGAAAAACGCCACGCCAAACAAATTGAGGACGAGCACAAGAAAAAGACCGAGGAGTTGCGCGATCAACTGACGGAAGCGTTGAGCAACATTCTGCTCGGCGAAAAAATCCCGCTCGACGTGGTGAACAGCGAGACCGGCGAAATCATCATCCCGGCCAACCGCAAAATCACCAAGACGCTCCTGCGCAAACTGGCGACGGTCTATGACCGCATCGAGATTGATCCGTCGCCCATCCGCAACAAAATCAACGAAATCATCGGCAGCTTTAAAAAGAAGTTCGACGATTTGCAGATGCAATACGATGAGGAAATGGAACGCGCCGAGGCAGGCGAAGGCGTTGAAGCCGGCATCGTCAAGTCGGTGAAGGTCTATGTCGCCTCGAAGCGCAAATTGTCCGTGGGCGACAAAATGGCCGGACGCCATGGCAACAAGGGTGTCGTCGCGCGCATCGTGAAAGAGGAGGACATGCCATTCCTCGCGGACGGGACGCCGGTGGACATCGTGTTGAATCCGCTGGGCGTGCCGTCGCGCATGAACGTCGGCCAGGTGCTCGAGACGCACCTCGGCTGGGCCGCGAAAATTCTGGGCTTGAAGCTGGCCACGCCGGTTTTTGATGGCATCAAGGAAAAGGACATCCGCAATTATTTAAAAGAGGCCGCTCAAAAACAAAAGGATGCCGATGAACAGCCGCTGATCGGCGAGCACGGCAAGACGGTCCTTTATGACGGCTACACCGGTGCGCCGTTCGATCAGGAAATTGTGGTCGGCTACATTTACATGATGAAGCTCGGCCATTTGGTCGCGGACAAGATTCACGCCCGCGCTGTCGGGCCGTATTCGCTCGTCACCCAGCAGCCGCTGGGCGGCAAGGCGCAATACGGCGGCCAGCGCTTCGGCGAAATGGAAGTGTGGGCCATGGAAGCCTACGGCGCCGCCTACACACTGCAGGAATTGCTCACCGTCAAATCCGACGACGTGCAGGGCCGCACCCGGATTTACGAAAGCATTGTCAAGGGCGACAACTCGCTGGAGGCGGGCATTCCCGAATCCTTCAACGTGCTCGTCAAGGAAATGCAATCGCTCGGCCTTGACGTGAAAGTCGGCTATTCAAATCCAATTGAACATGCGGCGGGCAGCAACGGCGAAGCGGCCGCTGCATTGAGAACCGTTTAAAAATTATTTTTGTATGATCAGCACCAAAGAAAGCGCCCGGGAGTTGCTCGGACTGGACAAGGTGAATCAGGTGGATTACGTCGCGATTTCCGTCGCGTCGCCCGATGCCATCCGGTCGTGGTCCAAAGGCGAGGTCAAGAATCCCGAAACCATCAATTACCGCACGTTCAAGCCGGAAAAGGGCGGCCTGTTCTGCGAACGCATCTTCGGCCCCGTCAAGGACTGGGAATGCTCCTGCGGCAAATACAAGCGCATCAAGCATCGCGGCATCGTCTGCGACCGTTGCGGCGTGGAGGTGACGCTCGCCCGCGTCCGGCGCGAGCGCATGGGCCACATCGAACTGGCCGTGCCCGTCTGCCACATCTGGTTTTTCAAGTGCATGCCGTCGCGCATCGGCCTGGTGCTCGACATGACGGCGCGCAACCTGGAACGCGTGATTTACTACGAGGATTATCTCGTCATTGATCCGGGCAACACGCCGCTCAAGCAAAATCAACTGCTCAATGAACACGAATATCGCGAAGCCCGCGAAACCTACGGCGCAGACGCTTTCGTTGCCAAGATGGGCGCGGAAGCCGTGCGCGACGCTCTGGCGCAGGTGGATTTGGCCAGGCAGACGGACCAGTTGCAGCAGGCCATGACCGAAACCAAGAGCAAGCAAATCCGCAAGAAACTGGCGAAGCGCATCAAGTTGATTCAAGGTCTGCAACTATCCAAGAGCCGCCCGGAATGGATGATTCTCACGGTGCTGCCGGTGATTCCGCCGGATTTGCGCCCGCTGGTGCCGCTCGAAGGCGGACGGTTTGCCACCTCCGATTTGAATGACCTCTATCGCCGTGTCATCAACCGGAACAACCGGCTCAAGACGTTGCTCCAGCTCAAAACGCCCGAAGTCATCATCCGCAATGAAAAGCGCATGTTGCAGGAAGCCGTGGACGCGTTGTTCGACAACGGCCGGCACGGTCGTCCCGTCACCGGCGCCGGCAATCGTCCGTTGAAATCCCTCAGCGACATGCTCAAGGGCAAGAGCGGCCGCTTCCGCCAGAACCTGCTCGGCAAACGCGTGGATTATTCGGGCCGTTCGGTCATCGTCATCGGCCCCGAACTCAAATTGCACCAGTGCGGCCTGCCGAAGAAGATGGCGCTCGTGCTGTTTGAGCCGTTCATCATCCGCCGCTTGAAGGAACTCGGCTATGTTCACACCGTTCGCAGCGCGAAGAAAATGATCGAACGCCAGACGAAGGAAGTCTGGGATGTGCTCGAGGAGGTCACCAAGGGCCATCCGGTCATGCTCAATCGCGCGCCGACACTGCACCGTTTGTCCGTGCAGGCATTCGAGCCGCTGCTGATTGAAGGCGAGGCGATCCGTATTCACCCGCTGGTTTGCACCGCTTACAACGCCGACTTTGACGGCGACCAGATGGCCGTGCACGTGCCGCTCTCCGTTGAGGCGCAGATGGAAGCGCGCCTGCTGATGATGGCGCCGAACAACATCTTCAGCCCGTCGTCCGGCAAACCTATCATTACGCCCACCCAGGACATCACACTCGGCTGTTATTATCTCACCGCCGAACCGCGCACGCCCGCACCGTCCGATCCGGGCAAGCTGCCGCTGTTCGGCTCGAAGGAAGAGGTGTTGTTCGCTTACGAAGACGGCGCGTTAAAGACGCACGATCGCATCCGGCTGGCCAACCCCGATTTCGGGCGGAAGACCGTATTCGGCGACGCGAACAAAAAGATCATTGAGTCAACCGTGGGTCGCGTCACTTTCAGCGAAATCTGGCCGCCGGAACTGGGCTTTCCCAACCGGCAGGTCAAAAAGTCCGAACTCGGCGATTTGATCTGGAAGTGCTACAAGTTCGCCGGCCACGAAAAGACCGTGGCCATGCTCGACAAGCTCAAGGAACTCGGCTTCCGCGAGGCCACCAAGTCCGGCTGCTCCATCGGCATTGACGACATGATCATTCCGAAGGAGAAGGACCAGGAAATCGAGGCGGCGCAAAAGCAGATCCGGGAAGTTGAAAAGCAGTATCGCAAAGGCGTCATCACGCCGGGCGAACGCTACAATAAGATTGTGGACATCTGGACGCATTGCACCGACCAAATTTCCAATGTTATGTTCAAGACGCTGGAACAAAACCAGGGCAAGCAGGAATACAACCCCGTTTATCTCATGGTGGATTCCGGTGCGCGCGGCAACCGCCAGCAGGTGCGCCAGCTCGCCGGCGTGCGCGGCCTCATGGCCAAGCCCAGCGGCGACATCATCGAGAAACCCATTCTGTCGAACTTCCGCGAAGGCCTCACCGTGTTGGAATACTTCATCTCCACGCACGGCGCCCGCAAGGGTCTGGCCGATACCGCGCTCAAGACGGCCGACTCCGGTTACATGACCCGCAAGCTCGTGGACGTGGCGCAGGACGTCATCATCCAGGAAGACGATTGCGGCACGGGCAACGGCATCTGGGTCTCGGCGGTGTATGAGGGTGAGGACGAGGTCGTCAAACTCGGCGACCGGCTCGTGGGCCGGTTCGCGTGCGACGACATCGTCAATTCGACGAACCCGAAGGAATTGCTCGTCCGCGCCAACGAGCAAATTGACGAGGACAAGGCCAAACGCATTGAAGCCGCGGGCGTGGAGCGGATGCGCATCCGCTCGGTGCTGACCTGCGAAAGCAAGCATGGCGTGTGCATCTGTTGTTATGGGCGCAACCTGGCCACCGGCGCCACCGTCAAGCTCGGCGAAGCCGTCGGCATCATCGCCGCGCAATCCATCGGCGAGCCGGGCACGCAGCTTACGATGCGGACCTTCCACATCGGCGGCACGGCGGCGCAGGTGTTCAAGATTCCGCAAATCAAGGCCAAACACGACGGCGCCATCCGTTACAACGAATTGCGCTACGTCGAGTTGGAAGACGGCAACAACATCGTTTTGAACAAGAACGGCTCCGTGGTCATTCTCGGCGATGACGGTCACGAATTGGAAAATCACAACGTCGTCATCGGCGCCATCATTTCCTTCAAGGACGGCGCCAAGATCAAGAAGGGCGAGACCTTCGTGCAGTGGGACCCGTATAACGTGCCGATTCTTTCCGAAAAAGCCGGCAAGGTGAAGTTCCACGACATCATCGAGGGCGTCACGATGAAGCAGGAAATGGACGAAACCACTGGCCAGGAAGCCATGGTCGTCATCGAGCACAAGGAGGATTTGCACCCGCAAATCACCATCAGCGACGACAGCGGCGAAGTCGTGGCCAATTACCCCATTCCGTCGGGCGCGCATGTCGTCGTGGGTGAAGGCGACAAAATTGTGCCCGGCACGTTGATCGCCAAGACGCCCCGCAAACAGGCGAAGACCAAGGACATCACCGGTGGTCTGCCACGGGTGGCCGAGTTGTTCGAGGCACGCCGGCCGAAGGACGCCGCCGAGATTTCCAAGATTGACGGGGTGGTGGACTTTGGCGCGAGCGTGCGCGGCAAACGCTGTGTTCTCATCAAGGACCCGCAGACCCAGGCGGAAGAGGAACACCTCATCCCCATTGGCAAGCACGTCATCGTCTTCAAGGGGGATTATGTCAAGAAAGGCCAGCAGTTGACCGAGGGTCCGATTGACCCGCACGAAATCCTCGATGTTTGCGGCCCGCAGGAATTGCAGGAGCACCTCGTCAGCGAAGTGCAGGAGGTCTATCGCCTCCAGGGCGTCACCATCAATGACAAGCACATCGAAATCATCGTCCGCCAGATGCTCCGCAAGGTGCGCATCACCGAACCGGGCGACACGCAGTTTCTTTGGGGCGAACAGATTGACAAGCTGGACTTTGAAGAGGAAAACGAGCGCGTTGAGAAGATGGGTGGCAAGCCGGCCGAAGCCTCGCCGGTGCTGCTCGGCATTACCAAGGCGTCGCTCGAAACCGACAGCTTCCTCAGCGCCGCGTCATTCCAGGACACGACCCGCGTGTTGACCGAGGCCGCCACACGTTCGCGGGTGGATTCACTGCGCGGTTTCAAGGAAAACGTCATCATGGGCCACATCATTCCGGCGGGCACCGGATTTGACATGCACCGTAAGGCGCGTCTCAAACCGCTGATCGAGGTCGAAGACGTGCCGGAACCGGCCGAACAACCCGTGGCGGCGGAAAATCCGCTGCTGGCGTAAACGTAGAATGGTTTCACCCGGGGCGCCTGGTTCAACCGGACGCCCTTTTTTCGCGGCTTGGCGCAGGTTGCGCGTTTGGAAACAGGAGTGGACGCGAAGGAATGAACGCCGGCTGGTCGCACGCTTCTACCGATCTTGGAGTGCGCCGGCAGGACGCCGCTTTCCCCGGTCGCGCCCAAGGCCGTGACAGGTCACCGTAGTCGAAACGCACTGCTGGGGCATGGACTTGAGCGGGTTTTCTGGCAGAATGGCGCCCATGACTTGGCTGGTCCAGGCAATGACCGGTGCCGAACCGGGTACCGTGGAGTTTGCGGAACCTGAAATCCAGACCCGCACGCGTTCGAGCCGGGGCGATCCGGCCCATGACTGGCTCTGCGCCTGGTGTCTCAACCGCGTCGCCAGTGAAAAGGACCGCTTTTTCCACAAGGGCAGGAGCGAGTTTTCGTTTAAGAATCCGGAGGGCGCCCGGTTCAACATCTTCACGTTCTCCCGGACCCTTGGCTGTCAGCAGACGGGTGTCCCAACCTTGGAATACACCTGGTTCCCGGGTCATGCGTGGTCCTATTGCGTGTGTGACCATTGCGGCATGCATCTGGGCTGGTTTTACGCCGGCCCGAGCGAGTTTGCCGGGTTGATCCGGGACCGGATTGTCCGGGCTTCGGTGGTCATGAGCTGAAGCCGCTTTGCGCGGACGAAGCCGCGCTCTGCCTTTCGCGCGTTTCGCGGTTTTAACCCGAAAACCGAAGTTGAGATGGGGAGCGCACGCGCCCCGCGTGCCGTTTTCCGCGCCCTCGCGGAAAACTTTGAGCGTGCAAGATAGTTTCGAACGGTCCGGCCATTGACTCGCGCCAAAGGGCTGGACGCGAGGCGCGTCCAAGCATACCCGAGGCGGGTGTGCCCCCCAACTCCGGTTTTCAGATTTAATGGGTGTCTATTCGTGGTTGATGCCCTCAAAAAGTGGCCGAAATTGTTGTTGCCACGGGCGGTTTATTTGCTATATTCCCCCCTCCATTTTTTGAGACGCAATGCCGACGATTAACCAATTGGTCCGCCAGGGCCGGCGCAAAGTAAAATACAAGTCCAAGTCGCCCGCCTTGGAAGGTTCGCCGTTTCGACGCGGCGTGTGCATCCAGGTCATGACGCGCACGCCCAAGAAGCCGAACTCGGCGATGCGCAAGGTGGCCAAGGTCCGCCTGACGAACGGCTTCGAGGTCATCGCCTACATTCCGGATGAAGGCCATAATTTGCAGGAACACTCGATTGTGATGGTGCGCGGCGGCCGCGTGAAGGATTTGCCCGGGGTGCGGTATCACATCGTTCGTGGACGGCTGGACGCCGCCGGTGTGGAAAAACGCCGGGTCAGCCGCTCGAAATATGGCGTGAAACGTCCGAAGCCGGGTTCCAAGCCCGCGGCTCCAGCCGCAGCGGCGGCTCCGGCCCCGGCCGCGGCCCCGGCGGCGGCCTAGTCAAACCGGTTTAACGATTCAACTATTCAACGATTTAACGAACCCATGTCCCGCAGACGACAAGCCACCAGACGGCTGATTGCCAAAGACGGAAAGTTCCAAAGCGTTTTGGTTTCGCGGCTGGTCAACACCGTGATGACGTGCGGTAAAAAAAGCACGGCGCAGCGGATTGTCTATGGCGCGTTCGACAGCATTTCGCAAAAGAATCCGGCGAGCAATCCGGTGGAAATTTTGCAGCGCGCGGTGGACAACACCAAGCCGCGCATCGAAACCAAGGCACGCCGCGTCGGCGGCGCCACCTATCAGGTGCCGCTGGAAGTGCCGACCGACAGGCAGACCTCACTGGCCTTGCGGTGGATCGTGGGTTTTGCGGACGCGCGCAAGGGCACGCCCATGCGCGACGCGCTCGCGGCGGAAATTTTGGAGGCGTATCAAGGACAAGGCAACGCCATTCGCAAGCGCGACGATGTGCACAAGATGGCGCAGGCAAACAAGGCTTTTGCCCATTTCCGCTGGTAGGAATTTTTTTGAAAATGCCCCGACCGTTTTACCGCCGGGGCATTTTCGCTGTTTATGGAGTGAAGTAGGATTTTTTAGACATGCATGCAGTCGCAGAAAAAACGAAATCGGTCAATTCGCCCAGCCGCGAATACACGCTGGAGCGCACGCGTAACATCGGCATCGCGGCGCATATCGACGCCGGCAAGACCACCGCGACCGAGCGTATCCTCTTTTACACCGGCCTCATCCACAAGATCGGCGACGTGGACGATGGCAACACGGTGACCGACTGGATGGAGCAGGAACGCGAACGCGGCATCACCATCACTTCCGCCGCCGTGACGTGCTACTGGACGCAGAAACAGACCAAGCACGGTGAAAATGAATTGTACAAGGCGTTCCTCGGCGTGCCGCATCGCATCAACATCATTGATACGCCCGGCCATGTGGACTTCACCGCCGAGGTCGAGCGCTCCATGCGCGTGCTCGACGGCGCCGTCGCCGTGTTCTGCGGCGTCGCCGGTGTGCAACCGCAGTCGGAAACCGTCTGGCGGCAGGCCACCAAATACAAGGTGCCGCGCCTCGCGTTCGTCAACAAAATGGACCGCACTGGCGCAAATTTTGAACATGCGCTCGCCGACATGCGCAACAAGCTCAAGGCGTATGCGTATCCGATTTTCCTGCCCATCGGCGCCGAGGACAAATTTGAAGGCGTGATTGATGTCGTCAATCAGAAGGCCATCATTTGGGGGCCGGGCGACGTCGTCAACGAAGGCCTGAACTACGACGTGAAGGAAATTCCGGCGGAGCACAAGGAACGCGCCCGGGCCGCGCTTGCGGAATTGATTGACGCGGTTTCCAACAAGGACGACCACATTGCCGACCTCATCCTTCACGAGAAGCCGGTGACGCCGCCGGAACTCAAGGCCGCCATCCGCCGGCTCACGTGCAAGATTGAGCTGGTTCCCGTGCTTTGCGGTTCCGCGTTCAAGAAGAAGGGCGTGCAGCCGCTCATTGACGCGGTGGTGGATTATTTGCCGGGTCCGCTCGACGTTCCGCCCGCCGAAGGCATCGAGCCGGACACGGACAACAAGGTCGTCGTCGAGACCAGCGACGCCAACAAGTTTTGTTCGCTCGCGTTCAAGCTGTGGACGGATTCTTATGCGGGCAAGCTGGTGTTCTTCCGCGTTTATTCCGGCACGCTCAAAAAGGGCGACATGATTTACAACCCGCGCACGCGCAAACGCGAGCGCGTCAGCCGCCTGATGATTATTCAAGGCAGCGAACGCAAGGACATCACCCAGGCCAACGCCGGCGACATCGCCGCGCTCGTCGGCCTGCGCAACATCACCACCGGTGACACGTTGTGCGACGAGGACTTCGAGGTGACGCTCGAACCGCCGACGTTTCCCGAACCGGTCATCAGCATGGCCGTCGAGCCGAAAACACGCGCCGACCGCGACAAGATGTCCGAAGGATTGCAGCGGCTGGCGGAAGAAGACCCGACATTCCGTTGCTTCACGAACCCGGAGACCGGCCAGCTCATCATCGCGGGCATGGGCGAATTGCACCTGGAAATCATTTGCGACCGTCTCAAGCGCGAGTTCAAGGTGGACGCCAACACCGGCGCGCCGCAAATCGCCTATCGCGAAACCATCACCAAAGCGGCGGACGGCGAAGGCAAATTCATCCGCCAATCCGGCGGTCGCGGTCAATATGGCCACGCCTGCGTTCAGATTCAGCCGAACGAAAAGGGCAAGGGCATCGAGATTGAAAACAAAATCGTCGGCGGCGCGATTCCGAAGGAATACATCCCGGCCGTCATTGACGGTGTTGAAGAAGCCATCAAGGGCGGCGTTTATGCGGGTTACCAGGTCATTGACGTGAAGGTGCAGATCGTGGACGGCACGTTCCATGAAGTGGACTCGAATGAACTGGCGTTCAAAATGGCTGGCATCTTCGCGCTCAAGGACGCCTTCAAAAAGGCGCATCCGATTTTGCTCGAACCCATCATGAAAGTCGAAGTGACCACGCCCGACGAATATCAGGGCGATTTGCTCGGCGACATCAACCGCCGCCGCGGCCACATTGTCAACATCGAAGCCAAGAGCGGTCAGACAATTCTTAAAGCCAAGGTGCCACTGGCCGAAATGTTCGGTTATGCCACGGCCATCCGGTCGCTGTCGAAGGGCCGCGCGTCCTATTCGATGGAACCGCTGACGTTTGAGCAGGTGCCGACGAACATCCTTAGCTCGGTTTTGGATCAGGCGGCCAAGAAACCGGCGGCCAGAGCGTAACGGATTCTTTCATCAACTTTGAATGTGGCCTTCGACAACCGAGGCTGCCTCTGGCATCCGTGTTAATCCGTGTCCATCCGTGGTTCCAATAGCAGCTTTGGATTAAGCCAAAAAGGGTGGCAGCGCCTCGGGTGGAGCGCTGCCGATGTGGCGAACTGGGCATGTGTAGCTTTTCCCTCCTTGGAATGCCAGACGAGTCAGAGACTGGCTTGAATCCGTGTCAAACAAATGTCAGCGCGGTAAAGTTGCGGTGACAAAAGGGAACAGCGCGGTTGATTCTGCCGGCCAACTCCGATACGCTCCGCCTTTGGGTAAAACAACGAATTAAACCAAAATCTGAACCGGAGCAATTCCCCGAAACAAGCACAAAGCAGCCCAAAGGGCTGGCGGAAATTAGCCGGGGGTAACACCCCCGGTAATTGAAAAGCGAAGGGTACGCCCTGGAAGGGCGCGGGAAAGGCATCAACCATGTCATCAACTCATTTGAGCCTTCACGTTCATCTCGTCTTCGGCACCAAACATCAGCGTCCGCTCATCGCGGCGGATTGGCGTGAGCGGCTTCATGCCTTTCTCGGTGGCGCGGCGCGCACACTCGGCGCGGTTCCAGAAGCCGTCGGTGGTGTGGCAGACCACGTGCATTTGCTGGTCGGATTGCGAGCGACGCACTGCCTGGCCGATGTCCTGCGCGACACGAAACGCGCCTCCTCCACCTGGGTGCACGAAACCATCGGCGACCGGGAATTCGCGTGGCAGGATGGTTACGGCGCTTTCACCGTGAGCGCCTCGCTGTTGGAAATCGTGAAACGTTACATAGCACGGCAGGAAGAACACCATCGGGAAAAGACGTTTCAGGAGGAATATGTCGAATTATTGCGGCGCGGTGGTGTGGAATATGACGAACGCTATTTGTGGTGAATCTCCGCCGCCCCTGCCGGGGCGGATTATTTTTTGTTTATCACAACCGGGGATGTTATCCCCGGCTAATCTCCGTCAACCCTGCGGGTTGACTGGTGAGTGTATCGTCCGCGCATCAACAGCTGTTCATCTGTACACATCCCGCAGGCGCGGGACGCCCTACCGCGCCGAGATTTCCAGCATTCGTTCAATTGGCAGGCGGGCGCGTTTCAAAATTTCCGCCGGTAACTCGATCCGCGGCGCCAGGCGTTTCATGCAGTCGCGCACCTTTTCGAGCGTGTTCAACTTCATGTATTTGCACTCGCTGCAACGGCAGTGGTCCGACGGCATCCGCATCACGTCAAACACCGGCGCGCAGAAAAATTCCTTGCCCGGACATTCCTTCTGCATCCGGTGGATGATGCCCGACTCCGTCACAATGACGAACCGTTTGGCCGGATTCGTCTTGCAGTAGGAAATCATTTTCTCCGTCGAACAAACCGCGTCCGCCAGGTCCCGCACTTCGCGCAGGCTTTCCGGATGTACTACCACTTTTGCATCAGGGAACTTTTCGCGCAGCTTTAGAACCTGATCACGCCGGAACTCCACGTGCGCGTAACAATTGCCCTTCCACAAGGTCATCGGGCGGCCGGTCTGTTCCATCACCCATGCGCCGAGGTTTTCGTCCGGCACGAACAGGACGTCCTTGTCCTTGGGCGCAGCCTCGACAATTTTCACCGCGTTGCCGCTCGTGCAAATGACGTCCGTCAGCGCCTTTACCGCGGCGCTGCAATTGATGTAGGCGATGGTCCAGAAATTCGGGTTCGTCGCCTGCAACTCAGCGAGCTTGTCGGCGGGGCAGCTTTCTTCCAGCGAACAGCCGGCGTCCTTGTCCGGCAGCACGACGATTTTGTTCGGGTTCAGAATTTTCGCCGTCTCGGCCATGAAATGCACGCCGCAGAAGACAATCACATCCGCGCTGGTTTTGGCCGCCTGTTGCGAGAGGCCAAGCGAATCGCCGACGTAATCCGCCACGTCCTGGATTTCCGGCACCTGATAATTATGGGCGAGGATGACGGCGTTGAGCTGCTTTTTGAGCGCGAAAATTTCCTTCGCCAATGGCTCGAATCTGCCTTTCGCCATCGCGTCGCGCGGCTGGATTTCAGCAACATCAATCATACAAACAGGTTACCGCGGTAATTTTGTGCCGTCAAACCGGGAGGGACGGCATATTGCCGTCCCTGAAATTTGGGACGCCGACACGGCGTCCCTCCCAGTCATACCAGCACACGTTCCTCGACCGTTAAAATCCGCCATTGGCCGGCCGGCAAATCGCCGAGCGTCAATTGCCCGATGCGCACCCGAATCAGCCGCAAGGTCGGATGCCCGATGGCCGCTGTCATCCGCCGCACCTGCCGGTTTTTGCCTTCAACCAGTTCCAATCCAATCCAGCACGTGGGCACGGTCTTGCGGAAACGAATCGGCGGGACGCGCGGGGGAATTTGTGGTGGGGACGGCTCGCCGAGCCGTCCGTCGCGGGCATCTCGGCGAGATGCCCCTACCTCCGGCTGCGGCTCCAGAATCCACGCGCGGCAGGGCAGGGTTTTGCGGCCTTGAATGGCTACGCCGCGTTCCAGTTCTTTCAGCACCGCCGGCGTCGGGATTTTTTCGACTTGCACCCAATACTCGCGTTCGTGCGCATGGCGCGGATTCAGCAGGCGTTCGCTCCATCCCGGTTCATCACTCAAAAGCAGCAGGCCTTCGGAATCAGCGTCCAGCCGGCCAATCGGATAAACGTTTTTCGGAAAACCAAATCCGCCCAGCGTGCGGTTGGATGAACCATCGCCGGTGAATTGCGAAATGACGCCATACGGTTTGTGGAACGCGATGAGCACGGGCAAAGTTTCAAGTGCCAGGTTTCAAGTTTCAAGTATTGACTCGTCCTCGTCGTCGTCCTCGTTCTCGTAATCGGAAAAAGTTTTCGTGTGTTTCGTGTGTTTCGTGGTTAAAATTTCCGCGTGATTCGCAACATCATCTTCGACTGGTCGGGGACGTTGGTGGACGATCTGCCTGCCGTTTTGAAGGCGTCGAATTTTGTCCTCGCCCAGGCCGGCAAGCCCGAGATGACGCTCGACGAATTCCGTGCCGAGTTTTCGTTGCCGTTCACGAATTTCTATGACCGCCACACGCCGCACGTGCCGATGCCGCAACTCGAAGCCTGGTTTCACGCCAGCTTCCAGCAGGCGCAGGATTCAGTTTGTGAACTGCCTTACGCGCGCGAGTTCCTCGAGTTTTGCCGCGCCAAAAAACTCCGCACGTTTTTGTTGAGCACCGTTCGCAACGAGTATTTCACCGCGCAATGCCGAATTAGCGGCTTTGACGCCTTTCTCGACAAACCTTACACCGGCGTTTGGGACAAGCGGAAAAAGATCCACGAAATCCTCGCCGAAAACCATCTCCGTCCGAGCGAAACGCTGTTCGTCGGCGACATGCAGCACGACATTGAGACTGCCCGGCACGGCGGCATTCACTCTTGCGCCGTGCTCACCGGTTACAACACGCTGGAGCAATTGCGCGCGGCAAAGCCGGACCTGGTGGTGGAGCACCTCGGCGAATTGCGCCGTGTGCTCGAACAAAATGATTTGCACTTGAAACCGGCGGCGGAAAATTTTGAGGAAACCCATCCGCCGGAAGCCACCGTTGGCGCGCTGATTTTCAACGCGGCGGGCGAGGTGCTGATGGTTCGCACGCACAAGTGGTCTGGCCTTTGGGGCATCCCCGGCGGCAAAATCAAATGGGGCGAAACTGCCGCGGCCGCGCTCCGCCGCGAAATCCAGGAGGAAACCAATCTCGCGGTGAAGGACATCCGGTTCGTGCTCGTGCAGGACTGCATTCACTCGAAGGAATTTTACCGTGACGCCCATTTTGTGCTGCTGAATTACACCTGTCATTGCGCCGCGAAAAATCCGAGTGTGAAATTGAACGAAGAAGGCCGTGAATTCCGCTGGATCCCGCCCGCCGCCGCCGCCCGAATGCCGCTCAACACGCCAACACGGATTCTGCTGGAAGCAGTCGGCTGCGCCTCGCAGAGGCGCGCTCCGGCGCGCGGGTCTGTGACCCGCAGCAACAGAGGCAGATCGCATTCCCCTCGGCGTCCTGTCAAATCGGCAATCGTAAATCGTAAATCGTAAATTTCCGCCGTGTCCAAAATCTCCATCGTTGACCTCGAAGTGTTTTACCGCGTCGGCGTGGCGGACGCGGAACGCGCCAGGCCCCAGCGTCTGCTGCTGACGGTGGAAATGGACTGCGATTTTTCGGCGGCGGCCAAAAGCGACGACATCCGCGACACAATTGATTATTTCGCCGTCAGCCGGCGGTTATTGAAGTTCGGCGAAGGCCGGAGTTGGAAACTCATTGAAAAACTCGCTGCCGACGTTGCAAACACGGTTTTGTCCGAGTTCAAGCCGCAAAGCGTCACCGTCGAAGTGAAAAAATTTCCGCTCGCAGATGCGCGATACGTTGCGGTAACTGTCACCCGAAAAAAGTAGGGACGCCGCACCGCAGCGTCCGCGGACAACCTAGCGCGTGTCCCTATTCCCGCATTAACTCTATTGCATAATCAATTGGTTCAGCGACACCATATCCTGAGTTTACGAAAACGCTGTTTGTCACACCCGCCTGAGGGAACATTTTTGTCGAAACCGGAACAAACTGTGTAATCAAACCTCCTATCTTATAGACGGTTACGTCCAAAGTTGGGTGTTCGACTATTACGACAGGACCACCACTATTACCTCCGTAAACACCGGAATCTATAATCAGTCTTCCGGTTTGTTGGTTTCGCTGGGAAATGATACCCTTCCGAACCAACGGAGAGTCAAAATCAACTTGGTTAAGTTCCAATGTCACTTGACTATTTAGCAGTTCCACTGGATAGCCAAAAATATACGTTTCGTTACCATCTGGAATATCTTTGAAGTATCTGACATCGGTTGCAGAACACTCAACAAGTTTTGCCGCGGGGTTCATGTAAGAAGCTACGCCTTTTCCCCAAATGACATATTTAATGCCGTTTGTATTGGCTGGAGTTTCAATCCCTAACTGAATAACGGCCACGTCATGCGTAGAATGGCGCTTCACAAACCCTTCATCCAGCAACATTTTGAGGTTCAAATCTATCAGATTTTTGTCGGTCGAGTCCTTCCCCTTGTTGAAGGCGGATAGTTTTGCTGTAGAATTGTTCAGTTCCAAATTGTTAGTGCTATTAAAGTTAAAAATTACGTGCGCTGCCGTAATAAGAAAAAGCTTATTCGATTCAACGAAAAAAACCCCTGTTCCATATTCAGAAATATTATCATGCAGAGGAATCTTGATTAGAACCGGAATGCTGTGAAAATCGTCAGGAAGAATTTGCTCCGCCGGAACCGTGAATGTTCCAGCCAAAAGCACCGAGAAAAATAAAATTAAACTACGCATAGAGAGTTAGACGTAAACGGTCTGAATTTGCTCCCAACGAATTTTTCTCTGTGGGTTTCCATTGCTGCTATTGAATCACTGTGGAGTGTCAGCGCAAGCGAATAATCTGTCCGTCCATCGTCCGGATTTTCCAGTCGCCAGGGCGTGCGACCATCGTGACAGCGCCTGCTGTGCGCGTGTAAATCACCGGCACATTTGGTCCGGATAATCTCTGTTTCAATTCACGGCCGGCACGCCGCGTCGCCGGAAATTCCGAATCGGCGATGACAATGACTTTTGGCTGGACTGCGTCGAGCAGCGCATTGCAAAGCGGTTCGTCTTCGTCCGGCAGGCCGGCGATGACCACGTCGGCGCGCAGGTCATTGGTGCGCGCGAGCAACGCGCTTTGCCCGTTGCGTCCCAAATCGGACAACAGCAAAACGCGCGTATCGCAAAAATTTCCGAGCAACACGAGCGCCGCGTCGTCCGAGCGCGCAAAACTTTCTTCGGCACCCGGATGTAAAACATGCCAGCAGCCGATTTTGTCGCCGCAATTCAAAATTTTGTGACGCGAAGGCGTGTCTGGTTTTTTGGTGGGGCGAGACTCCGTCGAGCCCGGAATAATTTTTAAATCAGGGCTCGAGAGACTCTCGCCCCACCGGGCCGATGGTTTTTCAAACTCTGCGACGATTTTGCGATAAGCGCCCGAGCGAAATGGAGTCGGGCCGGTGAACAGTTCGCCGACGCCGAAATGCTCGTCAAGCGATGCCGCACCGCCGATGTTCCGCACATCGCTGCCCGTTAAAACGAGCCTCCAGATTTTGTTCACGCCCTGGGCGCGCAGAAACGGTTTGAGAGTGAACTCCGCGGCATTGTCGTTCCCGCAATTCACCAGCCAGTCGTTTTTCCGGCCGGCGGTGTCCACGAACACGGCGTGACCACCGTTGAGCGGCAGCACGGTCAATTCGATTTCGCCACGCGACTGCTCCCAACGCCAAAAATAAACCGCGACCATCAAAATCAAAATGGCTGTGCTCCAGATTCTTCGTGCCGGTGCAAACAGCCAGCCGCTCAAGGCACCGACAAGCGCCGTGTAGTAAACGCCAATGGTGAGCCACGACGGCGCGGGCACGTAGAAAAATGCGCCGGGAATTTTGGTTGACCATTCGCTCATGTTGGTCATCGCTACCATGAAAAACCATGCGGCGTGGTTGAACAATTCGGTCGCCCACGGCAGCCAGTTGCCGCAGACGAGGCTGCCGAGATTGCTCATCAGCGCGAGCGTGCCCAGCGGCACGGCGACGATGTTCGCCAGCGGTGAAACCGGGCTGAACAGATGAAAATAGAGCGCGGACAGGGGAATCGAGCCGGCCCAGGCCGCGAGGGAAAGCGCAAAATACCGCGATAACATTCGCAGCGTTGCGATGAGCACACGCCGCCAGCGCGGCAGCAGGTCGTCGGGCAACAGGGGGTCGTGCCGCAGGAGCCGGTCGGAGATTTTATTCAATGGCGGCAACATCAGGGCGATGATGAGCACGACGAAAAATGATAGTTGGAAGCTCGCTTCGAAAAGCTGGCGCGGTTCCCACAGCAAAATGATGAACGCCGCGGCGGCGAGGGAATTAATCAGGTCGCTCGGCCGCTTCAACGCCCAGCCGCCAATGACGATGGTCATCATCACCGAGGCGCGGATGGCGGACGGTTCCCAGCCGGTGGCGGCGGTGTAAAACCAGATGACCGGAATGGCGACTATGCCGCACCAGGCGCGGGAGACCTGTAGTACGCGGAGAAGGGCGACCAGCATCCCCGAAATCAGCGCGATGCGCAGGCCGTCAATCGCGAACAGATGCATCGTGCCGGCGCGCAGGAACGGCTCGCTGATGTCGCCGGTGAACGCGGTGCGCCAACCCAGCGTCATCGCCCAGAGCAGGCGCAACGGCTCGTCCTCAACCGGCAAGCCCAGCGCCAGCGTGCGCTTCGACCAATCCAAAAACCGGTCGGTCAACGGCGGGTTCTTCGATGGTGAAGCGCCCAATTGCCAATCGTTGGTGGAACCGGTTTTGAGCTGGTAATAAATTCCGCGTGTCTGGAGATAGTCGCGGTAATTGAAAAGTCCTTCAGCCAGAGGTAACGGCGGCCGCGCGATGACGCCGCTGATTTCTACGGGTTGGCCGGCGAAAAAATTAGCGGGGAGTGTGCCGGGTGCGGTGGCAACAATTTCGCCATCGGCCGGCTGCCAATCATCATCCCGCCGCAACCCGGTCACTTGGACCTGGGCGACACTACGCTCGGTTGGTTGCTCATCGCGCTCAACGATTTTGATGGACGGTGTTTCGATCAGTTTTCCGCGCACGGTCACGATGGCGGCGTCATCGCCAAGCAGGGCGCGGAGGTCATTCGGCGAAAGGACGGCGGTGCGGCTGGCGAGGTTCGTCCACCCAACGAGCGCGAGCAACGGCCAAATCAGCCACGGGCGAAATTTCCCGAGGACGAGGACGAGAAATGAGACGACAAAAAGCGCGGCCAGCGGCGGTCGAAAAATTCCGGCGAACAGCAAACCGACGACGTAGCACGAAACGACAGCGACGAGCGGACGTTTCATGGCGTGAGGTTACCAACGTTTTCGCCAGCGGCCAATCAGCCAAAACGCGAGCAGCCCCGCCGCGCCGCCGGCGGTATCAATGAACACGTCAGTCACATGCGGGGTGCGCGTGGGTACAAAAAGCTGATGAAATTCGTCGCTGGCCGCGTACAGAAAAACGATGGCGAGCGTGAGGCCGGCCTCCGGCCACAACCACGGGCGCGAATCATTTTTCACCGGCTGGCGCACGGCGCGCCAGAGCAACAGCGCGAGCACGGCGTATTCGACGAGGTGCGCGCATTTGCGGAGCAGAAGATGAATTGCGTGAATTTGTGCCTCCGGCATGTGCGGGAAGAGCCAGCGTAACAACGGCTCGACGAAAAGGGACGAATGTTCGTAGGAACGCTTGTCGCTGGACGCCGAGAAAATCAGCGTCATCCAGGCCAGCACGGGCAGCCAGGATTTGCACAATGCGCGCAGGTGGAGCACGCCGGATGAAAACCGGATTCGGCGCGCACGGCAATCAGAATCATAATTGAGTTTGCCAAACGGCGTGGTATTTGGCACAGAAAGGCCCCGATGAACAAGTTATTGACCCTTTCGTTTTGGACGGTGATGGCGGTGGCGGTGGCGGCCAGGCCGGCGCCGCCACCGGATTTGATTGCGCGAATTCATTTTGTCGGCACGGAGCAAATTTCCGCCGATACCAATTCCGCCGCGTTTACCAACCTCTTTTGTTCCGCCGCAGCGCAGGCGCTCCGCGAACGGACGTTGGAGAAGCTATCGCACTTTCCCGGCGCCTGGTTCAAGGCGCGCATCGCCGCCGGGGCGGGTGATGAAACGGAGCAACTGCGTCCTTTGCTCGATGATTTGCTGAAAGCGGAATGGTTTTTGGAAATTCGCGACACCACCAACGCCGCGCCGGAAACCGCCCTGGCGATCCGCCTGAACGCTGCCCGGGCGCAACTCTGGCAGGAAAACCTGGCCGCCGTCGTCCAATCCTGGACGCGCCTGTCCCCCGCGAAAACTACAAACGGCTGGCTGTTGAAGAAGGATCAGCCGCCGAATCTGGTTCGTTTCACCCGCGCCGGCGACTGGGTCGTCTTGAGCTGGGGCCAGAACGAATTGCCGTTGAGCGATGGCGTCATCCGGCGCATACAAACCGAAAAACGTCCCACGCCGGTCGGAAAAAATTATTGGCTGACCGCGGATTTGGACTGGCCGTGTCTGGCGCGGTGGTTCGCGCCGCTGAAAGATTTTGACTTTCCGAAACTTGGGATGCAAGTCATTGGCCGCAACGGCAATTTACGGTTTGCCGGCAAGTTCACCCTGACGCAGCCGTTGTCGCCGCTCGAAAAATGGCGGATGCCAACGAACGTCATTCACCAGCCATTTGTAAGCTTCACGGCGGTGCGCGGCATCGGGCCGTGGCTGAAACGGCAAAGCTGGGCGCAGCGGTATGAGATTCAGCCTCCCCCGGACCAGTTTTTCATTTGGGCGCTCCCGCAAATTGCCTTTCAAACTTATGCGGTCACACCGGTGCCGGAGGCAAACGCCGCGCTCGCGCAACTCCACGCGAAGTTGTCCCCGGTGTTCAATGGCAGTTCACAAAATGGTTTCCTCTTTCCGCTGACAACCCTGTTGACCAATAACGAGATTGCCTGGCAAGGCATGCCGTTCGCGGCGCCGTTTGTCCGGGCGCTGCATGGGCCGGCAGGCGACTTTTTGCTCGGAGGATTTTTCCCGAACGTGGCACGCTCGCAACCGTTGCCATCGGAGTTGCTCAAGCAACTGAACACCCCAAACCTGGTTTATTACCACTGGGAAATCACCGCCGAACGCTTGAAATCATTACCGCAGCTATCCCAGTTTATTCTTATGGTTACACAGCACAAGCAACTCGACGCAAATTCCGCCGCCGCCAAATGGCTCAATCAGATCGGACCAACACTGGGCAACTCCGTTACCGAAGTCACGCAAACCGGGCCGAATGAATTGGCCTTCACGCGCACTGCGCCGGGCGGGCTGACGGCGGTTGAGCTCACGGCGCTGGCGAACTGGCTGGAAGCGGCCAATTTCCCCGGCTGCGATTTGCGTTCGCCCGTGCGTCCGCCGCCGCCGAGGCGGCTTTTGCCGCGCGCACCCGGCGCCCCGGTTGCCCCGGCCAGGCCCGCCCCCGCGCCGCCGGTGATGCCGCACTGACCATGCTCAAGCTCGGCGTCAACATCGACCACGTCGCGACCCTCCGCGAAGCGCGGTATCGCGGACGCGGTTTTGGCGAGCCGGACCCGGTGGCGGCAGCACAAATTTGTGAGGCCGCCGGCGCGCACGGCATCACAGCGCACCTGCGCGAAGACCGCCGCCACATGCAGGACCGCGACATCTGGAAATTGCGCGAAACCGTCAAAACGCGGCTCAATCTCGAACTGGCCAACGTGCCGGAAATCATCGCCATCGCGCTGAAACTGAAACCGGACATTGTCTGCATCGTGCCGGAACGGCGGCTGGAAGTGACCACCGAAGGCGGCCTGGATGTGGTGGCAAATGAAAAGGCCATTGCCGATACGCGCAAAAAGATGAACGACGCGGGCATCGAGGTGAGTTTGTTCATCGCGCCGGACGAAAAGCAGATTGCAGCCAGCGCGCGCGTCGGCAGCCAGTTCATCGAATTGCACACCGGCGCGTTCGCGGAGGAATATCACAAACGGTGGGGCGAGAGTCTCTCGAGCCCTGACCGGATGAAAAATTCGGGCTCGACGGAGTCTCGCCCTACCAATCTTCCGGAACTCGACCGGCTTATTTCCGGCGCCAAGCAGGCGCACGCACTCGGCTTGAAGGTGAATGCGGGGCACGGATTGAACTATGTGAACCTGCCGACGTTGCATCAAGTGCCGCACCTGGTGGAATTGAACATTGGCCACAGCATCGTCAGCCGCGCGGTGAGTGTCGGGTTGGACAAGGCCGTCAAGGAGATGCTGCGGCTGATGAAAAAGTATCGCGGGTGATCAAGCGCCGTAGGCGCGAAATCTTTGTAGTAGGAATGAAATCAAATTTTCCTCAAGCCCCAGCGGGGCGGCATATTCATTCGATGATTATTATCAGAAGATGCCGCTCCTGGCGGAGCTCTGACGAATCCGGTTGATATGCTACAAAGATGTCGCGCCTATGGCGCTGGCTGCTTTGCCATCAATTCTTTCTTGAACTATCAAGAATATGTGAGTCTTTTCGCGTTCGTACTTTTCGCCACTCGGCAAACTCAGCGATCGCCAGGACTGCAGAAACAAACGCGAACGCCGAAACACCCAGCCGCGCTCCAAGTGTCGTTTTTTCATTTCCGATGGTTATGAGCAGAATGACAACCCCACCGATAGCCAGTATTGAAAGCAAGAAAGCGTTAAACAGGATGCGACCGTTCTTCGACAACACTGGGATCTCCGGCCCGAATTTTGCACTCGCAATCCTCAGAGCAACCCGTTTGAGTAACAGGTCCAATGGAGCAATAACCAAAACAACGGCTAACATAATAAGAATTCCCACCCGCCAGCCAAGTGGCACCGGTTCCAGGATATCGAGCAGTCGTTGCATTTACTTACAGTCCAGCATTGGTTCGAGTTTGCTTGCGCACCAATCGTAAATCATAAATCGTAAATCACAAATGATCCTGGGCATCGGCATTGATATCATCGAAGTGGCGCGGGTGAAGGCGTCATACGAAAGGTTCAGCGAACGGTTTCTGAACCGCCTGCTGCTCGCGGACGAAATCGCGTATTGCCTGTCGCACAAAAACCCGGCGCCGTTTCTCGCAGCGCGGTTCGCGGCGAAGGAGGCGATTTCCAAGGCGTTCGGCACCGGTGTCGGCGCGCGACTCGGCTGGCACGACATGGAAATCCGCCGCAAACAATCCGGCGAACCCTTCGTGGTCCTGCACGGCAAAGGAGAAAAGTTGTTCGCGTCGCGCAAGGCGAAACGGTTGCTCGTCAGCCTGAGCCACACGGAAAATTACGCGGCGGTGACGGCGATTTTGGAAGGATGAACCGCCGGTTGCCCGGTGCGGCAACGGCCTTGACTCAGGTTGTTCTCGTCAGCCTCGTCCTCATTCTCGTAATCGAGACATGGGGCAATTCGAGGACGAGGACGAGAGCGAGGACGATGAAGTTTATGGCGTTGGATTCGTGAAATCCCTATTGCCCGTTTCTCCTTTAATTGGCAGGCTTTTCCCCGCATAATCCGCGCATGGGGCTGGCGTTGGTGGCGATTTTGATTTTCGCGGGCGCGAGTTTCTTTTTCGCGCTGGCGGAAACGGCGCTGCTGTCCCTGAGCAAATGGCAGGCGCGGCAACTGGCCGAACGCCATCCGCGCGCCGGCAAAGCCGTCACCCAACTCCTCGAACAGCCGCAGGATTTGCTGGCGGCGCTGGTGCTCGGCAACACGTTTGCCAGCGCCGCGCTGCTTGCCGTGGCGTTGCGCAAAGTGTTCAGCGGCGACTGGCCTTTGCTTTTGACCGTGGCCGTGCTGCTGGCGCTGGTGCTCATCGGTTGCGAGGTCTTTCCCAAGATGCTGGCGGTGCGACAACCGGAGCGATGGGCGCTGCGGGTGAGTTGGCCGCTGTTGTGGTTCGTCAACATCACCACGCCGTTGTGCCGTGTGGCACAGACGTTGAATGAGAGCATTCTGAAACTGGCTGCGCCCACGTTCCTCGTGCCACCGGCGGCGTTGACCGACGCGGAATACCAGGAACTGCTCGAAATGGCCTACCAGCAGGGCACCCTTGCCGAGGCGGAAAAGGAAATCATCCTGCAAATCATCAGTCTCGATCAACGCGCGGCGCGCGAGGTGATGCGTCCGCGCGCGGCCATGGCGTGCGTCTCGGATGAGGCGACCATCGGGGAGATGCTCGCCGCCGCGCGCGAAATCAAGCACCGACGCCTGCCGATTTACGACGAAACGCCGGATACCATCGTTGGCATTTTGAACGCCCGCGTCCTGTTGCTGAATCCCGAGATGGATCTGGCCGACGTGATTGAGTTTCCGTCGTTTGTGCCGGAGACGATGAACCTGCTCCAGCTTTTCAAAAGTCTCCAAAAGCAACAGCGCGGCCTGGCCATCGTGCTGGATGAATTTGGCGGCACGGCGGGGCTGGTGACGATGGAGGACATTCTGGGCGAGCTGGTCGGCAAGATTCGCGCGGAGGTCAAGCCGGAGGGTTTCGTCATGGAAAAACTCGCGCCGGGCCGCTGGCGCGTGAACGGCACAATGCGGCTGGACGATTTCCGCCGCGAATTCCCGGCACTCGGCAACGTGCCCGAAGTCGAAACGATGGGCGGGTTGCTGGCGCATCTGCTGGGCGTCGTGCCGGAAACCGGCCAATCAGCAACATTTCAAGGCTTGACGCTCACGGCGCAGGCGGCCGACGAACGGCGCGTGCGCGAATTACTCGTGCAACAGGTGAAATGAAATGAACACCGAGGTGCTCAACTGGATCGGCCTGGCGGGATGTCTGGCGCTCTCGTTTCTGCTGTCGGGCATGGAAGCGGGTGTGTTCGCGTTGAGCCGGTTGCGCATCCGGCGGCTGGCACGCGCGGGACGGCCTTCGGCGAAGTTGCTTCATGGTTTTCTCGAAAATCCCGAGAATTTTCTCTGGACGATCCTGGTTGGCAACACGCTGGCCAATTTTCTCATCCTCGGCTGGGTCATCGTGGAATTGCACGCGTGGCTGGTGTGGCATCACGTTTTGATTGCCATCGTTTTTGCGGCGGTGGTGTTTTTATTTTACGCGCTGTTCGACCTGCTGCCGAAAATGCTGTTTCGAGCGCATCCCAATCAACTGTGCCTCGCCGCCGCCAATGTGTTCCGGCCCGTCCATTTTGTGCTGCGCCCGCTCGTCTGGCTGGTCAAGGCGGTCGCCACGGCCCTGTTGTTCTGGGCGGGCGGGAGCGCGTTCACCGGAAAGCTTTTCGGCAACCGCGAGGAAATGCGCGCCGTCATGCAGGAATCCGCGCAGGCGCTCACCAGCGACGAGCGCGCGATGGTCAACCGCGTGCTCGACCTCCAGAATTTAACTGTCCGCCAGATTGCCACGCCGCTGGCGCAGGCGGTGACGGTCGAAGCGCAAACGCCGATTCGCGACGTGCTGGCGCTGGCGCGCGCGAAGAAACTTTCGCGCCTGCCGGTCTGGGAAACGCGGGACGGCCGGCGCCGCATCGCCGGTTTGCTGGCGCTGGATGTGTTACTGTTCCGCGAAGCTCTCGATTTGGAACAAACCGCATCGGCGCACATGGCCCCGGCGCTCTTTGTGGACGAGAGCCTGCGGCTGGAAGTCGCTTTGCGTCTGATGCAACGCGCCGGCCATCGGCTGGCAATCGTGCTCGGGCGTGACCGGGGTGAAATCGGCATCGTGAGCCTGGAAGACATTTTGAAAGTGATGTTCGGTGAGGTGAAACTATGAATTGGAACGCCGCCATTTCGACCGCGTTGAAAATCCTGGCCGTGCTCGCGCTCGTTTTGATGAACGGGTTTTTCGTTGCCGCCGAATTCGCGCTCGTCCGTGTCCGCGAAACCCAATTGGACGCGGTGGTGGCCAAGGGCCAGCGGCGCGCGAAAATGGCGCGGCACATCGTCCGCAACCTGAACGCCTATCTCAGCGCGACGCAACTGGGCATTACCATGGCCAGCCTCGGATTGGGCTGGATTGGCCAGCCGGTGTTCACCACGTTGCTGGAACCGCTGCTCATTCTGCTCGGCGTCCAAACGCCCGTCTGGCAACATTCCATTTCCTTCGTCGTCGGTTTCAGCGTGCTGACTTTTCTGAGCATTGTGGTGGGCGAACTGGCGCCCAAATGGCTGACGATTCAAAAACCGCTGCCGATCGCGCTTTGGACGGCCCGCCCATTGCACTGGTTTTACCTCGCGTTTTATCCCTTCAACCGGCTGCTGAATCTCGCCGCGCGCGGGCTGTTGCGTCAAATGGGCATTGAACCTGACGCGGGAATCGGTGGCAGGCAATCGGAGGAAGAGTTGCGCCTCGTGCTCGCGTCGGTCCCGCAAAGCGGGATGATGTTTGGACGCAACATTGTATTGAACGCACTCGATTTGCGCCGTCGCATCGCGCGTGAAGTCATGCGCCCGCGCCATGAAATCACCGCGTTCGACACCGAAGCCAGCCTGGCGGAATGTCTCGCCATTGCGGAGAAGACGCGCTACTCGCGCTTTCCGCTGTGTGAAGGCGGCGATTTGGACCGGACCCGCGGTGTGATTCACATCAAGGACCTTTATGCGCTGCGCGACAAGGCGCGAGTGGCGGCGGACTTGCTGCCGATGGCACACAAGTTGGTTTATGTTCCGGAAACCGGGCGGCTGGAGAAGTTGCTGCAACTTTTTCTCGAACGGAAGCTGCACTTCGCCATGGTCGTGGACGAATACGGCGGCACGCTGGGGATCGTGACGCTCGAAAACGTGCTCGAAGAAGTCGTCGGGCAGATTCAGGACGAGTTCGATGAGGAAAAACCGGAGTTGACGCGCGTGCGCGAAAATGTCTGGGAGGCGTCCGGGGCGCTGCCGTTGCATGAATTGGAGAAGCTCGTCGGTGAAATCGAGCACAAGGAAAGCGCTGCAACCGCGAGCGGCTGGATCACGCGAAGGCTCGGCGGTTTTCCCAAAGCCGGCGACACGCTGACGGTGGGCAACTGCGAATTGCGCGTCGAAGAAATGGACGGCCCGCGCGTGGCACGGCTGGAGATCACCAAACGGAAGGAATTGGAAGATACGCCCTTCACCAGCGCGCGCCGCGAATCGCAAAGACCGCCGTGACCACACCCATGCCGGCGTCTGCCACCGTTACCGGCCAAAGCCCTTTCAAAGCCGAGGCGCTGGCAAAAAGCAAAAGCGCGCCCAGCCAGATGCCGAGCGGATGATAGTCCGGTGAGCTTTTTCCTCTCGGTCGTTTGTTGATCAATATGGGCGTGACGAACGCGAGAATGAGCAGCGACACAGCCGCCCAACCGGGAAAATTCGCGAGCGGTGCGCCCTGCCAGGTAACCGGGAATTTGGTCGGCGTCCAAAGCCAGTAATGTCTCATGCGCGAGGCGAACGGGTCGAGCGCAAGGTCGAACAGCGTCACCAGCGCCGCCGTGAAGCCAATGACCCGGAAGCCGTACGGTTTGGTCTTCCGCCACGGACGCAAAATCAGCCGCGCCACGCCGCGCGAGTTCAAAATAACAACGATCCAGAGCAGCGGCACCGCCCACGGCAGGGTTTTGAAAAGTCTTGGACCCGCTTCCGGTTCGAACACAAACGGGCCGAAGGGAATGCCGGTGATTTCACCGAGCGCGTGCGCCGTGCCGCCAATCAGCGCCATGATCAACGCCGCCCACAAAACGTTTTGCCACGGCAACTGCCGCGACAGCGCGACGAGCGTGCCTGCCGTGGCCAGCGAAAGCAGCAGTGCGTCCGGCCAGCCCGGGTTATCCGGCGCGCCGGCGGAGGGCCAAAGCGTGACGAACACGAGCGCAAAAGACACCGCCATTAAAACGGTGAGCGACCAGTGAACCCAAGCCGCTTTTTTTCCACCGGAGAGGGATGCTGGCTGATTTGGGGGCGAGGTTCGCGGTTCCATTTCGCGAAACGTTATCGATTTACGGCCACAGGCGCACTCCCAAAGATGCCGCGGGCGTGTGGCCGAAATACCTTGTTTCGTGGCCGTAAAACTGTTTTTTTGGACGGCGTCATGACCTTGGACGAA
>Ga0208689_1000508_pt1 | contig 26701 bp, 20 predicted proteins | sample June2015DPH_8_15_FD_184700 | JGI IMG/M metagenome (GOLD analysis project Ga0208689, IMG submission 184700) | Peatland microbial communities from SPRUCE experiment site at the Marcell Experimental Forest, Minnesota, USA - June2015DPH_8_150... | ecosystem: Environmental > Terrestrial > Soil >... | reverse complement strand
TCATCGTCACCAACAACATGTTTGGCGACATCATCACCGATCTTGCTGCGGGATTGCAGGGCGGGCTGGGGATGGCTGCCAGCGGCAATCTGCGCCCGGGGCATACTTCACTGGGGCACATCGGGATGTTCGAGCCGGTGCATGGTTCAGCGCCGCCGATTGCGGGGAAAAACATTGCCAATCCCTTCGGCGCGATTCTGACGGCGGCGATGATGCTGGCGCATCTGGGAATGACCGGCGAAGCCGAGAAGATCGAAGCTGCCGTGCTCGAAGCCGTGCGGAAGAAAAAAACGACCGCCGACATCGGCGGAACGCTGGGGACGAGAGAGGCGGGCGAGTGGGTGGCGCAGAGGGTATCTCGTTGATTACTAGCCGGGGTTATTTGCATGGGGAAGCCGGGAAGTTCATTGAATGACACCGACTTGATCAAGATGCGGGTTAAGCCGTCCGCAGCATGACGCTGCGAGCACCCGCCCCTTGCAAAAAAACGCAAGGAGCGGGGCACCCGCCGCTTGATCTCAGATCATTCTTTCGAGACAGGGTTTTGCAAGACAGAGGGAACATGAAGTTGTTGAAGTCCGCCGTAGTTGTCCTGCTATTCGCATTGCTGGTTCGCGGAGCGTGGTCGCAAAATCAGCCGCAATCTCCAGCGAACAACAGGAACGTCGATAATCTTGGCCTCCAAGTCGCGGGTCGGAATCAGGATCAGCCGCAAACCGCGCCAGCCCAGAATCCTCCTTCGGCGGAAACCGTCGTCTCGTCCAAAGAGGCGAAAGGACTTTTTCGCTCGGTGGACGAAATCCTGCAGTTTGCCAGCGAGGACACGGGCCTCCCGATCAAGCACAAGGTGAAGCGCAGGCTAACCAAGCGCGACGAGGTGCAGTCGTACATCCAGAAAAGCATGAAGGACGACAAGGATGCGAAGCGGCTGGAGCGGTCGTCGGCGGTGCTGAAGAAATTCGGGTTGCTGCCGCGGAACTTCGACCTGCCCAACTTTCTGGTCGCGATGCTGCGGGAGCAGGTGGCGGGATACTACGATCCCAAAACAAAAACTGTGAATTTGCTGAACTGGGTGGACGCGGAGCAGCAGAAGCCGGTGCTGGCGCACGAACTGACGCACGCGCTCCAGGACCAGTCGTTTGGCATCGAGAAGTGGATGAAGGGATCGAAGGAAGACGCTGATAATAAAAGAAATGATCCAAGTCCTGCAGACATCGAAAATGACGAGGAAACGGCTGCGCGGCAGGCGGTGGTTGAAGGGCAGGCGATGGTCGTGTTGCTCGACTATTCGCTGGCGCCGACTAGGAAAACGATGCTTGAATCGCCGCAGGTTGTCGAAGCGCTCAAGCAGGACATGCTGACGGGGACGGCGGATTCTCCGGCGTTTCGCGATGCTCCGGTCTTTTTGAAAGAGGAGCTGACATTCCCATATCGCTACGGGCTCGACTTTACCGGCGCACTCCTGCAGGCGGGCGGAAAGGAACTGGCGTATGCGGGCGCGTTCAAGGATCCCCCGAAGACGACGCGCGAAATCATGGAGCCGCAGACGTACCTTGCGCACGAAAAGCTGGAGCCGATGAAGATGATTGACATGGAGAGAGAATTCAAAGGCTACGAGCCCTTCGATATCGGCGCGATGGGCGAGTTTGACGTTGATGTTCTGGTCGAGCAGTATGCGGGCCGGGATGAGGCCGGGGCGATGTATCCGGCGTGGCGCGGCGGATATTACTTTGCCGGGAGGCCGAAGGGCGACAAATCGGCGCCGATCGGATTGCTGTATGTTTCCCGCTGGTCGAGTGCGACGAAAGCGGCGGAGTTCGCGGCAGTGTATGCGAAGTCGCTGGCCGAGAGGTATCAGAAGCGGCAAGGGCTGGGGACGGATGGCAAAGTTGCGGAAGACGCGCCGCCGGTGGATTCCTGGCGAACGTTGCGCGGGCGGCATACGTGGCTGACGGAAGAGGGAGTTGTAATGATTGAAGTCCGCGGCGACGAGATATTGATCAGCGAAAGTTTGGATGACGAGACGACGAAGAGAGTGGAGGCTGACTTTTGGCCGTTAGAAAAACCAGTAGAAAAAGCCGCACCCGCCAAGCCATGAGTTTCGGTCTTGTATAATCGGCAGTTCCGCAGTCATCATTCATTTCCAGCCCAACCAGGAGCGCATTTGCAACAGGCAGAGATAGGCATTATCGGCGGCAGCGGTTTGTACCACATGCCGGGTTTCGGCGACGCGCACGAGGTCGAGCAGCAGACTCCGTTTGGAGATCCTTCGGATGCGTACATTCTGGGAACTCTAGAGGGACGCAAAGTGGCGTTTCTCGCGCGCCATGCTCGCGGGCACAAACTGCTGCCGAGCGAACTCAATTTCCGGGCCAACATTTACGGTTTTAAGCAGCTGGGAGTTGAGCGCATTGTTTCGGTTTCGGCCGTAGGGTCGCTGAAGGAAGAGCATAAGCCGCTCGATTTCGTGATTCCGAACCAGTTCATCGACCGCACCCGGCACCGCGTGGACACTTTCTTCGGCGACGGTATCGTGGCGCACATTGGATTTGGCGATCCGGTGTGCGGCGAAATGACGAAGGTGGTCCACGGCGCATGCCAGGTTGCAGGCGTAACCGGGAAGCTGGGCGGGACTTACATCTGCATGGAGGGCCCGCAGTTTTCCACCAAGGCCGAGTCGAACGTGTATCGCAGTTGGGGCGCGGATGTGATTGGCATGACTAACTTGCAGGAAGCGAAGCTCGCGCGCGAAGCGGAGATCTGCTACGTCACGATCGCGATGGTGACCGATTACGACTGCTGGCATCCGCATCATGATTCCGTGACCGTGGAGCAGATAGTTTCCGTGCTGGTGAAGAACGCCGAGAACGCCGCCAAAGTCGTAAAGGCCACGGTATCAGCGATGCCGAAGGCGCGATCCTGCAGGTGCGGGCGAGCGCTGGCGAACGCAATTCTGACCGACCCGGCCAAGATTCCGGCGGCGACGAAAGAGAAGCTGCAGTTGATATTGGGAAAGTACTTGAAATAGTCGTCGGTCGTTAGTCGAAGGTCGTTAGCAAGCGTGCCAGGAAACTGCGCGAGAGCCTCACTGATTGTCGCTAACGACGAACGACCAACGACCATAGACTGACTTACGGAGACTCATGAGCATTCTGGTAGTTGGTTCGGTTGCCTTTGACACGATCGCCACGCCTTCCGGCCAAGTGAAAGATATTCTCGGCGGGGCTGCGACTTATTTCGCTCTGGCCGCAAGTTACTTTACTGAGGTGCGGGTGGTAGCGGTTGTGGGCGAAGACTTTACGCCCGAACACGAAGCTGTGCTGAAAAATCGCGGTGTGGACACACGCGGCATCGAGCGGACCCAGGGGAAAACCTTCCGCTGGGGCGGACAGTATCTCGACAACCTGAACGATGCCAAGACCGACTTCACCGAACTGAACGTGTTCGAGAAGTTTCAGCCGCGCATTCCCAAAGAGTATTCGGACACGCAGATCCTGTTTCTCGCAAACATCCACCCCACGCTGCAAGCGGCGGTGCGCTTGGAGATGGATGGAGTGCGCCTGACGGGCGGCGACACCATGAATTTCTGGATCAAGGGCACGCCCAGGGAATTGGCGGAGACGTTGAAGCTGGTGAACGTTCTCCTGATCAACGACACCGAGACCAAGATGCTGGCCGGGGAAAAGAATCTTCCGCGCGCGGCAAGGAAAGTTCTTGCGATGGGCCCGAGCGCCCTGGTGGTGAAGCACGGCGAATACGGAGCGACCATCTTCTTCCGCGAAGGAGCCTTCGGCATTGGATCGCATCCGTTTCGCGCGCCAGCGTTGCCAATTGAAGAAGTCAAGGACCCGACAGGAGCCGGCGATTCGTTTGCCGGCGGATTCATGGGATATCTAGCTTCGCAGGGCGAGGGCGATATTAGTCGCGAGGTGTTGAAGCGCGCCTTGTTTTATGGCGGAGTGATGGGATCGTTTGCCGTGGAACGCTTCGGGACGGAGCGCCTGCAGAATCTTACGCGCGGGGAAATTGACGCGCGCTTTCAGGTGTTCCGCGAACTGACGCACCTGGAATAAGGCCGTTGACGTTGCGTTTTATCCTCAAGCCATGACCGAGCGCACAGTGAGCGTAGAGTGACTGCAAAGACAGCCGCGGTTCGGGACTTCAGCGCGGCCCGCGTGGCCGGGATCGCTGTCCTTGTGTCCTTTTTTTCTTTTCTTTACTACTTTCAACGGAGCGACCTTCTGCTCTATGGCGACGCGGTCGCGCACATCAACATTGCGCGGCGCGTGTTCGATTCGCAGACTCCCGGTCTGCTGCAATTGGGGACGGTCTGGTTGCCCCTCCCTCATCTGCTGATGATCCCGTTCATTTTCCCGGACGCGATGTGGCAGAACGGCGCGGGCGGTTCGATTCCTTCGATGATCGCCTACGTGCTCGGGGTCGTGGGAATATTTCGCCTCGTGCGCGGCATGCTGGAAACCGAGCTCTTCAAGAAGATGGGCACGAAACCGGGGGCTGGCGTGGGCGCATGGGCCGCGGCCTTCGTTTATGGAGCCAATCCCAACCTGATCTACATGCAGGCAACGGCCATGACGGAGTCAATCTATCTGGCGCTGTTCGTCTGGGCCGTCGTGTACTTCGCGGAATTTATCCGCGGGCTGAAAAAGAATGACCTGCAAGAAAATGAAAATGCAGATGGACGACAAACGCAGTCGGGGCGCACTCCGCTGATGCGCTGCGCCTGCTGTCTGGCAGGCGCGGAGCTCACGCGCTACGACGGGTGGTTTCTGGCGGGTGTGATGGGAGCGGCGGTCGTCGTCATCATGCTGCGGCGATGGCAGAATCGGAAATTGCGGCGGGTTGCAGCGAAGTTCCTGCTGGGCATTGCGCTGGTTCCGGTCCTGTGGCTGGCGTACAACCGTGTGGTGTATGGGAACGCACTGGATTTCGCCAACGGTCCATACTCGGCGAAGGCGATTGAGCAGCGCGTGGGCGCGCCGAATCCGGCGCTCCACAATGCCGGGGTTGCGGCCATCTATTTCTTGAAATCGGCGCAGTTGAATATGGCGAATGGAAACTGGGGCCGGTTTTGGCTGGCGGCGGCCTTTGCGGCGTTGGCAATCGGAGCATGGAAACTGCGGGCGCAATCGGCTGAATTGCTGCTGCTGTTGCTGTGGGTTCCGCTCGTCTTCTACGCGCTTTCGATTGCGTACGGCTCGGTGCCGATTCATGTCTACACCTGGTGGCCGTTTGCCACTTTCAACCAGCGCTACGGACTCGAGTTGCTGCCGATGTTCGCGGTTTCGACTGGAGTGCTGACTGCTTCTGTGTTTCTTCTTGGCGCGGGCGGGCGGCATGTTTGGAAACTGGTGGCGGTGATGTTGGCGCTGGTGGTGGCCAGTTACGCATCGGTGTGGAAGGCGGAACCTCAGTGCTTGAAGGAAGCGCGGAGGAACTGGGAAATCCGGCATACTTTGAATTCCGCAGTGGAGCGCATGATTGCTCGATTCCCGCGAAACTCGCGGTTCCTGATGGACCTCGGGGAGCATGTGGGTGTAATGGAGCAGGCCGGCATTCCATTGCGGCAGGTGGTGAATAACGAAAATCACCGCCCGTGGGAACGGCCAACGGATCCCGAGGGTTTGTGGGAACGTGCGCTGGCCGATCCGCCGAGCTACGTGGATTTTGTGATTGCCTTCGATGGCGATCCGGTGGACCAAGGCGCGAATAAAACCAATCTCACGGTGCTGGCGGAAATTCACGCGACCGGGCAGCCCCATGCGCGCATCTACGCGGCGCGGAGCGCCCCGAATCAATCGCGTTAACCCTTCCCGCCAAGCAGCACGGAAAGGCGGCGGATGGCGGTGATAGAATCCGCTCGAAGCTGGGACGCTGCTATGAACCCTATCCATCAAATCATCGGACTGCTGCGGAATGAACTGGGCGTGGTATTGAGTTCGACGCTGGCGCGGTTGCTGCTGGCGGCGATACTGGGCGGCATCATTGGCCTGGAACGGCAACTGCGGCACAAGCCGGCTGGGTTGCGCACGAATATGTTTATATGTTTCGGCTCGGCGATGTTCACGGTTCTATCGCGGCAACTCGCGGGGACCCCGGCGGACAGCGCGCGCATCGCGGCGCAGATCATCACGGGCATCGGCTTCATCGGCGCGGGCTCGATTTTGCACACGCGCGGGTCGGTGACCGGCCTGACGACCGCGGCCACGCTGTTTGTGGTGGCGGGGGTGGGGATGGCAGCCGGCGGTGGCCTGTATCTGACCGCGTGTTTCGCCACGGTCATGATTCTGATTGCGCTGGTGCTGCTGGGACGAATGGAGGCCGCGTTCTTTCTAAAGTCGTTCATCACCACTTACGAAGTGACGGGCCGCAACGTGGATGCAATGTTGCGGGAAGTAAACCGCCTCTTGGACGCCGAGCAACTCACCATACACAGCGTGCACATCGCGTCCGCGGAGCCGGATTTCCGCATGGTGTTCTCGGTGGATTGCGAGCGCGAACAGCAGAGCGTGTTTTCCATACGATTGCACGAATCGACCGTGTTTGGCAGCGTTACGTCGCTCGGGGTTACGGAGCACGAATGAGCGCGCCGCAGAACCTTGGCCAGAAGCGCGAGAGCCAGCGGAACGCGATCCTTCCTTTTACGAAAGCGTCGGCTTGCGGCAACGATTTTCTGTTGGTCGAAGGCGCGCACGCTTCCGGCGACCTTGCCGCGCTCACTCGCCGGTTGTGCGATCGCCATCGCGGAGTGGGCGCCGATGGCGTGGAATGGCTGTTTCCGGATGCGGAAGCCGACGTGAAGGCGCGCCTGATCAACGCGGATGGTTCGGAGGCGGAAATTTCCGGCAACGGCACACGCTCGGTGGCGGCGGAGATTTGTTCGCGAGGGGGTAAAACGGAAGTTGTGGTTCGCACCGGCGCCGGGCTGAAGGCTTGTCGGCTCATTAGTCAGAACGGCGGGCGGCAAGGCTCCACGTTTGAGTTCGAAGTGGACATGGGCCAGCCGGAGGTCGGCGGCGAGTTGTCGATTGAGACGATGTGGCTGCGGGCGGTGGGGACGAAAGTTTCGATGGGGAATCCGCATTACGTAATTTTTGTCGAGAACTTTCAGGATGGATGGCAGCGGCAGGCGGCGCTGATCGGAGCGCAACCGCAGTTTCCGCAGGGCACGAACGTGGAGTATGTTGTGGTGCGCGGCGCGCATGAAATCGAGATTCGCCTGTTTGAACGCGGCGTGGGAGAGACGGAGTCTTCGGGCACGGGATCGTGCGCGTCGGCGGTAGCTGCGATTGCAAGCGGGCGCGTCGCCTCGCCGGTGACCGTGATTGCGCCTGGAGGTTCGCAGACGGTACGCTGGGAGAATCAAGTTTTTCTGCGCGGTTCGGCGACTCTAGTCTGCCGGGGAGAATTCTACATTTAAGATCGATCCAGATAAGATCGAGTCCAGATGGTTTCCGCTTCCCAGAATTTGCGAATCAAGCCGCGCGCGCTCCGTCCGGGCGACAAGGTGGGAATTGTTGCGCCTGCGTCGAACGTTAACCGCGAAATGCTGGAGGCGGGCTGCGACGGTCTTCGCCGCGTCGGCTACGAGCCGTTTTATTTCGAGTCGATCCTGGATCGCGATCTGTACTTTGCCGGGACGGCGGAGCGCCGGGTGCGGGAACTGGAAGACATGTTTGCGCGCGATGATGTCCGCGCGATTGTTTGCGCGCGAGGAGGATACGGGTCGAACTATCTGCCGCTGGCGCTTGATCCGAACAAGATCGTTCAGCATCCTAAAATTCTGGTGGGGTACAGCGATATTACGACGCTGGTGTGCTGCATGGCGGACTCGGCAAACTTCGTGACCTTCCATGGCCCGATGGTGACCAAGGATTTCGCCGTTGCCGATGGCGTCGATCTGGATTCGTGGCAGAACGCGTTGGGCGGAGCGGAGGAGTGGAGCATCGCGGAAGGTTCGGGCGCAAGGCCGCTGCTGGCGGGGCACGGCGAGGGAATCCTCTATGGCGGTTGCCTCTCGATGCTGGTGGCTTCGCTAGGCACACAACACGAGATTCGAACCGCAGGCACGATTCTCTTCCTCGAAGACGTCGCGGCCAAGCCGTACCAGATCGACCGCATGCTGATGCAACTGAAACTGGCAGGCAAGTTGAAAGATGTGCGCGGCATTGTCTTCGGAGAAATGATGGATTGCCGCCAGGGTCCGGATCAGGATTACACGCTGGAAGAAGTCGTGCTGCGGATTGTGGCCGACTTGCGGATTCCGGTGGCGTTTGGGCTGCGGTCGGGGCATGTCTCGCGCGCAAACATCACTCTACCGATCGGAGTGCGGGCGAGACTGACCGTGGACAACTCGGTGGAATTGCGGATTCTGGAAGCGGCGACAAGCAAATGAGTTAGTCCAATGAGTAAGTCTTGATGACCAAACCCAAGCACATTCATCTAATCGGCATTTGCGGGACGGCGATGGCTTCGCTGGCTGGCATGTTGCAAGAGCGCGGCTTTCGCGTCACGGGCTCGGATGCGGCGTCATATCCGCCAATGTCGACGTTTCTCGAATCGTTGGGCATTCCCGTCGCGCAGCCGTTTGCGGAGGCGAACCTCGATCCTCGGCCCGATCTTGTGGTTATCGGCAACGCGCTTTCTCGCGGGAACGTGGAACTGGAGCGCGTGCTCGACGAGCGCATTACGTTCTGCTCACTGCCGCAGATTTTGCATGATGAGTTTCTGGTGGGGAAAGACGTTCTAGTGGTTGCTGGGACGCACGGCAAAACCACTACGACGTCGATGCTGGCGTGGATCTTCGAGACCGCGGGTCTTCAGCCGTCGTTCCTGATCGGCGGCATTGCGGAGAATTTCGGCCGCAGCTTTGGGCTGGGCGAAGGCAAGCACTTTATTTTGGAAGGCGATGAATATGACACGGCGTTCTTCGATAAGGGGCCGAAGTTTCTGCACTACTTTCCAGATTCCATGATTCTCACTTCGGTCGAATTCGACCATGCCGACATTTACAAAGATCTGGACGCTGTCGAGACGGCTTTCAAGCGGCTGGTGAACCTGGTTCCACGGCGCGGGCGGATTGTCGCCTTCGATCCGGGCGAGAGCGCGGGTGCGAGCATTGGCCGCTGTCTACAGAAGGCATTCTGCCCCGTCGAGCGTTACGGGGCTTTGGATCCGAAGGGCTATCGCGCGGGCTGGAGAATCGCAAATCTGAAGTTGAACGAGGAGCGGACTTCCTGGTCGGTGCTGCGCGATGGAAAAGCCTGGGCGGACTTCGAATTCCCGCTGGGCGGGGAATACAACGTCTGGAATGCCACGGCAGCCGCGGCGCTGGCGGCGAATTATGGAATTTCGAAAGATGTAATTGCGAAGGCCCTCGAAACGTTTCGCAGCGTGAAGCGGCGGCTGGAGGTGAAGGCCGAGATCAACGGCATCACCATCATCGACGACTTTGCGCATCATCCGACGGCCATCGAGCAGACGATTCGCGCGTTGCGGGCGCGCTATCCGCAATCGCGCCTGTGGGTGGTGCTGGAGCCGCGCTCGAACACGATGCGCCGCAACGTGCTGCAGGACGCGCTCGCCCGCAGCCTGGCGCTCGCCGACGAGGTGGTTGTAGCGGCCGTCTTCAAGTCGGAGGCGATTCCCGAGGCGGAACGGCTGGATCTGAATCGCGTGGTGGACGAGATCCGGAAGCGCGGAAAGCAAGCACGCATCCTTGCCGATGCCGAATCAATCGTGAACGCGATCGCGCCGGAATTGCGCGAGCGAGACGTGGTTGCGATTCTCTCGAATGGCGGCTTCGGCGGCATCTATGAGAAACTGCCCCAACGATTGCGTGCACTCGGGGTGAAGACGTAAGTGTTCCGCACCATTCTCATGCTCGCGTTTTGGGCCGCTGCGCTGCCTGTCGCGGCGCTTCTGGGGTTTCCCTGGACCTATCTGACCAAAGACATCAACTTTTTGTACCGCACCTGCATGTGGGCGGCATTTACGGGCGTGCGCATCGCGGGAGTGAAGGTGCGGACGCTCGGCCTCGAAAAAATCGATCCGGCGCGAACCTACATCTTCATGTCGAACCACATCTCCAATCTCGATCCGCCCGTCACGCTGCCGCTGATCCCGCGCCGGAGTTCGGTAATGGTGAAGAAGGGGCTGTTCAAGGTTCCAATTCTCGGCAGGATCATGCTGATCGGATCGCTCGTGCCGGTGGACCGGGGAAATCGCGACGCGGGCATCGCGGCGGTGCGCGACGCGGTCAAAGCCATCGAGCAGGGACTGAACATGACCATCTACGTCGAAGGAAAGCGCTCGTTCGATGGCAAGCTGCTGCCGTTCAAAAAAGGCCCGTTTTATCTCGCCGAGGAGTGCAACGTGCCGGTCGTTCCGATCACGATTTCAGGCACTGAGGAAGTCATGCCGAAAGCGCGGTTCGCGATTCGTCCCGGGACGGTGACAGTCGAATTTCACGACGCAATCGAGCCCGCCGATTTCGGAGAACGCGATAGCCTGATGGCCAAGGTGCGCGCGGCGATCAACAGCGGGCTTCCGGCGGAGATGCGAGAGTAGTCGTTGGTCGTTAGTCGTTGGTCGTTCGCAAGCCTGCGAGCGACCTTTTCACCATTTGCGCTTGTTTACTTTCAAGGTATTAACCCGTGTTTACCACTACCCCCCTCCCCCCTTGCCTATTGGAATCATGGAGTTAGGAGGAAAATTCCGACCCGGTCTTTGATTCTAAAATGACTTAGGGTAAGGTATTCCAGAACCAATGACTTAGCTCGATTTTTCGCTTCGGCGGGGTTCGCCGGCGGGCTGACGCCCGCTGATCCATCTCAACTTCTGTTGCCAAAGAGCGCCGACTATTGGGCTTGGGGCGGTTCTGAGGGCCGTCCCCTGGGAGACGGGCACACCTCTGTCCTGCCACAGGTCGATGTCCATTGTCGCCGACGGGCGGTTAGTTGTCTGTGATGCTGCGCACAGGGCGTTTGTGATGAAAAAGAGCCAAAGGCCCCGCCCTTCGCTTCGCGATAGGACGGGCCAGCCGCCATCAGGCCGCGTACTTTGCGAAAGCTAACAAGGGCCATCCATGATCTGTAGAACAAGACGGAGGTATGTTGTTCCAAGAACTGCGGGGAAGGCACGACGCACCTTCCCCGCAAGGTAGAACACGCCTAAAACACCCAACGAGCTGGAGCAAACTGCGACTGACATCCCTTGAAATTGGTATCGCCCGGATATATGGACATGATCCATTGCGTGGTCGGCGTTGGCGCGAGTTCGACCGTCACCGAGGCTACACCATTGATCAGCGTTGGGTCTGGAATAATGTGCACGTTGAAGGCGGCATCCCAGATCTGCACCTTCCCGGTCGGGAACACCGAAGCCGGTGGATCCGGAGTGACTGTCGCTGTGATCGTGAATTCCTTTTGACCGTTGACCAAGACCTCGGGGGCAACGACGGAACAATCCACCGGTGTTGTAATCAGAGAGAATGTCACCGAGGAGGTACTAGTGTTGCCGACGTTGTCGGTGGCGGTGACAGTAAATACATGGGTGCCGAGCGATAGGTTGTCAAGGTTGATTGCCTTTCCGCTAGCAAGTACTTGCCCGCCGACTGTTGACATTCCGTCGATTGTGGCAGTAACAGATGCTACTCCGGAGCCAGTTCCGTCATTGGCGCTGTAGTTGAGGGTAAGCGTGGCCCAGTGCGGGTAACGGACAGCGGCCGGCTGAACAATCGTAATCACCGGCGGCGTGTTGTCGAGCGTGACCGCCGCGCTGTCCGCGGGGTTGGGGCCCCCCCACAACCCAGCACCGTTGGTAGCCCAGTAATACACTTTGTACGGTCCATCCACCGCAGGGGCCGCGATGTCGAACTTCCAAACCGCGTCCGGAACAGGATTCGGCCAAACAACCTGGCCGGTAGGGCCTACGTATTCGTAATCTATGCTACTTACACCCCAATTGCTGTCGGTCGCAAAAATAAAGAACGGAGTGCTGCTCGTAACGAAACAGTTCGTGGGGCAGCCATATTGAGGGACGCCAATCGACAGGGTGCTCTGGGGAGGCTCGTTCAGCTTGAGCATGGAGTCTATGAAATTAGACTGGACAGTGGTTCCGCTGGGTCCGGGGGCCTCGTACATCGACTCGAAATGGTCAGCCAGGACTATATTCAGGTTCTGGCGCAGAGCGGGAGTGTCGGTTATCCAGGACGTGATGTTCTGAAGGATTACATTATTCCCGTCTTCGCCCAGGGCCTGTAGATTTGTTGGGTAAGGAGAGAAAGGAAAACCCAAAGCTTTCCTTATATCGTCCTCCAGGTCACTGCACGCCCCGAAGGAGCCAACGTCGCAAGCATAAATTGCAGCCTGAACGCCTGTGTCATTCACGATCTGGTCGAACACATTGGCGTATACGAGGGAATTTTCGGGCGTCGGTTGCGTTTGCAATGCAAACAGCTGGGGCACGCCAAATAGGGCCTCGGTTGTTCCTGAGTCCGAGGTGCCGATGGATGGGCATGCATTCGTCGGGTGCTTACCGCATGTCAGGTTTTGTTTCACGGCGGGCAATTCATTTAAATTCTCCGGATTGTCCGTTGGCGTCGAAGCCGGCCCCATCGCCATGTTTTGATCCCAATAGATACGACCCTTGGAGCCCACATAAGTCCCATCCAAATCTGGATAGGGGGTGTAGTAGTTATTGGCATCCCAGAAGTACTCCCAATTGCTATCGCCGGAGGTCTTTAACTCGGTCAAGGCGTCGTCGTCGTATAAAACGATGATCCTGCCTGTCTGCTGCCAGACTTCGCTCAGAGTCGAACTGGGCCCAAAGCCGGGGATGGTGATGCGGCCGACCCTCACAGGAGGTCTAATCAACATGCCGGTAAGTGTGGTAGCGATGAGGTCGGCTAGAGTGGTATTCAGAGTCCCCGTGATGCCATCGTCCGTCTCGTGACTGATGGAAAGGATGATGATTTCGTCCGGATTGGCAATGCTGAACTGCTGCACTTCAACCAATTCATTCTGGATTGGTTCGCCAAAGAGGCCATGGCAGACAAGCATTACCTGGTAATTTTGAGGGGGGGAGGGTAAGGGCAGGGTCTAATGTCGAAAAACCGAATCCCTAGGGTGAGCTGTTGGGTAATGGTCGTGTCCTGAGCTTGAGACCAAGGCGAAACAAACTGCGGGTTGATGATGCTATCGATTATTCCGTCGATAGCATCGTCCACGGCCATAAACAAGGGGTTATCTCTGTAGTGATGGTGAAAATAATGATCGATCTCGCTCTGGGGAGAATATATTGGGGAATTTTCCGCCGTTCCCTCTATCCACGGGATGCTGGCCGTGCCGGAGTCGTGGGTGCCTGGCAGAACGACCTGATTGAGTTGGAGATAACCGATACGCGGCTCCAGATCTTGCATCCAATGCTCGGGATTCGGGGCGGGAGTCTGGGCCGTGGCGGTGGCGCCAAAAACGGTTGAGAGAGCGAGAAGCAGCGCGGAAACAGAGAACGTCAAACGGTAAGGAACGAACAAGTTGCGGAGAGCCTTGTAGGTGGAAACCGCGTGTGAAAGCAAACGTGCAGACGAAACGGTCATGTCGATGCCTCCTGGAACGAAGTGGTCGTGGTGATGCCTCCTGGAATTGTGACAGCCGTGCGGCGCACGAGCCGCAGCTTTGTGTGCTCCCTTAGCTTAAGAGGGAGATTTCTGGTGGCACGGCCTACCTATTACATACCGCTAGCGAGTTTGACGAGAGCGCCTCAAAGCTCCGCCCTCAGGCTCATTAGTTTTTGTTTTTATGCGGGGTCGTCAAACCTAGTGCCACCGTCCTCATAGCAGCGCGGGTTATCGCCTGCATGAACGAGCGGATCGGCTACGAGGATATTCCCCCGCGAACGTTTCCCGACAATTCGGGTCAATCGCCTCAGGGGGTGTCGCGTCTCGGCGAGCGGGGCGCCTCTTCGGAGAGGCGAGAAAATTTTCGGCCCCAATAATACTGCCGTTCGACTAGGGGGCGAAGAAAAAGAAGGCTTAATCCAATTGGGTAATCCCAAATCGGCCGAGGCACTGCGAATCGGGTTCCGTCAGGCGTTCTAGATGGATTGTTGACGATAAATCGCGGCCATTACGCTCATCCTATGAAAGAGGATGTCAAGAAAAAACATTTCTCCCCGCCCCTCGGGAAGGCGCGGGTGTGGTGACTTACATCCATCCCCACCTCATTCTTAAAGGGGTTTTGGTCTTGGCCGCCTTTGCCCGCCGCGCATTCCAGCGGCGAGTCCAACCCCAGTTGCTTGTCCCAACTCGACGGTTGCTTGTGAGGAGTTAGTGGGGATTTTTAGTTCTCCAGGGAGGGGTTTGAGGGAAGCTTGGATCGTGGGTGCGGACAGGTCGGCGGGGCGCAACGCGGGTCATTGGGAGAACGCCCTGACACTACGCTGGGAGTGCCGGTGGAGTAGGGGTCCTTCGACTGCGTAGCTGCTTCGCTTCGCGAAGCAGCTACTCCGCTCAGGATGACACATTGTGGGGAAGCAGGGGTCCTTCGACTGCGTAGCTGCTTCGCTTCGCGAAGCAGGTACTCCGCTCAGGATGACACATTGTGGGGAAGCAGGGGTCCTTCGGCTACGTAGCTGCTTCGCTTCGCGGAGCAGCTACTCCGCTCAGGATGACACATTGTGGGGAAGCAGGGGTCCTTCGCTTCGCTCAGGATGACATTTTGTTTGTAAAGACCGGGACTGGAGGCTTAGTCCCGCTCCGAGAACTTTCTTACTGCCTTGGCGATCTCCGGCAGCTTGGCGTAGGCGGCGCAGCACTTCAACCACAATTTGTGATCGATGGCGGGAGCGCCGCTGACCATGGCTCCGGCGGGAACGTCGTGGGGGATGCCGCTTTGGGCGATGGCGATGGCGCTGTCTCCGATTTTGACGTGGCCGGAGACGCCTACTTGTCCCGCCAGGATTACGTTGTTGCCTACGTCGGTTGTGCCGGCTAGGCCGACTTGGGCGCAGAGCAGTGTGTCGTGGCCTATGGTGCAACTGTGGCCTACTTGGACCAGGTTGTCGATCTTCGTGCCGCGGCCGATGCGGGTCTCGCCGATGCTGGCGCGATCGATGCAGGTGTTGGCTTGGATCTCGACGTCGTTTTCGATGGCAACGTTGCCAGACTGGACTATTTTGTGCCAGCGGCCGGCGTTTTCTTTATCGTCGTCGTTATGCTTGGCGAAGCCGAAACCATCGGAGCCTACGACTACGCCGTTCTGGAGCAGAACGTTGTCTCCTAGTTGGCAGAATTCACGAACGACCGCATGAGCGTGGGCGAAGAAATTGTTGCCGATGGTTACGCCACGATAGATGACTACGTGGGCCAGGAGGACGGCGTTGTCTCCGATGACGACGTCTTCGTCGATGACGACGTAGGGGCCGATGTGCGCGTTCTTGCCCATCTTCTTTATTGCCGTGGGATGAACGACCGCCGTGGGATGGATTCCGGGGGCGTAGCGCGGCGGCTGATAGAAAAGTTCGATGGCCTTCGCCCAGGCAAGATACGGATTCTTGCTGCGCAGCATTCCCGTGGATACGGCAGGAAAGTTTTCGGCGACAATGACCGCCGAAGCCTCAGTGGTCTTTGCGGCGGCATTGTATTTGGGGTTGGATACGAAGGTGAGCTGGCCGGGACCAGCGTGTTCGATGCCGGCTACGCCGGTGATTTCGGTTTCGGGGGAAGCGTTGTCGATGCGAGCGTTGAGAGCGGTGGCGATGTCGGCGAGTTTCATGGCGGTGTCCCCGAGAATTGTAGCGGAAGGCGGAGCAGTGGCGACTGCCGAGCTTCGCTCGGCTTGGACCCTTCGGCTGCGCTCGGGGCAGGCTTGCGAGGGCGCCCGTCCCCACACGAGCCAAGTCCTACTGTTCGAACAACGTGACCTGGCGCGTGTCGGGAGCGCCACCTTTGCGGCGGCGGCTCGCTGCACCGATGACCGCAAGGACCGTCACCGAGGTCAACGCTATGCGGGGCACGAACACGCGCTGAGTATTCGAGCGCAGGTCGGGAGGATTCATCAGGAATCCTTCGGCGGGATTTTGCGTGAGGTCGTTGGGCAGGATGCCTTCCATTACCTCGCTGTCTTTGAACTTCAGCCGCACCCACAGGCCCTCGGTCCGGGGGCGGGTGGTGAAGGTCTTGCGGAGCACTAAGTCGGAATCGGAAAACTCACGCACAAAATAAACGGCCTTGATGTCCCGCAGGTCGATGGCGACAACGTTGCCGGAAGTGTTGAGCAGCTCGAGCTTGCCATCCACCACAAAGTTGGCGGGCGAGACGTAACCGCTGACCGAGTCGCGGTCGTGTTTCCGCACGATCACTTTCTTGTGGGTCGAGGGCATGAGGCCAGGGACGCTTTCCAGTACGAACTATTAAAACCCGCTCGTGACAGCGCAGTGCGCGGCGGGAATGGAAGCTCCAGATGGGATTCTCGCACTTTCCCGATGAATTCGGACATTTTGTGCCTTCACAGTAGCCAAACGGTAAACCTTGTGTTATTTTCTCTAGTTTGCTGGAATTATAAGTTTGCGGTATAAGTCTAATGTCTAGAGGGAGTTAGATTCCGGGGGCGGGCAGGGCGGCAAATTTTCGAGCTGTTCCCCTGTGGAAATCGTGTGGAAAACGTCCCGGTCCAGCCACCGTAAGGCGACTAGGAAGGCATGGCCGATTACCTATATACGCTGGAGACCCGGCTCTCGCCGGACCAACAGAAAGCAGTCACCCTCGTCCTAGACGCCGCGAGGGCGGCTGGGATGAATCTGTATCTCACCGGCGGCGCCGTCCGCGACATCATTACCGGTTTCCCCATCCGCGATCTGGATTTCACGGTCCAGGGCAACGCGCTCAAGCTGCAGAAAGATTTGGAGCGCGCGGGGGCCGTGGTGGGCGATGCCGACGACGAGACGCGGACCTTGCTGCTGACGCTGCCTGGCGGCGTTCGCGCCGAGATAGCGATGGCGCGCTCGGAGCGCTACGACAAGCCCGGCAAGCCTCCGCAGATCGCACCGTCAACGATCATTGAGGACCTTCGCCGCCGCGATTTCACCGTGAACGCGATGGCCCTGTCGCTGAACGAGGGATCGCGCGGGCTGCTGCTGGATCCGTTCAACGGCGCGGCCGACATCGAACTAAAGGTCATCCGCGTACTGCACAACTACGCGTTTCTCGATGATCCGTCGCGGTTGATCCGCGCCACGCGCTTTGCCACGCGCTTCCACTGGCCGCTCGAGGAGCGGACACAGGCTCGTTACGAATCGGGGAAAGAAAACGGCTACATCGAGTACATACGGAGTTCGAGCATCGGATACGAGATCGAGCAGTTAGCTTACGAGGAGGATCCGCACGGCGTTCTGAAGGCGTACGAAAAAGAGGGATGGCTGAAGGTGCTGAATCCGCGCTGGAGCACGGCCAAAGTGGACACGGCCGGATTGGGCGCGCTGATGAAGACACGGCAGCAGATGAACGAGCTGGGCTATACGCCGGAGGTCGCACCCTTGGTGCTGTATTTCCTCACCGAGCGGCTGGGCGAAAAAGATATTTCGGATCTGCGCCGGGCGATTCCGCGCAAGGATCTGGTCGAGGCCTGGAAAGATCTGGATTCGAACGCGCGCAGCCTCGCCAAGCGCTTGACCGGCAAGGAAGCGGCTACGCCGTCGCGGACGTGGCAGTTGCTGTCGGCGGCGCGTCCCGAGATGATTCTATTTCTTGCGATCACAGCGCGGCAGCAGGCGGTGGCGCAGAAGATCAAGAATTTCTTCACCAAATGGCGGCAGGTGCAGCAGAAGATTCCGTTGCCGGAGATGACGGAACTGCACATCACGCCGCAGATGCCGGCGTATCCGAAGATCGCGAACGATGTGTTCTTGTTGTTGCTGGATGGCAAGCTGCGTTCGCGGACGGAGACGCTGAAGTTTCTGAAGCCGCTGGCGCCTCCACCTCCGCCTCCGCCACCACCTCCATCCGGCAAGCGGGGAAGAGGAGCCAAGGCCGCGGCGGCTGCGGCTGCCGCAGCGAGCGGCAAGCTGGGGGCTAAGGGGAAGGGAAAAGTTGCGGCGGCCCCGGCAGCACCGGTCGCCCCAGCCGAGGTGAAGCAGCAGGTGAAGCAGAAAGACAAGCCCGCCCTGGCGGCGAAGCCCGTGGTGCCGGCGAAGCCGGTGACTGCTGCAAAGCCCGCGAAGCCTGCGGCTGTCAAGACGAGCAGGCCAGCCAAGGCTTCTGCCGTCAAAAAACCGGGCAAACGTGCCAAAACCGCGAAATCGGCCGGTAAAACGAAGGCAAAGGCCAAGGCCAAGGCCAAACCCAAGCACAAGAAGAAGGGCAAATAGGTCAAATAAGGGGCTTCCGTGGTGCCGTGGACTCGGCCAGGGGCATTATTCTCCGGCGGCCGAGTGCATTTTCTTCGCGTGGAAAAAAGTCAAACTGCGCTATAATGTGGTCATGCGGCGCTGGCTGTCCATAGCGACGTTTAGCCTGATCTTGCTCACGCTGCCCATGTGGGCGCAACGGCACGGCGGTGGTGGTAGTGGTCACGCTGCTTCTCGGGGCAGCTCTTCCTCGCGCTCCGGCGTTTCAGTCCATGGTTCAGTCCATGGTTCATCCCACAGCGGAAATCCTGGACGCGGCGCGGGCATTAACCTGCGAATCGGAAACCCCTTCCACCACAATCGAGGCGTCTATGGCCGACGGTCTTATTATCCGTACGCGGGATATTATCCCTACGGCTATTACGGCTGGTATGCCGATCCGCTATACGACACAGACGATCAGGATTCGTATGCGGATGAGTATCAGCCCGCTCCATACCGCGAGGGCGAAGGATTGCAGCGCGATGTCGAGGCGTTGAACGGGAAGATCGACCGCCTCCAAGCCGATGTGGAAGCGCGCAATCGTCCGAAGGCGGAGGAGGAGCCCGCGACGGCGCTGGTTTTCCGCGACCAGCATGTTGAAGAAGTGCGGAACTACGCGATCGCCGGCGGAACACTCTGGGTGCTCAACGAGCAAGCCGCGAAGAAAATTCCACTCGCCGACCTCGATCTTGTTGCCACCGCCAAAGTCAATGACGAGCGCGGGGTGGATTTTCAGGTGCCGAAATAGATCCCATCGCCTGATAGTGGACCAGTTTCAAGATGAGGACGGGGACACCTAATCGTTGGAAATCGTGACGGTTCCAGTTCTGCCTTCGTAGACCATCGTAAAGGCGCGCAGGAACGTGCGGCCTATTAATGCACTGTGCACTTGTCCACCGGCCTTGAGATTAACTCCAGCGAAGGCTCCCCAAATGGTATATGAGAGGAATGGAATGTGAACTTGAGCGAGGTAGACATTCGCCTGATGGGGACCCGCACTGCCGGCAATCATGCGCCGGTCAACAATCGGAAGGTTCAACTGCGCGGCAAGCAGGTTGTCTATACAGCTTTCTATTGCTCCGGTATCAACAAGGCCGTGGAGCCCCTCGATTCCCGGTACTGGCCGTTTTCCGTCTGCTGGTTGTGCCGGATCGAACGTGGGATCAAATCCGATGTCAACAATTAGCGTCGGCCCTAGGTTTACTAGTATCTCATCAGCAGGCAAGCCGCCCGGCAAGTTGTTAAACCCGCACTTTGTCTGAACCATAATCGAGGCGATACGCTACGGATGCCGGCAACGTGACCGGAGGAGCACCAACTTGGCGAATGAGGTAAGGGCCCCTTCCAAATTTCCTAACGGCAACAGTCGCAGCAGCATCGAATGTGTCAAATGTGCCTACCAATTGGCCATCGCGGACGACTACCCATTTTCCCATGGAACGAGCCTCAAGTTCGTCACGCATCTTGTCATAAGCCGCAAGTTCATTGTCAAGATCAGGCATAATCGGTACCCCCAGAATTATATAATCAATCCTCTGTTCCTGATGAGGCAACGTAACGAACGGTCGCGTCCTGTCACGGCGGAAGTCTACCCTAAACTGGGGACATTCCGAAAGCAAATAGCCGCTCGCAGGCGGCATTTGCTGGCCCCCGTGGAGATTGAAGTCGGTCCGCTATCCGTCGTCCCGCAAAATTGCACCACTTTCCGGCATTGCGCGGCACCCTCCAGCCATTAGAATAAATCGATCCCAGATTTCCCAAGGCTAGGAGCCAAGAGCTAATAGCCAAAAGCTGCTTCATGACCCAAAACCAATTCGTCCACCTGCATCTGCATAGCGATTATTCTCTGCTCGACGGCGCTTGCGACGTTGAGAAACTCGTCGAGCGCGTCCACGAGCTCGGCATGCCCGCCGTGGCCATGACCGACCATGGCAATATTTTTGGCGCGGTGCATTTTGTGAATGCGGCGCACAAGGCCGGGGTCAAGCCGATCGTGGGATGCGAACTCTACATCTGCAAAAAAGACGACCACAACATCGAGCGCACTTCGCCCGATGGAGACACGTATAACCACCTGCTGGTGCTGGCCGAAAACGAAGAAGGCTATCGCAACCTGGTGAAAATTACATCGGAGGCCTCGCTGCACGGCTTCTACTACAAGCCCCGGGTGAGCAAGAAATTTCTGACTGAGCATTCGAAGGGGCTGATCGGGCTTTCCGGATGCCTGAAGGGCGAAGTGGCCGAACGGCTGACGGAAGGGAACTACGACGCGGCGCGCTCGGCAGCCGGGTTCTACCGCGACCTCTTTGGCAAAGAGAATTTCTTCCTTGAGATTCAGGATCAGGGTCTGGAAATGGAGCACCGCATTCATTCCGGATTGTTCCAGCTGGAGAAGGATCTCGGGCTGCCGCTGGTTGCGACCAACGACAGCCACTACCTTTGCGAAGACGATGCGCACGCCCAGGATGTGATGCTGTGCATTCAGATGGGGAAGTCCATCCAGGACACCAACCGGATGAAGTTCGAGGGCACGCAATTCTACGTCAAGAGTGGCGACGAGATGCGGCGCGTGTTCAAGGATGCGCCCCAGGTGCTGGCGCGCACGCTCGATATTGCCGAGCGCTGCAACCTTCGACTGGAGAAAGTTCCCAGCCCGTTTCCGCATTTCGAGGTTCCCGACGGATTTACTCTCGACAGTTATTTCGAACACATCACGCGGCAAGGATTCGCGCGGCGAATGGAGAGCCTGCGGACCTCGGCGGAGAGCGGCCGCCTGAAGCACTCTCTGGCGGACTACGAGCAACGACTAGCGCGCGAGATCGCCATCATTCAGCAGATGAAGTTCTCCGGCTATTTTCTGATCGTTTGGGACTTCATCCGCTACGCTCGCGAACGCGGCATTCCTGTGGGTCCGGGGCGCGGATCGGCGGCGGGAGCGGTGGTTGCGTACTCGCTCGGGATTACCGGCATCGATCCGCTGCAACATGAACTTCTGTTCGAACGCTTCCTGAACCCGGAACGCATTTCCATGCCGGACATCGATATCGATTTCTGCATGAACCGGCGCGGCGAAGTGATCAAGTACGTCACTGAAAAGTACGGGCGGGAAAATGTGGCGCAGATCATCACCTTCGGCACGATGGCGGCCAAAGCGGCGATCAAAGACGTTGGCCGCGCGATGGATATGCCCTACAGCGACGTGGACCGGATCGCGAAGATGGTGCCAACCACGCTGAACATCAAGCTGGACGACGCGCTCAAGGAGTCCGTGGCGCTGCAGGAGGCGTATCAAAAAGATCCTCAGGTGCGGCAGTTGCTCGACACGGCGCGAAAGCTCGAAGGCCTGGTGCGGAATTCCGGCGTACACGCCGCGGGCGTGGTGATCTCGCCGCGGCCACTTATTGAACTGGTGCCGCTGCACAAGACGAAGAACGACGAAATCGTCACCGCCTTCGACATGGTGGCCATCGAAAAGATGGGCCTGCTGAAGATGGATTTTCTCGGGCTGACGACGCTGACCATTCTCGACGACACATTGAAACTGATCGCGCAGAAAGGTACGAATTTGAAGCTGGACGACATCCCACTCGAAGACCAGGAGACGTACGAGAAAGTCTTCCATAAGGGATTGACATCCGGCGTGTTTCAGTTTGAATCGCACGGCATGAGGGACGTACTGCGCCGCTATCAGCCGAACTCGATCGAAGATCTCACCGCGCTGAATGCGCTGTATCGCCCCGGGCCGATTCAGGGCGGCATGATTGACGATTTTATCGAGCGCAAGCATGGGCGCCGGAAGATTGAATACGAATTGCCGGAGTTGAAAGAAATTTTGCAGGAGACACTGGGCGTCATCGTTTATCAGGAACAGGTGATGCAGGCGGCGAACAAACTCGCGGGCTACTCGCTCGGAGAAGCGGACCTGTTGCGGCGGGCGATGGGCAAGAAGAACGCCGAGGAGATGGCGAAGCAGCGCGAGCGGTTTGTGCAGGGAGCGACGCAGCGCGGCTTTCCGCCGAGGAAGATCGAAAAGATTTTCGATCTGATGGCGCAATTTGCGGGATACGGTTTCAATAAGTCGCACTCGGCGGCATACGCGCTGCTGGCGTATCACACCGCGTACTTGAAGACGCACCATCCCGTCGATTTCATGGCGGCGCTGCTGACTTCGGTGACGGGCAGCACGGATGACGTGGTGAAGTACATCAACGAATGCCGCGAGATGGGGATTGCGGTCGAGCCGCCCGATATCAACGTCAGCGATGCGAACTTTACGCCGCACGGGCAGGCGATCCGCTTTGGCCTCGCTGCGGTGAAGAACGTTGGCGGAAATGCGATCGAGTCCATTGTCAAGGGACGGAAGAAGCTGGGCCGGAATTTCCGGTCGTTTTACGAATTCTGCGAAGAAGTGGACCTGCGGCTGTTGAACAAGCGTGTGCTGGAGTCGCTGATCAAGAGTGGGGCCCTGGATTGTTTCGGGCGACGGGCTCAGCTCATGCAGGCGCTTGATAAGGCGATCGAGCAGGCGCAGAAAACGCAGCGGGACGCGGAGTCGGGACAGCATGGGCTGTTCGGCGTGTTTGCGGATGAAACCACGCAGGCGGCGAACGACGCGCTCCCTAACACGCCCGACTGGGATGAACATACGCGCCTGTCTGCGGAGAAGGAGATCCTCGGGTTTTTTATTACCGGCCATCCCATGGAAAAGTACAAGGAAAAGCTCGCCGACTTGAATGCGCTTTCCACCGAAGATATTGCCGCGATGAAGAAATCCACCGGCAAGGATGAGAACATCACGGCGGCGGGTTTGATATCGGGGCTCCGCGTGGCAAAGTCAAGAAGAGGCGATCTGTGGGCGCAAGCGGCGCTTGAAGACATGTTCGGCAAGGTGGAACTGCTGGTCTTTCCCGAGGCCTACAAGAAACTCGCGGAGAAAGTGAGGCTCGAGGTTCCGGTGTTGGTTCGCGGTGGCGTGCGCATTGAAGAAGGCGCGAATCCGAAGGTCATGGCCAACGAAATTATTGCGCTCGACGAAGCGCGCGTGCCGTTGCCGAAGGCGCTCCGCATAAGGATTCCGCTCGGGAGCGCGACCGGTAGCACGGTCGATGCGCTGCACGCGCTTTTCAGGGAGCGCAAGGGCGAGGCGAAGGTGCTCTTTGACGTGGAGCGGGAAGGCGATTTCATGGTAGTGATGGAAGCCGAAGGCTATAATGTAATGCCGGACCGCAATTTCTTGGGCCGTGTGGAAGAGCTCTGCGGACGCGGAAGCGTGCGCGTCATCAGTTGATCCGTGCAAGTCAATGGATGCGGCAGATGAGACGATCGAAAATAAAACGGGCAGAAAAGTCAGGCCATAGCACGAACGACGGCGCGAAAAATGGCGCGGAGAATGCCGCCATCGCCGGCACCGACTTTATGCTCTCGATTGTGGAAGCGCATCAACCCCAAAAGAATGGGAACGTCACCAAAATGAATTCCGGACTGAAGGCGCAGCAGGAACTGGAAAAAATTGAGGAACAAATCACGCAACTGCAAGCGCTGGAGGGGCAGAATGCGGAAACCCTCCGCCAAGTGCAGCAATTGCACGAGCGGGTGAACGGCCTTCGCCGCGAGATTTCTTCGCACCTGAACGCATGGGAGCGCACGGAACTGGCGCGTCATCCGCAGCGTCCCTATACCCTGGATTATGTCGAGCGCATTTTTACCGACTGGAGCGAAATTCACGGCGATCGCAGCTTCCGCGACGATCCGGCGATTGTTTGCGGCATGGCTCGCTTTCACGGCGAGGAAGTTCTGATTGTGGGCCAGCAGAAAGCGCGCGACGCGAAACAGCGCGTGTATCGAAACTTTGGCATGTCTCACCCGGAAGGATATCGGAAAGCGCTCCGGGTGATGAAGATTGCCGAGAAATTCAAGCGGCCGATTCTTACGTTCGTGGACACCGATGGCGCCTATCCGGGACTGCACGCCGAAGAGCGTGGTCAGGGGGAAGCCATCGCCCGCAACCTGCTGGAGATGGCGCGGCTGGAAGTGCCCATCATTGCCACGATCATTGGCGTGGGCGGCAGCGGCGGCGCGCTGGCGATTGCCGTGGCCGACCGCGTGTTGATGATGGAAAACTCGGTCTACTCGGTGATTTCGCCGGAGGGATGCGCGTCGATCATGTGGCGCGATGCCAGCAAGAAAGGTCTGGCGGCGGAAGCCATGAAGATCACGGCGAACGATTTGAACGATCTTGGCTGCGTTGATGCCATCATCCCGGAACCTCCCGGCGGCGCGCATACCGACCATGCGCAGGCAGCGGAGTTGCTTGACGCAGCATTGCGGCAGCACTTAGCCGCGTTAAGGCGGCTGCCAGTCGCCGATTTGCTCGAAACCCGTTACAAGAAATTCCGCAACATGGCGCAGTTCTTCCAGGTGGAAGCGTAAGGAGCGCGAGCTCATGGCTACGGTCACTCCAGAAGAAGAAGCATCGCGTTAGAACTTCTCGAAAACCTGAGAGAAGGCAAACGGCTTTTGCGGCACTCCGCTGCAATCGCCCGTCACGCCCTGTACGCCGGCGCAGGGCCGGTCGCGCGCCACTGACCACATGGCGATGCGGCGAATGCGGCCGTTCGATTTCGCGTAGCGCAACATCTTGCCGGCATCCTCCAGAGTGAATACTTGCGGTGAGACATCGTTCATCCCGATCATCGGCGTAAGGCCAAGCGGAGCGTCTATGCCGAGCGATTGCAGCTGCTTGAGCGCGGCGTTCGCCGCATCAATCGCGTGCTGCCCCATGGCATTCGGGTCGAAGGTGGTGTCGTAGTCCATGGTCATGATATTTACGTTGCCGATTCTTACCCCGTGGGAGAGCGAATTCTTCAGCAAGTCGATGCCATTCGCCACCAGTCCTGCCGGCAGCACGGCAAGCGTGTAAGAGATGAGAAGGCCGGGGTTCGCCGCCTGCAAGTTGGCCAATGCCTGGTTGCGACGGTCGACAGAAGCGGGATCCTTGATGGCGGACGATTCAATGTCGAAGTCCAGCATGCGAACCTTGTACTTGTCGATCGTCGCCTGGTATTGGGCCTGGAGGCTGGGTACGTCTTTGCACGTTTGAGCAAGTTCAAGTCCGCCTTCGCCACCAAACGAGAGGATGACATCGCCTCCCGCTTTTCGCAGTTGGCTGATTTGGCCGGCGATGGCGTTCTCCTGGACGAGCGGCAGATTGGGGAACCACGCGGCTTGGCAGTCTTGTCCTGAACTCACCAGAAATGCCAGCGTGAACCGCTTGATGCCCGATTCCTGGGAGATCTTCACCATGTCATTGTTTGCCGAACTTATGTCTGGCGCGTTGCTGTTTGGCGCGCTTATGTCTGGTGCGATGATGAAAAGATAAGGGGCGTACAGGCGTTTTTTCGGGCTGACATGCTTTGCGGATGCGCTCGCCGATGCTACGGCGCCGAACGTAAAGAGGAGAATAGCCAGCAGGGGCAGAACAGGAGTAACAATCCGGATCGCGCGTCTCTGGCCCAATCCGCGCCTGAATCGCCCCAATTGCAATAAGTGGGGAAAATCTAGAACCAGGCGAACTAAACCGTCCCGCAGTCGATATGTTGCTGCTGAGTTTGTCAAGGTCCCTCCTACACAATCGGCAAATGTGAACACGGCTGTACCAAGAAATCGAGCGAGTTGATCCGCTCTAATGCCTTTTCCACCAGCGACGCCTGGCATTCCTCCAGCGTAATCAGAAAGGGCAGGTGTGATTTCGGGCAGCCCGGTTTCTGCAGCACCGAGTCGATGTTGATGCCGCACTGGGAGAGAATTGTGGCGAGGCTTGCGATGATGCCCGGCCGGTCCTTTACCAAAAAGCGCAGATAGTGCTTGGTAGTGAAATCAGCGGTGACGGTGGGCGTTTTCTCGACCGGCTGTCCGGAGTAACTCGTCCCGGTTTGCTTGGAGCGAGCGATCGCCAAAATGTCGGACAAGACCGCGACGGCGGTTGGATGTCCGCCTGCGCCGTGGCCTCCAAAGACGGTTTCGCCGCCATAAGTTCCGGTCGCCATTACCAGGTTCTGGCTGCCTTCGACTCGCGCCAAGGGCGATGCGAGTTCGACCAATGCCGGCTGGACCGCGGCAAACAACTCGTCGCCTTTCGACGTAGTGTTCGACTCGGTTTTCAACTCGGCCCAGGAAATCTGGCGAATCGTGTAACCCAGCTGATGCGCGTATTCAAAATCAACCGAGTCGATCTTTGAAATCGAGCGAGCTACGATGCTCTCAGGTCTGACGTTGCAGTGCAGTCCGACCCGCGCCAGGA
>Ga0208689_1000486_pt1 | contig 27803 bp, 22 predicted proteins | sample June2015DPH_8_15_FD_184700 | JGI IMG/M metagenome (GOLD analysis project Ga0208689, IMG submission 184700) | Peatland microbial communities from SPRUCE experiment site at the Marcell Experimental Forest, Minnesota, USA - June2015DPH_8_150... | ecosystem: Environmental > Terrestrial > Soil >... | reverse complement strand
GGGGTGTCAGCAGGACTTGCAGCAGGAAGTCCTCCTCGAGCTGGGCCATGCCGCGCATCACGAGCTCGTTCTGCTGCAGGGTAAATTGATGCGGCCGGCTGCCAGGTGAGGAGGCCGTGAGCTGCGTCGAGAGGTCCGATACGGAGCCGCGCGCGTTCTGGCGCGGGTCCGGGTGGCCGACGGTCAGGAGGCCGAAGGGCATCTCCTGGAGCGCATCGCTGATCCAGCGCCCGGTGTCCGCCTCCAAGGGTTTGAAACGGATCTGAGGATAGGAGGCCGAAAGCCCTGCCAGAAGGGTCGCGGCGCCCTGCCGGGCACGGGCGACCGCCGTCTCGAGTCCGGGTGCGCGGGCGACGGCCCCGTAGCACTGCACGATGCCCCGCCGCTCGGGGTGGTAGATGCCGCCCACCAGGTAGACGATGTCGACCTTCGAGTTGGCGATGCCGCGCAGCACCGTCTCCATTTTGGCCACCGCCCCCTCGTCGGCCCGGGCGTTCAAGGGGATGGCCTTGAGCTGCAAGAGCTGGATGACCCGGTAGCCAGGGTAGGCAATTCCCCCTTCGCGCTCGGTGAGGTGGAACCACAGGTAATCCAAGAACTGGCCGGCTTCCCGGTCGCTGGAGGCCCCGAGGTACGCCAGGCCGCTGGCGTGCACGCTGAGGTCCGCCGGCGTGAGCACCGGTGCCTCCGCCCCTCCGACGAAATCCACCAGGCGCGGCATGAGCTGCTCCACGGTGCGGGCCGCGGCGTTCACGTGCGATTCGATCCACTCGGCAACAGGTAGGACCATACTCCACCTCTTGATCGTTCAGGTCCTTCGCGGGGCGAGTCCGCTCGCCCCTCTCCGGCCGCGACCGGGTGGTCGCGGGCAGGGAGTGGCGCTGGACTGGAGAGGCGTGGGGGCCGGCCGCGGCCGGCCCCTGCGCTCATTTCTGTGGACGGGTACGGCGGGCATCCGAATGGTGGTAGATGTCGAGCGCCGGCCGGATGTACAGAATCCGGCTGGCAATCATCCGCTTCGCCTTGCCTTTGTGTCGCAAAAGGAAGATCGTGACGAAGACCATCCAGAAGGCCACCAGGAGAAACGCCAGCGCCAGGATGGCGGCGGCGGTCCCCGGTACCGTCCGAAAGACCAGCGAATTTCCCATGGATTGCTCCTTTCAGGGGGTAGAGGAAAGACACGGTAGAACTAAGATCTCCCCTCCAGCCTCGGGGAGCACGATGGGATCGGTTGTTAAGGTGCTGGTCCTTTGTCCCGGCCTCTTTTCGGGCGGGAGTCTGTGAAGTACTGCTCACGTAGACGCCGGCAAGTTTTTGATGATGCCGGCCCAAGGAAGGGTAGGTCGCTCAGTGCGAGGACTGAGAGACACATCCCGGCGCCCAAGGGGGTACTTCGGCAGCGGGATGTCCCCTCCCCTGGCGTGTCTTCAGGGAGCGCGTGTGCGCATCCGGCGCAGGACCGTGCCGGCCTCGGTGAAGAGGTTGAAGTTCGGCTTCGGGTTGCGCAGGGCCCGGTTCAGGAGCATCCCGGCGTACCCGAGGGGATACAGGACGAAGACGAACAGGATCCCGATCGTGGCCAGGTTCTGGCGGGTGCTCTCGAGGACTGCCTGGGCATCGCTCGCCGTGCCGACGAAGGCGGCCCAGCCGGCCGGGTCGGTGACGGCCAGGTACGCCTGCACGCCCCTCAGGGCAACGACGAGGGCCCCGTAGGTGATGACGCCGGCCTTCACCCACCACAGCTGGTTGACCCGCTCCTCGGAGATGACCAGGATCGCGAAGAGGCCCACCAGCCACATCAGCGCCCCGATCAGCGGGACCGGGAAGTCGGAGGTCAGGGAGACGATCGTCCAGAAGGCGGAGGCGCCGAGCGTCAGGTAGGTGGCGGAGGGTGCGGCGGTTGCGGCACTTCCGCGCTCGTAGCGGCGCGGGCGGTCCACGGCGCGCGACTGGATGAAGGGGTCGATCCCAAATGCGATCACCAGGGCGAACAGGATCGAGAGCACGGTAAAGAAGTTGCCGAGGACCCAGTACAGGATGGCGAGAGCCCCGTTCACCCACCAGAGCGGGAGAGCCGAAAGGACCTGCGCGGGCGTCATGGGTTCAGGCCTCCCACCAGCGACTCCCGGAGGAGATAGTCGAGGAACTGGCCGAGGCCCAGGGTGGCAAAGCGCGGCGTGGAGACCGCCGTGCCGGTCGTGAGGGCGCTGACCGTGACGACCCAGTTGCCCGGGTCCTCGATCGGGATGGAGTGCTCGACCGTGGACCAGACCACGCTCTCACCCGACAGGCTCCCCGGTCCCGGGAAATCGAAGCCGAGTTCCGGATGCTTCAAATGGGCACCCGGGTAGGCCTGGGCGAGGCTCGTCAGGATCCACTGGCGGGATTCCTCGGTCAGGCTGAGGGCAATTCGGGCCTCCGCCAGGTAGTCCGGGTAAACCTGTGTGTGCTCCACGCAGTCGTACCAGACGTGGTCCACGACGTGGTAACGGTCATTTCCGGCCATGGAGGCAGACCACCCATTGCTGTACTTTCCGGCCGGCCCGGGGCAGCCGGAGTTGTACGGGCTCGGGTCACCACCCACGCACAGGTACTCCTCGCGCCGGACGGCCTCGAAATAGTGATAGATGATGGGCGGGATGACGACCCGTGCCTGGACGTCCACCCCGCGCCGCTGCGGGTCCTGGCCGACGACGACCGGGTAAGACGGGGCGAGCTTGCCGCCGCTGCCGACGCCCGGGCCCCCAGAGATTGTGATTTGACCGGAGGTCGTGAACGGAGGCTTGCAGCTCGGGGGCTCGCTGATCACGGACGGCGGCGGGACGACCAGGGCGCGTGCCGCCATATATTCAGACGTGCATCCGACCGGGGAATGAGTGCAGTCCGTGTAGATCAGGATGGTGGTGGAGGGACCGTATACCTGATCATCTTTTATTGACAGAGTAACCAAGGACCAAGCTGTAAGAACACCAGATGATAACTGATCTAAAACGCCAGGTGCCAGCAGGTCGTTGTAGCTGGCGAGCGCATCCGCCTGGATCTCCGTCCCCGCCTGGGTGCTGGGGATCGTGACCGTAGTGAGGCCTGAAGCGCCCTGGCTCTCGGCGCCGCTGTATGGAACCGCGCCCAAGCCCCCGGACGGGTTTCCCTGCCAGGCGCCTCCCGGGATCTGCACGCTGGCGTTGACGTCGATCCCCTGGCTGTAATCGACCCCATACTGGGTCGTGGTGACGTTCACGGTCAGGGCCCCGCCGGGGTTGTAGTATCCCTGGGGGGCGCCGTTCTCGAGCAAGCCTCCCGTGAGCCGGCCCATGATGTCGGTCTCCACGGTGGGAACCAGAACCAGCGCGCCGCTCGCGGTCGCGTATTCGTGATAGGTGGCCTGGATGTCAATGCCCAGGGGGTGCGGCATCCAGTCAGCCTCCTGCGTGACGACCCCCAGATCGGTCAGGCCGGCGTAGTTAACACTTCCGTTCGGGTTCACCACCTGCTGAACCAGGCTGGGATCGTTCGGCAGGTTGATCGTGCCCCCGTTACCGCCGTCCGCGGCCGCCGGGAGAGCCGTCACAGACGCCGCGAAGAGGACTAAAACGAACGCTTTGAAAAGACTCTTTGGAATCATGAATTCCTCCCTGCCCTACGGCGCTGCGGTCTGCAGCGTCTGCACTTCGTCATTCAGCAGGACGTGAGTCATGGCCCACTTCTGCGAGGCCGGGTCGAGCACCACCTCGGCGTAGAGGATCGCGGGGCTGGGCATGCCCGGCCACACTTTGCTGACAGTCGCCTGCATCTCCCAAACGCGGTACTCCCGGCCGTCCTGGACCTTGTCCGACACCAGCCTGATCGGGAGCGCACTGCAGCTGGTTTGGATGCTGTATTTCTGGGCGGTGGAATAAACGCCCGGCGCCAGGTAAACTCTGGAAGCCTGGCAGTCGGTGTCCGAGTCAAGGACTTTGCACAGTCGGCTCGCCCACTGGTCTGCCGTCTCGTGGAAGTCGATGGTGTAGAAAGTGGACACACCTTGGACGGCGGCCTGGGCATCCGGCGGGACAGGTGCAGAGAGCATTTGGGCATGAGCAACCCCACCAGCTGGCCTGCCGCGGATGAGGAAAACGGCTGCAGCCGCGAGGGCCAGGACAAGGACGACCGAAAATACTGCCAGGATGGATCTGCGGATATGGATCATTGAGCCGCCTCCCTGAGCTGAATGGAAAGCAAACGGTCTACTGCCCAGGCACCCCCTGAGACTCGGGCCATGCGCAGTTCCAGCATAACGATGCCGGCCTGCGTTCTAGCGGCCAGCGCAACGTCCAGAAAGCCGCTGCCGGTCCAGGTCACGACCGGGATCCCTTCCCAGGCGATCAATCCCATGGTTCTTATGGGCTTGATAAAGGCGTCGTATTCGGTTGCGTACTGTTGGGTGAACTCCTGCGTAAAAGGTGCGGAGTCCAATTTCGTCGGATCGACTCCCTGCAGGATCTCCTCGCCGCCAGCCTCCGCGGCTTTCAGGGCCTCGGGCGGGACGCTCGTACTGGTCCCGGCCGGCTGCCGGAAGATCAAGAAGCTGACCAATGCCCCCAATGCAAACGCTGCCCCCGCGACGAGAACATTCGTGAGGACGCGCGTATTCAGCTGGATCGTATATTTCGGCTGCATCGCCGGTCTTCCATTCCCCCGCCCCGGTCCGCCCTTGTTAAAACAAATCGCTGGTGTTTGAGCCGGGACGAGATCTTCGGTCCGCACTAATGCGGTAGCTTACCTCCCCGCTTTCGGGAAGGGCCCCGGTGCTAACGAAGATCTCCCAGCTAAAACCACCAGCGTGGGACTGACGAAAATTTACCGGGATCTTATTGAAACCATTTTATAACAAATGAGGAGTCAAAGTCAAGAGGAATTCGAAGTTTAATTAAAGGTTTAGCTCACCTACCGCCAAGACAGGCATGACTCGAAAATAATGGTTATCTGTCGAGGCGGTGTTAGTTATCCTTCGGCTTCCATCCATAAAGTTTCAAAAGGAAGTCAACAAGACCGGGAGGATCAAAGACCCAAATACCTAATGTCGCAAGAGTCTCCTGTTTTCCTCGGACTATGAAATCCTTTGGATTTCTTGTTACGAATGCATCACCTCCAGTGAGGACATGCGACCTCAGATGCTCTACATCATATTCTTGATTCTTAGTCAATATCTTTGTGGTGGGGAATAAAACATTACGCAGTTGCTCTTCCATATCCGGTCCCGCCAAAACTGCGTCTCCGTCTAGAGCACTCTCGTCAAGAATAAAAACTGGTGGGTGAAGATCAATGCTGTATGCCTTGTCACGGCGCTCCCGCCCCTCCAATTCCTCAATTAAAGCACTGGACATTTGGATTTGTATAAAGCCTTCATCTGCCCAATTTTCAAGGATGTTTAAATATCGATCTTGTTTCTTTACATTAATACAACTGGTGTCAATCGTTATTTTTTTTATTCTAAATTTCGTCTTGTCCCAGGCCTTGATACTAAACGGCCAAGTGCAACGAATGCAAAACTCCGCGCCAAAAGGTGAAACATTTCCGCACTTCACACATTCAACAGAGTCGTCCGTATTCATTTCCATTAGCTCAAGACTTGCTCAGCCTTACTTGGTTGTTGTTTGTGGCGGGGCAATACGGCAATAGGGAACAGGACTCTGAGGTACGTATTGATACCAGCTGAGCAAAATCTTTTCATAATTGGACCATGAGGCGGGCAAGATATCCTGGATCTTTCTAGGAACTACCCCTCCGAGATTCATGGTTGGGTCAAAATAGGCGCGCAGAGTCTCAATCCCTATGATTATTGCTACCGGAATATTCATGCCGACATCCGTCCAAAAACACATTTCGTGAACGATCCTTTCCTGAGGATGTGCCTGATGATAGCGCGCCTCCAACGTATCATATGCCTGCCGGCGATCCGCAAATACTTGATAAAGGGTCTTCCCACCAAATGCCGGCTGTTCCATTGGCTGGCCGGCACGCCAGGCGAAATAGACGGCAGGGGTCAGAATGACGATCACAACCAGCAGCAGGAGGATTTTAAATACCCAACCGACGCCCTGACCGACGATCTTCCAGAACGTGTTGGGTTTCTTCGCATTTGTATCCAGACCGTTCATCGCAGCAGCCATTCCGACCGAACTCCTCTCCCTCTGCCGCTCAAAACCCCACCACTACTCCCTTTTGTCCAGGTCTTCGGCTCCGGACAAGGGGCCAGTCATGCCGTCTTGGGATCCACCTCCCCATTTTCCAACCGCATCCAGCAGAACCAAACGGCGGGCTGCGGGCGTCAGGCCATAGAGTATCTGCTTCCGCTCAGCCGGCGTCAGCTTACCGCAGTAGACAGGTTTGGACCGGATCCGCGATGCGGCACCTGGTTTTCGTCCGGCACCCGGACGCTTACCGCCTCTTGGCATAAAACCGGACATCCTTTCCGACCACCCGGGATCAACTTCCGTTTGGTCAACAACTGCCTTTGATTTCTGTATACACCATAATCAAAGAATGGGCAAGGTTTGGGGGCTGAACTGGCCTGTTTTTAACCTGATTCTTGCGGTTTTCTCAAGGAATGGAGGGCTGGGTGATGATCGTTTGCCATCATCAACTTACCTTAATCAAATAACTTTTCTCCCTAACGACCGGATTAACTTAATCAAAAAATGGATTTTGGTAGGCACTTTGCCCCTTACTGGTTACCTTTTTCTCCCGGTGTTTTACCCTGTCATTTCGTCTGGTTTTTGCCTTCCTTCAGGCGATAGGGTCAATACCTCCAGCCAGATCTGCGCGCCCTCCGGGGCGCTATCCAGGTATTCTGCGTTCGACAGGTACAGGGTCGGCATCCTGTCATCGTTCAGGACCATGTACATGACACTGCTCCTGATCTTTTTCATGTCCTGCGGCGTCTCCGTTACCACGAAGATGTTCCCTTCTTCGAAAGCGTCACAGGCGTTCCGCCACTTGGTGCAAAGCACTGTCCTTTTTTCCCTGGCGATATGCCCCTTCTCCTCGACCTCGATCCTGTATTCGTCTGCTCCGTCGATCACCACAACAATATCCGGATAGGTGAAACTTTTATCCGAGACGCGGATGGGTTTCGGATCCAGGATGATCTCATACTTCATTCGATTCAAGGCCCTGGCCACCCGGTTCACCAGTGCCCCGTGCGGTCCGCGCTTGTCGTGCGCAATGATCTGATCTTCCCTGGAGACAAGGGACTCTTTTCTATGCCTGGCCCAGTAAATGGATTGCCCGTATGGGGTCAGGGTGAACGTCGCGCGCCGCCTGCCTGCTTTGGACGGGTCTCCCAGGCTGGATTCGCCCCGAGTCACAATTTGCTGTTCCACCATGCTCTTGAAGCGGTTGTCGCAGGTCGAATCTTTGATGCCTCTTTCCATTTCGGCGGTTTTCTTCAGGATCACCCCCACCGTTTCACCGCTGCCGCCAATTAAGTCGATCAGGTATTCATACTCCTCTCTTACTTGGCTGGGGAGCGGATGACAGAAGGTCTCCCACGCTAAAAGACTGCTCTCAAGCTCCCGCACGGTCAGATCGAGCTTCGTTCTTTTCGTGATCCCCCCTGAGGTGGCGACGGTGTCGATCGATTCCTGTGCGGGTTCCTGGATCTTCTCCTGCCGGCCCAGGGCCTGCCTTACCCCTGCGTTTTGCAAATCGCCTTGACCATTCACAAGGTCTGCACCGCGCTCCTGCCACCGGATTCCGGAAACCACTTCGGCCTCGAGCGTGCTGTCCTTCGTCTGTTTTTTCTTCCCGGCTCCTCTTTCCAGCTCCGTGATCCGTTTTTGGGCCTGCACCAATCGGTACTGGCTGTCGTTGGCCCGGTGGCTCTCGATCCTGAGATTCACCTGCAGTTTGGCAATTTCCTCCTGCATGGCGCTCAAGGCAGTGTTCTCGTCGATGCTCATGTCGTTGACCGCCGACCGCATCATGCGCGTTGCCATGGAGATCAGCCGTTCCAGGTCTTCCGGGGGGTACTGGTTCAAGGGGCGGCCAGGATTCCTGCGCTGCATCTCCTCCAGCTGCTCAGGGCAGGCGATCTGCCCGATCTTGATCAGCACGTCCGTGGCCCGGTCCTCCCTCTCCCGGGAGGCTGCCAGTAATTCCTTCAGGCGCTCCACCTGGGCGCGCGAATAATCGTTGGTGATCTGTGCGATCTGCCGTTCGAAGTATTCTCGATCTGCGCCTTTCTCATTGGTTGCCATTCGTATCCTCCGGCGTTGCCTCCCGTTCGACGGTCACCCAGGGGTTGGTGTACACCTGCTCCAGGATCCCGCTGGCGGCCTCGATCGCATTCCGCGCGGCGGCCTGCGTTTCCGGGGAAGGCGCTCCCAGCCACTGCCCCAGCGCGCTGGAGGCCTGCTGGTGCGCCTCGGCGGCCTTCGCCATGAGGTCATGCAGTCCAGCGAGGGAGTCCGGCGCACTGGTCCGGTCCACCTCGTCGGAGAGGCTACTCACATTCCGGTTGATGTCCTGCAGGGCGCTGTCCTGGGCATAGAGATCGGCCGTCTGAGCGCTTAAAAGAGATTGCATCTGGCCTTCGGTGTCCCGCATCTCCCGGGCCCACTGCTGCACGTGGTGTTGATAGCTGGCGACCTGCGCCACGCGCGGGCTCAGGAAAAGCAGGTTGCCGCTCGGGTCCCTGGGAGTGACAAAATATCCGAGCAGGGTCACCCCCACCACGATCCCCACCACCAGAATGGCGCGCAGGGCTTTCCCTGAGGCGGCTCGCAGGTCCCCTTCGTTCACCTCGATGCGGGCGGGCATGACAGCACTTTCCCCAAAAAGAAGATCATGCCAGTACTTCTTCCTCCATCATCAGGCGTTTCTGGGCCGCACCCCCCTCATCCCACCGGATATCCTGCAGGAAGGCCATGTGCTCAGCCGACATCTCCACCATGTTCTGCCCCGATCTTTTTTCCCTGGTTTCGAGGTGCCCATCCACGGCGATGAGCGAGCCGGGCTGCAAATACGGATAGGCTACCTGGGCCAGGGTTCCGTAGCTGTTCACCCTCAGGCCATCCAGAACATCCCCGTAGCTCAGGGCTACCTGCAGGTAGGCATACCGTTCGGTCTCCGATTCGTTCCCATCCTCGGACCGTTTGGTGCGCCATTCAAACCGGATCCCCGGACCCACCGTTCCCACCACAAAATAGTCGTTGGCAGAAGGGGTGGGAGCTCGCTGGTGCGTCTTCAGATTTCCGGCATCCCAATCGATGTTCCGCAGCAGGACCAGGTGGACCGCCTCAATCTCGGTAACCATCCTGTCCTTGTAGGGGCGCGTGGTAATATGGCCGATCACGCCCAGTTCGGAACCCTTTCTCAGATAGGGGTAGAACACCTTGGCGTGATCGTCCCACAGCACGACGCGCATTCCCTGGATCACCCAGGGTTTGCCCGTCATCAGGATCAGCCGCAGGAATGGTCGACCTTTCAGGACATCGAAGTAAATATCCCCGGTTATATTTCCCACCAAAAAAACCCTGTTCATGGCTCCTCCCCTCCCTATGGAAGCTGCTGGTTCGTCTCCAGGTTTCCGGCATCCCAATCCCTGTTCCGAAACAGGAACACATGGACCGCCTCGATCTCGATAGCGATTCTGCCCTTGTAGTGGCGCGCGGCAAGGTGGCCGATCACGCCCACTTCGGAGCCCTTCTTTAGATTATGGCAGAAGGCTTTGTCGTGGTCATTATTCAGCATGATGCGCAGACCCTGGGTTACCCAGGGTTTGTCCGCCGTCAGGATCAGCCTCAGGAACGGTCGGCCGTTCAGGACATCAAAGTAAATATCCCCGGTTATATTTCCCACCAAAAAAACCCTATTCATGGCTCCTCCCCTCGGAAGCATCAGCGCAGGGCTTTTTAAGCATCCTTATAATACATACTTTATATGCGTTTGTAAATATTAGAGTTTAGACTACTTCTTGATAACAGGAGGGCGGCCTGTTTGCACAAGCCGCCCAGTGGCAAAATTGAGGAATGTCTAGCAAACATAACTCAACTGCCACGGAGCACTTTACCAACCTAATTCAATTTCGTCAAGCGGTATACAACCATCTTGGGACTGCAAAAGATGCGCTGTTCGAATTGAGCGATGCCGTGATCGGTACGGGTGCAGCGAACTCGTTTGCAGAGTTATCTTGTTCGCAGCACTTTCACCGGCGCTGGCCGAGTGTATATGAGGCACTGCAGGATGGACGGCCAGACCGGATGGCGTTGATGCGCCTCTACTGTCAGCATGTAAAAGTAGAGGGACGCCCGATCCTGGTCGGCGATCATACTGCCTGGCCACGCCCATCGGCCTACACGCTGCGGGATCGGACGGTCGAGCATCAGCCCACGCCGGTGCCCGGCAATCGGCCGATCACTCTGGGACATGGCTATGGTACGCTGGCCTGGACACCTGAGAACAAAGGGAGTTGGGCATTACCCTTGTTACATGAACGCATCGCCAGCCAGCAAACGCCTTTTGAAGTGGGCGGCACTCACCTGCGGAATGTGCAAAGCCAGCTGCCGGTGCGGGCCATCTCGCTGTGGGACGCCGAATATGGGTGTGCGCCCTTCTTATTGACGACCGCAGACATCCCAACCGACAAGGTGATCCGTTTGCGCCCGAATCTGTGTTTGGCGGGTCCACCCGGGCCTTACAAGAGACGAGGCAGGCACCCGATCCATGGAGCAAAGTTCAAGTTCAAAGACCCAACCACCTGGCGAGAGCCAGACGATCGTTTTGAGATGGACGATCCGGATCTGGGCAAGATCCAGGTCATGCTCTGGAATGATCTGCACCTGCGCAAAGCTGCCACTTGTCCCATGCGGATTGCTCGCCTGGAGCGTCTGGAGAAAAAAGGCACACGGCGCTTGCCCAAGGTGATCTGGATCGCCTGGATCGGAGAAGAACCGCCCGAGCCGCGCACCTGGTGGCAGATTTATATGCGTCGCTATACAGTGGACCATTGGTATCGGTTTGCCAAACAACGCCTGTTTTGGACTTTGCCAATGTTCAGCACACCTGAGCAGGGAGAACGCTGGAGCGACCTGATGCCGCTGATCACCTGGGAGCTCTGGCTGGCTCGTCCCCTGGGTGTGGACAGACCTTTACCCTGGCAGAAAAATCAGAAGGAATTGACGCCAGGTCGGGTTTGCCAGGGCATGAACGACATTTTCGCTCAGATTGGCACACCTGCCAGGCAGCCAAAACCCCGAGGAAAATCTCCAGGCTGGCAGAAAGGCCGCTTGAGGGCTCGCCGGGAGCGCTTTGATGTGGTGAAAAAACACTATTTCCCAGCCTCCAAGGCAGCTGCTACCGCTTAAGATTGGATTATTAAGGTTCTGTTCAACCACTCGGCCCTGCCGAGAGATTGCCACATAGTCTAAACTCTAAAAATTAGGAACTGCTGCTTTATCCATGTTTCGCGATATATTAGTGGATGTTGTTTCCGAAACAATCCGAAAGCAAATATTCCCCACATAGAAACCAGGTAGTGAGATTGGTGGCGAAGGTGCGATGGCGGTCCCTTTCAGGGATCAGGTCGAAAATCGTCCCCCCGCCCGTGCGCAGTTCCCTTAAGAGCAAAATTCCACGGCTTGATATTCCTCTTTTTTTACTAGAACAACTTCTATGAGAGTGATTCTGTCAAGGCCAGGATGAAATAGGAAAGCCCTGCGGACCGGCCTTGGACGGGTCGTTTCTGGAAAGCTGCCAGGCGATCAGCAGAACGCTTAACGACCGCCAGCAGCCGAACTCCTTTTTAGAGTATATTCTTCAACAGTGTTTCCCTACTCCCGGACCGACTTCTCTCGAAGATATCCTGGCAGCTCCATGAAGCGTAGAGGGGAAATTCACTCCTACAAATTTCTATCCGTGCCGGTTCATGACTGGACACCCGATGGTGTATTCGCAGAGAGGCGAGTGAAGCTCTTGGGGAGCTGCCCCATCTATTGATCGGTCTCCAGAGGAAAACCCGTTGGTTCACCGGGCAGCTCGCACCAGGGGGAAGTGGTCTTTTGAGGGGCAGGGGTCTTGAAAGCTGTCTGAGATCAAAGGGGTTTCAAACAGGCGCCCTGCGGAGGGATCCCAGTCTCGAGGTATTTCCACAGCTCGATCAACAGCTTGCGAGCCAAGGCAACAATACCGATACGGCGTGCCCGGTTACCACCCTGTGCAAAGCGTTCATGATACCAGCGACTGAGCTGGCTTTCAGGTTGGTAGCGCAGCCAACACCAGGCGATCTCGATCGCCATGGTACGGATGCGACGGTTGCCTGCTTTGCTGATACCCTGTTCGCGGGCACTCTCGCCGCTCTGGTAGGGGGTGGGGGTAAGCCCGGCCAGGCTGCCCACTTCTCTCCGGTTGTGGAAGCCGCGCCAGGAGAAGAACTCCATGACGTACGCCCAGGCCGCATTCATGCCGATGCCTCTGATCCGGAGCAACTTGCGCACTTGCTCCACTGCCGGGACCCTCGAGGTGCGAAGCGCCTCCTCACGACTGCGTTCGAGTTGATCGATCTGCAACTTTACCAACTGACAACGCGCATACTCACGCTCAATGGCAGCCCGCAGATCAGTGGGCAGCTTGGAGCCATCCCACAAACGGACGCCATCCAGGCAAGAGAGGAAATCTTTCTTGATGGACAGAGCTACACCCTGGCTGGCCAGCAGGCCTTTGATGCGATTGATATGGTGGGTTCTTTCTGCCCTCATCGACATCAGTTCGCGGTGCAGTTGGCGCTGATCTTCTTCTTCCGGGGTGGGAACATGCACGATGCTCCAAACCTTCTTCTCGCCCTGGTTGTAGCGGATCAACATCGTGAGCAACTTGCCGACATCCATCCGATCGGTCTTGGCACGCCGTTTGCGCCGATTTACTTCGATGCTTGCTGAGTCCACCACCAGATTCGTGACACCCTGCTTCTGCAGGAAGCGATGGAGCCAGAAGCCATCCCGTCCTGCCTCGTAGCAGCTGAGTACTGGTGTGCTCTCCAATAGACCGAAGCGTTCTTTGGCCAGACAGATCTCTTTGATCAATCCTGCCAGATCTCGACTAGCCAGGTTGCGCAGGCGGGGCTGTTGCCCAAATCCGATGCTGAACCCGAGCTTCCAGGATTCATTACTGAGTTCGATCGCTATGTAAAGGTTCGGTGAAAAAGTGGTATCCTTTCGTATGTGGGACGTTTCTGGTTTCATATGTGCTCCTTTCGTGAAATGGTTTTGGCCTAAAAAGGAGCTTACCAGAAACGACCCACGTTTTCAAATCCTCCCCATATTATCTATTGATAAGCAGGATTTACAGGAGTTGTCCGAGCATAATAGTGCCTCGTTTGTGTACGGGGCGCTTTTCCTTGCATTGAATGGACAATATGCTAGCGACTCGACACTTTGATAGTAGAAATGTCGATGTTTGAAATATAACGGACCATTTGCATTACGCGGCATTCCCCCATAAAATGTTAATGACCCTTCCGATGGGATGTGGATATGAAACAGGCTCTCATTTCTGAGTGGACTGAAGAATACATCAAGGCAGTCGAAGGAGAGTGGTCTCTCTTGCGCGTTGGCGACGCCCAAATTCCGCTCGAGGATGTATATGTCATGCTCCAGGCTCTACCAACCCCGTCCCCGAGAGTCCAGGAAAAACGCCTGGAGCTGGGTGTAGTGCCCGAGCGTTTGGAGCATGCCGGTCTTGAAAGAGACAGCCGGTTTCCAATGGCGGCACCGGTCGCCCTTTCTCAGGCACTTAGAGATGCTCATAACCTGGTGTTGCTCGGCGAGCCGGGTAGTGGGAAGAGTACCGTCCTGCAGTTCATCGGGTTATGTTTCGTCCACACCGGTTGGTCTAGGTCTAGGCTGTTGCTGCAGGAAGAGCGCATACCAGTCAAGATAAATCTAAGAGAACATGCAGAGTTGCTGACCAGACCCGGTCCGGGTCTGGAGAAGGCTTTAGCCAATTCGGTGAGAGAGTATCTTCGCCGTAGAAGTGAGGAACAGGCCCTTGAGCTGATCCAAAGCTGGCAAGATCAAGACCGACTTCTGGTGTTATTGGACGGCTTGGACGAGGTCCCGGACGCCTTACGGTCGGCAGTACAGGACGAGATCAATAAATTTACAGCCTCCGAACACGGACGGAAGTGCCGACTAATGGTGAGCTCACGTCCGGCAGGTTATGCTTCCTTGGGAGGCACCTTCCAGGAGTTCACACTTAAACCCTTCGAAAAAGCAAAAGAATCGAAACCTTTTCTCCAGGGCTGGTTGTCCGCGTTCCGCCCGGATTGGCCAAAAAAGAAAGCGGAGAGCGAAGCGAGCTGGTTGTATGATTATATGGCTGCTCGGCCGGCCCTGCTGCGTATTCTGGACAACCCGCTGATTCTGAGATTGTCTGCGCAGGTATACGCCGGCAATGGGAGAGAAAGGATGGCACGAAATCGGGCAGACTTGTACCGGCTTTACACCGACGAGCTGTGGGACCGGGCGGTACATGATCGGGGAGTGGATGTTGATCAAAAAAAGGCTGTTTGGGAGGCGATCGAGTTGCTAGCTTGGCAGTTGCAGCTGGACCAAAAGCCCGACATTCCCGAAGAGATTCTCTTCATTATCCATGAGCAAATGGGCCTTGTGGCCTGGGGTGGGGAGGTGTTGGTTTTCAGCCATACAACATTCCAGGAATATTTCGTTGGCCAGCGGCTTTCACGAGCCTGGCTCTCCAACCGGGTCGGCGCTTGGGCTTTCCTACATCCAAGGCTGCACATCCCTTCGTGGCGAGAACCTATCCTGCTCATGGATGGGTCTCTTGACGGGAAATCAGCCACCGACCTAGTCCATCGGGTGCTGCATGCCAGAAGCCCATTCGAACAGAGGATGTTCAGGGACTGGATGATGGCGGCGTCGCTGATCGCTGAAAATGAGGGTGTAGAAGGCAGAGAACAGCGATTGCTGATGCGGGATTTGCACCGGATGATTAACGGATGGGGGAAATTCGCATGGGGAAAAAGACGGCAAAACTTTCTGCCTGTCTTATTCCGTACATTAGCCGAGATGAAAGTGGAGGAGACCGTGCCCGATCTGATCCGAGTGCTTGAAACCGATCGGGATTGGATAGTACGTTCCGCAGCGGCTGAGGCGCTGGGGGAGATGAGAGCGGAGAAGGCCGTGCCTAAGCTCCGTCAGTCACTTAATGATCGGAACTGGTCGGTACGTTCCGCATCGGCCAGATCACTGGGAGTGATGAAAACAGAAGAGGCCGTGCCCGATTTGCTCTCAGCACTTAAATACGATCGCAGTGGGCGAGTGCGCTCTGTGGCAGCTTGGGCGTTGGGGAAGCTGAATGTGGTAGAGGTCGTGCCCGATCTGCTCCTGGCAATCAAATATGACCCCGATGGGCGGGTGCGTTCCATAGCAGTTGGGGCACTGGTGGAGATGAAAACAGTTAAAGCCGTACCTGATCTGCTCCTAGCGTTGAAGGACGAAGACCGGAGGGTTCGTTCCGCGGTAAGAAGGGCACTGGCGAAGATGAAAAAGGTAAAGGCTCTACCCGACCTGCTTCAGGAGCTAAAGGATAAGGATGAGAGGGTGCGTTTCATGGCGGTAAGAAGTTTGGGGAAGCTGGATGCGGCGTCGGCTGTGCCCGATCTACTGCTGGCACTCAAGAACGATCGCAGTGGGCGGGTGCGTTCTGTGGCGGCTTGGGCACTGGGGGAGCTAAATGCGTTGACGGCTGTGCCCGACCTGCTTGTCGCGCTCAAAGGCGACCCCGATCGACGTGTGCGTCGAGCGGTGGTTTATGCACTGGGGGATTTGAATGCGATAGAGGCTGTGCCTGATCTGCTTTGGGCGCTCAAGTACCAAGATGGGAATGTGCGTTATGATGTGGTTGGGGTTCTGGGTCGTATGAGTGCGATGGAGGCTGTGCCAGATTTGCTCCAGGTATTCAAGAACCAAAGTGGACGAGTGCGTCGTAAGGTGGCCAGAGCGTTGGGGAACCTCAAGGCGGTGGAAGCCATACCTAATCTGCTTCAGACACTCCAGCGCGACCGCGATGGGCGGGTGCGTTCCGTGGCAGCTTGGGCTTTGGGAAAGATGAATGAAGTGACGGCCGTGCCCGATCTGCTCCTGGCGCTCAAAGACCAGGATGGGAATGTACGTCATTCGGCGGCTTATGCGCTTACAACGATATTCTCAACGACACCGATTTCAAATGATGTCTTATCGTCTAGCCAGAAAATCAAGATTATGCGCACTTTGGCTACTCATAAACTTCTGGATTACAGACAACAAAGAGTAATGGCAAACAGCTTAGCGGCTTTGCAAGCGGCCAGATCCAGCTACCAGGATCCGCTCAAAAAGTACCAAGCACCCCCCACACAGAAAGCGGTCCGGTTCGTACTCATTTTTCTTATCTTTGTACTCCTGGTTGCAATCGGAGTGATTCTGGAAACTTTCTATGGAACCGTCCAGGATGCGTTCAAGAACAGTATTGGTCCACTGATTGAGCCGTGGATCAGGGACCATGTGGTTTTGGCAATCGGCTTATTGTCGGTGCTCGGAGTTGTGATCGTGATTGTTGCCATTTACCGTGATAGGTTTGCGGATCTTCTCCCAGGAAAGTCCTCGAAAGGTGCCTGACACAAACCGGTACTTGCTGTCCATCATAATAAACCCTTTCAAAAGAGCTGGGTTTATGCTGAAGCGCTCGTGTGATAATAGGGGATGGGAGTGCCCCTTCAGTACTTTTTAGACCTTGAGCGCCGGTAGTCACTCTTGTTAAACGACTTGTTTCATTCGCGGCTTGACAGCCCCCCTTGCTTACTGAACAAACTTCTATGAGAGTGATTCTGTCAAGGCCAGGGTGAAACAGGAAAGCCCTGCGGACCGGCCTTGGACGGGTCGTTTCTGGAAAGCCGCCGGTCGATCAGCAGAATACTCAACGACCGCCAGCGGCCGAACTCCTTTTGAGCGCCTATCCTTCAACAGCGATCCCTAACTCCCGGTCCGACTTCTTTCGAATGATATCCTGGCAGCTTCATGAAGCGTAGAGGGGAAATTCACTCCTACAAACTTCTATCCGTGCCGGTTCATAACCGGACACCCGATGGTGTATTCGCTGGGAGGCGAGTGAAGCTCTTGGGGAGCTGCCCCATCTATTGATCGGTCTCCAGAGGAAAACCCGTTTGTTAGCCGGGCAGCTCGCACCAGGGGGAAGTGGTCCAATAATGAGCATGGGGTCTTGGAAGCTGTCCGAGATCAAATGGGTTTCAAACGGGCGCCCTGGGGAGGGATGTCTGTCTGGAGATATTTCCACAGCTCGACCAACAGCTTGCGAGCCAGAGCAACGATCCCGATGCGGCGTGCCCGGTTACCGCCTTGGGCAAAGCGTTCTTGATACCAGCGACTGAGCTGGCTTTCAGGCTGGTAACGCAGCCGACACCAGGCGATCTCGATCGCCATGGTACGGATGCGACGGTTGCCTGCTTTGCTGATACCCTGTTCGCGGGCACTCTCGCCGCTCTGATAGAGGGTGGGAGTGAGCCCGGCCAGGCTGCCCACTTCTCGCCGGTTGCGGAAGCCGCGCCAGGAGAAGAACTCCATGACGTACACCCAGGCCGCATTCATGCCGATGCCCCTGATCCGGAGCAATTTGCGCACTTGCTCCACAGCCGGAGCCATCGAAGTGAGGAGCGCCTCTTCCCGGCAGCGTTCGAGTTGATCGATCTGCAACTTTACCAACTGACAGCGCTCATACTCTCGCTCAATGGTAGCCCGCAGATCGGTGGGCAGCTTGGAGCCATCCCACAAACGGACCCCATCCAGGCTGGAGAGGAAATCTTTCTTGATGGACAGAGCTACACCCTGGCTGGCCAGCAGACCTTTGATGCGATTGATATGGTGGGTTCTTTCCGCTCTGATCGACATCAGTTCGCGATGCAGTTGGCGCTGATCTTCTTCTTCCGGGGTGGGAACATGCACAATGCTCCAAACCTTCTTCTCGCCTTGCTGGTAGCGGATCAGCATCGTGAGCAGCTTGCCAACATCCATCCGATCGGTCTTTGCCCGCCGTTTGCGCCGATTTACTTCGATGCTCGCCGAGTCCACCACCAGATTGGTGACACCCTTTGTCTTCAGGAAGCGATGTAACCAGAAGCCATCCCGCCCGGCTTCGTAGCAGCTGTATACTGGCGTATTCTCCAAAAGGCCGAAGCGTTCTTTGGCCAGACGGATCTCTTTGACCAATTCTGCCAGATCCCGGCTAGCCAGGTTGCGCAGGCGGGGCTGTTGCCCAAATCCGATACTGAACCCCAGCTTCCAGGCTTCATTACTGAGTTCGATCGCTATGTAAAGGTTCGGTGGAAAAGTGGTATCCTTTCCAATGTGGGATGTTTCTGGTTTCATATAAGCTCCTTTCCTGAAATGGTTTTGGCCTAAAAGGAGCTTACCAGAAACGGCCCACGCTTTCAAATTTCCCCCATATTATCTATTGATAAGACCGGTTTACCATAGTTGTCCTTAATGGGAATAACCAAGGCCGACTCGTCTACCAGTTACCACAACGATGGGGTAGGGGAGTGTTTCCATCAGGATAGCTTTTCAGCAATCCGAACAAGCTCTAATGGGTCATCCAATAACTCCATCATCAAGCTTATGGAATCTTCTAGTGTTTTCCAAACAAAAATTTCGCTACTGCTGTGGGAGTGTCGAATTGGAATAGCAAGGCCTGCACAAGGCACCCCTGCTCTCGCTCGGATCACTGTTGTGTAGTCCGCTGCCGTAGACGGAAGTGGGACAATTTGATGCAACAGACCTTTTTTTTGAACCACACTCAATACATGGTCAACAAGGCCAAGGTGGAGGTCTTGTGCGCCCCGCAATATACCGATGCCGCCGTTGAGACGGGTTTGGCTTTCGCCGTCAACGGTATTAGGGGGTACCCAATCACGTACATCAACCGTATCGATGCCAAGCATCAGGGCCGGATTAATCCGTTGGGCTGCAACACCGGCGCCAACCCATGCCGCATACGTATCAATGGCCTCTTCTTGAACGGTGGCTGTCAAGATTACTTTTACCGGTAAAGTTTTATTCACTAAACGGCGCGCAATTTCTGACAGAACAAATAATCCGGTGCGATCGTCAGCCGATTTTCCGATGATCATATCTGGTCCTAATGGTTCAATCTGGGAGGAAAAACACACCCGATCTCCCAATTGTATGCCAAGCTCACCTACTTTCGTTGCAGAAACCGCTCCTATATCTATCCGGATGTCAGAGATTGTTGTATCCTCGCCATCCCGGATAATTGTTGAAAGACCACGTACGGGTCCCTTGGCGCCGAGAATCACCAAAGGTTGCATGTAAAACTGTTCGGGATGAAGATAGCCTTGAGGTTTCACCTGGAGGTAGCCATCTGTGGTGATCCCGCTTACGATAAGCGCGACCTCATCCATATGAGCACTGATCATGATGACTGTGCCATCACTCGGCCCCATTACTGCATATAGATTCCCAATTCGGTCGGTTTCAATACTCCCAACATAAGGCGTAAGGAGTTGTGTTAATTCCTCCCGCACTGCCCCTTCCATCCCTGGCGGACCAAAGACTGAGGCAAGTTTCTTATATTTATCGAATCCGCTCCAGTTTAAAGAGGTCATTTAGTGTAACTCCTCCCAAGGTGCTCGACCAATGTAAAACAAACAAGTCGAGCTACCCAGGCTTTCTATTTCAATAGTATCCGTAAGCTCAGAATAGACCGATCCTCCGAGCACATCAAAAACCCGCCTTGGCTCGGGGAGAACGATTCTTCTGTGGCCTTTATGTTTCCAATGAAGAGCCAAGAAACAATCATTTACATATAAAATATCATCGCCCGGATTGGTAATGCCATCAGGATTCCAGCCGGCCCGCTGAAATTCTTCTTGGTTTCCAGGGAGGTAAACTTCGCTTTGATTATAAATATGCACTCCGGCAAAGCGGGCAATCTGGCGCAGTATAGCTGGCGGGGCAAATGGTGCGCCTATAAAAACCGAGTTCCACGATTTACGGCTTCGTAAGGCAAACCCGATTTTCCCATCCCGGCTATAACGACCTAGGGCTATTGCTTGACCGTCTTCGATACATATACGTGGGCTTAAAAGCTGGTTTGTACCGAAGTATTCTTCAAAATCTCCGTCTACCCAAGTCGGTTGGAGATTCCCCAGGTTGGTTTTTGATGTAATGGGATGAGCGTCCCACAATATTTTGATGAACATTTCGGAGGGTGCTTCAATACAGGATACATCCATACCAATCAAATCCGAAACATTATTCAGATCCACGCTGGTTTTCACAATCCCGGGAGTTCCGAACCACATCAGAGTTCTATTTTTTCCTTTTATTCGGGCGTTGATAAAATTACGCATTTCCTCATCCACCCAATAAGAATTTATCCAGCAGAAAACCTTATAACGATTAATATCAATCTTATCAAGGTCCGATGTCAGGTAGATATCATATGGACAGCCAAGATGAGCCATTAAATCAGAGGCTCTTGGTTCACGAGAGATAAATGGATCAACCCGGTAAGCCTCTCGCCCTGTTGAGGCGAAGATACTCCTTTCGTCGACAAAAACAGCGACTTGGGCGACCGAACTGCGATCTGTTTTCAATGCATAATCAGCGATCACGCGAGCCTGTGCCATGAAACTCATAATGGCCGGGTCATCAAACCACCCTTTGAAGAGGGAGAACCAGGCCATGTCGACGCCTCTCACCAGGGCATGGCAAAAATCGCGCTGAATGAGCATTAGACTCTCGCCCAAAGTCTCAGGACGGCCACATAAGTCTTGAATTGGATCTGCCAAACTGGTCCGTGTATCCGTCTCAGCCAGCCATAACTTACCGTGTAATTTGATAGAGTCAACAATAGATGTAAATGAAGCTTCGTGCCCCAACGACCGATCCATATAACTATTGGGGCCCGCGAGGACGTTAACAAGGTCAGATTCAAGTACTTTTTTTAAACAAAAGTGACCCGAGTGCTGACCTGTCAATGGGTTGTCGAGCCAATCGAGTATGTGCCCATAAAAAGCCCCGAATAATTTCTTCCCCCTGCATTCCTCGTTAACAACTTTACCAAATCCAATTATCAAGTCCGCTAATAGCTCATTATAGAATTCAAAGAAATCGCAGATATAGCGCCTCTTTTGCGGATCTCGTATCGAGCCAAGATCACCTGTAATTATCTCCGCCCATTCGGGAATCGTTGTCCCATCAATAGAAGTTTTTATTCCCCATCCCTTTATCAGGTTTTCATCGGAGTCGTATTTTTCCCGCAGCCATTTTCTAAAGGCCTCGATCATTGGCAGGCTGCAATCGGTAACATAACGCAGCGGAGTCCGGTAAAACCATTCCCACGTGTGTCCTGCGCCTACCAAATATAAAACAACATGATCCCCATAATACTTTTCACTTTCCCGTATAACCAATCGGACGAATTGGCAAGCCTCCTTGAACCAAATAGGAGAAGCCATGGATTGCCCATATCGCTGACCAGAACTATCGACCTGTTGTTCGCCAGGATGAGCACTTACCCACCAGTCGGGAGCGTTTACGTGCAATTCTAAAATGATATAGCAATTTGAGTTAGTCTCAAGTATTTTATCTAAGCTGCGATGCAAAGCACTTAAATCAAAACTATCTGGACCCACCAATATTTCATCAATCTTAATATTGCAGTAAGCGGTTTTGTAGCCCGATTGTGAAAAATCTTGATATGTCCGGGTACTTTGCGCTCCATCCTTGTAGCCAATCAGCAGAATTGGTTCTCCATTGACAAAAACCGTTGGTACACCTCCACATTGCTCAATAGAGCAGACTAGGCTCATTGTGAGCGTATCTCCTTCACCACACTCTCACATGTTTCCAGGACCCGTTCCACAATTGATTGAGTGATGTCGCGGTACGTTATAAACCGTATCTGCTTTGAGGAAAATACGCTGGCATAAACTCCGCGAGTTTCTAGAAGATTCTCAAAATCCTGAGCATCTTTGACAAGGTCCGATACATCGAAAAGTACAATGTTTGTTTGAACCAGATCTAACATCAGTTTGATGCCATTGAGTTTGGTGAGCCCTTGCGCAAGTATTTTTGCGTTTTGATGATCGATTTTAATTTGAGGGATCATTGTGTCAAGTGCTACCAAGCCAGCAGCCGCTAAAATGCCGACTTTCCGCATTTGCCCGCCTAACAGGAAACGATATTCGCGTGCGTGATCGATAAATTCTCGCTTCCCAAGAAGTACAGATCCCACTGGTGCTGATAAACCCTTGCTCAAGCAAAACGTTACTGAATCGGCACAGCTGGCAAGCTCCGCGGCTGAAACACCAAGGGCAGTAGCCGCATTGAAGATTCGAGAACCGTCTAAATGTAGATGCAAATTATATTTCAATGCAAAAGAATAGTACTGTTCCATTTCCTTCTTATCTAGCACAAGGCCACCGGAACTGTTGTGCGTATTTTCAATAGCGAGTACACGTTGTCGCAAACTCGTCGGACGAGTTATGTAATCCTCTACTTCTTCAAGGCTTATTCTCCCATTTTCGTCTGAAAAGGATAAAAGCATTACTCCCCCGATACGCGCTGGAGCGCCTGCTTCGAAACGGACCAGGTGTGATTGTCTGCCTGCCACAACAACTTCCCCGGGAGCTGCTACCGTCAGGGTGCCTAACAGATTGCCCATCGTCCCGCTTGAAACAAATAAAGCCGCCTCCTTCTTCAGTAATGCTGCGGCACGCTGCTCGAGCTCATTAACTGTTGGATCTTCTCTGAACGCATCATTTCCTACAGCTGCGGTCGCCATCGCTTGCCGCATGAGATCTGTCGGCGTCGAAGAACTATCACTTCTTAGATCTATCATCTAATCACTTATCCCTTCAATGGGTATTGTCCGTATTCCAGATTCAACTCAATAATCCTGTTGATTTGTTCGGGTTTTACTGGCAGAGAAATGATATTGGAGGACGTCACGAAAGACCCGTTTTTTCCTGCCACCATAACCTGCCGTCTTACCTCCTGTCGAAGAGCCTCGTCGCTCCCATAAATCAACAGGTCAATGGGGTCCAAGTTCCCAAACACACAAATATCTGGGCCCAGGCTCTTGCGAACATCTTCAACATTTATCCGATTCCCGCTCTTGTCTTGGCTTTCAACGACCACCCCATCATAACTTACGGCCCTCGCTGTGCTCAGGAGCGGCAGACAATTGCCAGTTAAATAAGCAATTGCTTTTAGACCGAGTCGGTGAGCCTCAGTTACAATTTGGCGATGGAGAGGTGCTATTGTATCAACATATATTTTTGGGGGTATGATATCTGCGGAAATAAGCATTTCTGCCAGCCAGATCCCATCCAGGCCGACCATTGATGCTGCTCGTACAACCTCAAATTCCTGCCTGGCATTCATCTCAAGAAGCGACGTGAAGAGTTTTGGCTTTGTCAATGTGGCGATCAGTCCTTCTTCAAGGCCGAAAAACACCAAGCTATTAAAAAACAGATTACTCATTGGAAGAGTAATGAAAGTATCACGACCATACAATTGAACGAGGCGCCTGGGTGGATCCAGAAATCCTTGCTCAATCAATTCATTTGCTGAGCGAATCTGGGCGTCTCTCAGGTCTACGCTCTCTTTAATACTATCGAGAGGCCTGTTTAATTTAATATAGCTGTAGCCATAATCTAGTCCAGGTCCATTGCTTCTTTCTTGGGCAGAAGTCAGGGTAAGATCCAACCTAATATCATCGCGCTGGCCCGTTGAAAGATTTTCAACAAAAGCTTTATTTTCATCCCAGACAATTTTATGTTTCTTTTCCCAATCATGGTTGATTCCAGAATCTGAATGGATCCAATCCTCCCGGTGCAATTGAAATGTGGATGCCATGGCGTTAAAACGATCTTCATTGGTGCCAAAAATATAATCTTGAGAGGTAATGCCAGCGCATTTAGCTTTGTAATCACAATTATAGAAAAAACCAACGGGCACGCGGTCGGGCGTACCGCCTGAAAGGGCTATTCTCATTCGCTCTTTCCCATTCATATTTTCATCATCCCTTTTGGGCGCCTAAAGTTACACCCTCTCTGAATTGATTCTGGAAAAAAATATAAACAATGAGCGTGGGAATCATTAAAATAACCAAACCTGCCAACATTTCTGTCCAATCAGCGTTATACCGGCTTAGGACATAAAGATTAGCAAGGCCCACAGGCAGAGTCCGCAACTTTGCATCTGAGATCAAAACTAACGCGTATAAGTATTCATTCCAGATTGTCATGAAGTCAAAAATAGCGACTACAACCAAGCCGGATCGAGCCAAGGGTAAGATTACTTTAAAAAACGCTCCAATTGGCGAACACCCGTCGACCTCGGCTGCGTCCGCCAGCTCTGATGGCAAAGTTCGAAAAAAACCATGGAGGACGAATATTGTAAATGGGAGGTTCGTGGCTATATATACGGCTATCAGGCCTTGCCGTGTGTTGAGCAACCCAAGGTCCTTCATTAGAAAAAAAAGGGGGATTATGCCAATAAACGAGGGGATGAACATCCCTGCAACGAATAGACTGTAAAGGAGCTGACTTCCAGGAAAACTAAAGCGAGCTAAAGCATAAGCAATCATTGCACCCAAGAGGAGTGTAAAAACTAAGGAAAACCCTGTTACTAAAACACTGTTTAAAAAATATTGGCTTATTCCAGCTTTTGACCACGCTCGAACATAATTGTCCCATCGGGGTGCTTGAGGCAATGCCCATGCACTGGTAAACAATTCGAGGTTGGTTTTCAGGGAGCTATAGCCTAACCAAATCATCGGAAAGACAACGGCGAATAGATATGGAAGCAACAGAATTTGGTACGGCCAACCTCTCAGAAGCCGAGAGAGAAGCAAGGATAGTCTCCTGCGCCTGGCTGGCTCGACCGACTTGAAGAATCGAGAACTTGAATTTGTAGTTGTCATTGTCTAGAATTCAATTGCCTCGCGGTTCATCAACCGACGAGCAAATACCAAAACGAATACACATAACACAAACTGAAGTACGCCAATCGCCGTTCCATATCCATATTCGCTGCTTAAAAACATTTTGTACATATAAGTTGTCAATAATTCCGTAGCACGACTGGGGCCACCATTCGTCATTATTAATACTATCGAAAACTCATTTAGGGCTCCTGCCACAACATAGATTGTTACAATAGTGATGACCTCCCAGAGGAGAGGAATCGTGATGTACCAAAATCGTTTCCAACCATAAGCGCCATCCATTGCTGCTGCATCGTATAAGTCTTGGGGTATGTTTATGAGGCCAGCATGGATGATTAAGACGTAGAATCCTATGTTAATCCATGCAATTGGCATAACAAGTGCCGGTAAGGCGACTTTGGGATCGCCTAGCCAGGGCCTAGCAAGTGAATCGAGGCCAATCAAGCGCAGACCAGAATTGATGGGACCCATGGTGGGCTCATATAAAAATGACCATAGAATAGCGACCACCGTTACGGACATCAAATTTGGAAAAAGAAAAACAATACGGTAAAGATTGGCTCCTAAAACCTTACTTTGAAAAGCTAAAGCAAATATAAAGGCTGGCACAAGAATCGCTATGGGGAAAACAAGAGCAAAAAACGCATTGTGCTCTAGAGCTTTCCACAGAACAGGGTCCTGGAACAATTCTCGATAATTTCCCAGGCCGGCAAATGTCATTTGTCGTGAAACCCCGCGCCAATTAAAGAACGATATAATGAATGCGTTGATAGTTGGATAAACAACAAATATTAGATATAAGACCAGCCCGGGAGTTAAAAAAAGGAAGACCAATTTGTAATAACGTTTAGGGAACATAGATTTTATATGCTCCAGTAGTTCTTCATCCCATTATTCTCTTTGAATAGCCTTATGCATGGATGTGCCGAGTTTCGTCAGATAAAGTATATACCCATGGGATGATTGACCGATGGAATGAGTTCGTTACAGAAAATCACAAGGCCCCACCCCTTTACAACCGAAGTATCTCGGGCCTCAGTGGTGGGCGCCCGGGCGGACAGGGAACTGTTTATATCAACACCTTCGCCAAAATTGAACTGACCAAATAGAGCTTTTGGGGTAGAGTTGAGATCTGAATTGCTTTGTCAGATCAACTAGCAGGGCGAAACCATTGCACGCTTCGATGCAGAGATCGAGAAGTCCTGCTATCCTTTTAAACAAGCAGTGGATCTGCTGGACACCGTTCCCGGAGTAGCCCACCGCATTGAAATTATCTCGGAGATTGGAAGCGCTAGGAGCTGCTTCCTGAGAGCAGACCATCTGGCTGCCTGCGTGGGTGTCGCCCCTGGGAATAATCATAGTATGGGGAAGTGTACCTCCGGTGGGACCTGCCACGGTGACAAGATTTTGAAGGTTGCCCTGGTTCACGCTCCTCATCCAGTTCTCGTGATTTCTTAGTCATATCGTTTGGCGCGAAAAACCTTATCGGGATCTGGGTAGCAATTATTCCAATCAACCGCGCCCATAAGCTACGGCAAAGCGACTACTGAGACAGGTGCAGCAGTTGAATTACAATATTTCACACATTGAATAGCCTTTGGCTTTACTTAATGCTGTCCGAAATATCTATTCTTAAGTTTGCCTAATTCTAAACAATAAGTGGGTGGCCTGTTTACACAAGCCACCCGGCGGCTAAAAATACTTTTCAACCACTCGCAATGACAAGAGATTGCCATATAGTCTTAACTCTAAAAATTACAAGACAGTCTTAATACGTTATTGGGACCTTTGTAATTGAAGGATCGTTACGGATCTTTTCTGCAAGAGCTTCTAACTTATCGGCCATCTGTTGTGGGGTGATCTCACCACGCAACATAGAACCCATAATATCGGTGGCCATAAGATCATAAAGGCTAGGATAATTATTTCCCCAGAACCAGGGCTCCACCGAGTTGGCTTTTTCCATCGCAGCCATACTTTCACTCAGGGGGATGGACGCTTTTACTCCTTGTGAGCTTCCGACAATAGGAGACAGTGACTGAGTTGTTTGAACAAAGGTGCGTGCATTATCAATCGAAAACACAAATTTCAAGAATTCTCCCGCAAGCTCGGGTTGCTTGGCGGCCGTTGGTATGAACCACCAGTCTGATCCGACTCGCATATCGGTACTATTACCTTTCCCGTCATTTACTCCCGGGATTGGGAAGAATCCCATCTGGAAATCCTGGGGAGTGATATTTCTCATTTCAGATTCCAACCAAGTTCCATTGAAATTCATCGCTGCTTTTCCGGTTACGAAAAGCGTCTGAGAAGCTGTATGGTCTTGCCCTTGCCATCCACTCTGGAAATCGCCCTGAACGACCAGCTTCCGGAGCATGGTATTGTCCTCAACAACCGTGGGGGTATTCCATGCACCTGGCACAAGGTTTTCCATGTTGAGTTGATCCTGCCGACCTCCAATCCGATCAACCAAGTCCCACCAAGCTGTCATGGTGAAGTACTCCGGATACACCCCGGGGAAAGCAATACAGGCAATGCCAGTTGCTTTAATTTGATCACAGAGGGAATAGAGATCGTCCCATGTTTGAGGAATATTCCATCCATGGTCTTTAAACAACTTTTCGTTATAAAACACGCCGTACGTGACGGCGTTCCAAGGAAACAGATAATAATTTCCGGCCCGTTTTCCGCCATCTAACAGCCCTGGGATGACCGTATCGATGAATTTCTTGTCAGGTTGTCCATCGGCCGGCGTATTTAATAAATCGTTGAGTGGCTTT